>Ga0070741_10014407_pt1 | contig 13667 bp, 12 predicted proteins | sample Coa_R1_4_FD_66440 | JGI IMG/M metagenome (GOLD analysis project Ga0070741, IMG submission 66440) | Surface soil microbial communities from Centralia Pennsylvania, which are recovering from an underground coalmine fire - Coalmine... | ecosystem: Environmental > Terrestrial > Soil > Unclassified ... | reverse complement strand
AGTCCGGCGGCGCTGGACGCGGTGCTTGGGAAATTAGCCCGGCAGCATGACCCTAACGTTCTGGTTGGCTTTGATACAGCCGACGACGCCGGCGTGTACAAAATTTCCGCCACTCAGGCGCTGGTACAGACCGTCGATTTCTTCACCCCGATCGTTGACGATCCCTACACTTTTGGACAAATTGCCGCTACGAACTCTCTGAGCGATGTCTACGCCATGGGCGGACGACCGTTGAGCGCCCTCGCAATCGTCTGTTTTCCAGACAAAGGCAACCTGGAAATCTTGCAACAGATTCTTGCCGGCGGTCTTTCCAAAATGATGGAAGCCGGCTGCGTGGTCATTGGTGGCCACAGCGTGCGCGATCCGGAGATCAAGTTTGGCTACTCTGTAACCGGAATGATCCATCCTGAGCGCGTCTGGACAAACAGCGGCGCAAAAGTGGGTGATGTTTTGATCCTGACCAAAGCTCTAGGCACAGGAGTGATCTCCACAGCTATCAAGCGCGGCGAAGCCAAACAAGAGTGGATTGATGCCGCCGTGAAATCCATGACCACTTTGAATGCAAAGTCAGCGCAGATTGCCGTGGAAGGTCAGTTTGCCGTGCATGCCGCCACGGACATCACCGGCTTTGGGCTGATTGGCCACGCTCGTGAAATGGCAAGCGGCAGCGGCATTTCACTCAGGATTGAAGCCGCTAAGGTCCCGCTGCTGGAAGGCGCGCTTGAGTGCGTTCGCGCCAAGTTCATTCCCGGCGGGTTAAACAACAATCGTGACTTTGCAGAATGTATGGTCGGCTACGGCGAGGTTCCAGAGGAGCTTAGGACAATCCTTTTCGATCCCCAGACTGCCGGTGGCTTGTTGCTCTCGGTAGCGAACAGCGATTCAAAACGCCTTGTTGATGCGCTGCAGAACGCAGGTGTGCCCGCAGTGGTGGTTGGCGAAGCGGTCCCAAAACAAAAGTCGCTGCTCCAGGTGGCCTAGTCGTACTGCTGCTGCCGGCCTTCCACGGCCATCAGGAGTACTACCGCTGCAACAGCCAACCGTCGATCCAGGAGCTTGCCAGGATCGCTGGAAAAATCGACACGCATTTTCGGTGCAAACAGGTTCCAGTTCTGCTCTGCAGTTCCCACCGGCTCTCCTGATATTTCAAAGGAATAACTCTGCGGAAGCAGCGCCGTAATGAACCGGCGGAACAAAGCCAGCATCATTGAATCTTCCCGAACAGCGCCAATTTCCTGGTCCAGAGCATCCATGATGATCCACTCTTTGCGCAGCACAGATTTCCAGCCGCGCCGCTTCAAGACGCCGACCTTCTGATGGTTGATGGAATCGGTCACGTCAAAAGCCGTGCCCCAGTCAATGATCTTGCGCGCCTTGATGCGCAGCAGCTCCAGGCTTTGTGTCTCATCAGTAAAGACGCGGATGTCGTCCTTCCAGGTAAAGACCTTTTTCCGCAGGAATGCCAGCGCGTTCCCCATGTGGTCCTGGAAATAGAAGCACGGCGCCAGGGAGAATATCTTCTGCCGGGCAAGAAATGAATCCTGCTGAAAAACGGCTGCGGTAATGGCTGTTTGCACTCCGGGCGCATCAACGCCTGGTGTTGCCATAAAAACCCAATCCTCCTCAAGGGTCAAAAAAAAGAAAACGGCGGGTGAAAGTTGAAAGGAATGTATGCCAAAACCCTTGGCCGGAGCAAGAAAAATCGCAGGTTTTTAGGGCGGGCGTAACTCGGCAGATAAGAAGGAAAAGGGCAGCCGAAGCTGCCCTTTTGTGATTCTACTCTGTTAAAACTACGCTGGTGAAGGCTTGCCGGGCGCTATTCCTGGCGTCCGTCCGGGTTCAGGTTTGAGCACTTGCTGCACACCGTCATCGCCCTTTGAGGGAATAACGCGCGCTGGTAGCGGCTTGCCTTCGAGGATCATCTTTAGCTCGTTCGCATCCAACACTTCGCGCTCCAGCAGCGCCTGGGCAATCTGAGTCAGGGCTTCCCGGTGTTCCACGATGATGTTCTTGGCCTTTTCATATCCGGTGTTTACCAGACGGCGGACTTCAGAATCGATCTCTCGTGCCGTTTCTTCACTAAAGTCACGATGTTGAGAGATCTCGCGTCCCAGGAATATCTGCTCTTCTTTCTTGCCGAAGGTGAGTGGGCCAAGGCTGCTCATGCCCCATTCACAAACCATTTTGCGGGCCATATCGGTTGCCCGCTCAATGTCATTGCCTGCGCCGGTAGACATCTGGTTCAGGAAGATCTCTTCCGCCAGCCGTCCACCCATCATTACGGCAATCTGCGTGTTCAAATAGTCGAGCGTGTAGTTGTGTTTGTCGGTTTCTGGCAACTGCATGGTCACGCCTAAGGCCATGCCGCGCGGAATAATGGTGACTTTATGCAGCGGGTCGGCAAAAGGCATCAGCGCCGCCACAATGGCGTGCCCCGCCTCATGGAAGGCCGTAACCTTCTTCTCTTCTTCCGTGAGCAGCATGCTCTTGCGTTCTGCGCCCATCAGGACTTTGTCCTTGGCGAGTTCAAAGTCATACATCAGCACAGACTTGCGATTGCAGCGGGCTGCGTTCAGCGCTGCTTCATTCACCATGTTGGAAAGCTCAGCGCCAGAAAATCCCGGCGCTCCGCGGGCAAGGATTGAAAGATCCACGTCATCCGCCAACGGAATTTTGCGCGTGTGGACGCGGAGAATCTCTTCACGACCGCGGACATCAGGCAGCGGCACCACAACGCGGCGATCAAAGCGTCCTGGCCGCAGCAACGCCGGATCAAGAACGTCAGGCCGGTTGGTAGCGGCAATCAGGATCACGCCTTCGTTCGATTCAAAGCCGTCCATCTCAACCAGCAACTGGTTCAGGGTCTGCTCGCGCTCATCATGCCCACCGCCCAAACCCGCGCCACGATGGCGACCAACGGCGTCAATTTCGTCGATGAAGATGATGCAGGGAGCATTCTTTTTGCCCTGCTCAAAGAGATCGCGTACGCGACTTGCGCCCACGCCAACGAACATTTCTACGAAGTCAGAACCGGAGATGCTGAAGAACGGAACATTGGCTTCGCCGGCTACTGCCCGCGCCAGCAGGGTCTTGCCTGTGCCAGGATGGCCGACCAGCAAAACGCCTTTGGGAATGCGACCGCCGAGCTTCTGGAATTTCTGGGCTTCGCGCAGGAACTCAATGATTTCCCGCAGCTCTTCTTTGGCTTCATCCACGCCAGCTACGTCTTTGAAGGTAATCTTCTTCTGCTGCATGGAAAGCAAGCGGGCACGGCTCTTCCCGAAGCTTAATGCTTTGTTCCCGCCGGTTTGCATTTGTCGGATCATTACGAACCACAGAACGCCCAGCAAGAGGAACGGGGAGAACTGGAAAATTGCCATCGACCAGTTCCATCCCTGATTGTCCTTGAATGTGGTTTTAACGTCCTTGTGGCTGTCAAGCGCGGTATAGAGAGCTTGGTTGTTGGATGGAACCACCAGGTGGTACGTCTCGCCGTTGCGCAGCTTGCCTCGCGCTGTGGTGCCTTCAATCGTCACGTCGGAAATCTTGTTATCGTTGAGCTGAGTCATGAAATCGGTGTAATTAATTTCATGGTCCTTGCCGCTGTTGGGCCCGCCCTGAATCATTTTCCAAAGGACGACGCCGACTGCAAGCAGGGTCACCCACAAGATCACCGTTTTGAATGTCGAATTCACTGATTACTCCTGAATCGCCGGTCAGTAAACGGAACCGGCTCTTACACCGCACATATCTCACACACTAAAACTTAAGACGTTTTGTTATGAAATAAGGTTCCCAGGTTCTTCTGGGACAAATCCTAACTGATTAGATGCTGAACAGCGTATATCCGCTCTTAAACTTTCCCACTCCCAATGATTCTATACCCATTTGCGCCAGTGCGGGTGCGGTAAAAGCCTCTTAGGACGCCGAGGGATTAACGGCTTCAGAACGCCCCGCAATATAAGGCAAATTCCGGCCAAAATGAGGTTCTCCCAAGCCATAGCCTACGACAAAACTCGCATTCATGAGAAAACCAAAGTAATCAGGCTGCAGAGACACACGCCGGGCAGATTGCTTATCCAGCAGCACAGCCAGTTTTACGCTAGCTGCGCCTCGTCCGGCCAGATTGCGCATCAGGAACTCACTGGTAACTCCTGATTGCACCAGGGCTTCCACCAGCAGCACATGCTGGTCTTTTACATCCACCTCAGGGCTGAAAAAAATCTCGGTGGTATTGGGATTTGAGTCATTGAACTCGGCTTTCACAAACTGGCAGACCACCGGTATCTCCAGTTCGCGAACCAAGTCAGCCATAAAAATGAAGCCATTCTCCATGACCCCGACAACGTAGATCGTCTTCCCTCGAAAATCGTGGGAAATCTGCCGCGCCATCTCCTGTACGCGCTTCCTGATCTGCTCGGCTGTCAGGAGGATTCGCGGATATTGGTCTTGGATTTGAATATTGTTCATTGCCTGGCCTCATGGATCAATCAGCCTATCTCCTCGATCAGGACAGCTTCTCCCGTCCTCACGGCATACTCTTGCGGTACCGGGAATCCTCTCATCCAGACGAGTTTACCGGCGCTTTCTACTACCGGCCAAAGTTTCCGTTCTGCGGCAGAAAATCCCCCTCCCAAACGGCTGGGCTGTAATAACTCTTTTACTTTCTTTGGGGATTGGCTGTGCGCGGGGAAAAATCGGTCGCCCGGCTGCCAGTTTCTAACCGTAAGCTCCGGCGCTAGCAGGTTTCGATCTAATAATAACGCCGAATTATAACTCGAAACCTTTTGTTTTCCATCACTTATTACGAGCACGCGAACTGTCTTGCCAAGCTCAGGCACCCTTACTTCTCCTGGAATTGGCAATAAATAACGGTAACTTTCAGGCTCTTTTGGCTCTTTAAGGCTGAAGCGAAGCTCCCGCAGGCCGCACTCTGCCAGCAAACCACCGGGAAGGATCAGGGGATTGGACCACCTCGATTGCAGGATTAAGCCTGTAAGCTGTTGAATATGCTTATATTCCAGCGTCAGACCCAGCTGCTCTGCCGTCTTTTGCAGAACCAGTCTTCTTACCGCTTCCGGCAGTGTACGCAGGCTAGTCAGCTCCAGCGCTAAAACCTTTTCGGCTTCTCCAGTGGTAATCCTGCCGCTGCGCGTGGGCTTTCCCTGCCGAACCAGACGAGGCAATAGCGATTCAAGCTCTTTGCGCCAGTAATCATCCTCAGCGCGGGCCACATCTGCCAGATCGGCCAACGTCTGCCGGATAGCAGGATTGAAATCCCTTTCCAGAAAGGGAAGGAGGGTATGCCGGATTCGGTTTCGGGTGTGGCTTAAATCGAGATTGCTGGAGTCATTGCGCCACGGCTGATGAATTGCGCCCAGATACTTTTCAATCTCTTTACGAGTGATTCCCAGCAGCGGCCTTACCAGATGCTTTTCTTTCTGCTCAGGTGCAATACCGGCCAGCCCCCGCACACCGGTACCGCGCAGGATTTTCATCAGTACAGTTTCAGCCTGATCATCCAGCGTGTGCGCCGTGGCGATCTTGTCAGCCACACCTTGACGAATGAGTTGGGCAAACCACTGGTGTCGAAGCTCACGCGCCGCTGATTCCAGGCTCAACTTATGGTCCCGCCCATAAGTGGGCACATCGGCAGAACCAGAAAGGAACTTGAGTTGGAACTGCACTGCCAAGTCACTGACAAACTGCTGGTCAAAATCGGCCTCTGCGCCGCGAATCTGATGATGGAAGTGCGCCACTGAGAGCACAATCCCGAGTTCCTGGCGCAACTCCAGAAGCGCTCGCAGCAGGGCCAACGAGTCTGCGCCGCCGGAGACAGCCGCGGCAATCCGGTCACCCGGGGCCATCAACCTTAGTTCGCGAATCTGCTTTTGGACTTTTTCGATCACAATGGCAATCCCAGCACCATTCATTGTGGAATAATTGCCAGTGTGATGTACAGAAAACTGAATCCGCCATCTCTGCTGCGCCGCACGGGCGTAAGTTTCTTGCTGGGTCTTAGTGTCTTTCTTCTTGGAGTATTGCTGGAAGGCGCATTGAATAAATTTGGTATCAGTGGCACGAGCGCCCTGCTGGATGATTTACTGATCGGAATCCTGGCCGGTTGCGTGGTGTTTGCTTACGAGTTGCATCAGCACAAGACAATCCTGCGCCAGATGCGCGTGATCGCTGAAATGAATCACCACGTCCGCAACGCGCTGCAGCCGATTCTTTACTCGCCTTATGTAAGCGAGCAGGCTGAACAGATCAGGATCATCCAGGAAAGCACACAGCGAATCCAGTGGGCGCTGCGTGAAGTGCTCCCGGGCGGCGAAGCGGACGAGATGCCGCCATATAAGGGATCCTCCGCCGCAGCATAAAGTAAATCCTACAGGCCGCGATTTTCTGTGTCTGCCCGCTCTCATTGCTCCATAGACCTGGCAGAGTTGTTATACTTCTCACCCCGTATGAAGGTCATTGTCATCATCCCTGCCGCTGGTCTTGGCACACGCATGGCGCCGGTGGGAAAAAAAGGTGTTCCCACCAAACAGTTCTTTGAAATTCAGGGCGTTCCCATTGTCATCCACACGCTGCGGGTCTTTGCGCGCAACCAGCAGATCAGCCAAATTGTGGTTGCTCTCCGCAAAAATGAGATAGAACGCTTCAGCCGCCAACTGGAAAAAGAAAAGCTCAGCGCCAAGGTGGAAGTGGTAGAGGGTGGCGAGCATCGGCAGGAATCGGTAGCCAACGCGCTGGCCCATCTTAAAGCCGCTCCTGACGACATTGTGCTGGTACATGATGCCGTTCGCCCTTTTGTAGACGACGAAATCATTGCCAACGTGATCCATGAAGTGGAAAAGCATGGCTCCGCTATTGCGGGCTTGCCTGCGGTTGACACTATCAAGCAAGTAGAGCGGGCCGCTGAGGGCGCAATCATTACCGCAACCATTCCGCGTGAGCGCGTAGTGCAGGCGCAAACGCCCCAGGGATTTCGCTATGAGCTGATCAAACGCGCTTTTGACAGCGCCCTGGCTGACAGCTTCACCGGCACCGACGAGGCATCACTGGTGGAGCGGCTGGGCGAGAACGTGTGGGTAGTAATGGGTTCTGCACGAAATATAAAGATCACTACGCCAGCGGATATGGAACTGGCAGAGTTCTTAATGAATTCTCACCACTGATTTGCGCTGATGACACTGATAGGAAACCCATGAGAATAGGCTACGGTTGGGACTCCCACGAATTTCAGGCTGGTGTTCCCTTAAAAATCGGCGGCGTTGAGCTACCCCACGACAAAGGCCTCGCAGGTCACTCCGATGGCGACGTCCTGCTGCACGCTTTGACCGATGCTCTGCTTGGGGCAGTGGCTGCAGGTGATATCGGCTCTTACTTTCCGCCGACCGATCCCAAATGGAAGGGCGCAAACTCAGTCATCTTTCTGGAAGAAGCGCTCAAACAGGTGAAGAAGGCTGGCTATTTCGTGTCCAATGTCGATTCGACCCTTATTCTGGCCGAGCCCAAGATTGTGCCTCATGCAAAAAAAATCCAGGCACGAGTGGCAGAGCTATTGGGCGTGAAGCCTGATCAAGTCGGCATCAAAGCCAAGACTCCTGAAGGCATGGGAACGGAGAATGCTGCAATCGCGCACGTAGCTGTGCTGCTGGAGCGGGCGTGAACGAGATCAAAACCTGGTATTTGGGCCTTCCAGCTGATAAAAAGCAGGTCTTTCTTGCCCTTGTATCGCATCAACTGACAATTCACGGAAGAGCTTTCGGGCTGGATCTCTCAGGTCAACAACAAATCGAAGCATTCAAGGGTTTGAATAAACTCCAGCATCAGATCAGGAGCCATGTTGCTGCGATCGGGCTTTCAGAGGCCCGGTATCCTGACGACGTACTTTGGAATATTCTCCTGGAGAAAGCCGCTCATTACCAAATTTCCTTACATTTGGCACAGTCATTCCAATTCGCGCGATCGCTTCCCTGCTGGACGAAGACTATGTAACAGTTCGTCCTATGCTGCCTTGTTCCCCACCAGAATTGCTGCTAACCTAAACTACCTCGTCGAGTCATTTCACTCCGGTGGTGCCTATGAAAAAACTCTCCTTTCCTCTCTCCTTGGCCTTTGCTGTTTTGGTATGCGGCGTCAGCGCCTATGCGGCCGGCCCGCTGCTCATGCAAACGCCCACGTTATCCAGTACGCATATTGCTTTTGCCTATGCCGGCGATCTCTGGCTGGTTCCGCGCGAGGGCGGTGAAGCCCATTTGCTCACCAGCGGCGCGGGCACCAAGAGCGGCCCCGTTTTTTCTCCCGATGGAAGCATGATCGCCTTTACCGGCGATTATGACGGCAACGTGGATGTCTACGTAATGCCCAGCGAAGGCGGGGTGCCACGCCGGCTCACGTACCATCCCGGTATCGACGAGGTAGTTGGCTGGTCGCCGGACGGCAAATCTGTGCTGTTCCGCTCCACGCGCAACAGCTATTCGCGCTTCAACCGCCTGTTCACGGTCTCACTCGAAGGTGGATTGCCGCACGAGCTGCCGTTGCCGATGGCCGAATTTGGCGCATTTTCCGCTGATGGCAAGCACATCGCTTATGTTCCGTATGACAACACGCGGCGGCTCTCGGCTATTGGCTGGAAGCGCTACCGCGGCGGCAAGGCTTCGCGCGTCTGGATTGCTGACCTCAACAGTCTGAGCCTTGACATAGTGCCACGCGAAACCTCGAACGATGCGGACCCAATGTGGGTAGGCAACAAGGTTTATTTCATTTCAGATCGCAACGGCCCGTTTAGCCTGTTTGCCTATGATCCGCAAACAAAGAAAGTGGAGCAGGCGCTGCCTTCAAACGGAGCAGACATCAAGTCTGCCTCTGCCGGACCGGGCGCGATTGTCTATGAGCAGTTTGGATCGTTGAGCTTGTTTGATCCTGCGACTGGCAAGTCAAAGGTCGTTGCCGTGACCGTGCCCGCCGATCTGCCGAATGTGCGTCCGCACTTTAAGAAAGTAGAGCGCGAAATCGTATCGTCTGCGCTCTCTCCCAGCGGCGCGCGTGCGCTGTTTGAAGCACATGGTGAAATCCTGACCGCGCCGGCGGAGAAAGGCGACGTCCGCAACCTGACCAACACGCCCGGCGTCATGGAGCGCGATCCTGCCTGGTCTCCTGATGGCAAATGGGTGGCTTATTTCTCTGATGAGTCAGGTGAATATCAGCTCTTTTTGAAGAGCCCTGATGGAATGGGTGAGCCAAAGAAAGTTTCTCTCGGCAGCTCGCCATCTTTCTACTACAACCCAATATGGTCGCCAGACAGCAAGAAGATTGCATATACAGACAAGCACTTGAACGTCTGGTATGTGGATCTGGCCAAAGGGACGCCGGTAAAAATTGATACCGATACCTACGACGCTCCAGAACGAACGTTGGATCCTGCGTGGTCGCCAGACAGCCGCTGGGTTGCGTACTCCAAAAAACTCGCCAGCCAGATGCACGCCATCTTTGCTTACTCGCTCGAACAGGGTAAGAGCCTGCAATTGACTGACGGCCTGAGCGATGCGCGTTTCCCGGCCTTCGACCAGAAAGGCCAGTATCTCTACTTCACCGCCAGCACCGATATCGGTCCAACAACTGGATGGCTTGATCTTTCCAGCATCGATCGTCCCGTCACGCGCAGCGCTTACCTGATCGTATTGCGCAAAGATCAGCCTTCACCGCTGGCGCCGCAAAGCGATGAAGAGAAAGTTGCGGACGACTCCAAACCAGATACAGACAAAACTGCAAAAGAGAAAGAGGAAGACAGGGCCGAGCAGGAGCCTGCGAATCTCGAAGAAAAAGCCAAAGCGCAGGACGCAAAAGCAGCCAGGTCAGTTAAGAGCGAGGGCGTGGTTGTTCGCATAGATGCCGAGAACATCAGTCAGCGTATTCTGGCATTGCCGATTCCGCCGCGCGACTACGATCAGTTGGTTACGGGAAAAGCCGGAACAATCTTTCTGAAGGAAGCAGGGGAACGTCGCGGGCCGGACCAGCAGAGCACGCTGTGGCGTTTTGATTTGACTTCACGCAAGCCGGAAAAGCTGATGGAAGGAGCGAACAATTTCCACGTTTCCTTTGATGGCAAGAAAATGCTCTACAGTAAAGGCCGACGGGAGAATGTGAAGTGGTTTATCAGCTCCGCTACTGCGCCTGCGCGTGGTGAAGGCCCTTCTGCAGCCGGCAAGCCAGATACACCACTCAATCTGGCGGGCATGGAAGTGAACGTTGATCCTCGGGCTGAGTGGAAGCAGGAGTACGCTGAGGTTTGGCGGATTGAGCGTGACTTCTTCTACGATCCTAACCTACATGGCCTGAATCTGTCGGCGACGAAGAAGCACTACGAGCCGTATCTTGAAAACATAGGCAGCCGCATTGATTTCAGTTATCTGCTGTCGGAGATGCTGGGCGAACTCACCGTGGGCCACATGTATATCCGTACGCCTTCTGATCCGCCGTCAGATCAAGGCAAAGTAGGTCTGCTGGGCGCCGACTACAAAATTGAGAACGGTCACTATCGTTTTTCTAAGATCCTGCAAGGCGAAAATTGGAACCCGCAGCTGCGTGCCCCGCTCACACAGCCTGGGGTAAACGTGCTAGAAGGCGATTACCTGCTCGCTGTAAACGGCCGTGAGCTGCGTGGGACTGACGAGGTGTTTGAGCTTTTTGAAGGCACCGCGGATAAATCCACCGTGCTCAAAGTCAGCGCAACGCCGGATGGCAAAAACGCGCGCACAGTTACGGTTGTTCCCATTGCGAGTGAAGCTGCTCTCCGCAACCGCGCCTGGATAGAAGGCAATCTGCATAAAGTTGAGAAGCTCAGCGACGGGCGTTTGGCTTACGTCTACCTGCCTGACACCGGGTCTGGCGGCTACACATCGTTCAATCGCTATTTTTTTGCGCAGCTCGGGCGCGAAGGCGCAGTGATTGATGAGCGCTTCAACGGCGGTGGTTCAGCAGCGGACTACATAATTGATTATCTCCGCCGCCCGCTGGAAAACTACTGGATGACCCGCGATGGCAAAGATTTCACCACGCCCGTTGGCGCGATTTTCGGGCCTAAGGCAATGATCATCAATATGTTTGCCGGCTCCGGCGGTGATGCGCTGCCCTGGTATTTCCGTGACGAAAAAGTCGGACCGCTGGTAGGCACGCGTACCTGGGGCGGCCTGGTGGGAATCTATGATTACCCGCAGCTCATGGATGGCGGCTCAGTGACCGCTCCGCGCGTTGCGTTCTATAACCGCAATGGCAAATGGGACGTTGAGAACCATGGCGTAGATCCTGACTACGACGTGGATATCACACCACAGGATTTTGTTGCCGGCCGCGATCCCCAATTAGAAAAAGCGGTCTCAGTGGTCATGGATTCTCTCCAGAAGAACCCGCAGCCCGTAGCTAAGAGGCCAGCCTTTCCGAACTATCACAATCAATCGGAAGGCATGCCCGCCGCCGCAGGAGGTGGCAATACCGGCAATAAGCACTAGTTCGCAGCAGCAAAGAGATGTGCGGACAATTTTCTGAATGATAAGGGGCGGCAGGCGTCGCCCCTTTCATTTAGCATCAGCCTGAGCAATGCTCAGCGCGGAAGGAGAGACTTATGGCTCCTGCAGTTCCAAAGGTCGATTGCGATCAAGTGCACGCCACCATGATGGTGAGTGACATCCTTACTGCCGTGGAGTTCTACACAAAAAAGCTCGGCTTCCGTCTGGGCTTCACCTGGGGTGATCCGCCCACGTTCGCCGGTGTGCTGTTGGATCGTGTACAAATCTTTCTGGCCCAAGGCACGCCCAATCCCAAAGGAGGCTCGGTGCAATTTGATGTGGGCGATGCTGACGAGCTCTACGAATTTCATCGCGCCAACGGAGTCGAGATCGTTGAGCCAATCGAAGATAGAGAGTACGGGATGCGAGATTACATGATCCGCGATTTGTACGGACACTATCTTGGATTTGGGCACCCGCTGTTCACCCTTGGTCCGAAGATAAAGATTGAGCGGGTGGATGTTCCGGTGCGCCTGGAAAAACGGCTGGCCGCTTTGCTGCAAGACCTGGCCAAACATAAGCGCATGAGCCTGAGCAGCTGTTTGGAAGAGATTCTGCTGCACACCAACGAGCCTCTGGGCGACGGTGTAGCCAGTCCACATACTTCAGCGCAGCTTAGATATATCCAGGAGTTGAAGAAAAAACACGGCCTCGATTATGACTGCCATGCCAGCTATCGCTTTGTTGAAGAATGAAGAATAAGGACCACTGAGCTGCCCCGATTTCTCACTGCAATGGACGCCTCGAACGCAACAATCACTTGTAACTTTTTATCAATCCTGGCGTATAAAGGAAACTATGCTAAATCGACCAACCGGTTACTGGATTTGCTTGGGGCTTGCAGTGGTTGCTTTGATTGCTGCATTGATGATGCGCAATTCTCCTAACGGCCATACGCGCGAACTTGCACAATATGTGGGCTATGGCGCAATCGTGCTCGTGGTGATTGGACGTTTTGCTTTTCGTCGGCAGGTGAAGCCAACACCACCTATGCCCAGAGACTAGCCTTCACTGGATTGCGCATTCGGCTGGACTAGCGCACCAGAAGAGCTTAGGGAGTTATGGAGAACCAGATGCGTCCCGCTTCAACCAGGCAAATAAAAATTCCAATGATGAAGTAGAGGGTTTGGGCCGTGTCGTCAGTTGGCGGGGCAGGAAGGTAAACACCGCGGCTGCGGAAGTATCCGTCCAGCACGCGCTCTTGCTGCATGATTTTGCTGGCCAGCGGCCGATGGAACACAGCAATCAGAATTCCCAGCAGCAATCTTGTGATTTCAACCACCATAGCATTAAGTTTATGTAAGCCGTGGCGCAGTCTCAATCAGTGGAAAAACCTAGTCAAAGGCACGTTGGTGCACTGACCAAGCCGTTTTCGCGTGTTAAAATCAAGTCTAGCCCACATCATGAACACTGATCTGGAAAGACTTATCGAACTGGAAAAGGTGGACCGCGAGGTCACCCGGCTGACCGAAGAAGTAGCTGCCCTGCCTAAACGGGTGGCCGCCATTGAAGAAAAGCTGGCTGAGCACAAAGCGGCAGTAGAGAAAGCCAAGGCCCAGATCAAGAACAATGAAGCCTCTCGTCGCCAGCTTGAGGCCGATATTAAGGGTTTCCAGGAAAAGATCATTAAATACCGCAGTCAGTCATCCAGCGTTAAGACCAATGACGAATATCGCGCCTTGATGCACGAAGTTAGCTTCGCGGAGCAGCAGATCAGCGGCTGCGAGGACAAGATTCTTGAGCTGATGATCTCTCTGGAGAACGACGAAAAAGCGCTTAAGCGGGCGGAAGCAGAGCTGAAAACTGAGTCCGCTGACGTGGAAAAGGAAAAAGCTGAAGCACGTGTCCGCACCGCCGAGGACGAAAAGCTCCTGGCCACTCTGCGGGAAAAACGCGGTGGGTTGCGCACCGGCGTGAATGATAGTGCTCTGGCCCACTATGATCGCGTGATGCGCCAGCGCAAATCAGCCATTTCTGAGGCGCGCGACCAGAAGTGCCTGGCCTGCTTTGTCATGATTCGTCCCCAGACGTGGCAGGAAATCCGCACCAATGAGCAGATTATTACCTGCAGCTCATGCGGACGCATTCTGTACT
>Ga0070741_10014405_pt1 | contig 13667 bp, 11 predicted proteins | sample Coa_R1_4_FD_66440 | JGI IMG/M metagenome (GOLD analysis project Ga0070741, IMG submission 66440) | Surface soil microbial communities from Centralia Pennsylvania, which are recovering from an underground coalmine fire - Coalmine... | ecosystem: Environmental > Terrestrial > Soil > Unclassified ... | reverse complement strand
GCCGCGAGACGAGGGCTATGCCTGCCACGCGCGAGCGCCAGGGACGCCTCTTCCGCAAGTACGTCGTTGCCTTCGTGCTGCTCGTCTTCGTCGCGCTGCTCGCCAGCGGCCTCATCGAGACGTACTTCTCCTACGGCGAGAGCAAGACGGCCCTCTCGCGCATCGAGCGGGAGAAGGCGGTAAATGCCGCCAACACCATCCAGCAGTTCATCGCGGGCGTCGAGAAGCAGATCGGCTGGGCGAACCCTGCCGTCCAACTGGGCGACATCTCGCGCGAGCAGCGCCGCGACGACTACCTCCGCCTGCTGCGGCAGGCGCTCGAGGTCACCGAGGTGGCCTACCTGGATGCGGACGGCATCGAGCAGCTCCGCATCTCGCGCCTGGCCATGAACCTCGAGGGATCCCACCAGGACTTTTCCGCCGACGAGCACTTCCGCAGGGCCCGCACGAGCAAGGCGTACTACGGCCCGGTGTACTTCAAGAACGAGTCTGAGCCGTACATGACGATCGCCATTGCCGAGAATGGCGATCGGGGCGGTGTGACGGTCGCCGAGGTGAGCCTGAAATTCCTCTGGGACGTCATCTCGCGGATCAAGATCGGCCAGGCCGGCTACGCCTACGTGGTGGACGGCAACGGCCAGCTCATCGCCCACCCCGACATCAGCCTGGTGCTGCAGAAAACGAGCCTCGCCGCGCTGCCGCAGGTACAGACGGCGCTTGCCACCCCCGCCTTCCCCGGCCAGGAGCGGGAGGAGGCGACGATCGCCACCGATCTGCGCGGCCGGCAGGTGCTCACGGCCTACGAGACGGTGAGCCCGCCGGGCTGGACGGTGTTCGTGGACCAGCCGTTGGAAGAGGCGTTCGCGCCGATCTTCGCCGCGTTCGCGCGCACGGGCCTCCTGCTGGTGCTGGGCATCGGGCTGTCGGTGCTGGCGAGCCTGGTGCTGGCGCGCAAGATGGTGCGGCCGATCCAGGCGCTGCAGGCGGGCGCGGCGCGCATCGGCGGCGGCGCGCTCGACCAGCGCATCGAGGTGCGGACCGACGACGAGCTGGAGGCGCTGGCCGAAGAGTTCAACCGCATGACCGCCCAGCTCCGCGAGTCGTACGCCACGCTGGAGCAGAAGGTCGAGGACCGCACGCGCGACCTGGCCGAATCGCTGGAGCAACAGACCGCTACGGCGGAGGTGCTCCAGGTCATTAGCCGCTCCGCGTTCGACCTGCAGCCCGTGCTCGAAACCCTGATCGAGAACGCTGTGCGGCTGACCGGTGCAGATAACGGTGCCATCTTCCGCTACGATGGCGAGGTCTATCGCCTCGCCGTTTCCTACGGTACACCACCCGAGGCGCGTGAGCACGCTTACCGCGATCGGATCCGGCGTCCGGAGCGAACGTCGCCTGTTGGACGTGTGATTTTAGAACGTAAGCTTGTACACGTCGTCGATATACAGGCCGATCCAGATTATCAAGGGCACGAGATGCCAAGACTGACGGGCAGCCATACGGTGCTGGCGTTGCCCATGCTCCGAGAAGGCGCCCCGGTCGGCATCATACTCGTCGCTCGACAGCGCGTACAGCCGTTTACGGAGAAGCAGATCGAGCTGGTGACCACGTTTGCCGACCAGGCCGTGATCGCGATCGAGAACGTGCGGCTATTCCAAGAGGTGCAGGAGCGGACACGCGAGCTGGCGCGCTCGGTGGAGGAGCTGCAGGCGCTGGGCGCGGTCAGCCAGGCGGTGAACTCGACGCTCGACCTGCAGGAGGTGCTGACGACGATCGTGGCGCACGCGGCGCAGCTCTCGGGCACCGAGGGCGGCGCCATCTACGAGTACGACGAGGCGGCGCGGGTGTTCGCGCTGCGTGCCACGCACGGCATGAGCGAGGAGTTGATCCAGGCCGTGCAGGGGACGCGCATCCGGCTCGGCGAGACGGTGATTGGCCAGGCGGCCGCGCGCCGCGAGGCGGTGCAGATCGCCGACCTGCACGGCGAGCCCGACTACCCGGTGCGCGAAGAGCTGGAGCGGGCCGGCTTCCGCGCGCTGCTGGCCGTGCCGCTGCTGCGCGAGGAGCAGATCGTCGGCGCGCTGGTGGTGCGCCGCCGCACGCCAGGCGAGTTCCCCAAGGCCACCGTAGACCTCCTCCAGACGTTCGCCAACCAGTCGGTGCTGGCCATCCAGAACGCGCGGCTATTCCAGGAGATCGAAGAGAAGAGCCGCGAGCTGGAGATCGCCAGCCAGCACAAGTCCGAGTTCCTGGCGAACATGAGCCACGAGCTGCGCACGCCGCTGAATGCCATCATCGGCTTCTCCGAGGTGCTGCTGGAGCAGATGTTCGGTGAGCTGAACGCGAAGCAGGAGGAGTACCTGCAGGACATCCTCAGCTCCGGCCGCCACCTGCTGTCGCTGATCAACGACATCCTCGATCTGTCCAAGGTCGAGGCCGGGCGCATGGAGCTGGAGCTGGGCACCTTCGCGCTGCCAGAAGCGCTGGAGAACGGGCTCACCATGATCAAGGAGCGCGCCAGCCGCCACGGCATCCAGCTCAGCCTGGACGTGGACCCGCAGATCGGCATGGTCGAGGCCGACGAGCGCAAGGTGAAGCAGGTAGTGTTCAACCTCCTGTCGAACGCCATCAAGTTCACGCCCGACGGCGGCCAGGTGGCGCTGACGGCGCGCCTCGCGGACGACGAGATCGCCATCGCCGTGCGCGACACGGGCATCGGCATCGCGCCAGAGGACCAGGCGCGCATCTTCGAGGAGTTCCAGCAGGCGCGGCACCAGGCGACGCAGACGCGCGAGGGCACGGGCCTGGGGCTGGCGCTCACCAAGCGGTTCGTCGAGCTGCACGGCGGGCGCATCTGGGTCGAGAGCGAGGTCGGCATGGGCAGCACGTTCACCTTCACGCTGCCGCTGCGAGCGGCGCCCTCACCCCCCGCCCTCTCCCAGGGGGAGAGGGGGCTGGACGGACTCCCCTCTCCCCCTGGGAGAGGGGTTGGGGGTGAGGGCAACGGCGCTGCCGGACCGCTACCCGCGCCGGCGAGCGGGGACGGCAGCGGCGGGACGGTGCTGCTGGTGGAGGACGACCCGAACGCGGTCGCGCTGCTGTCGCTGTACCTGCAGGGCGCGGGCTTCCAGGTGGTCGTGGCGGGCGACGGCGAGGAGGCGCTGCAGATGGCGCGCATCCTCCACCCCGATGGGATCACGCTCGACATCTTCCTGCCGCGGGTCGACGGCTGGGACTTCCTGGCGCGCGCGAAGGCCGACCCGGCGCTGGCCGACATCCCGGTGGTCATCGTCTCGATGCTCGACGAGCGCGGCAAGGGCTTCGCGCTCGGCGCCGCCGAGTACCTGGTGAAGCCTGTGGACCGCGACCTGCTGGCCGCCACGCTGCGCCGGCTGGTGGCGAAGGCGCCCGCCAAGGTGCTCGCCATTGACGACGACCCGCTGGCCATCACCCTGGTCGAGACAGTGCTGGGGCCGCAGGGGTTCACGGTGCTGCGGGCCACGGGCGGCGAGGAGGGCCTCGCGCTCGCCCGGCAAGAGCGGCCCGCGCTGGTGATCCTCGACCTGATGATGCCCGACCTGGATGGCTTCACGGTGGTCGAGCGGCTGCGCGCCGACCCGACCACCGCGGCGATCCCGATCGTCATCTTGACCGCGAAGACCATGACCGACGAGGATAAGGCGCGGCTGAACGGCCAGATCAGCTATCTGGCGGAGAAGGGGCAATTCAGCCCGGCTGACTTCGTGGAGCTAGTGCGCCGTTTCTGCCCGGCCCCGGTGTAATCGGGAGGGGGCGCGCGGCTGGCGGCGCGGTCCCTTTCATCGCGATCGCCGATCCCTCGCGCGAGGAGGGCCCGATGGCGGGCGAGCTGATCCTGATCGTCGAAGACAATGAGAAGAACTTGAAGCTGGTGCGCGACATTCTACAATTCAAGGGCTACCGCACGCTGGAGGCCGACACCGCGACCGAGGGCCTGGCGCTGGCGGCCGCGCACCAGCCGCAGCTCATCTTGATGGACATTCAGCTACCCGACATGGACGGGGTGGCGGCGCTGGGGCGGCTGAAGGCCGAGCCGGCGACGACCGACATCACCGTCGTGGCGCTCACGGCGTTCGCCATGAAGGACGACGAGGCGCGCCTGCTGAGCGCCGGGTTCGACGGCTACCTGGTGAAGCCGATCAACGTGCGCGAGTTTCCCGAGCTGGTGCGGCAGTACTGCGAGCGGGGCCGCCGGGAGGGCTAGGTGGACCAGCAGCGCAAGCGCATCCTGGTGGTGGACGACACGCCGCACAACATCAAGCTGCTCGAAGCGGTGCTCTATCCGCGCGGCTACGCCGTGATCCCGGCGACCTCGGGCGCGGAGGCGCTGGCGCAGGTGGCGGCCGAGCGGCCGGACCTCATCCTCTGCGACGTGGTCATGCCGGGCATGGACGGCTACGAGGTGTGCCGGCGGCTGCGCGCGGACCCCGAGACGCGGCTGCTGCCGGTCATCATGATCACGGCGAGCGGCGAGCAGGAGAAGGTCAAGGCGATCGAGGCGGGCGCCGACGACTTCGTGCTGAAGCCGTTCAACCAGGCCGAGCTGCTGGCGCGCGTGCGCTCGCTATTGCGCATCAAGGAGTACCACGACACGATCCAGGCGCAGGCGGCGGAGCTGGCCGAGTGGAACCGCACGCTGGAGGAGCGTGTGGCGGCGCAGGTGGCCGAGCTGGAGCGCGTGGGCCGGCTGCGGCGCTTTCTATCGCCCCAGCTCGCGGAGCTGCTCGTCTCGGCGGGCGACGAGCGCATCCTGGAGAGCCACCGCCGCGAGATCACCGTTGTGTTCACCGACCTGCGCGGCTTCACGGCGTTCGCGGAGACGGCCGAGCCCGAGGACGTAATGGGCGTGCTCCGCGAGTACCACGCCGCAATGGGCGAGCTGATCTTCCGATTTCAGGGCACGCTGGAGCGCTTCACGGGCGATGGCCTGATGGTGTTCTTCAACGATCCGCTGCCCTGCCCCGACCCGCCAGCCCAGGCCGTGCGGATGGCCGTGGCCATGCGGGCGCGGGCGGCCGAGCTGGCGCGCGCGTGGCGGCGGCGCGGGCACGCCCTGGGGTTCGGCGTGGGAATCGCGGTGGGCTACGCCACGCTGGGGCGCATCGGCTTCGAGGGGCGCTGGGACTACGGCGCGATCGGCAGCGTGACGAACCTGGCGGCGCGGCTGTGCGGCGAGGCGCAGCCCGGGCAGATTCTCATCAGCGAGCGCGTCCACCTGATGACCGAGGACCTGCTGGAGGTGGAGCCGCTGGGCGAGCTTATGCTGAAGGGCTTTCATCGCCCGGTCGGCGCCTACAACGTGCTCGCCATCCGCGACGCCGCCCCCGCGGACATTCCCCCGCCCGTGGACACCGCCGCCACGAACGGCGCCCTCGCCACGGCCGAGCGCGGCGCTCCCGCCGAGGGCTGAACGCGCCGGCCCTTTATCTGGTGTGACGGCCCCGCAGGTGCGATCGGCAGAATGGCAGCCGGCATGGTAAGATTCATGCCATGAAGACTACCATTGACGCCGCTGGCCGGTTGGTGATCCCCAAGGAGATTCGGCGCCGGGCGGGGCTCCGTCCCGGGATGCAGCTCGCAGTGCGCTTGCAGGACGGGCGCATCGAGATCGAGCCGGTCCTCCAGCCTGTTCGTCTGGTACGGAAGGGGCGGTTCCTCGTCGCGGTCCATGATCCGGCGGTGGGCGAGATCACGTCCGAGCTAGTGGAGGCCACACGCCAAGCCATCGCCGACGAGCGATTCGAAGAAATTATGGGCTATGCCCCGTTTTCTCCCCGACAGTAGTTGCATCATACCGGCGGTTCTACTACGATACCAGCACTACGAGCTATCGCCGAGCTTGACCGACGCCTGGGGCGTGGAGACGCCCTAGTGGTGGCGGCTCCCGCGCTGGTGGAAGCGTACTCAGTGCTCACCCGCTTTCCGCGTCCTCTTCGTCTCTCCCCTGAGGAAGCCTGGCGAGTGCTGGAACAGACCTTCCTGAGCGACGCTACGGAGGTAGTCGCGCTGGACGCGGCCGCCTATCGTCGCCTGCTGAGCAGCGCGCCGGGGCAGGGGACGGCCGGCGGGCGGATCTACGATGCGGTCATCGTAGCCTGCGCATTGGCCGCCCAGGTGGACACGCTCCTCACCTTCAACGAGCGGCAGTTCCGCTCACTGGCCGCCGGGGCCGTCGAGATAGCCCTCCCTTCCGCGTGACGTGCTCGCTCCTGCGCAGGGCAACCCGACCAGCGGGCAGCCCATCGGCCGTGTGTGCGTGGGCGCTTTGACCCGCGGCCGGGTGGCGCGCTAGACTGGGCCGGGCACGGACGGCCGGGGATGGGTCGGCGTCGGCTGCGGTGGCTGCCTGAGGGGAGAGTAGCATGGCGCGCGATGGCGGTGTCTCGCTGACCGATCTCGTCCGCGTGGGCAAGGGCACGCCGGGCGGCGAGTGGCTGCGCCGCTACTGGCTCGTGGTGAGCCGCGCCGAGGACCTGCACGACGTGCCGCAGGCGGTGCGGATCCTCGGCGAGGACCTCGTGCTCTTCCGCGACGGCGCCGGGCGGCCGGGGCTGCTCGGTATTGCCTGCCCGCACCGCGGCACGTCGCTGGAGTACGGCGACGTCGAGGACGGCGGCCTCCGCTGCCCGTACCACGGCTGGCTGTTCGACGTGACGGGCCAGTGCCTGGAGCAGCCGGCCGAGCCGAAGGACAGCACCTTCTACCAGCGTGTGCGCCACCTGGCCTATCCGGTGCGCGAGCTGGGCGGGCTGCTGTTCGCCTACCTCGGCCCGGGCGCCGACCAGCCGCCGCCGCTGCCGCGCTACGCGCCGCTGGTCGAGCCGGGGCAGCGGCAGCTTGAGCCGGTGCGCCATCTGGATTACAACTGGTTCAATTTCTGGGAGAACTCGGCCGACCCCTGCCACATCTCCGTGCTGCACCGCTTCAGCGCCTACGGCGCGCAGACGTGGGGCAACCAGTTCTTTGACTACCATGACATGCCGGCCTTCGAGCCGGTGGAGCAGGACTACGGCCTGACGATCGTCATGCAGAAGCCGGCGCCGACACCCGACATGGTGTTCGTGGACGAGATGAGCTTGGCGCTGCCGAGCATCATCCAGATCGGCGACACGGAGTTCGTCCACCTGCGGCAGGAGCAGGCGGCGACGCTGGCCGGCGGCTCGCACAATGCGCACCTGCTGTTCCTGACGCCGAAGGACGACGACCATTTCATGCTCTTCACCGTGGACCACTACACCGGGCCGGAGCCCGGCTTCTTCGCGAAGCTCAAGGCGATGCGCGCCCACGAGGTGCCGCGGCAGGCGGTGAAGCCCTACGACCGGCGCAAGTACATGCCGTTCCGCGGCAGCGTGCGCGACGAGGACATCGTGACGCAGGCGACGCAGGGCCTGCTCGGCGAGCGGAGCGAGCGCCTGGCAAGCTCAGATCGGGGCGTGATCGTGCTGCGGCGCATCGTCCGCGAGGCCGTGGAGGCGGTGCAGCGCGGCGCGCGGCCGCGGGGCGTCCTCGCGCCCGACGAGGCCGAGCGGGTGGTGCGCCTGGACACGTTCGTCGGCGTGCGGCCGCAGGCGGCCGTGCCGCAGGCCGCGCCGGCGCGGTAGCCCCGACCGGTCCAGGGCAAGGTAGGGCAGAGTCTCGTCCTCCTCCGCTTGAACTGGTAGGGCGGGGTCTCGTACCCCGCCGCCCCGGTGGTGGCAGGCCAGCGTCGGCGGCCAGATGCGGCGCGCGAACGGCAGGAAATAAGGCTCTGCCCGACGAGTGGGCATAGTCTGAGAGGCGCCAGCGGGCGCGGGGGCGAGATGCAGATCGTCGTGACAGGCGGAAGCGGGCGGCTGGGGCAGCACGTGGTGGCCGAGCTGCTGGCGCAGGGGCATACGGTGCTGAGCCTGGACCGCGTGCCGCCGCCGGTGGCGCGCTGCCCCGCCTGGGTGGCCGACCTCACACGTAGCGGCGACGCGTACCAGGCGCTGCGGGGCGCGGACGGCGTCATCCACCTGGCCGCCTGGCAGGCGCCGGGCCTGACCGCCGACACGGAGACCTTCGCCAACAACGTGAGCGCGACTTACAACGTGCTGAAGGCCGCGAGCGACCTGGGCGTGCGGCACGCGGTAGTGGCGTCGAGCATCGCGGCCTACGGGCTGATCTACGCGCGCACGCTGGCGCCGCCCGAGTACCTGCCGCTCGACGAGGCCTATCCCCGCCAGCCCCAGGACCCCTACGGGCTATCGAAGGTGGTGGGCGAGACGATCGCCGACTCGTTCGCGCGGCTGGGAGCCATGTCCATCGCCAGCCTGCGCTTCCCCGGCGTCGTCTTCGACCTGACCTACCAGACCGTCGTCGAGCGCTGGCGCGATCCGGCCATGCGGCGGGGCGGCTTCTGGACGTACATCGACGCGCGCGACGCGGCCCGCGCCTGCCGCCTGGCCGTGGAGGCCGACCTGGGCGGCCACGAGGTGTTCAACGTCGCCGCCCCCACTAGCATGATGCGCGAGCCGACGACCGAGCTGCTGCGCCGCTTCGGGCTGGAGCCGCGCCGCCTGAAGGAGGGGCTGGATGGCAACTGGTCGGCGATGGACTCAGCGAAGGCCGCGCGGGTGCTGGGCTACCGCGCCGAGCACCAGTGGCAGCAGTATCTGGGCGGCGCCGGGGGCGATCCCGACGCGGGGTATACGGGCGCATGAGGGACCAGGAGCTGCGCGAGCGGCTGGCGCTGGCGTGCCGGGTGCTGTTTGCGGAGGGCCACGAGCACTACTTTTTCGGCCACCTGAGCGCGCGGGCCACCGCGGGCGACGGCATCTGGGTGAAGCCCGCGGGCGTGGGGCTGGAAGAGGCCCAGGCGGCCGACATGGTGCTGATGGACGCCGACGGCCGCAAGCTGGAGGGCGAGCGGGCGCTGCACCAGGAGATGCCGATCCACACCGAGATCTATCGAAGCCGTCCGGACGTGCGGGCGATCGTCCACACGCACCCGTTCCACGCCGCTGCGCTCACGGCGAGCGGGGCGCGCCTGGAGATGATCAGCCAGGACTCGCTGCCGTTCGCGGAAGGCGTGCGCCTCTACCCCAGCGCCGAGCTGGTGATGACCGCGGAGCAGGGGCAGGCGGTCGCCGCGGCGCTCGGCGAGCGGCGCGCGGTGCTGATGCGCAACCACGGCATCACGGTCGTCGGCCCGAGCATCGAGGTCGCCACGGTGTGGGCCTCGGAGTTGGAGCGGAGCTGCCGCGCGCAACTCGCGGCGAGCCAGCTCGGGCCGCTGGCGCCGATCCCTGCCGACGCGGTGGCGCGCATGTACGATCGCTTCGAGCGCGGCTACCCCGGCCGCAACGAGGCGCTCTGGGACTACCTCGTCCGCAAGGCCCAGCGCGCCGGCCTGGCCTGAGGCCCCTCCGCCGGGCGCCCGCACGCTTCCACGCCACACCGGCTGCCGAGAGCGGCGCGAACCCGAAGGGACTCCGTTTGTCGCCTCCCGCGAGGAGAGCACCAGAGTGCGGGCAGGCCGCGGGGTTTACGGGCGGATGCCTAGCTCGCGCTGGACCTCGCGCAGCGGGGCGAAGTCCGCGACGCGCGAGACCGGTACGTCGGTCGTGACACCCAGGCGCGCCTTGTTGTCCTCGATCTCGGCGGCCAGCACTTCCGGGGCTATCTCGCCGTCAGGGCTGAGCGTGCGCGCGACCTTCTGGTAGGTGCCGCGGGCCAGGTCCGGGGCGATGGCGAAGTCGCGCTCGATCAGGGCCAGGGTGTCGGCCTCCTGGGCGGCGGTGTACTGCATGGCGCGCAGCGTCGCGCGGAGCATGCGCCGCACCTCGGCGGGCCGCTCCTGGAGCTGCTTGTCGGTGGTCACGAGCCCCGACTGCGCGCGCTGGAGATAGTCGGCCGCCCAGGCCAGATTGCGGAAGCCCTGGCGCTCGGCCTGCTCGTCGTAGGGCGGCGACAGCACAGCGGCCTGCACGGCGCCCGAGGTGAGCGCGGCGAAGCTGTTGGCGGTCGTCTGGGCCGTGACGGCGGTCACGTCGTCGGGCGAGACGCCGTGCGCCCGCACGGCCGCGCGCCAGGCGTAATCGTCGGAGGCGGTCAGGTTCGTGATGGCGATCGTCTTGCCGCGCAGGTCGGCCAGCGACGCGATCTCCGGCGCGCCCACGACGGAGAAGATCATGTCCTTCACCATGAACAGGACCACCTTGAACGGCTGCTCGGCGACGACCGCCTGGATCGAGGAGCCGGTCGAGGCGGTGTAGGCCAGCTCGCCGGCGGTCATGGCGGCGACGGCGAGGTTTGACTGCATAACCTGGATCTCGAGGTCGATGCCGTCGGCCTCGTAGATGCCCTTGTCTTTCCCCACGAAGTACGGCAGAAACGCCAGGCTTTTGGCCGGGATGGCGAGCACGACGTGCTGGGGCGGCGCGGTGGGCGCGGGGCTAGGTGCGGCGGCCGTTTGCCCCGCGGCCGGCGCGGCGGTCGGCGCCCCGGGCGCCACGGGGGGCGCGGTGGGGGCCGACGCCGCCGGCTGCGCGGGGGCGGGCGCAGCCGGCGCCTGGCAGGCGGCGAGGCTCAGCGCCGCGAGCAGCGCGAGCAGGGCCGCGACGGACGGCCTGGCGGCGGGGCGGCAGGGCGGGCGCGCGGCGTCGAGTCGCACGGTCGTCTCCCCGGTGCTGGTTACGCGAGTGTAGCACAGCCGCGCGCGTCGGCACCCCGTGTCCGCGGGCCGCGCGAGTCCTGCGGCGCGCGCCGGCACAGCCGCCGCTTGGCCGCTTCAGCCGGCGCCCAGGACGGCGCCGCGCGCGGCCCACTCGCCGGCGAGGAAGCCGAGCGGCAGCGCGGTGCCGATGCCGCCGGCAGTGGCGGGCCGCGGACCGCCGGCCAGGCCGCCCGCCGTGAGCCCGGCCGCGTAGAGGCCGGGGATCGGCCGCTCGGCGCCGTCCACGACCTGCGCGTGCGCGTCCACGAGGGGGCCGCCGAGCGTGTAGGTGATGCCGACGACAAGCGGCACAGCGATGAGCGGCGAGCCGAGCGGCGGCGCCGTCCCGCCACGCGGCACCGGCAGCGCGCGTCCCTTGTCCGCGGCCAGCGCCGTGTTGTACTCGCCCAGCGTGGCGGCAAGCGCGTCGGCCGGCACGCCGATGCGCCCTGCCAGCGCCGCGGCGTCGGCGGCCACCTCGAGGCGGGCGCCCGCGAGCAGCAGGTTCGGGTTGGGCGGCACCGCCTGGTTGTAGCGGCCGACCGTCTCCCACAGGCGGCGGTCGAAGACGAGCCAGGTGGCGCCGGGATCGGGCAGGCGCGCGATGCGGTTCGCTACGGCGAGCGCGCCCAGGCCCTCGTCGGCGAAGCGGCGCCCGTCCGGCCCGACGACGAGCGCGCTGTTGGCGATGCGGTCCACGAACGGGAAGTGGCAGAGCTGGGCGTTGCGCACGGCGTCGGCGTGCAGCAGGTGGCCGAAGATAGCCTCGCCGTGGGCGAGCTTCGCGCCGGCGCCGAGCGCCATGAGCAGCGCGTCGCCGCCGCCGGTGCCCGCGCCGCGCAGGAACAGCCGCTCCGGGCGGGTCACATTCGCGTAGCGGCGCAGCAGCGCCGGGTTCGCCTGGAAGCCGCCGTCGGCCAGGATTACGGCGCCGCAGGCGAACTCGAGGCGCGTGTCGGCGGTCAGGCGGCGCGCGACGAGGCCGACGACCCGCCCGTGCACCTGACGCAGCTCGCAAGCGGCCGTGTCGCCCCAGTACTGGCCACCCTGCGCCAGGAAGCGCGCCTGGAGGCGACGCAGGGTGACGTCGGGGCCGCGGCCGCGCCACTGCGCGCCGCGCCGGTTGGGACGCACGGGCGCCATCACGAGCTGGCCGCGCAGGTTCACCCAGCGCGTGCCGTGGGCGCGCAGCCAGTGGTAGACGCGCGGGCAGGCGGCCGCCCAGGCGCGGGCCAGCGGCTCGCTGGCGGCGCCCTGGGTGTCCTGCAAGAGCTTGGCGACGATCTGGGCGGTCGGCGCGAGCGGCGAGAGGCCGGCCGCCGAGAAGCTGCCGCCGCTCAGGCGCGAGTTGCTCCAGCTCGGGGCGACGGGCGTCTTCTCCACGAGCGCCACGCGGGCGCCTAGCTCCTGGGCGCGCACGGCGGCCACTAGCCCGGCAAACCCCGCGCCGACCACTACCACGTCCGCCGTCGCCTGCTCCACGCCCTCTGCCTCCCCGCCGGCCGGGACCGCGCCCCGCGGCTGTCGCTGGTTATAGGGGAGCGCGTGGATTGCGGCCAGCCGGCCGCTCACAGCAACTGCCGCCGATCACGTCGTTTAGCCGGCCAGCGAGCAATCGGACTGGGCCGGCGGGAATCGGAATGCTTTACCGTCAGTGGGTATCAGGGGGGCGGCACGAAGGGGTTGAGGAGCGGAACCCTGGTGCGCACGAAGTCGCGGGTATTGCGTGTCACCAGCGTCAACCCGTGTATCTTCGCGGTCGCCGCCATCAGGCCATCCACCGTCGGCAGGGGATCGGGCACGTTCATCTGGCCCCATTCTTCCGCAATCTCGGTCGTGATAGGAAGGACCCGATCGGCGTAGCTTCGGCGCAGGGCCGTGAGCCAGCCTTCATAGATGGCGGCCTGGGACGGATCGCGCGGACGCAGCCGCTCGATTCCCCGGCGAATTTCGCCTACAACGAGCACGCTCACGAACAGCGCGTCGGTGGGCACCGATGCCAGCCAGGCCCTAGCCCCGGGATGCCCCTGAGGGCGGCGCGCTTCCGAGATAACGTTCGTATCTAGCAGGAAGCTCATAGCTCGACGTCGCGCGGCAGGTCTTGGTGCCGCTCTAGGTCCAGCGCGCTGAGGTCCGGGCCGGACAGCAGGAACTCCTTGAAGTCCGGTTTCCTGTCAGTCAGGCGATGGTATTCTTCGGCCGCAACGATGACGACGACTTCCTTGCCGTGTCGAGTCACAATCTGCGGTCCCTCGTCAAGCGCGCGCGCGACGACCTGGCTGAACTTCTGCTTTGCCTCTTGCACTTGCCACCGCATCCTGAACCGCCCTTGCCCTGTCTAGACTGTCTAGACGAGACCCGGTCATAAATCATTAGGCCGCCTTGAGAAAGGGTTTGAGCCCGACGCGCAGGTCGGCGCCCAGTTGGTGCCGATACAGGAGTGTCAACTGGTAGACCAGCACGGCGCCCAACACGTAGCGCCGGGTGGCCAGAAGCCCGCGCGTGGGCACCTGGCCCTGCGTATCGAAGATGGCTTTGAACTGGCCGTTGAAGTTCTCGATCGCATGCGAGCGGAGTTGATGGAACACGCGGCGCACTTCCACGCCCGCATCGGTGTGCGGGTAGCGGCCCCGCCGGGACGTGATCAAGGTGCGGCCCGCTGCCGCACACTGCTCGTGCAGCGCGCGGTCATCGTAGCTGGTGTCCCCGAGCAGGAAGCGCAATACCGGCGGCAGGTCGGGCAGCAAGCGGGGCGCCACTTCGTTATCGGCGGCGTTCGCCGGGGTGAGGTCAGCGGCCACGGGGATCCAGACCGCCGCGACCGTGACGACCGGATGCAGCTTCCAGCCATACACCCACCCATGCCAGCCCGACTTGGTCCAGTGCGCCTCGGTATCGATGGAGCTATGCGGGACGACGCCCGCCTCGCGGTCCTTCTTGTGCCACACACCGC
>Ga0070741_10014404_pt1 | contig 13668 bp, 13 predicted proteins | sample Coa_R1_4_FD_66440 | JGI IMG/M metagenome (GOLD analysis project Ga0070741, IMG submission 66440) | Surface soil microbial communities from Centralia Pennsylvania, which are recovering from an underground coalmine fire - Coalmine... | ecosystem: Environmental > Terrestrial > Soil > Unclassified ... | reverse complement strand
ATTCCGGGAATACGGCCAAGAAAAATTTGCTAAAAGAATTGCAAAACAGATCGTGGCTGATCGGGTAAAAAAACGAATTAGCAGCACCTTTGCCCTGCGCGACAGTATTGAAAAAGCTATTGGGGTAAAAGCGCAGCACGGAAAGATTCATTATGCGACACGAGTTTTTCAGGCTTTGCGGATCGCAGTTAATGCCGAACTTGATAATCTGCAGACATTTTTGCCAAAAGCCATTGAGCTGCTGGCGCCGAACGGACGATTGGTGGTCATTTCATTTCATTCGCTAGAAGACCGGATCGTTAAACAATTTTTTAAAGAACAAGAGCAGTACCATGTCGTAACCGTGCTGACAAAAAAACCGGTAATGGCTCAGGCGTCAGAGGTTGCAGTAAATCCGCGAGCCCGATCGGCAAAATTACGAGCCATGATAAGAACTTAAAAAGATAGCCGCAATTTAGGTCTCAAAGCTTAGTGTACATAACCTAAATTGCGGCATGATTTACTCGTTTCGCTCATAAATCCATGACAACACGAACCCTATCATATCTACCGTTTCACAATGCTATCCAGGCAAGGGTGGCGCATATGCCATTATTTAAGATGCATTGGAAGCTGATCGGCTGTTGCGCTGGCGTACTCTTGACGCTGTTGCTGGTATTTTACGTTTATTCAATCAATCAGTTAACCCGAGGGGTGTACCTCATCAAAGATTACACCAAGCAGGTGGACGGGTTGCTGGTCCAAAACCGGTCGCTCCAAACTGATTCTGCCGACAACGAATTTTTAGCTAGAACCATGGAAAAAGCCACTGCCATGAACTTTGTGCAGACTGCCAATATTCATTATGTCCAGATGCCCGACCGTTCCCTTGCTGAAGCAATCAAGCCTACAACCAAATGAAGCAGTGGAGATCAGTATTCTTTTTTAGCGTATTTGTATTACTTGCGGCAGCCTTGGTTGGCCGCTTAATGTTTTTACAGATAATCAATCATAAGTTTTATCAGTCCCAATTGCTGGGCCAGCAGATGGGATTTCAAGAGGTGACCGGCAACCGGGGCGAAATCTATTTAGAAGATAGCAAAGACAGCCATGGAGGGACTGTTACCGGTCAAGCAGAAAGCTTGGCAATTAACGAAGACCACTGGACGCTGTCGGTGGTTCCAAAATTAGTTAAAGATAAAAGTGCCTTTGCAACATCTTTGCAAACGGCTTTGGCGCTACCAGCAAAAGACATATTAGCCTTGTTAGCTAAGTCGGATTCGTATGTGATTTTGCAAAAGGAGCTGACAGCGACTCAGGTAGACACGATTAAAAAGCTTAATCTTGACGGAATAACCTTTGAACAGGTTTCTGACCGCTACTATCCTCAACAGCAACTGGCTGCCAATGTGGTTGGTTTCGTGGGAGGCGACGGAACCGGACAGTACGGATTGGAAGGATACTATAATGATATCCTTAAAGGCAAGGAAGGTATTAAGCAGCAAAGCAAAGGATTGGATGCGCTTAACCCGCAAGATGTTTCGTACTTAAACGGAGCCGATCTGTATTTGACTCTTGATTCGAATATTCAGTTTCAGGCTGAGCAGCTATTGGCAAGAGCGCAAAAAGACATTCGCATTGAATCCGGACAAATTATTGTCATCAAACCTGATTCAGGGCGTATTTTAGCCCTTGCAAATTTTCCCTCATTCGACCCTAATACGTATTCAAAAGAAGCAGACCTGGGATTGTTTCAAGATTCAACTACTCAAAAATTATTTGAGCCAGGATCGGTATTTAAGCCGTTTACTATGGCAATGGGGTTGAACGAAGGTACTATTACTCCCAGCACCGTGTTTAACGATACTGGGTCGGTTACCATTGGTCATGATACCGTTTACAACTTTGACCATGAAAAATACGGGACCAGCGATATGTCGAGAGTGCTGGAAAAATCCATTAACACCGGAGCAGTATTTGTTGAGCAGACATTGTCTCACCAGAATTTTCTTGATTACATTGACCAGTTTGGTTTTACCTACAAAACCGATGTTGACTTGCAGGGTGAAGTATATTCCAGAAATGAGTTGCTGCGCAACGGTTCTGATTTTGGATTTGCAACTGCCTCATTCGGCCAGGGCATCGAAATGACCCCCATGCAGCTGGTCCGCGCGTTCTGTGCTTTAGCTAACGGCGGCAGGTTGGTAAAACCCTTTGTAGTCGATAAGATAGTTGAAGGTCAAAAAGTTCAGGTAACCAAGCCTGATCTTTCTGATCCGATCGTTTCTCCGCAGGTTGTTTCGGAAGTTAGGACCATGTTAATTAATGTTGTCGAACGCGGATTTGGAGACGGTGCAAAAATCCCTGGTTACTATCTTGCGGGGAAAACGGGAACTGCCCAAGTTCCGTTGAAAAACAGCAAGGGGTACGATCCCGATAAAACCATCCAGAGCTTTATTGGTTTTGGGCCGGCACTAAATCCTCAATTTCTTATTTTAGTAAAGCTGGACAATCCAAAAGTTGCAAAGTCGGCATTATCAGCTGTTCCGGTGTTCAAGAAACTTTCCCAATACATCATTAACTACTGGCAAATTCCTCCCGATTATACCAAGTAAGACAATGAAAAACCCCTTTGCGCGTACGCGCAAAGGGGTTTTGGCTACTCTTTTTTGTTTCTGTGACGGAATCTCCCGAAAAAAAATGGGTGGGTTCTGTATTGCTTGTTGGTGGTACCTGTACCACGAGGCTTGCGTTTTGCCGGAGGATTTCCTACAAAGACAAGCCGGTGGCTTTGGGTGAAAAGATCGGTTAGCTTCTGGTAAAACAGCATCCACGTTTCACCTTGGCGCCTGAGGCAGGGAATGGATGTGCCTACTGGTGGGCCGGCAAATACCAGGACGCAACAGGAGTATTTTCCTGGAATTTTCCAGGGGTCATCTTGCATGGCTTGTGCATGTTCTTTGCTTGCGCACGGGTCTGACATGCGAAGAGCACGGGTAACCGCAGCTTTAAAAGGAATTTCTGTTATCCTTCCCCGGAGGGCAGTTTTGAATATGGGTCTGAATAGTGTGTTATTTCCAGGAAGAAAAAAACAGCCAGGGGGAACTGAGTCTGCCATATTCACGGCCCTTTCTAAAAAGGTTGTAAATGAGCTGTGCGACACACGTTGTGTGCTCCCAACCGGATTTGAACCGGTGTTTCATGGATGAGAACCATGTATCCTGGACCGGGCTAGATGATGGGAGCGGACTGGTCTATTATATCATGATTTTTAATATTGTCGATGTATTAGTTATCCCATTGTATGCCGATTGCCGAAGCGATAAAATGAGCGAATGAAGGATTTTTTTAAAAACTACGTTTATCCTATTTCCATTCTTTCGGGAAGCATTATTGGAGTTGGTTTTTTGTCGTTGCCATACATTGCCGTCCAGGTGGGAATTGGGTGGATGGTACTCTACTTTGTTTGCTTAACGGCGTTGGTAGTTTTCTTGCATAGCATCTTTGCCACTATTGCGTTGAAAACTCCGGATTTTAAGCGTTTCCCGGGATTTGTGGAATTTTACCTGGGTAAGCGGTTAAAAATAGTTGCCTTGGTAATGACCATGTTTGGCTCGATTGGCGTCCTGCTCATTTACTTGCTGGTGGGTTCACAATTTTTGGCAAGCATGTTTGGGGGCGAGCCGTGGCTCTGGGCTATCGGGTATTTTTTGGTGCTTAGCCTGGTGGTGGGATTTGGAGTGCGCCTGGTTTCAAAAATTGAGTTTTGGGCATTGGTTTTGCTCCTGGTTTCTCTGGTATTGGTTTTTGTACAAGGGTTTTTTACGATTAATCTTTCTCATTTTTCTTTGCCGCCGGTTTCCCATGACCCAAAGACGCTCTTTTTGCCGTACGGCGCCATTATTTTTTCTTTATGCGGAGTTGGATTGATTCCCGACGTTGAGGAACTGCTGAGCGGCAAAAAGCGACTGCTCAGGCGGGTAGTTGTCATTGGGACGTTAATTCCCGCATTGTTTTATCTGCTGTTTATTTTTTTGGTTGTGGGTATTTCGGGATCAGCCACCACCGAATCTGCGCTCGTCGGTCTTAAACTTTTTTTGAATCCTGGCATCGTCTCCATTGCCCTGTGCATGGGCGTGATCACCACGTTTACCGGTTTTGTCAGCCAGGGAGTTTTGCTGAAAGAATCTCTTGTGTACGACCTTGGCATGAAAAAGTGGGTAGCATGGTTAATTACCTGTGCCTGTCCGTTATTATTGCTGTTGATGGGAGTTACCTCATTTATTCCGCTCATTGCTTTCATTGGCGGAGTTTTTTTGGGTATCAACGGCATTTTTATTTTGCTCATGTATCAAAAAACAGGAGGAAAGGCGATTGTGGTCTATCCGCTCCTGGTCATGTTTTTTGTGGGGATGATATACGAATTAATTTTTTTAACATAAACTATGGCTTGGTTTTTTATCATGTTACTGTTTATTCTTTCCTGTTTTTTGCTTTCGTGGCTGAGCTCTCACCTGATTCATTCACTCATTCAGATTGCCAAGTATTTGCGATGGCGTGAATTCATTATTGCCTTTTTTGTCATGGCCTTTGCAGCTTCGCTGCCAAATTTATTTGTTGATTTGAATGCCGCCCTCCAGCATAAGCCGCAAATTTCTGTTGGAGATTTAGTGGGTGGAAATTTAGTGGACCTTACCTTGGTGCTGGCGGTAGCGGTATTTTTCAGCCGCAAGGGATTGGTAACCAAAAGCGACATGGTACAAAAGTCAGCCCTGTTTACCACGCTGATTGCCATCCTGCCACTGCTGCTGATGCTCGACGGAACGTTGGGAAGAACCGACGGGTTGGTGTTGATTGTCGCCTTTATGATCTATACCTGGTGGATTTTTTCAGAAAAAGAACGGTTTTCAAAGCGCTATCACACCCATAGCGATGCCAGAGAACCTATTAAGAGTTTTACCTTCTTTTTGTGGTGCCTGGTTAAAGTGGTGGTATTGCTTGCGTTGCTGCTGGCTTCTTCGGAATTTATTATTTGGTCTGCTGCGTATTTTTCGAGCGCGCTGGGCATTTCGCTAAGCTTGGTGGGAATTTTGATTGTCGGATTGGGAAATGCCTTTCCGGAAACCTATTTTTCCATTGTTTCAGCGCGCAAAGAAGAAAATTGGTTGGTGCTCGGAGACCTGATGGGATCGGTCATTGTCTGCGCAACGCTGGTGCTGGGAATTATTGCAATACTCGCTCCGTTTCATATTAACGATCTTTACCTGTTTTCGAACGCCATGATTTTCCTGACCGCTGCCGCTATTTTCTCTTCGGTTTTTATTATCACGGGAAAAAAGTTAACGAAAAAAGAGGGGTTGGGTTTGTTATTAATATATATAGTTTTCCTCATTGTAGAAGTATTTGTAAAAAAATAGCTGTCCATGAATTTTTCAGAATTTACCAATAAAAATATCAAAGAAATTTTTGATTCACTCAAAGCCTCGCCGGCGGGTCTTACTGCTGCCCAGGCAGCTGATCGCACACGAACCTATGGTCAAAATGCGGTAAGCCAGAAGGGAAATAAGGCATGGGATATTTTGCTGCGACAGTTTCGCTCGCCGTTTTTTTATTTGCTCTTTGTGGCGGGAGTCATTTCCTTTTTTATTGGAGAGCGGATCGACAGCACGATTATCGTAACGTTTGTGGCCATTAATGTGATGATCGGATTTTTTCAGGAGTATCGCGCCGAAAAAGCGATAGTTTTGTTAAAGCGCCTTATCCCTCAAAAGGCCACGGTCCTTCGCGATGGCAAACGGCAGGATATTGAAAAAAACCAATTGGTGCCCGGAGACATTGTTTTTGTGGAACCTGGAGACATTATCCCTGCTGAGTTGCGTGTTGTTCAGACCAAAGACTTTTTAATTGATGAATCGGCGCTTACCGGCGAATCGGTGCCGGTTTCAAAACATGCCGACGCGTTGGCCAATGAAGAAAAGGAAATTTTCAAAGCAAGCAATATTCTGTTTACGGGAACGTCGGTAATTTCGGGTACGGCGACGGGCGTAGTGTTGGCTATAGGTAACGATACTGCGCTCGGAGGCATTATTGCCTTGGTTGCGGTTACCGATCATCAGAGCACCTATGAAAAGGGATTGCTCTACTTTTCCCAGCTCATTTTAAAGATTGTCACCGCAACCATCGTTATATTATTTATAGTAAATTTGCTGATGCGAGGTACATCAAATTTGCTTGAATTCTCCCTGTTCTGCATTGCCTTGGTCATCAGTATTTTACCGGAAGCGTTGCCGGCCATTGTCATTTTGGCGCTTTCGAGGGGTAGTATTAAGATGGCTCAGCACAGTGTGGTGGTAAAGCGTTTGTCTGCGATTGAAGACTTGGGAAACATTGAGATTTTATGCTCTGACAAAACCGGAACCATTACTCAAAACAAGCTGTCACTGGAAAAAATTGTTTCTGCCGACAAGGATACATCGCTGTTATATGCGTTAATCGATTCGCAGGCTCAGCAGCCGTCGAGTCGTACTAACCCTTTTGACACTGCCTTTATTGAACGATCGGATAAGGCTCTCTTAGAAAAAGCAAAGCGATTTACCATCATTTCAGAGCTGCCGTTTGATTCTTTTCGCATGAAGACCAGCTACTTGGCAGAGAATACCAAAAAAGAACGGTTTCTGATTGTTAAAGGAGCTCCTGAAATTATGCTCCGCGAATGTTCGACTTTGGCTCCGGGGTTTGAAAAAAAAGAACTGCTTGAGGACTTTACGCGCCAGGGGCAGGAAGGCAAGCGGGTGTTGGCCATTGCGGTTAAAAAGTTTTCAGGAGAAAGTATTTCTTCTAAAGATGAGAAGGGATTATACTTTTTAGGGTACTTTGTGTTTTCCGACCCGCTAAAAAGCACTGCCCGAGAAGCGATTCGCCTGGCCAAAAAAATGCAGGTGCAGATTAAAATCATTACCGGAGATTCAAAAGAGGTTTCTGGCTTTGTGGCCCGGCAGGTCGGGTTGCTTACCAGCACCGACCAGGTGATGTTGGGTCAGGATCTCGAACGCATGACCCCGGATGCGTTTGACCAAGCATGTGAGGCGCACGCTGTCTTTGCCAGAGTTTCGCCCGATACCAAACACAAGATCATACAATCCCTTCAAAAAAAATACGAAGTCGGTTTTTTGGGGGAAGGAATTAACGACGCGCCAGCGTTAAAAACCGCCGATGTTGGCATTGCGGTGGCGGGGGCTTGTGATATTGCCCGGGAAGCTGCCGATGTGGTGCTGCTCCATAAAGATCTGCGGGTTATTATTGACGGCGTCAAACACGGACGCACGATTTTTGCCAATATTAACAAATACATCAAGTGCGCGCTTGCCAGTAATTTCGGAAACTTTTACTCGATTGCCATCATTTCCTTATTTATCAACTTTTTGCCCATGCTGCCGGTGCAAATCCTGTTGGGAAATTTGCTTTCTGATTTTCCCCTCATTGCCCTTACCACCGATTCCGTTGACGTTGACGAGCTTCGTAAACCAAAAATGTACCAGCTGCATATGGTCCTGCCGCTTATTATCACGTTGGCCTTGGTCAGCACGGTTTTTGATTTTCTCTTTTTTCTTATTTTCTACCGCCAGCAGCCCGGCATGATTCAGACGCTCTGGTTTGTCGAAAGCATTCTTACAGAAATCGTCTTGATTTTTATCATCCGCACGCGCTATCGCTTCTGGAAGGCAAAAAAGCCCGGGTTCTGGCTTGCCTGTTTTACGGTCATCGACGCGGCTATTATCCTGGCGTTGCCGTTCTTGGTGATCGGCCACGAGCTTTTCCATTTTGTGACGCCGTCGTTTTCCGGACTCGTGGTGGTTATGCTGCTGGTAGTTGGATATTTTGCAGCCAGTGAAATCGCCAAACTTGTCTATTTTCACTACTGGCGGCCAAAAAAAACTGCGCCTAGCACCTAAACCCCTGATGGCACTATGGAGAAAGGGAATTTGCGGGCGGCTTTTTACAAACACTAGGTTTTGCGATAGAATACAGCAATATGGACGCTTCAATAATATTTTACAGCTTAATTATTGTCGGCATTGCGGTGGTGATTTTTTTATTGCTGCGTAAAAAACCTGCCGAGCCAGAAAAAAAAGATGATAACTCTTTATTATTGCTCCAGCAGCAGATAAACCAAATCGCCCAAGCGGTAGATAGTAAACTATCTGAATCCAACAAGAACGTTCAGGATCAATTTAAGCATTCGGCCGATATTATTAAAAATGTTACCGAACAGCTAACAAAGTTGGACGCTACCAGCAAGCAGGTGGTAGGTTTTGCAGATCAGTTGCAGCGGCTTCAAAGTACGCTGACCAATCCCAAACACCGGGGCAACCTTGGAGAATACTTTTTAGACTCTATTCTAAAAGACGTCTTTCAGCCAAACCAGTACCAGCTGCAGTACCAGTTCAAGAATGGCGACAAGGTTGATGCAGCAATATTCTTTGGAGAAAAAATTATTCCGGTAGATTCAAAGTTTTCAATGGAGAACTATACGCGAATTATAGAAGAAGCAGATCCTATAAGGAGAGGTGAATTGGAAAATGAATTTAAAAACGACTTAAAAAAAAGGATAGATGAAACAGCCAAGTATATTCGGCCGAGTGAAAATACGATGGACTTCGCACTTATGTTCATACCTGCTGAAGGAATTTTTTACGATCTTCTCATTAATAAAGTTGGAGCTGTAAAAGTTAATGCGAGAAGCCTTTTGGAATACGCAGCTCGTGAGAAAAAAGTTCATATCGTTTCCCCAACCACTTTTTATGTCACCCTTCAAGCTATTTGGCAGGGGATCCGGGCGTATACTATTCAAGAGGGAACTAAGGATATTTTAAAAAACGTGGGCATGTTGCAACGGCACCTTACCGCGTATGAAGAGTATATGAGAAAAATTGGTAGCAATTTGACTACAACCGTGAACTCATACAACATCGCATACAAAGAACTGGGCAAGATAGATAAGGATGTGGTTAAGTTGACCGATGGAGATTTAAAAATAGAAATTCAGAAAATCGAAAGCCCAGCTATTGACCAAGATTAACTTTTTTGTTAGTATTCTAATCAATATGTTTGCAGTTATTAAGACCGGGGGGAAGCAGTATGTAGTAAAACCCGGCGACAAAATTAAAGTAGAAAAACTGGATGCAACCGAAGGAAAGGAAGTAACCCTTTCTGAAGTTTTGCTGTTGAGCGATGATAAGAAAACAGACATTGGTTTGCCAATGCTTAAAGATGCAACCGTGAAGGCCAAAGTTATTGGCCAGGGAAAGGGCAAGAAACTGATTATTTTCAAATACAAGCCAAAAAAACGGTACAAGAGAAAAGTGGGACACCGTCAACCATTTACTGAAATTGAAATTACTTCTATTAATTAAAAAACCGCGAACAGCGGTTTTTTAATGGCTCCACATGTGCCGCCGAGGTTCGGCGATACATTATGGCGCAGCTCTTTTTCTACAAGGGAGTAGGTATGGCCCTTAGGCAGGAAAGCATGGTGCAGTGCAAAAGTTGTAAATCTCCCGCTATCGTTTCTACGCTGGTTGCCGTTGACGGGTGTGTTAATTTCTCTAATGGAAGTTTGCCTCCGAACTTACGTCCCCGTCATCACTTTTGCAGTGGCAGCAACTGTAAGGCGGGCGCCCTTGTCTTCTCTTTCGGTGGCGAACTCTTTCTTAACGAAGAGTTCGCCGAACTCGTAACCGAATAGTGTCCACAGGCCCGGGATATCCTGGGCTTTTCTTTTTTAAACCCCTTGAAGATCTTCAAGAGATGTTATTAAAATACAACTATGGATAAGAATATAAAAAAAGAAGTCGATTGGCTGTTGCAAGAGAAGTACCAAGGAAAGCCAACCAAACAATTTGCAAAGGACGTGCAGCGGCTCAACAGAGGTGAGCCGTTAGATTACGTGATTGGCTTTACTCATTTTTTGAGTTGCACCATTGATTTGTCAAAAAAACCGCTGATTCCCCGGCCGGAAACGGAATATTGGACCGAACAGGTGATTTTCAACGCAGGGGGTAACTCTACTGGCCGTCCGAAAAAACGAATCGACGTTTTGGATATTTTTGCAGGATCTGGCTGTATTGGCATTGCCCTGTTAAAACACCTGCCGGCCGCCCACGTTGACTTTGCCGAAAAATACAAAGCCTTTACCAAGCAAATTGCAATCAATGCTGCCCGCAACGGTAATAAAAAAAGCAGATATCGAATCATACCGTCTGATGTATTTTCAAAGGTAGCAGCTAAGTACGATATTATTGTGGCAAATCCGCCATATATTCCTACAACGCGTACCGGTAAGGTTCAACCTTCGGTACTAGCGTTTGAACCAACCACCGCACTGTTTGGCGGAACGGACGGGCTGACATATATTCGGCAACTGTTACAAGATGCAAAAAAACATTTACGGAAGAATGGCAGCTTGTATGTAGAGTTTGACTCAATTCAGAAAAAAAAGATTGAACAAATGCTTTATCAGTATGGCTATCGAAATTCCCAATTTTTTAAAGACCACCGCAGAAAGTGGCGCTGGTTGGTTACTCAACGATAAGAGAATATGGTATACTAATTAAAACGATACTATGGCTTACCTTCAACCTATCAAAAGAGAAATTACAGGATCTCGTGGTGCAATTTCTAAAACCCTTATTATTGTTGCCGCTTTGGTGCTGGTGGTTATCATTACCGTATTTTTTGCTCTGCAGTTAAATTCAATGAAGAGCAAAAACCAGTCTGCCAACAACTCTACAAACAATAGTACCGCCAACCAACCTCCTCAGCCGGTCTATGACGTTACCCTTGGCGACGTAAAATATGTGTTGCAGGATGCTCAAGATCTGGGTAGCCGGCTCACCAGCAGCGTTTCGTATATTTCTGATTTGACGACGACCGAGCGTTTTATCCAGGTGACGGTTTCAGCTGAAAATATGGGAAAAACCAATACCACTTCAGGCCAGTGGGATTTGGGAAATATTATTGATTCTGACGGGAGAGTGTTTTTGCAGGATCAAGCAGCATACTCTTTTTTACCTAAACAGCCGCAATCTTGCGGGGCTATTTTAAAACCGGCGTTCGCTCCGATTTCGTGCACTCGGATCTATGAGGTTGCAAAAGTTTCAACCGGGTTAAAAGTAGAGGTGAAGAACTCCAGCGCAAATAAAAAAATTACCACTCTTGATCTACCTCTTTAAAAATGGAAACTTTGAATAAAATTTCAATCATCATTATTCTGGTTGCCATCATTTTGTTGAGCGGATACCTGGTGTTCCAATTGGCGGGACATTGATGAATATGCAAAGAACGCGGCGGCTGCAGTGCAGCCGCCGCTCTTGTTTAGATGATTAGCTTTGACATCCATTACATTTTAGGTTATTATTTGTTTTATGAATACGATCAGAAACATTGCCATCATTGCCCACGTTGACCACGGGAAAACCACGCTGGTGGACGCGCTTTTGCGTCAATCGCTGCCGGCTGGCAAACAGGAAAAACACGGTCTCGATAAGGAAATGAACCATCATGATTTAATCATGGATAGCAATGAACTTGAACGAGAAAGAGGAATCACCATTTTTTCGAAAAACGCCGCGGTGCAGTACGGGCCAACCAAGATCAATATCATTGATACTCCCGGCCACGCCGATTTTGGCGGAGAAGTAGAGCGGGTGCTTAACATGGCAGATGGTTGTTTACTGCTGATTGATGCAAAAGAAGGTCCCATGCCTCAGACCCGATTTGTCTTGAAAAAAGCATTGGAAATGGGCCACAAAATTATTGTTGTGATAAACAAGATAGACAAGGATGGCGCCCGGCCACAGTTTGCGCTCGAAGCTACGTTTGAGTTATTTTTGGAGTTGGGGGCCGGAGACCATTCACTGGATTTTCCGGTTTTGTATGCATCGGGCCGTGACGGAAAAGCGGGACTTGAACCGGATTTGGCAACGATGACCGACATTATCCCAATTTTCGAGGCAATCGTTCAGCACATTCCTTCTCCGATTGTTGACAGCGCCGCTCCTTTGCAAATGCTGGTTACGTCTATTGCCGCTGACAACTTTAAGGGTAGAATTGCCATTGGCAGAATTTATAACGGAATTGTAGCGGCAGGACAAGAAGTGATGCATATTAACCGCCAAGGGCAACAGAAAAAATACCGTATCACGTCACTGATGACGTTTGCAGGGTTGAATCGGGTTGAAGCAAAAGAGATTGTAGCAGGTGACATTGCCGCCATTTCTGGCATTGAAGATATTACCATTGGTGAAACGCTTGCCGATCCAGAAAATCCCAAAGCACTCCCATTAATTAATATAGAAGAGCCAACGGTAAAAATGACCTTTATGGTAAACGATTCGCCGTTTGCAGGAAGAGAAGGAAAATTTTGCACCTCGCGCCAAATTCAAGAGCGCCTTTTTAAGGAACTGGAAACTGACGTAGCATTGCGCGTGGAAGGTGCAGAATCAGGAACCGCAAGCACCGAAAAAGGCTGGATTGTTTCAGGTCGCGGAGAATTGCACTTGGCCATTTTAATTGAGCGGCTGCGTCGCGAAGGATACGAATTTCAGGTTTCGCGCCCGCAAGTTATTGTACGTTCCCGGCGTTCACTCATGGTGAACGCCGAGGACTCTCGATTGGATTCGAAGGTCCAATCGGAGCAAATTGATGGCGATGAGATGTTAACTCCCTATGAAAAGGTGTTTATTGAAGTTCCCGAGCAATATCACGGAGCTATCATTCAAAAACTGGGCGGCCGGAAGGGCGAACTCAAAGAAATGCGAAGCCACAACACCACCGTATTTTTGGAATTTATTATTCCTACCAGAGGATTGTTTGGCTATCGAAATGAATTTTTGACCGATACCAAAGGGCTGGGGATTATGAACACTTCATTTTTTCAATACCTTCCTGATCCGGGAAACTGGAAAGATAGAATTCAAGGGTCGCTCATTGCCCACGAATCGGGAGTTACTAATTTATACGGGCTCATTAACGTGCAGGACCGCGGAGTGTTGTTTTACGGCCATGGGATTCCGGTGTATGAAGGCCAAGTGGTAGGACAAAATTCACGGCCGGAAGATATTCGGGTAAACGTTTGCAAAACCAAGCAGCTTTCTAATATGCGTTCAAAAGGCGAAGGCTCAGACGAGCATTTTAATACGCCAAAAATCATGGGCCTTGAGGACGCTCTTGAGTATATTGGTGATGATGAATTGGTGGAAATTACTCCCCAAAACGTGCGCATTCGAAAAATGTACCTCACTGAAATTGCCGCCAAACGAGCCAACCGAAGCGACATCAAAGCATAGACAAAAAGCAGAAACCAGAGTATAACATAAGCAGGTTTCTGCTTTTTTGTTGCGTAACAAACAGGTAGAAACAGCCCATTAAAAAGGAGCTATTGGTGGAATTTTTGATGACCATCTGGCTAAAATGGAGAGGCTACTATCCTCCTGATGACGAGCTCGTCGAAGACTATCTTGTATGGGAGAACGAACAGCGGAAGGCGGCAAAAAATGGACATCGCAACAGGCGCGTAACGCGCAAGATGCTGCTGTCGCGTTGGATCAGTTTAAAGCCGCTTCTTACGCCATTTAAGGGTGACCAAAGTCGAAAACGAGCTAAGCAATGGCAAGGATAGGTATAACATTT
>Ga0070741_10014403_pt1 | contig 13669 bp, 12 predicted proteins | sample Coa_R1_4_FD_66440 | JGI IMG/M metagenome (GOLD analysis project Ga0070741, IMG submission 66440) | Surface soil microbial communities from Centralia Pennsylvania, which are recovering from an underground coalmine fire - Coalmine... | ecosystem: Environmental > Terrestrial > Soil > Unclassified ... | reverse complement strand
GCCTCGCAACTTTTCGAAGCGTGGGCAACTGGACACAGTCTAGCGCGTCCGAACCGGCGGCAGGCACAACTGGCAATTTTCAACTCTTTTATCACTGACAGCCTTCGGCCTGATGAGTTATACAACTCCCGGAAAACTTATCAATGAGAATTGCCCTGCCACCCGGCCCGCCCGTCCTTGCGCCGCATCCAAATCCGGGTACGGGCCGCCCCAGCACAGATCGCACCGCAAGTTCCCTGTTTTCTAGATCTTACCTGCAAGATCTTCAACATCATGAACTTGCGGAGCTTCGCGCGCCAAAGTCTTTGGATTCAAGATCACCAGGGGGAGGGGGAGGGCAGCTCACGTCGTGAAATCCCCTAGCGATAGGGACGCCCTCGGCACGGCAAGCGCTCCTATCCGCGGCCTCCTTGGTGAGTCCCCCTCTTCTCCACGACCGGGCAAGTCTGTCCCGATTAGAATCGAACGTCGAGGAGTAGAAATCGTGGCGACTCAAATCAAGTTCGGCACTTCGGGATGGCGCGCGGTCATCGCCGACGAGTTCACTCTGGGCAATGTGCGCCGCGCGGTCAGCGGCATCGCCCGTTACGTCGCCTCGCAGAAACCGAAAGGCGCACGCATCATCGTCGGTCGCGACCCGCGCTTTCTCGGCGAAACCCTTTGCTTCCTCGCCGCCGACATTCTCGCCGGCTACGGCATCACTCCCCTGGTCACCACCGACGCCGCCCCCACCCCCGCCATCGCCTACGAGGTTATGCGCTCCCATGCCGACGGCGCCATCAACTTCACCGCCTCGCACAATCCCCCGGAGTACAACGGCATCAAATTCTCCACGCCGGACGGCGCGCCCGCTCTCCCCGAAGTCACAAAAAAGATCGAGGCCGAGGTCGCCGCCTTCGATGCCACCCCGGACGCGCAAGCGCCGCAGCGCAACGGCCGCCCCAATGCCGAGTCGATCGACGTCCGCCCCACGTACCTGTCCCGCCTGCGCGAGATCATTGACCTCCCCGCCATCAAGAAAGCTCAACTCAAGATCGTTTTCGATCCCCTCTGGGGCGCGGCCCGCGAATATCCCGATTCCCTACTCCGCGACGCCGGAATCGATGTCTCCACCGTGCATGACTATCGCGACGTGCTCTTCGGGGGACACGCTCCCGAACCCGACGATCATCTCCTCGAGGACTTGCGCGAGCAGATGCGCCGCACCGGGGCCCACATCGGCATCGCTACCGACGGCGACGCTGACCGCTTCGGCATCGTGGACCGCGATGGCACGTTCCTCCAGCCCAACTACGTCATTGCTCTGCTATTCGATTACCTGGTGGAAACGCGCGGCTGGAAAAACGGCGTGGCCAAGTCCGTCGCCACCACGAACCTGGTCAACGCTTTGGCCAAGGCCCACAACATTCCGCTGTACGAGACGCCTGTGGGTTTCAAATACATCGGCGAGCTGATCAAGCAGGACAAAATCTGCATCGGCGGCGAAGAGAGCGCGGGCCTTTCGATCCGCCATCACGTGCCGGAAAAAGATGGCATCCTCGCCGGACTCCTCTGTTGCGAGATGGTCGCGCGCCGCGGCCGCTCCCTTTCCGAGCAACTTTCCGCGCTGTTTGTCAAAGTTGGTTCCTTTTATCCGCGCAGAGAAAACTTTCGATTGACGCCCGAGGTCAAAGAGAAGTTCACTGCTAAGTTGCAGCTGGAGCCGCGCGATTTTTACGGGCGCAAGGTTTCCCAGGTAGTTCGAACCGACGGACTGAAGCTCGTGTTCGAAGATGGCGCCTGGGTTTGTTACCGGCTCTCCGGAACCGAACCGGTAGTTCGGGTTTATTCGGAGGCGCGCAGCGAGGCTCAGCTGGACGAATTAAGCGCGGCGGCCAAAAAGTGGATTTTCGAGTGAAAGTAAAAGTCACGAAGCCTCGACTGGTTTCTCGCTCCCGGATCACACCCATTTTCGAGCGTGCTGCGAAACATGTGCGCTCCCATCGCTGGTTCCATGAGCATCGCCAGGAAGCGATTCAGTACGCCACCACTCAGGTCGAGCGAGGCGCGCAGAACCTGGGCTTCCTGGTGCGCGCCATCCAGCGCTTGCGCCCGGCGCGTCGTAAGATCGCGACCGCCGTCGTCGCCGTCATCACCATCTGGGTGGGCGTGCATGTTATGTTTGGCCCCAACGGCACGGTGGCATACCGCCACAAGCGCGCCGAAGCCACGGATTTGCAGAAGCAGATCGATTCTCTCGAAAAAGAAAATACCGCGCTGTCGGGACAGATCACCGCGCTCCAGACCGATCCCAAAGCCATTGAAAAAGAAGCCCGCGAGCAGTTGCACTACGCGCGGCCCGACGAGGTTATCTACGTAGCGCCGTACCACGAGCAGGCCGCGCCGCCCGCATCTCATTCGGCGCAAAAATAATCTGTAACCGGAAGTTCGCTGCACACTCTGTGATTGTGCCGGTGATTTTTATTGCATGGGCCGCGTCCGCCGGAGTAAAAAGGTTGGCCTTCCACAGCCGCTTCCGTCGCACGATGAAAACGTATCAGGCACGACATCAGGACAGGTTTTGGTAAATTCACGCAGCTTAAGATCACTCAGGAGAGTGTCACTATGAAAAAAGTCTCACTGGTTCTATTTGCGCTGACGATCGTGTTCAGCCTGATCGTGATTGCTTCAGCCAAAGACAAAGGCAACACGGTCAACGGCTGGGTTAGCGATTCCAAGTGCGCGGCGAAGGGCACCAGCGCCTCCCACGCCGCCTGCGCCAAGAAGTGCATCGCCGCCGGCGAGAAGCCAGTCATCGTCTCCGACACGGACCAGGCAATTCTGACCGTGGACAATCCTGACGCCGTGGCCGGCCATGAAGGACATCACGTCGCCGCCACCGGCACCGTGACCGGGGACTCCATCCATGTGACCAAGCTCGCCATGCTCAAGGACCAGGGTGAGAAGAAGGGCGACGACATGGGTGACATGCACAAGTAAGTAAATTATTTTTGAAATGACAAGGCGGCCGGTCCCGGCCGCCTTACTTTTTTACGCAAAATGTTTACCGCACTGCTTCTTAACGAACGACGCCTTCCAGTGGTGAACTCGCGGTCGCATAAAGTTTCTTCGGCATTCGTCCCGCGAGATAGGCTGCGCGTCCTGCCTGTACGGCCAGCTTCATCGCCTCCGCCATCAGGACCGGATCCTGGGCATGCGCAATCCCGGTATTCATCAGCACGGCATCCGCTCCGAGTTCCATCGCGATGGCTGCGTCAGACGCGATGCCGACCCCTGCATCCACGATCAGCGGCACGCCCGTAATCATCTCCCGCAGGATCTGCAGGTTGGCGCGGTTCTGGATCCCCATACCGCTGCCGATGGGCGCGCCGAGGGGCATGATGGCGCTCGCCCCGGCATCCAACAAGCGCTTGGCAAACACCACATCATCAGAGGTATAGGGAAGAACTGTAAACCCTTCCTTTACCAGTACACGAGTCGCCTCGACCGTGGCCTGCACGTCAGGATAGAGCGTGCGCTCATCGCCGATCACTTCAATCTTCACCCAGTCGGAAAGCCCGACTTCCCTGCCCAGGCGAGCCGTTCGAATGGCGTCGTCGGCCGTGTAGCAACCCGCGGTGTTGGGCAGCAAGAAGTATTTGTCCGGATCGATAAAGTCAAGAAGAGACTCGCGGCTGCGGTCAAGGTTCACGCGCCGCACGGCAACCGTGACCATCTCGGCGCCACTGGCTTCTATCGCGCGCGCCGTCTCGCTGCCGTTCTTGTACTTACCTGTACCGACAATCAGGCGGGAGCGAAAACTGCGTCCGGCAATGCTAAAGGTATCCATGAGATTTATTGTAATGAATCCGGCGCCACAGCGCGCTCCACCGAGCTACCCCGTCACTTCCGCAGCCGGGACGGGTTCCTCGGCATACAGACTATCGATTTCTAGCCGGTAGCGTTCCTCCACCATGCGCCGGCGCACCTTCATGCTGGGCGTCATGGTTCCACTCGCGATAGAAAAATCCTCTGACACAAGCAACAGCTTCTTGACCGTTTCAAAGCGTGCTAGATCTTCGTTGAGGGTTGCAACCACGGCCTCAAATAGCGCGCGCACCTTCACATTTTGAACCAGGTCTTCGCGCGACGAAAAGCTGACTTGATTGCGCCGACACCACTCTTCGACAACGGCGAAATTCGGCTGGATCAAAACCGATACAAATTTGCGCTTATCGCCGACCAACACCGCTTCCTGCACCATCGGATTCGCTTTCAACTTGTTTTCCAGCGGCTGCGGAGCAATGAATTTGCCTCCGGATGTCTTGATCAGGTCTTTCTTGCGGTCCGTTACCGACAGGAAACCGTCTCTGTCCAGATTGCCGATGTCTCCGGTTTTGAACCAGCCGTCTACGAAGGCGTTGCGAGTTTCCTCCGGCGATTTCCAATACTCGCGAAACACGGACGGCCCGCGTACCAGGATTTCTCCGTCATCGGCGATCTTGACCTCCACATTCTCCAGAGCCTTGCCCACGGTCCCGAGTTTGTGCGCTTTGGGAGTGTTGACGGAGATCACGGGCGAGGTTTCCGTCAGGCCGTATCCCTCGTGAATGCGAATGCCAACGTCGGCGTACCAACCCGCCAATTCCCGCCCCAGCGGCGCTCCCCCGGAGATAAACAACTGCACACGGCTGCCGAGCGCCTGGCGAAGCTGAGAAAAGACCAGTTTGTCGGCCAGCTTCCACGCCAGGTTCGGTGGCGTCTTGCCGGCAAGAACCTCATCCCGGTGAGCATGTCCGACTTTCAGCGCCCAGCGGTACATCTTGTTTTTCAGCCCCGCGTGAGTGCGCTGCTGCACCTGGTAATAAATCTTTTCGTAAACACGGGGCACCGCTACAAACACCGTGGGCTGCACTTCGACGATGGTTTTCAACAACTGATCAATGGTCGGGCAATACGCGACGGTCACATTGTGGTACAGCATGGCGTAGTCCACGTGCCGCGCGGTCACGTGCGACAGCGGCAGGAAGGAGATGTAGCTGTCGCTATGGCCAATACCGAACGCCCCCAGCGAGCAGGCGATATTGGAGGCCAGGTTTCCATGGGTGAGCATCACGCCTTTCGGCACCCCGGTCGTGCCGGACGTATAAATGATGGTGGCCAGGTCGTCAGGGCCGATGGACTTCGCCTGGGCATCAAATTCCGCGTCGCGGGCGACCGGGCCCTCATGCATCAGGCGATGCATAGGGATGGCCTCGGTGATCCCGACATAATCCATGATGACGGCTTTTTCAACCTGGGTTTCGCCGCGAATCTCCAGGAATTTTTTTAGCTGGTCCGCGGTCGAAAGGAAGACGACTTTCGCACCGCAATCTTTGAGCAGGTAAGCCGTCTGCTCCGCGGTCAGAGTTGTGTAGATGGGGACGACCACGGCGCCGAGCAGGAGCGCGCCAAAGTCCGCCAGCGCCCACTCCGGCCGGTTCTCGCTCAGGATGGCGATACGGTCGCCCTTCTGGATGCCCCAGCTGGCCAGCGTGCGCGCCACCCCTACGGCGTCCCGGTAGAGCTCGCGGGAGGAAATGGGGATCCACTTGACCGTTTGCTTGTAGGTCATCACCCGGTCGCGGTTGCTTTCCACGATGCCGTAGAAAATGTCGTTGATTGTTTTAGGAGTCATGGACCGGATCTGAACTCATTCGAAGCAGCCAGTAACAGCTATACCACGCAGGCCGCGCACCTGCGCTCGCGGAAGAAGTTCGCCTCAAATGTAAGTTCCTGTTATGTACAAAATTTACTCGCAAAACGGCAGTGGTGGCAAGGCGCTTGCGCTGCGCCGATGCGGGCTTCTGTTGTTAAAGGAACACAGGACAGAACGCTTCCTGATGAGGCGGGCGTTGACGCTTGCGGCGGTGAAGGAGTACCCTCGGTGCCCGTGGGGTATAGCTATGCGAAAAAGATTTCTCGCTTCTTTACTGTTTTTGTTATTGGCATTCTCGCTCTCCCAACTGGCATTCTTTCCTTCCCTTCAGGCGCAGGAGAAGAAACCCGCAGAGCCTCTGAAGCTAAAAGTCGGTGACACCGCCCCGGAGTTCACCCTGCTGGCTTTCGACGGCAAGGACCTGAAGAAGGTCTCGCTGAAAGATTTCCGCGGCAAGCAAAATGTAGCCCTTGCCTTTTATGTGTTCGCCTTTACCGGGGGTTGAACGCAGGAGATGAAGGCCTTCCAGCAGAATATGGAAAAGCTGGAGAAGGCCGACACCCAGGTCCTGGGTGTAAGCATGGATAGCCCCTTCTCGAATTTTGCCTTTGCGCAACAGAATGGAATCACGTTTCCGCTGCTTGGGGATTGGGGCGGGAGCGTCACCCGGGATTACGGGCTGCTCAAGAAGTTCGATATCAAGGGCGTGCCCATGGAATCTGCCCGCCGCGCTACTTTCCTGATCGACAAGTCGGGAAAGATCGTGGAAGAACAGGTGGACAGCGAAGCGGTCGATCCCAGCAAGACGGTTGCCGAGTGCGAGCGCAGGAAAATGAAAAGCTAGACGGCAACGCTCAGGTTCCAATCACCAGCCCGCCACCGGGAATGACTATTTCGGTTCGCCGGCAGAGCTGTTGGGTCCCGAGATCTTCTCTGCTGCGTCGCCTGCGTGCATGTCCTGCAGAGCAAACGTGACCATCGCCGTCGAACTCGTGGGCGTCACGTTGAGTACAACCAGTTCCCCCAGCGCAATCCGGGGAAAATCTTTGATCTTGATCTGGGGATGGCCGAAAGCGGGAATGTGGTGACCCACATCTTCCACGGGCTGCACCCGTTGCGTGTCGTCTCCAATCGGGGATTTGTACGACAGTGCGTCCACTTCGCTGGAGAGATTCGCGCTGAAATCGCGCGTGACCCGGAAATAGTCGCCGACCTTGACCCCGTCCTTTGATCCGACGTTCAGATAAACTTTCTGGCCGTTACCAATAAAGAAATCGAAATCCTTGGCCATCACGATGTGGGCGCCAAGTTCCTTGTTCGGAGCTGGGAATCGATCGAACTGCGTGGGAATCTGATAGCTCACCTGGGCGCGGTCCATCATGGGTACGAGCTGATCCCCCGGCAGGATGGCGTCGCAGCTGAATTCCACCTTGCCGATGTAGGAATTGTTCTGGTGGCCGAGAATCACCACGTGGCCAAGATCGGCATAGGGCAGCCCCACCGATTTGATCATGTGGTACTGGCCCTTGTACGCCTCGTAGCGGTTGGGATCGCGCAGCTCGCGGATGACACTCAGCTTGTCTCCCGTCTTCAGGTTTTCGCCCATAATGAAGACGAAATCTCCAGCGTTAAAGCGGACCGTATCCGGCGTATCCACACCGCCGCCGATCATGTCCTTGCTGGCAATCCGGTCCTTGTTAATGAAGCCGGAGCAATTCTGGTCGGAAAAAGTGGTCGACCGGTGAACCGAGGCGTTGCTGGCGGGCAAAGAAATACTCACGGGCTCTTGCGCCGCCATCGTGCCGGCCAGGGCTACCACACACAGGGCAATTGCGTTCTTCATCATCATCGCAGCGCGCTCCGAAATAACGTGGGAATGGCCAACGAAATCCTAAAAAGTGCTGGTAATCCTGAAGTCTTACACAGCGGCGGGAGGGCATCAACACACCGCAGGTCTAGGACTACCGGGTAGATTCCCTGTCCTGGACCTGCGGTTGAAGCGGTTTCAGAATCGAGTTAGAACACCTGCTGGAATCCGACGTTTACCAGATCTTCGAACATCGGCGTGCCCGGAGGCATCTTGGTGGGATCCTGGAAATCCAGGTCAAACTGATAGACACGGGTGGGTGGACTGTACACCGTGCCACAGCATTTGTAACTGCCGGTGGCGTACTGATCGTAGTACAGGCTGACCATGGAGCCCATGTAGTTGGACGTCGTGCCGCCCCAGTTTTCCAGATAGCGCAAGAAGTTGTGCACGCCGCCATCGGTTCCGAAGTCCGTCGGCCCCGGCCATTTTTGCGTGTTCGGGCTGGTGTAGAACTGGAACGGCTTGGTCTTGCCGCTGGCGATGGCTAACCGATAGTACGTCGTAGCGCCACCACGCCCGTTCACGTCAGCAGGACTGTTAAATGTCTCCAGGTCCGTCCAGCCGTTGGACATAAAGGTGACGGTATCTCCGAGAACTGCCGCTGAAGCGTGGGGATTTCCGAAGCCGGCGTTGTTGGCGTTGTAGTTCCCCAAGATGTAAACCGGATTGTCACTGGCCACGGTGAAACCGCCCAGACCGTTATCCAAGCGCACCGGCAGTTGACCGAGCGCTCCATCCTCGAGGCGGAGGACGTGGCGCGCGCCCGAAACCCGGTTCTTGCGGGCGGTAAGCAGGCAGCTCACGGTGCTGGTTGGCGGATTGCCAGGCTGGGCGACGTTGAATCCCAACCCCAGGTTCCCCTGGCCATAATTGTCAAGAAGACCGTTCTCATTTACGTCTTCGCCGACATCCAGAACTCCCCAGACCAAGGGATTGGACTGGGCCCAGTTCAGCGTGTCTTCAAAGCCGTACTCGCCGCGCTTCTCGCCGGGGAATGGAGGATTGGGATTCGGCAGCATACCGCGGTGATCGGAGAAATAGAGCACATAGCCATTTTGCGAAGCGTAATCCACCTGGTTGCCGGTACCAGCGATTGTGCCATTGAGCCATTTCTTCAGATTGTTGACGTCAATTTCAACAACGTTGACGACGCCGCCAATCGAGCACAGCGTGGTAGCGCGCTGGTTCTCACGCAGTTCGCCTTCGCGAGGCTCGTAAAAATTAATGGGAAACCAGTTGTTCCGCGTGCTGGAGACTCCGTGATACCAGGTTGTCGCGGTACCGGTAACCTCTGCGCCTACTTGAATCGTGTTATCGGCGTTTTCGTCAGCTTCTTGCTGTAGGAGCAAAATGGCGTTGGGATTGATGGCATTGGGAGCAGCGGCGGTCGGTGGTAACGGACCACGGGCAAATCCCAACTGCAGCCATTCCTGAGTCACCGGCGTGTAGCCGCCGCCAATCAGCACTTCTACTCGCAGGTAGCCGTCCAGCATGTTCCAAGTGCTTGCGGTAAGGCGTGGGGCTCCCGCCGGTACCAACGTGGGCTCGGCTGTCGGCAAAACCCAGTTCGGGTGGTTCGCCAGTCCGGTCTTGCCTTCAGCGAAATAGACGGTGTTGGTTGCTGGTACACCCACCACCGGCACGCCATTCGAGTAGTTCGGCCCCACCGCCGGAGCCCAGTTTACCAAGCGAATGTTTTGCGGATCGAGAGCGCCGCCAGGGAGTTCTGCCGGATTGTCTGCTAGAAGTACGCGAATCGCAGCCTTGTTGTACAGGCGTGATACTCCTACCGGTGAGGTGGCCAATTCGCCCGGTCGCGGCTGTCGCAAGATTTCAATGGCCGAGACGCCGGGCTGCACGAACGGTAGAGTTAATCTGCCGGCCCCGGTCTTGCCGTTAAGCACCATGCTGTTGTAGCCGGCCGGCGGTGGATTCAGCGAAATCGTCGGCCAGTTGTTGTTGTAAGTTCCGGTTCCGCCATTGGCGGGAGTCGGTCCTCCCGCAGAGCTGCCTTCCTGAGGGCTGGTGTAACTCATGTTGCGGCACGCCGGCGCCGCTCCATCGCAACCCGCGGGCGCGGTGGGAAAACGCACTGTCGTGGTGCGACCCAGCGGCGCGATTCCGGCACCGTTCTGCATGGTGTCACGAACCAGGTCGCCCACCGCGCGAACCTTGTCATGGAACGTTAACGTTCCGCCGTCGGCGCTGACAAAGATGTTCCCATTGCTGTGCACGCGTCCGCCCACCTGAAAGTCCGGGCCAGGAAAGAATGCCAGGTCGGTTTCAGAAAATACGCCAAACTGAAATACAGGAATCTCTGCGACTTCGACGCTGCGGAGCAACCGTACTTCCTGCTGTCCCGGCATGTCCGAGGTCACCTGCAGCGTCATCGGGGTGATCAGGGCAAACAAACCCTGGTTCGCGCCGGAACTGATCGTCTGCACGCGTGAGGTCGGAACGCCACCCACGTTGGGGACGTTCACGATGTATTCGGGATAGGTAGCCCCGGGCACCTGCGTCGGAACATTGGCCTGGATTCCCTGAATCTGCGCCACCGTGGGCGACTGGAATTGCGAATACAGGTTGTACAGGTCCTTCATCATGTTTTCCATGCCGGCTTCCGCCGCATAGTAGGCCTGATTATTACCCTGGTCGGTGCGCTGCAGGTTCTGCTCGGTATTGACCGTCATGAGCAGGGCTACAGCGACCGCCGAGGTAAGGACCAACAACAGGAGCGCGGCAATCAACGCGACTCCTTTTTCAGACGAAAATCGTTTTAGTGACGCAGGGGCTGCCATGGTTGTCGTACCTCACTGATATCGGTCGTGGAAACTCAAGTTGCGGGGGCCAACCGAGCTGGTATAACTCACGCTGTCGTACACGTTGTACTTATCTCGACGAATGGAGCGCACCGCAATCCGAATGCTGACCTTGCGGATCAAGCCTGGTGCGGGAGTAGGCGGGTTTGCTCCGTTGGGAACGCAGTCGGGAGAACCGACCGTCAAAGCACCGGCCTGATCACTCCACAGATCGTAGAAGAACTTGAGGTCTTGAATGTGTTCCGCCAGGGGTTGCGGAGTGCGCGCGCCGATCTGGCGCATGAGCCGGGAATCAGCCAGGCCGTCAGCTCCAACGACGGTTTGCAGGTAATACGTTGACATCACCACGCGGCTGATCGTTGTCGGGGGATACGTCTTGGGGTTGCTGCCGGCCGTTGCAATACTGGGAATATTTCCCGCCGGCGCTGCCGACTGGTTCATGCGCAGGGGATCGCCGTTGGCGAAGGTGATGGTTCGGGCAGCGGCACTGAACGCTGTCACCACTCCCAAAGCCTGCCCATTCGTATTGCTCAACATCAGGACATCGCCGATGTTCAGTCCGAATGCCGGATCGTTCAGCAGAGGCGTAGTGCCCACCGGCATCGTGACCGTGATCGGGTTTGTGGAAGTAATGGTCGTGGTCGGATAAGCCGTCCAGTTGAGCGTGGGATCGATGTAAGAGAGGGTGATCGCGTCGGTCGTCTCCGTGGTCAGCGGCCCAACATTGTTTCCAGGAGTGACCGCGAAAAGCGTGCCCTGCGTTAGAGAATTGTTTCCCGGCACGTAGCACTGGAGCGCGTCGCATGCAAACCTCGGATTCACACCGCCGCTGGCTGCGCTCGGAATAGGAATGCCGCCGAATGGAATGCCTGTGCCCGCGCGGTAGAGATCGCGAGTCAATTCGTTAAACCCGACGCGTACGTTCGCCTGCATGTCGGCGCGCGAGGTCACGCGATTCACCGTTTCCATTCCCTTGGTGTACAGCCCAACCGCGGCGCCCAGGACGACCAGCGCGACCGCCATGGCGATCAGCAATTCGATCAACGTGAACCCGCGTTTTGAATGGCTCATGCTGCCTTGCATCCGACCTCTCCTTACCGGAACCTCGACACGTATCCGGTTACGGCGTAATCGCGCGTGCGTCCGCCCGGCGAGAACACTCGCACCGTCACCGTGACCTGCTTAATGCTGGGGTCATTGCCGCCGCCGCCCGCTGCCGGGATCGGGCTGAACAGAATCTGCCGCTGATAATTGGCCAAGTTCACGTTCTGTCCATCGATGACGACGAAATCGGGCGTGTTGGAATCGGAGGTGGTGCCCGAAATGCCCGTGGTGGTGTTGATCATCATCTGCACGAAGCCGTCTTTGAAAATGCCGCCGTTGGCGAAATTGTCGATCTGGGTGAAATTCAAAGAGCTGTCGTCGCGCGCGGTGTAAACGCCCTCCAGGGCTTCTCTCGCCTTCTGCTTGGCGATGATGCCTTCCTGCGCGTACTGCATGATGGCCAGCGATTTGGCGAACAGTCCGATCATGGCGAGCAGCCCGACCGCCACTACCACCGTGGCGATCATCAACTCGATCAGAGAAAATCCGCGCTGTGCTTTCCGTTTCTGTGTGCTCATGATCATTGCGTCCATACGTACACCGGGCCTTGCTTGATCACTCTCCAAATCTTGGTCCTCCCCGTGGTGCCCCACACGGTCGCGGCGCGGCAGGACAGAATTTCACCCGCGCGGCAGGTGTAGATCACGCCGGAGTTCATCCGGTTGAACTGATCGAGAGACCGGCCGTCCGGCTGATAAAAGATTTGTGTCAGTCCCCCGCCGTAATCAACAGCCAGATTGATGGGAACCAGGCCGCCGGCGCCAAATCCGTCAGGAGCGTTCGCCCCTGTGGGCAGCCCGGCTACCGTCAGGAAAGAAACATCGTTGGGCAACTGAATGCTTTGTATGAAGGTGAAGGAGATCGGCAAGGTGTTGTTGACCCGATCAATCTGCAGCGTCTGGGGCGCGATAAAAGAAAGCCGGTAAATGCGCCGCTCGTCCACCGCGCGTTCCTGGGTCCGCCGCATCCAGCCGGCGACCGTCTGAATGGCAGTCTCCGCGCGCGCATTCCGGACCGCCGGAATAATCTGCATGACCGCGTACACGGCCATGGTTCCCGCCACGGCCATCACGACCAACAGTTCGAGCAGGCTAAAGCCGTTCTGGTGTGATCGTTGGGGTGCCGCGTCACTCATCTCGTGTGTATAAAAGTGCTTTAACGTCATGGCCGATCCACAGCGCTGCTGTGTTCACCTTTCGCTTACACTTATCTTGGAGGAGTGCTCTCATCATTCAAACGTGAGTCGCCGAGGCCAGCAAGTTACGTTGGTGAAGACGGAGAGTACGAATGGGGCCTATTCCAGGCCAATGCGGTGATAGTCCTGCGGAACTGCGTTCAGCGTCCGTAAACCGCTGCAATAAATGAGGATTGCCGATCCGGCATCGTCGTAACGCCGGAGCACCAGGAGCCCGTCCCCGTCCGAGGGTGACGTCGGTTTCACCTTCCAGTCAATATTGGAGATGTTCCCCGCCGGCACCCGCGCCACCAGCGCCAGCTCATCGAGATTCGCATCGAACCGCATGGTCCCGTTAACCAGAATGACAACCCTCCGGTTTGATGTCTTGGGGTCCACCAGGACATATGCGATGTCATCGGAGTCGCTGGCGGAAAACTTGCCGGGAATGGATCCAGAGGCATCGGCGCGCTGCTGGGCGGCCCACTGGATGGCTCGGGGATCAAAGTCGGACGGACGCGCCAGCCGCCACGAACCCGCATTCGGGATTTTTTCCGCATCTGCCGCAGGTATATCGGACACAAAAGGCGGGGAAACGATTTCGGCGTTCGCTGCGCGGGCTCGCGCCGTCTTCGCATTCACGTAGGTGAACAGGCCCACGACCAAAACCGCGGTCGAAGCGATGGCTACCCAGACTGGCGCCTGCGCCCAGACGGACGGCGGCGTCTCTTCCCGGGGTGCAGCCTTGCCTTGCGCTGCCGCGCAGATCACCGCCATGGACTGCAGATGACGTCTCACCCAGCCGAGCGTGTCCGGCTTAGGCAATAGAGCTTCACTGAACTCGAGCCGTCCGTTGGCGATCGAAACAAATGCTTCTGAAGAGCAGCACAGGTTCCACAGTTCATCTGTGACCTGCCGCGTCTGCAACAGGGCGCGCGCTTCCAGGATGTGATCCGTTCGTACGCTGCATCGCGCGTTGAGAAGCGGGTGCGAGACCTGGAGCCGCGCGGCTCCTTCCGTCATGT
>Ga0070741_10014402_pt1 | contig 13669 bp, 11 predicted proteins | sample Coa_R1_4_FD_66440 | JGI IMG/M metagenome (GOLD analysis project Ga0070741, IMG submission 66440) | Surface soil microbial communities from Centralia Pennsylvania, which are recovering from an underground coalmine fire - Coalmine... | ecosystem: Environmental > Terrestrial > Soil > Unclassified ... | reverse complement strand
TGAGATCGAGAGCCCCGATTCTGTGGATACCACAGTCACTGCCATTCATCGCAACTCACAATAAATGCATGTCTCAGCGCCACAGGGGGAGCTACCTTATATGAGGAAATCGCAACGGCATATAGCGTTACTAGGTATCGCCGCGTTAGCCACGTCGCTGCTTGGGGTGGGGGCCGCGAAAGCCGCTTTCGGACCGGGCGAGGCTTACGGGTTCACCTGGACGGAATGGGGCTCCGCCGAAATGACCCAGTCCGTGAAGATTTTGGCGCACCAAGGGAAGAGCCTGGTCACGCAGCGGTACATCATCCAGCCCGGTTGGGATGGCTTGTGGCCCACGCACCAGGGCCCCTCGGTGGTCCTCAACGTGTTGGGCGGTAACCTCAACACCTACGACGCCTGCGGCGCGGACATGGTGCCGTGGGAGCACGGCAAGGGCTACTACGTCGAGGGCGACCAGCATCCTCACGGCATCCGGGTCACCAACCCCGGGAGTGAGACCGTCCAGGTCATCGTCAGCTACATCGACGTCAACCCGAACGATGCGTTCAACACCATCCCGTGGGGCGATCCCGCCAACGTCCGGGCTGCGTGCACCGCCCCGAACGACAAGGGGTTCAAGCATCACGAGTATGGTCGCGGCCCCGCCGCTACCGATATCCCGTGGGACCAGGAAGCCGGCACCATGGACATCGCCATGGACTGGATGGTGGCGCCCCGGTGGCAGTTCGTTTGGCACACCCACCCGCCGACGTTCATCACCAACTTCCGGGGAAGCCTCCGGGAATACATCGGTTGTGACCTCACCCTCGACTGGGACCAGGATGTGACGTACCTCCACAGCCCGGGTGCGTACAACCGTCCGCAGGAGCGAGCGAGGAACATCAGCTACACCGACAACAGTGAGTTCATGACGATGTTCAGCAAGGCGCCGAAGACCCGCACCAGGGGGCAGATCCCGGTTGAATTCACCGCTCCGCCCAATGGCTGCCTGGGCGACGGCACCGCGACGAGGACGGACTAAGCAGACTCACCGGAGGAGAAGTTCACTTCTCTTTCGGAGCGCATAGAAGTACACTCGGAGTGACCCCGCCCGCGGGGTCACTCCGTTTTATTGATGCTGGGGGCCAGCTTCGGGGCTCACAAGCCCGGGCTTCAACTGATCAGGGCGGTGGCGTGAACGACAACGCGGAAACCAGCGTGGTGACCCCGGAGGAACCCGGGGCGGTGGCTCCCGAGGAAGCCTCACCGAAGGACTGCATCATTCCGAATGGGTTCCTGAAGGATGGTCTGGTAGCGGCGTCCGTAGGGGCCGGCGTGATTCACGTCTGGGCTGCCCGGTCGCATTTCGACTTCACTCGCGAGCTCGTCTTCTTCGCCGGGGTTGCCGCGCTGCAGCTCTGGTTCGCCGCCGTGGTCCTCTGGGTCCGAAGGATCCCGTGGTCGCTCCTACTCGGGTCAGCCGTTGCCAACGCCGCGGTCGTCGTCATATGGGTCCTCACGCGGACCACGGGCCTGCCCGGTATGCCGAAGGCCTCGCACATGGACATGGACCAGATCATGGAGCGCGCCAGCAAAGCGCAGCACGCGAGCGGGTACATGGTCCACAAGGAGACCTTCGCGTTGCTCGACACAACCTGCTCCTTGCTGGAAATCGGTGTGATCTTGGGTGTGGTCCTGCTTTGGAGGAGGCGCCGGCGTTTGGCCGGCGGCGCCGGCAGCTACCCGTCCGAGGCCATCGGATCCAGTGTCGCGGGCGACCCGACGGGGACGGCCGCGCCCACCGCATAACAGGGCTCGTTACGGGCGGAACCGTGGCGGTGTCAGCGCTGACCGCACCGCCCCCACGAGGTAGAGCGACCCCGCGACCACGATCTGGCCGTCCTCCGGCGTGACAGCGAAAGCTCGGGCCATCGCCTCGTCCACGGTGGCGAGTGTCTCGAGTCGGGTGGGGTTGATCCCAAGATCGCGAGCGGCGGCGGCGACGTCGGCGGCGGCCATCGCCCGGGGGCTCGGAGGGGGGCAGATGAAGACCCACTCCGCACGGGTCGATGCGAGCGCGGCGAGCATCGAGGCGGGATCCTTCTCCCGCATGAACCCGACGACCAGCGTACGGGGCGCATCGGGGAACTCCTCTGCCAGAGCCCGGACCAACGCCTGCGCCCCGGCAACGTTGTGGGCGCCGTCGAGGATGATCAGCGGCTCGTGGCCGGCGACCTCGAGGCGCCCCGGAGCCCGAAAGGTTGAGAGCGCCTCGGCCACCAGATCGGCCGGAAACGGCTCGGCGACGAAAACCTCGGCGGCGGCAAGGGCGATGGCGGCGTTGGTGGCCTGGTAGGCCCCATGGACGGGTAGGTGGAGGTCGGAATATTCAGCCAGTGGGGTGCGGAGGTCGATTGTCCGTCCACCGGTGGCTGGAATGTTCCGCAGGACGCCGAAGTCGACGTCGGGCCGCAGCACCCGTCCCGGATTACGAGCCAGGAAGATGCCGTGCAGGCTGGGGTCGGGTTCCCCCAGGACGAGAGTGGCGCCGGGCTTGATGATGCCCGCCTTTTCGGTGGCGATCATCTCCCGGGTGGAGCCGAGATACTCGACGTGGTCGAGGCTCACGTTCGTTACCACCGCCACCTCGGCGTCGGCGGCGTTGGTGGCGTCCCAGAGCCCGCCGAGCCCGACCTCGGCCACCGCCACCTGTGCACCGAGCTCGCTGAACCAGTGGTAGCCGGCGGCGGTGATGATCTCGAACCACATCGGACGGGCGCCCGCGCCCTCTCTGTCGAGCAGCGCCTCTTCTGCCATAGCCACGATGCGGAGCTCTGCGGCGAGGGCGTCGTCGGCGATCGGCTTTCCGCCCCAGGTCATTCGCTCGTTGAGCCGCTCCAGGTGCGGGCTGGTGTAGGCCCCGACCGACAGACCTCGGGCGGTCAGGAAATGGGCGATCAGCCGGGTGGTCGACGTCTTGCCGTTCGTGCCGGTGACGTGAATCAGCGGGTAGTCGGCTTGGGGCCGGCCGAGCTCCTCGAGGAGTGGACGGATCCGATCGAGAGTCGGCGAGCGCAACCGGCCGCCGGCTTCGACGTTCGAGTGCGCCGCAAGCCAGGCGAGAAGACTGCTGCTCTCGACGCTGTCAGGTGACCGGCGCGGCGAGCGAATGGCCGGCTGCGTTCGCTGCACCCGCACCGTCGCCATGTCCACCTCGGCCGCTTCATGGCGTTGGATCCGGGCGACGACGGCCCGGGCCCGCTGGTCAGGAACGTTGCCGACCAGCTGCGATTCTCCGCTTCCCAATCGCCCTCGGATTCTTTGCGGGTTCGATACGGTCGCGTATGGAAATCGCACCGTATCCGGCGGAACAAAAGACGTCAACGACGCCGCCGACAGACGCATCGCTTCCCCGACGCCGGGTCCCCCAGAACGGTTCGGCCGTCGATCGTGAGGCCTCACGATTGACCGGCGTGAGCTTTGATTCGGTCTTCGGTCCGGGTGGTGGATCGCGCTCGGCATCCGGCCTGGGCGCGGGGGTCTCGATCCGAGGGGGTCCCCTCGTCTAGGATCCTGCGGGGGCAGGCACCACGAGAGTCCCTTGACATCCCTTGGAATGACTGCGCCCCTGGCAGGTTGAGGGGGGTCCCCGCGGTGAATCTCAACCAATTGCGCTATGCCGTGACCGTGGCCGAGACCGGCTCGTTCAGTCGGGCCGCGGAACTCTGTTTGGTCACGCAGCCGGCTCTGTCGAAGGCAGTCGCCCAACTCGAAGAGCAACTCGGTGGGCGGCTCTTCGAACGCTCCTACAAGCGGGTAGACCTCACGTCGTTCGGGCGCGCCATTCTGCCCTACGTGGAGCGGATACTCCTCGTCCAGGACGATCTCACCCGGGAGGCGACGACCGTCCTGGGCCAGGTCCGAACCACGGTGCGTATCGGCATGTCGCCGCTGGTTGGCCCGCGGGTCCTCGACGCCGTCTCCAAGCTGCAGGAGAGCGACCCCGAGGTCGAAGTCGTGCTCAGTGAGGCATATATAGCTGACCTCCACCGGCGCCTCGCGGCCGACCAGCTCGATGTCATCGTCTCTCCCGGTGCGACCAAGCATTCGGGCTGGGAACGCCGGCTGGTCTACGAGGAGGACCTCTGGTTCGTGCCTCGCGCCAGCCCGTCGGGCTCCAAGGGTGGATCGCCCAAAACGGCTGCCCATATGGGCGACATCTGTCACGAGACGTTTGTCATGGTGCCCGACACCTGCGGGCTGGCCCGGGTCACCCGGGAGCTGTTCCAGAGCCGAGGGCTGCACCTCCGGACGTACCCCGGCGAGGCGCTCAGCTTCTCGGTGCTAGAGGAATGGGCTGCCTTGGGGCTTGGCGCCGCCATCCTCCCGGAGTCGAAGGTGTCGGCAGGGTCCGCCGTACCCCTGGTCGACGAGAACGAGCAACCTCTCGTCATGGCGGTCGAGGCGCTTTGGCGAGACGCCGCATCTCCGTACGTGCAGGCATTCGTCGGCCACGTGGTCACAGGTGGCCGCGCCGTGTCCCGAATTGGATCCTCCTCAGCCTGGGAAACGCTTCGATCACGGCGGGTGCTGTCCCCTCCCCGCGGCGCTTGACATTTTGTTACGACATTAATACCTTACGTGATCTAGCTTCGGGACGGTGGAACCGAGGCGACACCCGAGCTGCGTCGGAGGTGTCGTATCCGCGCTGATCTCGAGAGAGGCACGAACCATGCGAATCGCCGTTGTGCTCGGCTCGACGGGTCGAGCACGATGATCAAGGTGGTTCGCCGACGTGGTGAATGCATCCGGGGGATCGCGGTGTGCCTGCCGCTGGTCAACGCGCCGCCGATCCACCGGCTGTTGATCAGCAGCGAGGAGCTTCGACTCTGTCGGCTCCGGGGTAGGCCGATCATCGCTCAGCGATCCCGGGACGGCATCCGTTTCGGCCGGTGGCTGAATCGTTACCTCTTCTTCCTCGTCTCCGGCGACGGAGCGTTGGCCACGAACCTCGCCTTCGTCCCGTGGAGCGGTAGCAACCTCCTCGGTGCTCTCGAGCGTCATGGGTGGCAGGCCTTCGAGGACCCGGCGATCGTTCGCCAGTGGCCTGGCTTCATCGAGTTCTGACGGCATCCGAATCCGAGGGTCGCGGGGGAGGTCACAGTGGGGATTTCAGCGCGCCCCGGCGATGGCCGCGAAGGCACCGGACAGGCACGGTAGACGGGGGCGCGGTTCTGCGAAATGGCGTCGAACGGGACTGAGCCGGTAGTGTCCCGATTGCGTGGCGGCACAGGGCGGCCCGTTGGCCATAGCCAGGCTACCTTCGGATGCTTGATCGCCGGATCGCCCGGGTAAGTCATCCGCTCAGAGACGGTTCGGCGAACAGGAGGACCGAATGTCGCCCGCTCCGGGCGTGCTCTTGATGAACGACCCTCGGCCGGTCCTGTGCTCCGGATCTCGGTGAGGAAAGTCAAGGCGCGGCGCCGTTTTCCGATTCTTCTGGTCGTCACCGTGCTCGCTGCCGGGCTCGGTTCCGCCAACGCCTGGGCGTCGACGGCCTCCGCCAGCTCTTCCGGCGGCAGCGCAGGCCTCGGTTCGCCGGCGCCCGTCGACGGGCTCGTCCGGGCGGCGCAGGCCGCGGCCGGGCCAGAGGGCACGCTCGACCTCGTGGTGTCCCTCGACGGTGTCGCCTCGCCGGCGATGGAACGGCAGCTGGCCCGGCTCGGGACCTGGTCGAGGACGTTCCGGCACGTCGCGGTCGCCGCCGTGCGGCTCCGCACCGCCGAGCTCGAAACGCTGCGCCGGGTGCCGGGTGTCCGGGGGGTCTATCTCAACCGGCGGCTCCGCTTCGAGGCCGACGAGTCGCACCGCCTCCTGAACACCGACCGGGTGGAACGCGGCCTCGGCGTCACCGGCAAGGGCGTCACCATCGCCGTCCTCGACAGCGGCGTCGACTTCACCCATCCCGACCTCGCCCCAGCCCTCCGGGCCAACGTCAAGCTGGCCGGCTTCGACGAGGCCACCCCGATCACGCCCGTCCCCGGCTCGCCCAACTCCGACACCACGTCGGGTCACGGCACGCACGTCGCCGGGGACGCCGCCGGCCGCGGCACGATGTCGGGCGGACGTTTCCGCGGCATCGCGCCCGGCGCCGGACTCGTCGGGGTCGGCACGGGGGAGGCCATCTGGGTGTTCAATGTGGTGGAGGGCTTCGACTGGATCCTCGGCCACAAGGACCAGTACGGCATTCGCATCGTGACGAACTCCTGGGGCACGGACTTCAGCCCGTTCGACCCGGCCAACCCGGTCCAGGTGGCGACCAAGGCCGCCACCGACGCCGGCCTCGTCGTCCTCTTCGCCATGGGCAACGACGGCGACGAGATGACCATGAACCCCTACGCTGCCGCCCCCTGGGTCATCCCCGTGGCCGCCGGGTCGCAGGTCGGCAGGGTGACCGACTTCAGCTCGGCCGGGATCGAAGCCGACGTCCTCGGCCGCCGCTTCGCCGGTTCCGACGTGCGGGGGGATCCCCGCCGGCCGCTCCACCTCGGCCTGTACCACCCGGCGATCACCGCTCCCGGTGAGGACATCGTGTCGACTCGGGCCCGCAACACCGTCCGTCCGGCGTTGGCGGCGTCCACCGATGTCAGCTCGCTCACTGCCGACGAGCTGCCCTGGTACACCACCATGTCGGGCACGTCGATGGCCACCCCGGAGGCCGCCGGACTGTGCGCCCTCGTGCTCGAGGTGAACCCCGCCCTCACGCCCGCTGAAGTCCGCAGCATCCTGACCGTCACCGCTCGCCCCATCGCCAACCTGCCGTTCGACAAGCAGGGCTACGGCTACGCCGACGCCTCCGCCGCCGTCGACCTCGCCCGCTCCCTGGTCGGCCGGTCGGCCGGCGACACGGCCGCCGCCCTCGAGGCGCTCCAGACACGGCGCGACCGGGCCGTCCTCGACGCCGTCGACCATCCCGCCCGCACGCTCGCCTTCCAGGATTCCGTTCCCGCCGGGGCCGGCGGCGTGAGCCACGCCATCGACGTCCCCCGGGGCAGCCGCCGGCTCAAGGTCGTCCTCACCGCCGCCGCCGACGCACCGTGTGAGATCGTCGTGACCGACGCCGCCGGCCGCAAGGTCGCCGTCTCGTCGGACATGAGGGGACGCTCAGAGGCCAGCCGGGTCCTCGACATCGACGTCCGCCCGCCGGCCGGCGCCGCCAGTTGGGCCTGGGGCCTCTGGCACATCTCCATCGTGCAGACGACGCCGGTGCATGAGCCGCAGCCGGTTGACTTCTCCGGGATGTTCGTCAACGCCTTGCCCGGCGGGGCGGCGACCATCGTCGCCGCCCTCTTCGCCAGTCACGAATAGGCGGCGAGCCGCCCACACGGCCATCTCGACGGTTGCGGTCAGACCCCTGAACGCCTGGCGGGCCGGCCCCTGGTCTCCACCACCAACTCCAGCGGTACGCCCAACTCCTCCGACGCCCGTGCGAGCTGCGGCCCAAGGCGGGTGATTCCCATGGTTCCGACGTCGACGCCCTTGTCGTCCGCCCGGGGGAGATGGCTCGGAGCCGGTATCGAGTCGGGGCCGCCTGCGAATCGGATGCCGTGGACGCCGGCGGTCACGAGAACACCGAGCGCCTGGCCGTCGGCGGTCATCACGCCGGCGCCGGAATCGCCGGGGAGTGCCACTCCGGCGGCATAGACGTGATCGGGGTCGGGCGTTCCCATGGCCACGGCCGACCGGGCGGGGGCCACGCCGCCGTCGTCGATGCCGGGCGGGCGGCCGACGCTCGGCTCGACACCGACTTTGGCCGCTCCCACCGCGGTCCCGTTCCCGTAGTACCGGAGGACGAGGGCGTCGTCGGTGTCGGACGTGAACAGGCCGCGGGGTGCTCCGAAGTAGCACATCTCCGGGCTGGCTTTGACGCCGGGATCGAGGCGGATCAGGGCGAAGTCCTTCGGGTCGTGCACGACGGCGTAGACGAACTCCCCGATCCTCTGACCGGTGGGATCCTTGGCCACCGGGCCGGTTCCCCTGGCCCAGATCTTCTCGATGTGGCCATTGCCGGAGCTATCCGAGTCCTTGAACGTGTGCTCCGTGCCCAGGTTGACGCAGTGACCGGCGGTGCCGATGTAGCGGGTGCCGTCGGGGGCCCGGAACAGGAAGTTCAGCGTGCAGTCGCCGATCGTGGTGACGACCCGGCCACCGGGCCGGACGCCCGGGCACGTCCCGGAACCCACGGGCGCCCGATCGTCGGCGGCGGGGACCGGAATCTCCGAGCACGGCACGCCGACGGGCGCCAACGGGGCCTCACCGGCCCCCGGGGCCCGCGCCTCGGGACGGTTCGGCGCCGGTCCATTCGCCAGGGCCGGAACCGGGAGCAGGGCGGCCAGAGGCGCTAGTCCGGCCATCAGCACCATTCGCCGCATCGGATGCCTCCACTGGTCGGGTCCCGCCTTCGGGCCGCGGGCGAGAGGCGCGGTCGAACCTCTCCCCGGTGGCCGGTTCCCGGTTTGTCCGCTCCGGAAACCCCGAGCCGGATTCCGCCGGTGTCGTCCTACGGCACGTCGGAAACCTACAACCTCGACCGCGTCGGGATAATAAAGCGGATCGAACTGCCAGCGAATTCCTGGCGTCGTAGGCTCCGTCGGCGAGATCTCGACGAATGACGGTGCGGCCAACGCCCGTGGGAGAGGACAGATTCATGCTCCGGACCCGGGTCTTCCTCGTAACGCTCGGGCTCTTCAGTTCCGGCCCGATGACCGTCCCCGCCGTTGGCCAGGCCGCCGATCCGGGAGCCTTGGGCTTCACGGCGTCCGCCACCGGGACCGCCCTGTATGTCGGGGCGCTGCCGCCCGACCTCGGGCACGTTCCAGTGCGGGCGGGATTTTCCGGCGCCGCGGTCAGCGCCGCCGGTCAGATCGGCACCATCTTCGACGAGCTCGGCTCCCAGGTCGCCACCGGGGGCGGCGGGCACCACGCCGAGGCACGGGCCCGGGGCCTCGATGTCAACGGCGTGGTGGTGGCGGGCGCCGCCGAAGCCGGTGCGCCCCCCACCCCTGCGCCGGTAGCCGCCGAAGTGAGCCTCGTCAACATCCCGGGCGTGGCATCGGCATCCCTGGCGCGGGGCGAGGCGGCCCCGGTCTGGGCCGACCATACGTGCGTCGGCGGCCGTCCCCTGAGCTTCGGATCGGGCCGGGCGGTCGGCGTGGCCTTGCCCGTCGCCGCCATCGAGGCCGCCCGCTCCGACGCGATCACCGAGTTGCGGCCGGTGGCCGACTCGTTTTCTGTCGTGGCCGAAGCCCACCAGGCCGCCTCGACCATCCGCCTCCTCCCTGGCACGCCCGACGAGACCACAGTCGAACTTCTGGGCGAGACCGTGCTGCGGGCGCGGGCCGACGGGAAGCCCGGTGGCGCCGCCCTGGAGTATGCCGCCGTCGGGACGGACCCCTCTGCTCCATTCGTTCGCATCACCCGGGGGAAGGAGGTCGTCGAGTTCACCAGCCAGCAGGTGTTCAACGGTGGCGTGGCGCTGGCGCAAACCCCGGTGATGGAGATGTGGATCGGTGAGCCCCCCCGGGGCTACGACCAGGCCGGAGGTGCCCGGCCCTATGTGGGGGCGGATGGGACCGCGGCCTCGGCCGTCGCCGACCTCGTCCGCGTGCAGCTCTTGACCGGCGGGGGCGCCGAAGGACTCGACGTCCGCATCGGGCACCTGGAGGCGGAGGTGAGGGTGCCCACCGGGACGTCGCGCTGCCCCGTCCGGGCGTCGCAGGGGATCGATGACGACGCGTCGACCGCGGCCGGCGGCCAAGGTTCCAGCCGAAGGCCGCCGCATCGCGGCGGCGTCGGCTCGGGAGGCCCGTGCCGGGCCAGTGATTCACCGAGCAAACACTGGCCGCAGACGATTCAGAGTCCCGACGGCTGGCGCCAACGGATCCTCATCCGACCAGCGTCTCGTAGAGCAGGACAACATTGAGCGAGAGGATCACGGCGGTGGACAGCACAGCCAGGAGCCTCGTCAGCGCGCCGTTCGCCAGCTTGCCCATGATGTCGGGGTCGCTGGTGAAGAGCACCAGGGTGATGATCGGGATGGGGAGTGTGAAACTCAGGACGACCTGGCTGATCACCAAGGTGAGCGTCGGGTCGAACTTGAAGTAGAGCGCGATCAGTGCCGGCAGCATGGTCGCAATTCGCCGCAGTCCCACTGGGATCCGGAAGTTGATGAACCCCTGCATCACGACTTGGCCGGCCATGGTTCCCACGTGGGAGCTGGCGATGCCCGACGTGACCAGGGAGATGCCGAAGACGACGGCGGCGGTGCTACCCAACAACGGCGTCAGCGTACGGTACGCGGTGTTGATGTCGGCGACGTCGGCGTGGCCGCTGAAGTGGAAGACCTTGGCCGCCATGAAGAGCATCGCCATGTTGATCAACCCGGCGATCGCCATGGCGATGACGACGTCGATCTTCGCGAAGGCGAAGACCCGCCGGGCCTCCTCCTCGTCGTCGGGTATGACCCGGTCTTGCATGAGGGCGGAATGCAGGTAGATCACATGGGGCATGACCGTGGCGCCGATGATCCCGACGGTCAGGAGGAGGGCCTCGTGCCCGCCCAGCTGGGGCACCACGCTGTGGTAGAAGATCTGGCCCCACTCGGGCCTGGCCATAACCGTTTCAGCCAGGTAGCAGAGGGCGATCACCACTGCGCAACCGGCGATGAAGGCCTCGAGGCCGCGAAACCCGTTGCCTTGGAGCATGAGGATGAGGAACACGCCGACCCCGGTGAGGAACGCGGCGTCCAACAGCGGGATCCCGAACAGCAGATTGATGCCGATGGCGGCGCCCAGGAACTCGGCCAGGTCGGTGGCCATGGCGGTGATCTCCTGAGTGATCCAGAACGCGTAGCAGAGCCACGGAGCACACCGGGCCCGGCACACCTCGGCCAGGTTCATCCCGGTGGCGATGCCAAGCTTCGCGGCCAGACTCTGTACCAACATCGCCACGAGATTGGCCAGCAGCACGACCCACAACAGCATGTATCCAAAGCGCGCCCCGCCAGTGATGTTCGTGGCGAAGTTGCCGGGGTCGACGTAGGCGATCGAGGCGATAAAGGCAGGACCCAGGAAGGGCAGGACGGCCCGTACACCGCGACTCTCGCCCAGGATCGCCCGGCGCGCCGCCCGCTGCATCCGAGGATGCCTCAGGGTTGGTTGCTCTCGGCCAGCCACCGGCCGGGAGATGACGTGATCCTCCAACCTGTTTGTCTCCTGATCGATGTCGGGGAATCGCCTACGGCAGACGCCGACGTAGCGGGTCGGCTGCGTCACAACCACTGAGGATCGACACGAAGATGGAACGCGAGACCGCCGGTTCGAGGGCGTGGCGCCGCCTACCCAGCTGGATCGAGGTGGCACCCAGGGATCGTGAGCGGTCGATGACCACGAACTCCGCGCCGAGGCCGATGCCCCAGCGGGCGCAATCGCGCAGCACCGCCGGGTCACGATCCGAGACTCGTTCGACGCGGACCCAGCTTCCCGGTGGAACGCTATCCAGCGGCTCGTCCACCAACTCCCGATGGAGCCCCGGCTTCGGTGGGATGGGATCACCGTGGCAGTCCCGGGTCGGATGACCAATCACCTCGGCGATCCGGTCCTCCAACCGGTCGCTGATGGCGTGCTCAAGGATCTCGGCCTCATCGTGGACCTCGTCCCAAGGCATCCGCAACACATCATGCAAGAAGGCTTCGAGGAGCCGATGCCGGCGCACCACTCGGAGGGCGGCAGCTTCACCGGTCGGCGTGAGCCGTACGCCCCGATAGGGGAGGTGGGCGACGAGTCCCTCAGCCGCCAGTCGTTTGACCATCACCGTGACAGACGAGGGAGCCACACCGAGACGGTGAGCCAGGTCGTTCGTGCTGACCTGGCCCCGCTCGGCCTCGAGAACGTAGATCGCCTTGAGGTAGTCCTGGGCCGAGGTCGTGATCGACGCCGCCGAGGCCTTTAGAGGCATCTAAAAATCATAGCGGCCCAGCAGTAGTTGTTACAATATTAGTACCTTATACTGTTGGGACTTCCCAGAGCGCGGCGACGGACGGAGGTGGCCTTGCCTCGGTGAGCCGAGGCGAGGGCACGCCTGCGTCGGTGGCGGCCGGAGCCGGAGGCGGAGTCATGACCGACGATCTTCCCGTCGACCCTGAAACTCTGCGGAAGCACGTGCAGGACAAGTATCGCGAGCTCGCCGTCGATCCGTACGCAGTGCACCATTTCCATACCGGCCGGCCCCTCGCGGGCCGGCTCGGTTACGACCAGGCGTTGGTCGGTTCGTTCCCCGACCTTGTTGTCGAGTCCTTCGCCGGGGTGGGGAACCCGTTTTCGCTCCGGGCGCTCGGGCCCGGGGAGCGGGTCGTCGATGTCGGCTCGGGCGCCGGCTTCGACTCCTTCGTCGCCGCGGGCCAGGTCGGCCCGGGGGGCGAGGTTGTCGGCGTCGACATGACGGCCGAGATGCTCGCCAAGGCCCGCCGCAACGCCGAGGAGCTCGGCCTCAGCCATGTCACCTTCCGGGAGGGCCTGGCCGAAGCGATGCCCGTCGACGACGGTTGGGCCGACGTCGTGATCTCCAACGGGGTGATCAATCTCTGCGCCGACAAACAAGCCGCCTTCCTCGAGATCCACCGCGTCCTGCGCCCCGGCGGCGTGCTCCAGTTCGCGGACATTGCCAACGGCCGCCCCGTCCCCATCGAGGCACTCCGGGATATCGATCTCTGGACGGGATGAATCGCCGGCGGGCTGCCCCGTGCGGGCTGGCGGAAGATGCTCGAAGACTCAGGTTTCGTCGACGTCCAGATCGGCCCTGCCGTCGACACATTCGCCGGCGCGAAGGGAGAGGGGAACGCCCGGGCCTTCGACGTTTACGGCTACGCCTTCCTGGCGCGGCGCGCATCACCGGCCGGAGGCTGAGCATGGTGAACCCGCGATGCAGGCCAGCCGTAAAGCCGGAAAGGATGTAACATCACCACAAAAGACAGAGCCATGTCGTCGGGGAGAGAGACCACCATGGCAGACACGCCTGCAACAGTCGGCAACCGGCTCAATTCCGCAGGCCCGCCCAGCGCGGACGCCTTGCGTGAGGTGGAAGAGCAGTTCCTGGCCGCCGAACGGAACGACCCCGGTTCCCCGTACTACCTCGGTGACGCTCGGGCGGAGAACGACGGCGGGACATCACGCCGGCGATTCGTGCTCGGCGTCATGGCCGCATTGGGAGCGGCTGCCACGGTACCCGGCATGGCCTACGGCAACACCCCGGGGGCACTCGATCGCACCGTACCCGACGACGCGACGAAGACCCAGGGCGTCGGCGTCAAGGAGGACGACGGCGGCTACGGCACCCGCTCGCAGTTCGAAACCGAGGCCCGCGATCGGTACGCCAACAAGACGACGCAGTCCTCGTGGAGCTTCACACCGCTGCAGAACAGAATGGGCATGATCACGCCTTCCGGTCTGCACTACGAGCGGCACCACGGAGGGATCGCCACGATCGACCCCGCCAAGCACGAACTATTCGTGCACGGCATGGTCAAGCAGGCGAAGAAGTTCAGCATGGCCGGCCTCAAACGATTTCCGGTCATCTCGCGCCTGATGTTCCTGGAATGCTCGGGTAACAGCCTCACCGAGTGGGCAAAACCAAC
>Ga0070741_10014401_pt1 | contig 13670 bp, 12 predicted proteins | sample Coa_R1_4_FD_66440 | JGI IMG/M metagenome (GOLD analysis project Ga0070741, IMG submission 66440) | Surface soil microbial communities from Centralia Pennsylvania, which are recovering from an underground coalmine fire - Coalmine... | ecosystem: Environmental > Terrestrial > Soil > Unclassified ... | reverse complement strand
GACATTGCCGATGTCGGCGTCTTCCGGCTGATTCTGGACGATGACGCGCGCGAACACGGTACGCACCATGTTGGGCGGGCGCTCCGCCTGCACATAGAGCCAGAGCAGCACGGAGGCCACCAGGGAGATGATCTTCAGCAGCCAGTTTTCTCGCAGCCGATAGAGCATAGGGATTCGACCGATCTACCGGGTACAGAACATACCCGTCCTCACACACCTGTCAGCGCCCGGCTCCGCGTCCTGCCACCTTCTCCGGCGTCGGACGCTTTCTGGAGAGCGCCCACAGCCTAACGCTTTTTTTTTCCTCCCCGGAGCGTCTGCCGTTGCGCAGCAGCCCCAGTTCGGGCGACTGCAACAGACGGTTGAGATGTTCCCGCAGTTTCTCCTCCTTCAGCGGGCGAATCAGCTTGCCCTCGACCGCAAGGGAGATCGTGCCGGTCTCTTCCGAGACGATGACGACGACGGCATCGCTGTTCTCGGACATGCCGAGCGCGGCTTTGTGGCGCGTATGGACGGTCGAATCCACTTTCGGGCGGTCGGTCAGCGGCAGAATGCAGCCTGCCGCGACGATCTCGCCGCTGCGGATGATCACCGCGCCATCGTGCAGCGGCGTCCCCTTGTGAAAGATGGTGATCAGCAGTTCCGGCGAGGCGAAGGCATGGATCGGCGTGCCGGTAGCGATGACCTCGTCCAGGCCGGTCTGCCGCTCGAAGACGATGAGCGCGCCGACCCGCTCCGCCGAGAGCCGCAGCACCGCCGGAACGACCGCTTCGATCATCTCATTGACCTCTTCGCGGTTGATCAGGCTCAGCCCCCGGCTCCAGAAACGCGGGCCGAACTCCTCCAGCGCGTGGCGCAGTTCGGGATAGAAGAGGATGACGATGGCGACCGGGCCGAGAGGGACGATCTGACGGAGCAGCCAGTTGAGCGTGTTGAGATGCAGTTGGTCGCTGACCAGCAGCGCAAAGAGCAGGGTTCCCAGGCCGCCCAGAATCTGCAGGGCGCGCGTGCCGCGCGCCAGGAGCAGCAGACGGTATATCAGATAGGCGACGACCAGAATATCGAGGATTTCCAGCCAACCGCTGCTTCCGCGCAATGCGTTGAGTGCTTGCTGCGCCCCCATAAAAGCCTGCTCCTGACCTTGCTGCGAGGGAGGCGTGCGGCGCGGCGGCAGCCTGGATCACACCTCCACATCAGTATAGCATACGCTCCGAACAGGGTCAAGCAACTGCGCTCGGCGGCAGACAGCCCAACGGTGATTTTCCGGCAGTTTTTTTCCAAAAGGGGTTGACAAGCAACCGGCAAATCCGTTATCATGACCGCCAGAAGGTTCTCATGTGAAAAAGTTCACACGACCGCTGTGAAACTTTCACAGGAGGCGGCCCGTACCACCGCCGCCTTCGCAAATCCCCACAAAACGCAAATGAAGCGTGAACCACAGGGCCAAGAAGCCCGGTCGCATTGCACGGCAGTCCGCCGAAGACAACGCCGGACAGGAAGGAGATACCCGATTGCGTATCAACGGACTTCGCTGGGCGCGTTTGTGCGTCGTATCCACCTCCACGTCGCTGCTGACCAGCGCCGCCTGGGCCTCCCACACTCATAAACTGCAGCCAGGCGACACCCTTGCCGCCCTCGCGCGCAGATATCATGTCACCGTTGGCGACATCGCCCGCGCCAACCATATCTCTGAGACGACCGTTCTCACTCTAGGGCGAACCCTCCTGATTCCCAACGCCCCCAGGCCCGTCGTGGCCGCCGCTGCCTTTCGGAAACCGGCCAAGATCGGCGGCGACCGCGTCAGCGTGCGTATCGGGCCGGGCGAACGACACCGCCGCCTGACGATGTTCGATGTGGGCGCGCCGGTCGTCGTGACCGCCTACCGGGACGGCTGGGCGCAGGTCGCGCTGCCGGATGGGCGCGTCGGCTGGGTGCGTCAGGACCTGCTTGCCATCGGCGGCAAACGCCTGCATGGGGCGCAGCGCCTCGCCTCCAGTACGCCCCCCCCGGCGAAGCGAAAGCCCGTCCCTCAGGAGACGCCCGCCGAGGTCGTCTCCGCAGACCGCCGCCGCGCGCGCCGGCATCTGACCCGCCATATCGCCAAAGCGTCCGCACACGCCTCCAAAAAGCGCCGCCAGCATCAGCCGGAAGCGCGCCTGGCGCGCACGCCCCACTCCCATCGCCTCAAGAAGCACCATGTCGAAGTCGCTGCGACGCGCCGACGCCGTTCTAAACAGGAGCGCTGGGTGCGCCATAGCCGGAGGACACATCAGAGGTGGGCGCGGCATCCGCGCTACGTGCCGGAAGCCTCCCTGCCCGCCGCAACGACGGACGTGGTGCGTACCGCCTACTCCTATCGCGGCACGCCCTATCGCTGGGGCGGCTCCTCGCGCAGCGGCTTCGACTGCTCCGGCTTCACCAGCTATCTCTACCGGCGCAAGGGGGTCAACCTGCCTCACTCGGCCAGCGCGCAGTTCCGCATGGGTCACCGGGTCGGACATGGCGAACTCAAGCCCGGCGACCTGGTCTTCTTCGAGACGGTGCATAAAGGCATCTCGCACGTCGGCATGTACGTCGGCAATGGGCGCTTCGTCCATGCCTCCAGCCGCCGTTCGGGAGGCGTGCGCGTGGACTCGCTGCAGAGCGGTTACTACCGGGAGCGATTCCGGGGCGCGCGCCGCATGACGAAATAGGCGAGGCGTTCCTGCCGGGGATTCCCGGCCCGGCATGGAACTTTTCGCCCGCTCTGGTTGTACAGGAAGGCAAAGAGAACGGCCCGCGCATCTCTGGCGGGCTGTCCTCTATTTGGGAAATGCCCGCCAGGGACGTCCCGTCTATAAGGAGGAGAGGTTATGGAGCGGGATATCGGCCTTGAACTCGACCTGCATCAAGTGCGCCGTGTCGTCGAAGTGCGCGCGAACGCGGCCAACGAGTTGCTCGAATCCGGCTGGACGCTGCACGAGATATTCTTCGGCAATGAACGTGACTACCGCCCTTATTATATCCTGCTGTGCCTGAACGACGTGCTGTGTCCGAAGTGCGGCGCGCCCGCCGGTATCGAAGTCCTGGACGATGGCGAGCGCGTGCGCTACATCTGTTCCATAGAGTGCGCCTGAAACCTCTTGCCGCCAGGCATCTCTGCACCAACCTCGGGTTCCGTGCCGCGCTTTCAGTGGCACGGAACCCGTTTTTATGGCCCCCCCTCCGGGAATAGAATGCGTGACAAAACAGGTATCGCAAAGTAGAGAACATTGGCGGGCCGCGCGTAACTTTTACGCGCCGGCTCTGTCTAATTCCCAGTACGCCACCCGTGACATCGCGCCGAGCGCCTGACGGCCCCAGGAAGGCGCGACCACGCAGAGAAAGCAGAGAACGTGACGCCATCGAGTCGCCTGTCCCGGCGCAACGGGACGCTGGTTCGTTTCCTATTTATGGGGTTGTTCGGAGTCTTCCTGGCAGGCAGCGCGGCGCAGAACGTCGGTGCCATGCCCACCTTTCCCTCCACCGTCGTCTCCGCCTATCGGCTCAAGCCCGATGGCACGGTCGCCAAAGCGGTGCAGTCCTGCGGGTTCTGCCATGTCGCCGAAGGCCCGCCTAAACGCAATCCCTATGGGGCCGATCTGAAGGCGGCCCTCGAGCAGGCGCAGACCCGCATTCTTTCGGCGGCGATCCTGCACTCCATTGACGACAAAGACTCCGATGGAGACGGCTTCACCAACGCCGCCGAGATCGCTGCCGACACGCTGCCCGGCGACCCGGCCAGCAGACCGGCGGGACGGCCTGCCACTCCAAGCCCGACGGCTCACAACACGAGCGAGGCCGACCCGGAGGCGAGTCCCTTCGCGCTGCAAACGCTGCTCTTTCCGAAGCACGCGCAGCATCTCGTGCTGGTCCATTTTCCGATTGCGCTGCTGGTCATCAGCCTGGTCTTCGATCTGCTGGGCTATATCAAGAAAGACCCCATGCTGACGACCGCTGCCTACTACGATCTGATCGTGGCGGGCCTCGCCGCGCCGCTGACCGTCCTGACGGGGATTCTCGCCTGGATATTCGCCTACAGGCGCGCGCCCTTGCAGGGCTATCTGCTCTTCCACCTGCTCCTCGGCGTGCTGACGATGCTGCTTATCCTGACCCTGCTCTGGCTGCGCGCCCGGCACCGAGGACGCCTGGATGGGCCATGGGGCCGCACCTATGCCCTCCTCGGCGGCGTGGCGTTCCTTATCGTCACCCTGACCGGCCATCTCGGCGGCATCCTGGTGCAGGGCGGGTAGATGGGGCTTTTCACAGGCGTGCGAATCGAGGTAGAATGAAAGAGCCGGACGGCGGAATCTGAGGCCGCCTCCGGTTCTGTTCTTGAATCCACGTCCTCTGCCCGCCTGCATCCTGCGCGCGGCGAGGGCATCCTTTTCCCAGGAAAGAAAGCCGCAAGCATGAATCGTCGAGATTTTTTGAAGGACGCGACCGCGCTCACCATGACGCTGGCAATGGCGGCGGGAGCGGAAGAGTTGTTCGTCCAGCCCGCCCGCGCCGACGAGGAGAAACCGGCAGGCCCGCCGGTCAACTGCGCCGTCATCGGGCTGGGCGCGCAGGGACGCGACATCCTGGCCTCCCTCGCCCGGCTGGGCAACACGCCCGTCGTCGCCCTCTGCGATACCTATACCGTCGAAGCCTATATCAAACGCTCCAAAGAGATCGCTCCCAACGCCGCCTTCCAGGAGGACTATCGCAAAGTCCTGGACAATAAAGACGTGCAGGCGGTCTTCGTCGCCACGCCCTCCCACAAGCACAAGCAGATCGTGCTGGACGCGCTGGCTGCCGGGAAGCACGTCTACTGCGAAGCGCCGCTCGCCTCCACTATCGAGGAGGCAAAAGAGATCGCGAAAGCGGGCGCGGACGCAAAGACAGTCTTTCAGTCCGGGCTGCAATATCGCGCGAACAAGCAGCATCAGCACGTCCTCAGCTTCGTGCGCTCCGGCACGCTCGGCCATGTCGCGGGGGCGCGCGGGCAGTGGCACAAAAAGCAGAGCTGGCGGCGCGCGGCTCCCACCCCGGAACGCGAGAAGGAACTGAACTGGCGGCTCTCTAAAGAGAGTTCCGGCGGGCTGATGGGCGAGATCGGGATTCACCAACTCGACACGGCTACCTGGTTTCTCAAGGCCCTGCCGGTCTCCGTCCTCGGCTTCGGCGGCATCATGCACTGGACGGACGACGGCATGGAAGTCCCGGACACGGTGCAGTGTATCGTGGAGTATCCGAACCACGTTCGCTATCTCTACGACGCCACGCTGGTCGACTCGTTCGACGGCTCCTACGATATGTTCATGGGTTCGGACTGCGCCATGCTGCTGCGCGATCAGCGCGCCTGGATGTTCAAGGAGACGGACTCGCCCCTGCTCGGCTGGGAGGTCTACGCGCGCAAGGACAAGCTCGCAGTGGGGGATGAGACGACCGGAACCGGCATCGCGCTGGTGGCGGATGCGACGAAGCTGATCGCGCAGGGCAAGCAGCCGGGCCAGGTCGGGACCGACGTGACCAAGACGGCGCTCTATCAGGCGCTCGCCGCCTTCTGCGATTCGATCCGTTCCGGCAAGAAGCCCGCCGCCGGGCCGCTGGAAGGCTACCAGGCGACCGTCATCGCGCTCAAGGCGCACGAGGCCATCCTGTCCGGCAACAAGATCACTTTCCAGAAAGAGTGGTTCGACTTAGCATAAAGGAGCCATCATACAATGAGCGACAACCAGAACCGTTCGGAACCAACGCGCCGGGAGTTTCTGCGCAAAGCGGCCGTCACCGTCGCGGCGGGCGTGGCGGCGACTCACGCCAGTTCGATGCCGACGACGGCGGAAGGTCTGCGCCGCGTCATCGGCGCGAACGACCGCATCCTCATCGGGCATGTCGGCATGGGCGGGCAGGGCATGACGCACGTGCGCCTGCTTAAAGAGAACGCCAATGACAACCTCAAGAACAACACCGAGTCCATCGCCGTCTGCGATCTGTACGTTCGGCGCAAGAAGGGCGCGCAGGGGTTCCTCGGCCTCAAGGACAGCCAGGCGTTCGACGACTACCGCCAGTTGCTCGGCATCAAGGAGATAGACGCCGTCTGGGTGACGACCTCGGATAACTGGCACGCGCCCGTCGCGCTGGCCGCGATGGAGGCGGGCAAGCACGTCTATATCGAGAAGCCGATGTGCAAGACGCTGGAAGAGGCATTCGCGCTCCACGACGCCGCCAAGCGGCTGAACCGGATCGTACAGGTCGGCTCGCAGGGCTGCTCCGACGAGAAGTGGCACGTCGCCGGGCGCGTGGTCAAGTCCGGGCGCATCGGCAAGGTCATCATGTCGCAGGGAAGCTACTGCCGCAACTCGAAGGGCGGCGAGTGGAACTACTACACGATTGACAAGGACGCCGGGCCGCAGGCGACGGGCGATGGCTACGTCAACTGGGAGACGTTCCGGCGTGGACAAGGCCCGAAGGAGTGGGACCCGGATCGCTTCTTCCGATGGCGCAAGTACTGGGCCTACGGCAACGGCATCATGGGCGACCTGTTCCCGCACCGCCTCCATCCCCTGATGATTGCGATGAACATGCCGCAGGACGGCACTGACGGCTTCCCGATGCGCGTCGCCTCGCTGGGCGGCATCTACGTGCAGAAGATCAACCCGGAGACCGGCAAGCCCGACCGCGAAGTGCCGGACTTCACGAACATCATCGTGGACTTCCCGAACGACTGCTCGCTGATGCTGCTCGGCTCGGTGGTCAATGAGCAGGGCTGGCAGGACATGATCCGGGGCAACAAGGCGACGCTCTACTTCGGAGGCAACGGGGTGGAGATCAAGCCGGAGCGAGTCTGGTCGGATGAAGTGGAGGCGGGAACGGAGCCGGTGAACGGGCCGGGCGAGGATATCGCCGTCCACGAGCGCAACTTCCTCGATGCGATCCGCACGAATGGCGTGCCGAACTGCAACATTGATCTGGCGGTGCGCGTCCAGACGATGATCTCGCTCGGCGAGATGGCCTATCGCAAGGGCAAGACGATGCACTTCGATCCGAAGACCCGCACCGTGTCGAGTTAGCCTCTTCTGTCTGAACCATGATTTATGGGATTATCGAATGGACTATGATTGAGTTTGGCTTAATCATAGTCCATCGCATAATCCGACTAATCACAGTTCAGACGGCACTTTGAAGAGAACTTACCGCACCTTCGCGCCGGAGGGAACCGGGCTGTCCGGCTGAAGCAAAATGGCCCGCCCGTCCACATCGGCGGCAAGCAGCATCCCCTGCGACTCGATGCCGCGCATCTTGCGCGGCTGCAAGTTCGCCACGATCACCACCTGCCTTCCGACCAACTGCTCCGGCTGGTAAAACTCCGCGATCCCCGCCAGAATCGTGCGCGTGTCATCGTCGCCGACCTGCACCGTCAGGCGCAGCAGCTTGTTCGCATTGGGAACCGGCTCGGCGGCCAGCACCTCCGCCACTCGCAGCTCGACCTTCATAAAATCGTCTATCGTGATCGGCCCGGCCTGCGCAGGCACGGCGCTCGGCGGCGGGATCGGCGTTCCCGGCGCAGGCTTGTGCGCCGCCGGAGCGGCAGGTTGGTTCGTCGTTTCGCTCACAATCTTCCCCTTCCCCTTCGTTTCAGTCGCCTCCGGTTCCCCGGTCACATTCGCGCTGCCGAGGGCGAACAGCGTCGCCTCGTCCACCGTCATCTCCTGAATGCGCGGGAAAAGCGGCTGCGGCGGGCCGACCCGCGTTCCGGCAGGCAGTCCTCCCCACGCCAGATCGTCCCAGCGCGCCAGCGCGACCGGCTGCGCGATCCCAAGCTGCGCGCGCAGAGCGTCAGCGGCGACCGGCAGAAACGGCCCGATCAGCACCGAGACGATGCGCGTCGCCTCCAGGCAGGCGTACAGCACGGTCGCAAGGGCTGCCCGGCTCGCTTCATCGCCCGCGTTCGCGGCTTTGGCGAGCGTCCAGGGCGCGCGCTCGTCTATGTATTTGTTCATCCGGCCCACGAGCCGCCAGACGGCTTCCAGGGCCGCGTTCAGGCGGAACTCCGCCATCGCGCGCGTATACTCCTCCTGCACCTGCAGGGCGAACGCCGCGATCTCGTGGTCGTGTTCGCGCGTCTCCGGCACGACGCTCTCGAAATACTTCTGCATCATATTGATAGTGCGGTTGAGCAGGTTGCCGAGATCGTTGGCGAGGTCGGTATTGAAGCGGCGCAGAAAGTTCTCGACGCTGAACTCGGTGTCCAGGCCGAAGTTCATCTCGCGGCAGAGCAGATAGCGCAGGGCGTCCGCCGCCAGGTCGAACGACGCGCCGGAGCGGTCGGCGATCAACTGCGTGAAGCGGGTCGGATGCGGCAGGCTTGCGCCCGTCTTGCCGCCCTTCGCGCCCTGCACCGTCCACCAGCCGTGCGCGTAGACGTGTTTGGGGAGCGGCAGTTCCAGCGCCATCAGCATCGCGGGCCAGAGCGTGGCGTGGAAGCGGACGAAGATCTCCTTGCCCATGAAGTGCAGATCGGCGGGCCAGAGCGTCTCCCAGTCCGGGTCGTGCGGCCAGCCGGTGACGGCCAGGTAGTTGATGAGCGCGTCGAACCAGACGTAGATGACCTTGCTCTCGTCGCCGGGAACCGGAATGCCCCATCCGCGATTGGCGCGGGTGATGCTCATATCCCGCAGCCCCTCGTTGATGAAGCTGATCACCTCGTTGCGCCGGAATTCGGGCTGTAAAAAGTCGGGATGCGCCTCGATATGCGCCAGCAGCCGATCTCCGAAGGCCGACAGCCGGAAAAAGTAGTTCTCCTCCGTCACGCGCACGACCGGCTTACCGCTCTCGATGGCGACTCCGTCCTTGACCTCGCTATCGCGGAAAAAGGTCTCATCGCTGACGCTGTACCAGCCCTCGTAGGTGTCGAGATAGACATAGTCGCGCTCGCGGAGGCGGTTGAAAAACTCCTGCACGGCGGCGATATGGCGCGGTTCGGTGGTACGCACGAAGTCGTCGTAGGCGATATGAAGCTGGTTCCAGCAGACCTTGAAGGCGTCCGCCAGTCCATTGACGAACTCCAGCGGCGGCACGCCCGCTTTGGCGGCGGCCTCCTGCACTTTGGTGGCGTTCTCGTCCGTGCCGGTCAAAAACCAGGCGTCGCGCCCGTGCAGCCGCTGATAGCGCGCCAGCGCATCGCAGGCGACCGTCGTGAGGGCCGAGCCGACGTGCGGCAGGCCGTTGACATAGTAGATGGGCGTGGTGACATAGTACTTTTTATGGGGGCTGTGGGGTGATTCGGCTTCGGTCATGATCTCGTGTGGGTCTCGTCTTCAGGCGTTGCGGGCGTTCTCTTCCGCCTGCTCCAGCGTGGTCGGGTCGGCCTCCGCCGCCGCGATCAGTTCGGCCTCCGTGAGCGGGGGCGCGTTCAGGATGGCGCGGGCCGCCTCGACATTGGAGGGCGCGACGTAGATGCCGTCGCTCCAGGTGTCGCCGCCGACCGTCTCCGTCACAATGCCGAATCCGGCGTGGACGTTAGGCGATTGCTGAATGGCCGGGATGCCCGCCGCTTCCAGCGTCGCCCGCACGACATCGGCCTCCTCTTCGGTCGCGGGCTGATACACCAGGACCGGCTCTTCATGCGTGTCGGCGGAAGCGGGCGCGGCAGCCGCCGCGACAACATCGGGATTATCGTCCGGTAGATCGCTCACCGTTTTTCTCCTCTAAATTGGCCCCCCACCCTAACCCTCCCCCCAAGAACAGGGGGAGGGCAGAAACCCCACCCCAACCCTCCCCTTGCGAAGGGGAGGGAGCATTCAATGCTCCCCTCTCCCGCAGCGTGGGAGAGGGGTCGGGGGTGAGGGCCGTTTCTATATCGCATTTAGATCGGGCGGCGGGGCCGACGATTCGACGGCGGGATCGCCCATTTGCAGCAGTTTTTGCGCCGCCTCCGCGTGTTTCCTGGCAACGAGTACCCGGATACTGCTGACGCCACCATCTTCATCTGCCGTAGGCAGGCGCGACGGCTCGATCTGCGCCGGGATGCCCGCCTGCTCCAGTCGCGTTCTGACCACATCGGCGGCGGCCAGATTGGCCGCATAATAGATAGCGACGGGGTCGGTTTCTGTTTCTAAGGCTTTAGACATAAGGCTTGGTTTCGACCTGCTCCTCAGAGAGGGCCGATTTAATCGCGACAGCCGCACGCGGCTGGATTCAGCGCTCATCCGCCGCCCATCGGCAGCGCGCAGTTGTCGCCCGCCGGGCGCGTCTGCGCCGTGACCGAGATCAGGCGCGCGACACGATCCGTGCCGCACGTCGGGCAGGTCACATTCGGCAGGTCGCGCATGGAGCGCAGCGTTTTGAACTCGTGCCGACACTGCTTGCAGTGGAACTCATAGATCGGCATCTTCCTCCTCCTCGCTTTCGTCCTCGATAGCTCTCTCGCGGGCGCGCTCACGGGCGATCTGCTCGGCCCCCCGGCGCGTCTCCTCGTCCGGGCGCGCAGCCTCCTCCGCGTCCGATTTCAGTTGATTGACGCTGCATCCCCGGCAGTCCGTGCATTTGGTGGTCTTCTCGATCCGCAGTTCGGTCGCGGGAAATTCGAGTTCGGCCTTGCTCTCCAAAAGCTGCACCAGCGCCGTCTCTTTAAGCAGGTTCAGGTCAATGACCTTGCCCTGTCCTTTCGGCGACATGACGATCTCGCCGATGAGCGGCAGCCGCTTCTTCGCCTCCACGTAGGTCTCATGCTCGTAACGCAGGCAGCACATCAGCTTGCCGCAGACGCCGGAGAACTTGACCGGGTTCAGAAAAAGGCTCTGGTCTTTCGCCATCTTCATCGAGATGGGCGCGAACTCGGTCAGGAAGGTCGAGCAGCAGAGCGTCAGGCCGCATGGCCCCACCCCGCCGATCATCTTGGACTGATCCCGCGCGCCGACCTGATGCAGTTGGACTTTGCAGCGCAGTTGCCCGGCGACATCGCGCACCAGGTCGCGAAAGTCCACCCGCGACTCGGCGGCAAAATAGATCGTGACCTGGCTGCCGTCGAAGTTATATTCGGCTTGCAGCAGCTTCATCGGCAGCTTGTGGAACGTGACCCGCTCCTGGCAGATAGCCAGCGCCTGCTTCGCCCTCTGGCGATTGCGCCGCTCCTGCTCCAGGTCGCTGTCCCCGGCCAGCCGCAGTACGCGCTTGAGGGGGGCCTGTATCTCGGTATCCACGATCTGCCGGGGCGAGATCTTCACCAGGCCCAGTTCGGCCCCGCGCGTCGTCTCCACGACGACACGATCCTCTTCCTGCAGATCCAGCCCATTGGGATCGAACCAGTAGGACTTGGCGACGCGCTTGAACGCGATTCCCACACAGACAGGCATGATTCTGAGTTCCTTCAGAGTTTCACAATGGGCTATTGTATCACAAAGCGCCCCTCGAATCAAGCAGACGCACGGTGCGGCGCACTTTGCCTTGACAACTCGGAGTATAATAGACTCACATGACGCAACTTTGCCGGGCCTATAAAAGACCCGTCTCGAGGGCGTTCCGCCAAGCGTCCTCACGGACGCCCCGGTTAAGAAAGTCTGCCGCTTCGTATTCGGCCTGGCGCGATACGGATAGACGGGAGTTCAATGCGCCTCCCGTCCGTGAGAACGGTTAGCCGCAGGCTCACGAGACGGGTCTTTTATAGGCCCGGCGATCTGCGTAACAAGAAAAGACTATGTTCTTCCTGTTGATGCAAATCCGGCTGCTCAGCGCGCGCAATGTCGTGCGGGATACGCTGCGGCGACACCCGGCGCTGGCGCTGGGCCTGAGCTTGCTGGGCGTCGGCCTCTTCAGCCTGACCTACGGGGCCGTCCTGTTCGTCTTCAACCTGATGACCGCGACCAGCGTCCTGTCGGAGACGGTCTATCAGATATTCTATTTTCTGTTTCTGTTCCTGCTGGCGGGAGCGGTTCCCTTCGTCGCCTCCACGCTGCTGCACTCGTCGGACTACACGCTGCTCTTTTCCGCGCCTCTGTCGCCACGCGCTGTCATTGCGGCGAAACTGCTCGACGCGACGGTGACGAACTCGCTGCAGTTCACGGTGCTGGGGGTTCCGGCCATCGCCGCCTGCGCCACCGCCCTCGGACTGCCGCTGTTCGGCTGGCTGCTGCTGCCCCTGCTGATCGCGCTGTTCGTGCTGGTTCCCGCGCTGCTGACGGCGCTGGCGCTGCTGGCGGCTCTGTCTCTGCTGGGAATGCGGCGGCTGCGCGCCGCGATCACCGTGCTGAACGCGCTGATGGCGGCGGCGGTCTGCATCACCATCGTGCTGGAAGCCCCGCGCCTGAACCCGCTGACGCAGGCGACGCCGCTCGCGGCGCTGCCCCCCGATCTGACCGTCTCCTCGTCGAGCGCGCACTTCGCGCCGAGCGGCTGGTTCGCTGCCTGGCTGCTGGCGATGGCAAAAGGCGACGGGCCGGGCATGATGCAGGCGGGCATAGCGTTCGGCAGCATCCTGCTCCTGGTCGGGGCGCTGTTCGTCACCTGCCTGGCATTGGGCGAACGCCTGCTTTCGGCAGCCAGCGTCGCCGAGGAGAACGAGGGCGGCGAGATGGTTCCGGCGGACGCCTTCGGCAGAGAAGCGCGCTGGTGGCATCGCCTCTTTTCCGCGCCCGTCGCCGCGCTGATTTTGAAGGACCTCAAGTACCTGGGCCGCGACAGCGTGCTGATGTCCCAGCTTGCCATGCCGCTCATTCTCTTCCTCGTCCCGTTCCTGCTGGCGCTGCAAGACCCCAGCGCGGTCAGCCGCAGCGATATGTTCCCCTTCGCCTCGGCCATCGTCGGCGTCATCCTGTTCATGCAGACCAGTATTCTCTCCCTCTCGCTCCTGGGCCTGGAGAGCCGGAGTTTCTGGGTGGTGCTGACCTCCCCGAACGGCGGCGCGACGCTGCTCTGGGCCAAGTTTATCCTGAGCGTGCTGGTGACGGTCGGGGTGGGAACCGCGCTGACGCTGTTCTCCGGCCTGGCGTTCGCCGCCGGGATCACGGTGGTCTTGATTCAACTGGCGCTGGTCGCGCTCTGTTCGGCGGCGCTCTGCGGACTGGGCGTGGGCATCTCGGCGGCGCTGCCGCGCTTCGTCTATGAGAATCCGGCGCATCGCGTCAGCACCTGGGCGCTCATTCTGGGCTTCTTCGCGACCATGGGCTATCTGATGGCGACGGCCATTATTTTCGGCGTGGCCTGGATTCTGGCGGTGCGCGTCGAGGAGTCGCAGACCCACCTGATCTATCTGATCGGCGCGGCGCTCTACCTGGCCCTGACCATCATCGCGACCTACGTGCCGATGGCTATCGGCGCGCGGCGTATCGAGGTGTACCAGTGGGAACACTAGGCGAACCGCAGCGGAACCCTAGATCGCGCTCGCGCCGCCGCTGGTTCCTCCTGGTCGCGCTGATCGTCCTGCTGTTGAGCCTGGGGCTGCCGCCGCTGCTCTCCTGGCAGCGCACCGAGCATCAGCACAGCGCCAGCCTCTCGAATCTGCGCCGCCTTGCCATCGGCTTCCTGCTCTATACGCAGGACTGGGACGGTCGCCCGCCCCCCATCGCCCAACGCCCAACGCCCAGCACCTGGCTGACCTGGGTGGACACGCTGCGCCCTTATGTCAGCACGCCGTCCGCCTTCAGCAATCCGGCCAATCCCGTCGCGCCGTT
>Ga0070741_10014400_pt1 | contig 13671 bp, 7 predicted proteins | sample Coa_R1_4_FD_66440 | JGI IMG/M metagenome (GOLD analysis project Ga0070741, IMG submission 66440) | Surface soil microbial communities from Centralia Pennsylvania, which are recovering from an underground coalmine fire - Coalmine... | ecosystem: Environmental > Terrestrial > Soil > Unclassified ... | reverse complement strand
GGCAGCCGCTGCCAGCCCGCAGCGGGATCGATGGCTCGCGGCCGCTCTGCCTGTATCGGGCCCGCGAGTGGCTCGAGGGTGAGCTGGCGCGGGTGGTGCGCGACTACCGCCTCGACTGGCTCAAGTTCGACCAGCCGATGCTCGCCGCCTGCCGCGATCCGGCGCATGGCCACGACACCTCGGTGCGCGGGTCGCTGCAGGCCAACAGCCAGGTCTTCTACGACATCCTGAGCGGCCTGCGCACGCGCTTCCCCGAGCTGTTCATCGAATCGACCTTCGACGGTGCAGGCTACCTCGACTATGGCGTGTACGCGCGCTCGCACGCGGCCTGGCTCGACGACGTGGCGGGCGATCCCTCGGTGCCGATGTCCGTCGTGCAGCAGAGCCTGTACGGGGCAACGCTCGCCTTTCCGGCTCGTTTTCTGACCCTCTGGCTGGCGCGCGGGCCGGTGGGCGATGGAGTCGATGGCCGTGGCACCTCTCCCAATGATCTGCGCTACCAGGGCTACAGCACGATGGGCGGCAGCTGGGGCCTCTCACTTCGCCTGGTGGATCTCGATGCCGGCCAGCGCGAGGCGGTGCGCGAGCTGATCTCGGAGTATCTTGCCTTGCGCCCGCTGCTGCCCGGCGCAGATGTCTACCATCTGCTGCCGCCGATGGTGGTGATGCCCGGCGAGACGCAAGGGCCGGTGGTGGGAGAGTGGTTCGCGCTCCAGTACCATCAGCCCGAGCTGGGGCGCGGCGCGCTGCTGGTGGTGCACAACGGCGGCGGGCCGGAGCAGGTCACGCTCCGGCTGCGCGGCCTGCAGCAGCAGGTACCGTACCGGCTGCAGCGAACCGGGGAGCCGCCGCTGGCGGAAGAGCGCGGCGCGGTGCTGATGGATCGCGGGGTCGATCTGCGCCTCGCCCCCTACAGCGGCTGCCTCATCTGGGTGACACCGGCGGGGTAACCGCGCACCATCGCCAGCGCGCCTGCTACTGCGCAGTACGTCACCGGTCGATCTCGAGCACGCGCGGCGTCCCCGCGCCGCGGTGCGCGTAGTGCAGCGTAACCACACCGGTGGCGGCGTCGTAGAATGCAGCGTCAGCCGCCGGCGCGGCCCCAGCATCAGTGGTGGCCGGCTCAAGCGCCAGCGGCCGGCCATCGAGCAGCACGCGCGCGGGCGCACCGCCGGGCAGGTAGAAGAGCAGGCGGCCCTCGACCGCCTCCGGGCCGCGCACCTGCAGACGCCAGCCATCCGGCAGGGGCTGCACCTCATCGTCGCTGGTCGTCCATACCACCCCAGGGGTCTGGCGCAGCACGAAGAGCTGCAGCGTCTCCGGCGGCACCTCGGACACCAGCGAGCCTCTGAGGCGGTGGGCAGCGCCGGTTCCTGGAGCGTAGGCGAGCGTCGGCCCCGATGCCGGGTCGCCAAGGCCAAGGTCGGCGAGCGTGACCTCGAGCCGCTGAGGCTCGTGCTCGTGGTTGACGAGCGCAACGAACGTCAGGTCGCCGGTAGTCGTGGCCGCCCACGCGGGATCCAATCCATAGCCTTCCGGGCCGGTGCGCGTCGTGCCGGCGTAGGGACGGAGGTTGGCGAGATAGGCGCGCAGGCTGGCCAGGGTGTCTGGATCGAGCGCCGGCAGGTCGGTCTCCAGGCTGACCTGCGAGCCGGTGGCCAGCGCCGCGCCGAGCCACTGCTCAGCGATTGCACGGTCGCCGCCGGCGACCTGGCCGTAGACGGCGCCGATGTTGGCCCGCTGCCCGAGCAGGACGCGCTGGATCGATGCTGCACGAAAGTGCAGCGCGAGGCCGGGGAAGGGATAGCCGTGGTCGAAGACGTTCCACTCGTCGCCATCACGAAACGAGTGTGCGAACCTCTGGGCCGGCATAGGATCGATCCAGCCGCTCTCGATGTAGGCATCGGGCCGGATACCCCAGAGTGTCTGGGCAACGAAGCGGTAGATATCGAGCACCGGCGTGAGCGCCCAGCGGCGGGGGAGCAGACGCACGCGCTCGCCGAGGGGAATGAGCTGCCCTTCGACATCGCCCAGGCCATCGATCTTGACGCCATCGGCGTGGTACTCGGTGAGATAGCGGGTCAGTACCGAGGCGAGGTAGTCGCGGGTGCCGGGATTGGTGTAATCGAAGAGGTAGCGGGCGGCGCGGCCGCCCGGGGCAGTAAGCTGGATGAACCAGTCGGGATGCGGGCCGATCAATCCGGGCAGCCCGAGCCACTCACCCTGGTCGGTGCCATCGTGGGCGTAGGCGGCGGAGTAGAAGAGAATGACGTGCAGCCCGCGCTGGTGCGCATAGTCGACGAGCGTGCGCAGGCCGGATGGAAAGCGGGCGCGGCTCTCCGCGCCGAGGTCGCCGCTGGCGCCGGGCCCGGCATCCTGCCAGCCAGCATCGATCAGGAGGTGCCAGGGGCCCAAATCCGCCAGGTTCTGGGCGATGAAGTCGATCTGGCGGCGCAGCTTCTGCTCGTCCACACCGCTGCCATAGACCCACCAGCTGCCCCACTGGTAGCGTACCCAGTCGGGGAGAGGGGCCGGTGGGTAGAGGGTGCCGGCAATCTGCCGGTAATCGGTCAGCGCGGCCCGCAGGTCATCGGTGGCGGTGAGCTCGACGAGCAGCCGGGGCCCGGCGACCGGCCGCCCGCCGGCACCGGGTGCGGCCACGCCGGCCGCGCCCCCCGAGAGCTCGGGAGTGAGCAGCGGCTGCGAGATGCCGGCCAGCACTGCGGCATGGCCACGATCGCGTCGCAGGGTGAGCCAGGCCGGCAGGCGCTGCTCATCGAGCACGGCCAGGACGAGGCCGCCGGGGCTGCCGGGCGGATCGGTGCGGGCAGCCCCCCAGACTACCGCCGGCTTGCCAAGGCCGATGCGCACGGTGCGCCAGAGACCGTCGTCGGGAAGCTCGCCGCTGCGCACGTAGGTGGCATCGGCGAAGTAGTGCGCCTGGTCCCCGACGACGAGCGCCGGATCGCCGGCGTCGAAGTACTCGAAGCGCAGTGGCGTGCCGGCCGCCGGCGGGGTACCGGCGAGCGTGAGCTGGAAGGTAAAAGCCGGCCGGTCGTCGAAGAGTGCCAGCTCGACCTCGATCGTCGCGCCAGGGGCGTCGCGCACGCGCAGGGTGGCGCGGACGCGGGCACCGGGGCCGAGCACCGGATCGTCTATCCGTTCCAGCTGGTAGGAATCGGGACCGGCTGGCTCGGTAGCGCCGGCGAGATCGAGCGTGCCGCCGGCGAAGCCAATGGCCGAATCGGCCTGCTGCAGCACCGGCGTGCCGGTGGATGGATCGATGGCGGTGAGCGTGCCGTGCTGCGGGCCGCCGAAGCCGAAGGCGAGTGCCAGACGCCGGTTGGCGAGCACGAGCCGCCCGTCCGGGTCGCGCAGCGCCCGAGTCTCGGCCGGCCAGCCATCGAGGCCGCTCTCGGTCGCCAGGGCGCTGTCGATCGCCTGCCGCTCGCTGGTGGCCAGCTGCCAGTAAGCGCCGAGCTCGGCGATGAGCGCGCTGCGGTGGGTATCGGCCCAGGAATCGAGCACGCTGCGCACGGCGCCGGCAGTAGCGATGGCCGGCGCATCGAGCGAGCGCGGGCGGAAGAGGCGAGCCTCCAGCCAATCCGGGAAGGTGGCGGCGCGGTCTGGCGTCCATTGCTCCGCACCCGGCGTCTGCCGGCCGGCGAGTGCCGTCACCAGGCGCAGGGTGCGCACGCCGGCCACGCACAGGTCGAGTGGCAGGGGAGGGCCGATGCCGACCGCGCCCGAGTTGAAGATGAGCGCGCCGTCGGCGTAGACGAGGAAAACGGCGCTGGTGCTCGGCGCGCTGTCGTCGTTGAGGCCAAGCAGCGCATGGAGCTGCAGGTAGTGGCCGGCGAGTGCGTAATCGATCTCAGAGAGCGGATAGGTACCCAACCCCTTGGCGTAGCTCGTGCCGCCGGCGACAAGCGGGTTGCGGCTGAACGAGACGTCACGTTCCGGATCGACCACATCGGCGATGGCCTGCCAGCCGGTCTGCGCCCGGGCCCAGGGCAGATCGCTGAGGAAGACCCAGTCGCCGGGTGGTGGTGGATCGGGCAGGCAGGTGCCCAAGCTGGCATCGACCGGCAGTGCCTCCGGCGCGGGGCCGGATGGCAGCGCGGCCAGGTGCGGCTGCGAAAGCGCGGTATAGGTCGCTCCGGGCAGCGTCAGCGTAGCCAGGCAGAGGAGCGCCAGCAGGCAGGCGCGCGTGGCGCGCCGGGTGGATGGGAGTGTCACAGGAGCGGTCGGGATGAGCCGGTAATGGACCGGACTCTAGCAAGCCGCGCCGCCGTCTGTCGTTGAGGCTCGCGTTGAGGAAACGTCCGTATCCTGGCCGCAGGAAGATGGCTATCTGGCATGCACGCGCACAAGATCACGCGGGGCGAATCGCTCGACAGCTGGCGCTGCACCTTGCGGTGGGGGCCTTGAGCCTGGGCGTGGTGCTGGGCCTGGCGCAGTGGACGGTGCGGCTGCTGATCAGCGTCTACGCCAACATCGCGCCGTACGCCGGCGCTGGGTAGTGTAGCTGGGAGCGGCGCAGGAGCGCCCTGCGAGTCGCACGATGGGCGGAGCAGCGTAACAGCGGCTTTCCCTAGTGCAGCTAGTGTAGCTGGGAGCGGCGCAGGAGCGCCCTGCGAGTGATGTGGCGGGAGGGAATCAGCACTCGTCGCAGGGCGAGTGGTCGTCGTCGGTCTCCCAGGTATCGGCCCAGCGATGGAGCAGGAGGAGCACCTCGCGCAGGGCCTCACCTTTGGGGGTGAGCGCGTATTCGACGCGCACCGGCATCTCCTGGAAGACACGGCGGCGGATCAGTCCCTGCGCCTCGAGCTCCTTGAGGCGCTCCGAGAGGATGGGATCAGAGATGCCCTCGATACGGGCAAGGAAGTCGCAGAAGCGGCTGGGCCCATCGAGGAGCACGCGCAGCACCAGCCACGTCCAGCGCTTGCCCAGGAGTGCCATCGCGCGCTGATACTTGGGACACAGGCCCTCGCGACAGGTGTCATCACGCAGGCGCACCGGCGGCGCGGCCGGCCTGGACGTTCTGGCCGGCACGGCCTCGCTCCCCGAAGGCACCGGTGCGGGGCCAGCCGATGGCTTGCCGGGCGGCGGTGCCGGCGGAGCGGAGGTCATTACGGCGGCCGGCGAGCGGCCATGGCCGCCGTCGCGTGCCTGTGTCACTACCATACGTTGCTGTCTCCCTTTCGCTTCTGTCTCATTGCGCTCGCTGCTCTTCTCGCTCGTCCGTACGCAACTGGTTTATCGGGCGGCGCTGGCGCCGCGTGTTCCACCTACATCCTAAGTTCCGCCAGTCGGCTCGTGCCGAGCCGCACCGCCACGCCTCGAAGGGCCGATAGCACGAACTTGCCAGCGGTTACGTAGCGCACACAGCGGAGCTCCCTCGACGGCTTCCATGCCGGCGGCCCCGATGAAGGACGGCCGCCACGGTGTACTCGTCGGGGCAGGTCTCGCGAGGGACCGCGCCAGAGCCCCGGCCTGCTTTGTGCCCTACGTACATGCTAGCGCAAGCCGCAAACAGACGGCGCCCGTGCCGGCAGCCAGCATCGGCGGCATGCGCTCTGCTAGAGGCCGGGGTAGCTGAACTACAGAAAGGCAAGGGGCTTGACAAACTGAAGCCCCATGCCGTAGCATGCTTCTGTTTTAGAAGTACCTTTCATCCCAAAAGGAGTACGGCGCTGTTCGGCGAGGAGGAGAAGGGAATGCCCCTGACGATGGATCGTACGACCGACCGGCGGGAGCGGGCCCCGGTGCGTGTGGGGCAGGCTGGTCGTGAGCAGAGGAGCCGAGTCGGCCGAGCGGACCTGGTGCCCGCCGGCCGGCAGACGCTCAGCGGAGCGGCCGAGGCTCCGGCGCCCAGCGACCTGGAGGCGCTGCCGCTCTACCTGCACGAGATTGCGGCCGGCTCGCTGCTGAGTGCGGAAGAGGAGGTGCAGCTGGCACGGGCAATGCGCTCAGGTGATCCAGTGGCCGCGGAGGCGGCGCGCCGCCGGCTGATCGAATCCAACCTGCGCCTGGTGGTCAGCGTGGCGCGGCGCTACCTGGCCCAGGCAGCGCGGGCGGGCCATGCGATGGACCTCTCCGACCTGATCCAGGAGGGCAATATCGGCCTGTTCAAGGCGGTGGAGAAGTTCGATCCGGAGCGAGGCTATCGTTTCTCCACCTATGCCTACTGGTGGATCCGGCAGGCGATCACGCGGGCGATTGCCGACCACGGGCGCACCATTCGCCTGCCGGTGCACGTGGGCGAGCAGCTGGCGAAGCTGGCTGAGGCGAGCGTGCGTCTGGAGCAGCAGCTCGGGCGTGAGCCATCACCCGAGGAGCTGGCGCGCGAGCTCGACATGCCGGTGAGCCAGGTGAATGAGCTGATCAGCGCGGCGCGTCTGCCGGCCTCGCTCGACCAGCGGCGCAGTGGCGAGGATGATGAGGGAGAGGGCACCGCGCTGATGGACGTCGTGGCGGATCCCATTCTGCCGGCGCCGGAGGATGCGAGCGAGCGTGACGAGCGGCGGAGCGTGATCGAGTCGGCGCTGGCCATGCTCAACCCGCGCGAGCGTGACGTGGTGGCGCTGCGCTTCGGCATGCAGGATGGCCAGGAGCGAAGCCTGGCCGAGGTGGGCCGCGCGCTTGGCTTCTCGCGTGAGCGCGCGCGCCAGGTGGAGGCGGCGGCGCTGGCCAAGCTGCGCCGCCTCGGTCCGCGCGTCCTGCTCGGGCACGCTGCCTGATCTTTCTACGGCCATACTGGCATACTGGCCGCGCGCCGCTGCGGCTGCGAAGAGGGCAGGGGGGCCGGCTCCATGGTGTCACCTGGAGCGGGGCAAGACCTCAGTCCTGGCGCGGGCGCCCGCTGCATGGGAGCCGGGGCCAGCTACATCTTGCTGCTTTGGTCCACTGTGATCACGCCCATCTCATCCAAGGTAGCTGCATGGGAGCCGGGGCCAGCTACATCTTGCTGCCGGTGATCGGCAGGATCTTCTGCGACTCCTCGATCATCTGGTTCATGATCGGTGTCGCTTGCTTGCCATACTCGCCCACCGAGAGCTGGTTGGCGAACAGCGCGCTATAGAGCTTGACGATCTCCGGATCGTAGTCAGCGAACTTGACCATGCTCTGCAGGCCCCAGCCGGAGCGCCTGGCTGAGAGCGACGTCAGCTGAAAGGCTTTGGGATCAACGCCGAATCGCCGCTGGTACTCCGCCTGGGCGATATCTGAGCCGCCGTCGAGCAGCGGGGAGACAGGTGAGCCCCAGGTCATGGGGTAGGCGCCGGCGTTCTCCCGCTTGCGGAACCACTTGAAGACCTGCCAGACCGTCTCCTTGTTCTTCCCCTGGCCCATGTGCAGCGAGTGCAGGCCCAGCCGGCCGGCAACATTCTTGCCTTTCCCCGAGAAAGGAAGCGTGGCCAGCCCCCACCGGAACCCGACGCTGGCCGGCGGCACGCCGAAGACCACGTCCATGCCGGTCTTGCCGTTGAAGAAGAACGGCCCGCTCGGCGGGGCGAGCGCCGGCTTTTCCTGTGCCATTGGCTGGATGTGCCACTTATAGATGCAGTCGACCCAGAACTGCTCTGCCTGCTCCCACAGCGCGCTATCGAACAGGCATCGTGCCTTGCCGTCCCACGGGGGCTGGCCCCAGTTGGTGCCGTCGGTCAGCCGGTCGAAACCGCTGCGCGTGCCGCCGAAGCCGAACTGCTGGCCATCGCCCTTCGTGAGCTTCTGCGCAGTGTCCAGAAACCGCTCCATTGTCCAGGTGGTATCGGCGGTGTTGGCCGGCGGGTAGGGCAGGCCGCGCGCGTCGAAGAGGTCTTTGTTGTAGGCCAGCGCATCGGCCGAGATCACGATCGGCCAGCCGTAGACCTTCCCCTGCACCGTGATGTGGTCGACGTGGTCGGGCACGAACATCTTCTCGAAGGGAATCTTGTCGCGGGTGATGTACTCGCTGATCGGTGCGATGATGTTGAGGATGAGGAGGTCGCCGAAGGCCGCGCGCGTCGTCTCCCAGAAGTCGGGTGGCGTGCCGCCCTGGGCCATGATCTTGGCTCGGTCGCGCGCGGCCTGGCCCGGGCCATTGGGCGAGAGCTCAAACGTGACGTTCGGCTGCTCCGCCGTAAAGCGGGCGAAGAGCGCCTTTTGGGCATCGAGGTCGGCGCCGCTATGGTCGCTGAGCATCAGCAGCGTCACCGGCGGCGCGCTCTTGGCCGGGGTGCCTTCCTCTCCCGCCCGGCCACAGGCTGCCACCATGGCAGCAAATGGAACGGCCGCCGGCACCGGGGCAGCCAGCCACTGTCGGCGGGTCATGGATCGAGGCGTCGTCATGCGCTCCTCCTTCCTTCGCAATCCCTCGCGTTCGCTGCCATCCGCTATACGAAGGCCAAGCGGGGAGCTCCATGGCCCCAATCCTGGCCCTGCTGCGGTTTCCACCTGGCTCCGATTTAGTGATTGCTTCGGGCTGCCTTGGCGGCAGCTACTCTCCCCCGCACGCCCATTCGACTACAGGTGGGGCCGGCTGTCAAGCGGCGTCGCCGCAATGGTGGCTGTTTCACGCTGGCCGGCGCACATCATCGGGCCGGTAGCCGGTAGCCAGCTGTCCGTTTCCGCGCTCTATCCACCGGCAACCGACAAACGGCTACCGGCTACCAGTAGCTGATGCGGGATCGCCGGATGGGCGCAGCGTGCGCCGATCGTAATCAAAGCGCTCGCGAACATAGACGCGCACGCCCGAGCCCGGCGCCGTCTCGCGCCAGACAAGATCCTGGGGAGTCGTCCCCGGCTCCATCAGCGGATAGACCTGATTGGCTGCTGGCAGCATGATCTGGATCAGGTACGGCCCTTCCGCCGCCAGCAGGCGTTGAAGTGCTTCGCGTAGCTGCGCCTTCGTGTGCACGCGCTCCGCCGGGATGCCGTAGGCAGCGGCGGTGGCGGCGAAGAGGGGCCACTCGCCCTGCGCCAGCTCGGCCACGGCGCCGCACAGCGTGCGGGCCAGGTCGTCGGCCCTCTCCACCGCCGGCAGTGCCCGCGCGAGCTGGGCCGAGAGCGCGGCCACGTCGGCCCCAGGGGACGCGCGCCCGCGGCGCCGGTCGCTGGTCATGTTGCGGCCTTCGAAGAAGAGTCCGTGCCAGTTGGTGACCATGCCCAGTGCCGAGTCGTCGAAGAGCAGGATCTTGACCGGCAGGCGGTAGGCGCCGATGGTATCCAGCTCATGCGACGACATGACGAAGCCACCGTCGCCGACGCAGGCAATGATCGTCGCGCCGGGTCGGGCGAAGTGCGCTCCCACCGCCATCGGGATCGCGCAGCCCATACTGCCCATGCCACCCGAGGTGATGAACGAGCGAGGCTGGGCCACGGGGAACCATTGGGCCCCTTTCATCTGGTGCGTACCGACATCGAACGTGGCCACCAGATCGAGCACCTCGGCTGTCTCTGGGCCCGTACCAGCCGGCTGCGCTGCCGTCCCAAGCGCGCGCGCCAGCTCGGCATAGACAAACTCGTGCGACAGGGTCTCCTGCTCAGGGAGGTCATAGGACACCACCGGCATCGCCTGCCGGATACTGGCCAGCTCTGCGTGCCAGGCTGAGCGATCGGCCTGCGGCAGAGCCGCCATATCCTCCAGGAGGCGCTCCAGCGCGTGCCTGACGTCGCTGTGGATGGCGAGATCGACGGAGCGCACGCGGTTGAGCTGCCGGGCATCGACATCGATATGGATCACCGCGGCGTGGGGCGCGAACTCGCCTGGCCTGGCGCCGACCACGCGGTCGTCGAACCGGGCCCCGAGCGCAACGACAAGGTCGGCAAGGTACGGCGCAAGATTGGCCACCACCGTGCCGTGCATGCCGATCATCCCCAGGTTGAGCGGGTCGCCGGCCGGCAGGGCGCCAAGCGCATGGACGGTGGTGGCCACCGGGATGCCGTACCGGCGGCTCAGCTCGCGCAGCTCACCGCTCGCGCCGGCGATGACGGTGCCGTGGCCGGCGTAGATCATCGGCCGCGCGGCGCGGGCCAGCGCTCGTGCCGCGTCGCGCAGCGCCTGCTCGTCGCCCTGGGGCGGCGCCCAGGTGTATCGGGCGATCAGCTCCTCCCATGGCCGCATCACGGCTGCCTTGACCTGCACATCCTTGGGCAGGTCGATCAGCACCGAGCCCGGGCGGCCAGTGACGGCGGCGTGATAGGCGGCCACCAGCGCCTCCTGCACCTCCTCGGCTCGCTCGGGCCGGAACGAGGCCTTGGTCGCCTTCCCATGGGTGATGCCGACGATGTCGATTGCTTGGAAGGCCTCCGGCTCGGCCGTGGTGGCGGTATTGCCGGTGAGCGCGATCACCGGCCGGCTATCACGAAAGGCATCAGCGAGGCCGGTAATGAGGTTGGTGGCGCCGGGGCCGGAGGTGGCTGTGCACCAGCCGGGGCGGCCGCTGGCGGCGGCGTAGCCTTCGGCCTCGAAGGCCGCGCCTTGCTCGTGGCCGGTGAGCACGTAGCGAAAGGCACCGCTCACGTGCCCGCCGGTCAGGGCATCGTTGAGCGGCAGGCTTGCACCCCCGGGAATGCCGAAGATCACCTCGGCGCCGGCAAACTGCATGAACTCGACGACGAGCCCGGAACCGCTTACTAGCTCGCCGTAGCGACGGCGGCCGTTGTGCTGCGCGCGCAGCGCGCCGGGGAAGAAGCGTGCGAGCACGCTTGCATCGACATCAGGCGCGCCAGGCGCGGCCGGCAGGCCCTGCCCGCACGCTCGCGTTTCCGCCAGGTCCGATGTCAGCGCCGTGGTCATGATGTGCTCTCCCTCGTCCTTCCTCTGCTCGTCTCGGTCCGGTTGTGCGGCTCGTCGTCCTCTGTATCCTTCACTTCGCCGGGCGCCGCGGCCGCGCCGGCAGCACCCAGCACGCGACGACGCGCCAACGATGCGCTACAAGGCGCAAACAAAAGCTCCCGTCCCCATAGGGACGGGAGCCATTCCCGCGGTACCACCCTATTTCCTGCGCCGGCGGTTCGCTTGGCTGAGGCGAAACGGCCGGTAGCAGGCACTCACCGAGGTACTACCATACCTCCGCTGCGGTAACGGGCAGCGATCCGGCCCGGTCTACTGGCACGCCCTCGAGGTGCAAGACGGCGCTGGTGCACCTGCAAGCGCGGCGTTCGGCGGGCAGCTCGGGAGCCACCTTCCCTCCCGCTGCAGCACCCGCTCACACCGTACCGGGCTCGCTAAGCTACAGGTGCCGGGAGGTACTCCTCTCCGTCGACGCTGTTACGTGGGGTGAATTATACGCCGACCGGCGCCGTTTCGACAATGAGCGCGGGCATCAGGAGGACACACATCAGATAGTTGCGTGCGCGCGATCCCCCCTCCCCCTGGCCTCTCTCCCACTGTAGGGAGCAGGGAGCGAGCGGGCTCCGTCCACGTCCGGCTCGCGCCAGCCGGCACCAGGCCGTGGGATCGTGAGCGATGGATTTCATTGAGCCGGGTATATCGATGTGGCCACCGAAGGTATACTTCAAGCGTGCGAAAGACCACAATCGAGATCGATGAGGTGCTATACGAGCACGCCCGCCGTGTGCTCGGTACGCGCGGCTTGAAGGCAACGGTGCAGCGGGCCTTTGAAGAGGTCTTGGCGCATGAGGCGCGCCGGCGCGCGATTCAGCAGCTGCAGACGATGGAGGGCCTCGACCTCGACCGGGACGAGGTCATGGCTGAGGCGTGGCGGTAGCCAGCGTGGCGCCACGATACCTGGCAGATAAGAGTGCCCTGGCACGGCTTCGCCACCCTCAGGTCAGCGCGGTACTCGCACCGCTTATGCTCGCCGGAGAGGTGGCTACCTGCGGCGTGATCGAGCTCGAGGTGCTCTACAGTGCGCGCAGCTACCAGGACCTTATCCAAACCCGCCAGACGCGATCCCTGGCGTTCCCGCTGGTCGCTATGGACCAAATGGACTTCGACCGTGCAGCCGATGTCATGGCTGAGCTGGCGAAGCACGGTTACCACCGAGCCGTGAGCCTGCCGGACCTGCTCATCGCGGCCGTGGCCGAGCGGGCAGGGTTAATGGTTCTCCATTACGATGCTGATTACGATCTCATCGCCGCCGTTACCGGCCAACCGATGCAGTGGGTGGTACCGCGCGGGTCGGTCCCCTGAGCCGCCCGGCAGCGATGCCGGTCACCTATGGCCTGAGCGTGCTCTCACTCCTGGAAGCACTACAGGCTCACCATGGCGAGCGAGTATTGCTCGTGCTTCGCCGATTGTCGAGCACGCGCTACCTGGATGGCAGCGACCACTCGAAGATGGTGAGCGAGCAGGGCGAGAGCGTCAGCACGGGCGGAGTCTCTGCCAGGCGGCGCGAGGTGGGCGTAACCGCATCAGGACGTTCCGGCGTGTTCTGCACGAACGGATCGTCACCAGCCAGCTGGTAGACGTCGACCGCCTGCGGCTGCCAGGGCCGGAACAGCTCGAGGGCCAGGCGCAGCTGCGCCTCCTGAGTACGATGCCGGTTGATCGCCGCGACCGAGAGCCGGCGCGCATCGCTCGCACCGGTGCCGCCGAGATCGAGTGTGGCTACCACGTCGACATAGGGGACGCCGCGGATGATGCGCGCCGGCGGCGCCGGCCGTCCGACGACGTGCACGCTCACGTCGGCCGAGAACGTCTCACGCGCCGATGCGTCCTCCGGCTCGAGTGCCGCGTCGAGCACCAGCCGCCCGGTGTGGTTGCTGTATAGATCAAAGACATGATAGATCGGGCTCTTGACGAGCCCCTCCGACGTGGTGTGCAGCATGCCCAGCGCGTTGACCATCTGCGCCAGGTTGGCCATGGTAACCCGATGGCAGAGGCGGTACATGGCGTGAAAGACGCCGGCGGCAAAGAGGCCATCCTTGAGCGCGTAGAACTCTTCCCACGGCCGCGTGCGCCCGCGATACCAGATGTTCCACTCGTCGAAGGCGATCTCGATCGGCCGATCGACCTGCAGCATGCCCTCCGCGACCTCGATCACGCTAGAGAGCAGCTTGAGCCGGCGTTCGGCAGCCACCGCCCCAGCCACGGTGCCTTCGTAATCGTCGCGCCCGTAGTACTGGTGGATCGAGAGGTAGTCGATCAGCCGGCCAGCCTGCTTTAAGACCTCGAGGTCCCAATCGGGGTTATTGGCGCCGACGGCGATGACCTTGATGCTGGAATCGACTGCCTTGAGGAAGCGCGCATACTGCACGCACTTCTGCGCGTAGCTATCGGCGGTGGTGTGGCCGACCTGCCAGGCACCGTAGACCTCGTTGCCGATGCCCCAGAAGGGGACGGCGTAGGGCTCGGTGCGGCCCAGCTCGCGCCGCCAGCGTGCGTGGTAGGTAGGATGGCGGTCAGCGTCGAGGTTGCAGTACTCAACCCAGCGCACCGCTTCGTCGAGCGTGCCGGTGCCGGTGTTCAGGCAGATATACGGCGCGCAGCGCACGCGCTCGGTTGAAAGCGCGTCGCAGTAGGCGAGGAACTCCTCGGTGCCGAACGTATTCGGCTCGACGCTCTGCCAGGCGAGGTCGAACCGCGCCGGGCGGCGCTCGCGCGGGCCGATGCCATCCTCCCAGTGGTAGCAGCTGGCGAAGTTGCCACCCGGCCAGCGCAGCACCGGCACGCCCAGCCGGCGCATCGCCTCCAGCACGTCGGTGCGAAAGCCCCGCTCATCG
>Ga0070741_10014399_pt1 | contig 13672 bp, 13 predicted proteins | sample Coa_R1_4_FD_66440 | JGI IMG/M metagenome (GOLD analysis project Ga0070741, IMG submission 66440) | Surface soil microbial communities from Centralia Pennsylvania, which are recovering from an underground coalmine fire - Coalmine... | ecosystem: Environmental > Terrestrial > Soil > Unclassified ... | reverse complement strand
GGGAGGCCCGCGGGGCGGCGCCGGCGAGCCTGGCTACGATCCCTCCGATGCAGGTGCGGATCCGCCTCTTCGCGATGCTGCGCGAGCGGGCGGGGACGCCTGAGCTCGACCTCGAGCTCGCCGAGGGGGCGACCGCGGGCGACGCCCTGCGCGCCCTGGCCGAGCGGCCGGAGCTCGCGGCGGCGCTCGCGGCGACGCGCGTCGTCGTCGCCCGCAACCGCCGCTACGTCGGCGACGCCGAGCGCCTCGCCGACGGCGACGAGGTGGCCGTCGTGCCGCCCGTGAGCGGAGGCGCCTGGGTCCACGCGCGCGTGAGCGCCGAGCCCCTGGACGTTTCCTGGCTGGCGCGCGCCGTCGTGCGCCCGGAGGCGGGCGCCGTCGTCACGTTCTGCGGCGTCACGCGCGAGGTCCAGCGCCTGGAGTACGAGGCGTACGCGGAGATGGCGCTCGAGCGCATCCGCGGGATCGCGACCGAGGCCGCCGAGCGCCACCGGCTCGAGGCCGTGGCCGCCGAGCACCGCGTCGGCTCCGTCCCGCTGGGCGAGCCGAGCGTCGTCGTCAGCGTCTCCGCGGCTCACCGCGACGCGGCATTCGCGGGCGCGCGCGAGGTCATCGACCGCATCAAGGCCGAGGCGCCGATCTGGAAGCGCGAGGTGCGCGCTCCCGGGGCAGCCCCGGAGTGGGTGGCGGGCACGCCCCCGCCGGTCAGCTGACCGGGCGCAGGAGCTCGACCTCGACCGGATCCCCGGCCCGCACGCCCGCGGACTCCGTGGCGATGATCACGAGGCCATCGGCGCCGAGCATGGAGGTGAGGATGTGCGATCCCTGCTCCTTCGTCGGCCGCGCGTGCCAGCCATCGGGGGCCAGCTCGAGCCGGCAGCGCACGGCGTGGGCGCGCCCGGGCCGCTTTGCGTAAGGCTCGTCCATGGTCGCGCGGACGCGCCGGGGAGGACCGGCGCGGCGGCCGGTCATCGCGTCGATACCGGGAACCACGAGGAGCGCGAAGGTCACCATCGCCGAGACCGGGTTGCCCGGCAGCCCGAAGCCCAGCGTTCGCCGCGCGCCCTCGTCGCGCACCCCGAACCACGTGGGCCGGCCAGGGCGCAGGGCGACGCCCCAGAAGCGCTCCTCGAAGCCCGCAGCGGCGAAGGCGTCCTTCACGTGGTCGTGGCGGCCCACGGAGACGCCGCCGCAGACGACGACCACGTCGGCCTCGCGGTGCGCCGCGATCGCGGCGGCCGAGGCCTCCGCCTCGTCGGGGACGGAGTCCAGGGCGGCCACCTCGCAGCCCGCTTCCTCGGCCTGCGCGGGGACCGTGAAGCGGTTCGCGTCGTGGATCATGCCCGGCGCGAGCGGCTCGCCGGGCGCGGCGAGCTCATCGCCGGTGCTGACGATCGCGACGCGCGGCCTGCGCGCGCAGAGCGGGCGCGCGACGCCGGCCGAAGCGAGCACCCCGAGCTCCGCCGGCCCCAGCGGGGTGCCTGCGCCGAGGACGGTCTCGCCCGCCCTGATGTCCTCGCCGGCGCGGCGGACGTCGCTTCCCGCCGTTACGGGCTCGGCCACGAGCACGGCGTCCCCGTCGGCCCGGGCCCGCTCGATCCGCACGACCGCATCGGCGCCCTCCGGCAGCGGGGCGCCCGTGGAGATGAGCGCCGCCTCCCCGCTTCCAATGGGGCGCCCCAGCGGGCGGCCGGCGCGGGCCTCGCCGACGACGGCGAGCCGCACCGGAGCGCTCGCCTCGGCCGCCGCCGTGTCGGCAGCGCGCACCGCGTATCCGTCCATCGCCGAGTTGTCGAAGGGCGGGACATCAGCGGCGCTCGCCGCTTCCTGAGCCAGGACGCGTCCGCGAGCGCTCGCCAGGTCGACGGGCTCGGGCGGCAGGGGACGCGCCTCGCTCAGCACGAGCGCCCGCGCGCGCTCGAGCGCCAGCAAGCCCCGGGACCGGGCGCCTATAGTCGCCTCCGCCGTCATGAGTGCGCCCCGTGAATCATCCTCGCTTCCGGCGCGGGGTTGCATCCTCGCCGGGGGCGCCGGCTCACGCGTGGGCGGCGACAAGGCGATGCTCGAGCTCGGCGGCCGGCCGATGGTCGAGTGGCCGCTCCGCGCCCTGCGCGAGGCGGGCCTTCGCCCCGCCGTCGCCGCGAAGCGCGGGACGCGCCTTCCGGGCGGAGTCGAGGTCTGGCTCGAGCCCGGCGAGCCCGTGCACCCGCTGGCGGGGATCGTCACCGCGCTTCGCCGCCACGAGGGTCCGGTCCTGGTTTGCGCATGCGACATGCCGTTCGTGACCGCGAGGCTGGCCCGCTGGCTCGCCGCGTTGCCGGACCGGCTCGCCCTTCCCGCCGTCGGCGGGCGGCTGCATCCCCTCCTCGGGCGCTACGGCCCCGAGGTCCTGCCCGCGCTCGAGGCGGCGCTCGAGCGCCGGGCGCCGCTCACCGAGGCTGTGGCCGAGCTCGCCCCTCGGCGCATCACCGCGCGCGAGCTGCGGCGGTTCGGCGAGCCTCGCCTCCTGCTCGCAAACGTGAACACCGCAGCGGACCGCGCCTGGGCCGAGCGCGAGCTGCCGAGCGCGATCGCCGAGCCGCTCAGCCGCTGAGCGAGCGGCGCGCCGCCGGGAGGCGCCCCGCGACCCTGCGCGCGGCGGCGCGAGAGAGCATGAGGAGGACGCCGCACCCGAACCCGATCGCGAGGTTGCCGCTCGCGAGCGTGGTGGCGCCGACCGCGGCCGCGATCGCGCGGTCCGCGGCGCCGTCCGGGCGGGCCGCGAGCAGCCCGTGCTGGACCGCGACGTACAGCAGCATTCCGGCGAGCGCTCCCGGCGGCACCACGTGCAGGAGCGCCGGAAGCGACGCGCCGAACGCCAGCCCTAGGATCACGTAGAGGGCGCCGGCGAGCTTCGTGGCGAGCGGGCCGCGAGCCCCGCAGCGGTAGTGGGCGGTGACCCCGCCGGCGCCGTGGCAGACGGGGAGCCCTCCGCTCAAGCCGGCGGCAGCGTTGGCGGCGGCGATCGACGCCGCTAGGCGCCCGGGGCGCACGCGCCGGGCGGCGAGCCCGAAGTAGGCGCGCTCGGCGTCCGCGGTGGCGACTACGGCGTTGCCGAACGTGAGCGGCACCTGGGCGAGCACGAGCGACGTGAGCGCCGTCGCGAAGGCCGCGGGGGGCGGGATCCCGAGCCCGGGAGCGGTGGGACCCAGCCCGCCGAGGTGCGGCAGGCCGGCGATGGCGATGCCCGCCGCGGCGCCGCCGCCGAGCACGATCAGGGCGCCGGGCACCCGGTCGCGGCTGGCGGCGAGGATCAGCACCACGCAGCCGCCGAGCGCCATCGCCACGCTCGCCCCTGGCGCGATCGCGGGCATGCCGCTCCAGTCTCCCTCCAGCGCGAGGTCGAGCGCGGCCTTGCCGAGGAGCAGCGCGACGCTGGCCTGGATCCCCCGGACCAGTACGAGCGGGAAGCGCCGGGCGAGGAAGTCGGCGGCGCCCGTGGCCGAGAGCAGGGCGAGCGCGAGCGACATGCATAGCGCGCCGGCCGCGATCACCGAGGCGTCGAGGCGCAGGGCGATCGCCGCGGCGGCGAAGGCCTTCAACGGCTGGACCGGGACCGGCACCCGGAAGTAGAGGGCGGTGCCGACGTAGGCGAGCCCGGAGACCGTGAAGACCGCGGTCGCGTCGAGGCCGTTGACGCTGATCAGCGCCGCGGCGATGGGCAGGAAGAGGCCTGCGTCGCCGAGCCCGCCGGAGAGCTCGCGCAGCAGGCGCGCCGCCCCGCCCCGGTGGCTCATCCGCCGATCGCGCTCATCGAGCGAGCCGGGCGCCTGAAGCCGCGCTCGCCGATCCGGTGCTTCAGCTCCTTGCGCCACACGGCGGCGCGGATTAGCCGCTCGAGCTCGGCGTCGCTCGCCCCCGCCCGCAGCGGGCCGCGGAGGTCGTTCTCCGTGCGCGAGAAGAGGCAGGTGAGGAGCTTGCCTTCGGCCGTGATCCGGATCCGGTTGCAGTCGGCGCAGAACGGCTCCGAGACGGGGCTGACGAAGCCGATCTCGCCCGGCCCGTCGCGGAAGCGGAACACGCGCGCGGTCGCCGAGGGCTCGCGCGGCAGCTCCTCCAGGGGGTGGATGCGCGCGATCGCCTCGCGCAGCTCCGTCCCGGTCAGGACCCGCTCGGGGCGCCAGCGCCGCTCCGCGTCGAGGGGCATGAACTCGATGAAGCGGACCTGGAAGGGCCCCCGCGCCGCGAGCTCGCAGAACGCCTCGAGCTCGTGCTCGGTGAAGCCCCGCAGGGCGACGGCGTTGACCTTAATCGGGCGCAGGCGCGGCTCGGCGGCGGCCGCCTCGAGCCCCTCGAGCACCCGCGGCAGCGCGTCGCGCCGCGTGAGCTGGAAGAAGCGGTCGCGCTCGAGGCTGTCGAGCGAGACGTTCAGCCGGCGCAAGCCCGCCTCCGCGAGCGCGTGCGCCTGGCCGGCGAGCAGGTAGCCGTTGGTCGTCAGCGAGAGGTCGGCCACGCCCTCGACGGCGGCGAGCATCTCGACCAGCCGCGGGAGGTCCCGGCGCACCAGCGGCTCGCCGCCGGTGAGCCGCACGTCGCTCACCCCCATCCGCGCGCAGATGCGGACGAGGCGCTCGATCTCCTCGAACGAGAGCACTTCCGAGCGCGGCACCCACGGCAGCCCCTCCGCCGGCATGCAGTACTGGCAGCGGAAGTTGCAGCGGTCGGTGACCGAGAGGCGGAGGTCCCCGATCAGCCGGCCGTGGCCGTCGGCCAGCGGCTCGATGACTTGCACGGGCCGTACGGTACCCGTGCCGGGGGGATCGGGAAACCGCGGCGGGCTGGGACGTACACTCGGTGGCCGATGCGACCCGCAAGCGGCAGCGCCGGGCTCGACCGCGAGCTCGCGATCGCCGAGGCGGCGGCGGCCGGCCTGCCGGTGCGGCGCGTGGCGATCGTCCGGCGTGGCGGCGGGCGAACCGCCCGCCGCATCGACCGGATCGCGGTCGAGGAGCCGCTCGAGATCCGCCTCGAGGGCGAGCCCGTCGCGGTCACGATGCGCACGCCCGCGCCCGGCGAGGACATAGAGCTCGCGCTCGGGTTCCTGCTCTCCGAGCGCATCGTGGACCCCGCCGCTATCGCGGGCGCCGCCGAGTGCCGCCCGGGCGGGGGCGGCGGCGCCGTCGACGTGCGCCTGCGCCCCGGCGCCGAGCCGCGCGGCGGCTGGCAGCGGAGCTTCTACGCCACTTCCTCTTGCGGGATCTGCGGCAAGGCGGCGCTCGAGGCGGTGCGGGTCGAGGCCGATCCCCTCCCGCCGGGTCCCCGGGTGGCCGCGGCGGCGCTCGGCGCGCTGCCGGCGCGCCTGCGCGCCGCGCAGCGGGTCTTCGACCGCACGGGCGGCCTGCACGCGGCCGGGCTCTTCACGCCGGGCGGCGAGCTGATCGCGATCCGCGAGGACGTCGGGCGCCACAACGCCCTCGACAAGCTGATCGGCTGGGCCGCGGTGCAGGGCCTGCTCCCGCTCCACGGGCGCGTGCTCCAGCTATCCGGCCGGGCCTCGTTCGAGCTCGTCCAGAAGGCCCTCGTGGCCGGCATCCCCGTGGTCGCCGCGGTCTCGGCCCCGTCGAGCCTCGCCGTGGACCTGGCCCGCGAGTCAGGCATGACCCTGGCCGGATTCGCCCGCGGTGACGCCTTCAACATCTACGCGGGCGAGGGCCGCATCGCCTGATCGCGGCCGGGCTCGCCTCGGGCGGGTCAGCCGACCCGGATCGCGCCCGCCGTGCCCTCGGCCAGGGCGCCGATCCGGGTCCCCGGAGCACGGGCCGCGCGCTCGGGGGGAACCGCGATCAGGAGCCCGCCGGAGGTCATGGCGTCGGTGAGCAGCACGCGCCGGCGGGGCTCGACCGTGTTCGCCCAGGTCGTGAAGCCGGCGGCCCACTCGGCGTTTCGCCGGCTGCCGCCGGCGATGCAGCGCGAATCGCCGGCCATGTCGAGCGCCCCCTCGATCGCCGGCACCGCCGCGGCATCGACGTCGGCGGCGCAGCCGCTCGCGAGGGCCAGCTCGTGCAGGTGCCCGAGCAGCCCGAACCCCGTGACGTCGGTCATCGCGCTGGCGCCCGCGCCGAGCGCAGCCTGAGCCGCCTCGGCGTTGAGCGTCGTCATCACCCGAACCGCCCGCTCGACGAGGGCGGGCTCGGCGAGGCCGCGCTTGGCGGCCGTCGTGACCAGGCCGCCGCCGAGCGGCTTGGTCAGGAAGAGGACATCGCCCGGCCGCCCCCCGGCGTTGGCGACGACCTCATCCGGGCTCGCGAGACCGGTGACGGCCATGCCGAACTTCGGCTCCGGGTCGTCGATCGAGTGTCCGCCCCCGATCGCCACCCCGGCCGCGTCCGCGACGGCGGCGCCGCCCGCGAGGATTCGCTCGAGCGTCTCGCCGCCCAGCTGCTCGAGCGAGAAGGCCACAAGGTTGAGCGCGAGCACCGGCCGCGCGTCCATCGCGTAGATGTCGGAGAGCGCGTTGGCCGCCGCGATCCGCCCGAAGTCGTAGGGATCGTCGACGATCGGCGTGAAGAAGTCCACGCTCTGGACGATCGCGAGCCCCGGCGCCACCTCGTAGACGGCGGCGTCGTCGGCCGTCTCCGCTCCGATCAGGAGCTCGGGCGAGCCGTTGGCCGGGATCCGGCGAAGGATCGAGTCGAGGCTGGCGGGGCCGATCTTGCAGGCGCAGCCCGCCCCGTGGGACAGCGACGTCAGGCGGGCGGCGGGGCCGGGAGACTCCACGCGCGCAGGGTACCCTCGCGGCGTAGATGGCCCGCTCGCTGCGAGACCTGCCGTCGGTGGACCGGCTGGCCGGGATGCTCGCCGGTGGCCCCCACCCGCTCGCGGTCGAGGCGGCGCGCGCCACGATCGAGGCGGCGCGCGCCGGCGCGCTGGCCGGGGACGGCGCGGTCCCCACGCTCGCGGAGCTGCGGGCGGCGGCCGAGCGGCGGCTGCGCCGCCTGCGCGAGGGCAGCCTGCGGCCCGTCATCAACGCGACCGGGGTAGTCCTCCACACCAACCTGGGCCGGGCCCCGCTCGGCGAGGGCGCGGTCGCCCAGGTCCTGGCGGTGGCGGCCGGCTACTCGAACCTCGAGCTGGACCTGGAGAGCGGGGAGCGGGGATCGCGCCAGGCGCACGTCGAGGCCCTCATCCGCGACCTGACCGGAGCCGAGGCCGCGCTCGCCGTCAACAACAACGCCGCCGCCGTGCTCCTGGCGCTCGCCGCGCTCGCCGCGGGCCGCGAGGTGCTCGTGAGCCGGGGCGAGCTCATCGAGATCGGCGGCTCGTTCCGGATCCCCGAGATCCTGGCCCAGTCGGGTGCCCGCCTCGTCGAGGTGGGGACCACGAACCGCACCCGGCTGGCCGACTACGAGGCCGCCGCCGGGCCGGGGGCGGCCGCGATCCTCCACGTCCACCAGTCGAATTTCCGCACCGTCGGCTTCGTCGAGCAGCCGCCGCTCGAGGGGCTCGCGCGGCTGGCCTCGCGGCGCGGGCTGGCGCTGGTCTGCGACCTCGGCTCGGGCGCGCTCGCGCCCCTCGCAGACGAGCCCGTCGCATCGCGCGCGCTGGCCGCCGGCGCCGATCTCGCCTGCTTCTCGGGCGACAAGCTCCTCGGCGGCCCCCAGGCGGGGATCCTGGCCGGCCGGGCGGCCGCCGTGGCGGCCTGCCGCAGCCACCCGCTGGCTCGCGCGGTGCGGCTCGACAAGCTCCAGCTCGCAGCGCTCGAGGCGACCCTCCGCGCCCACCGGGCCGGCGAGGGCGGCGCCCTGCCCGCCCTCGCGATGCTCAGCGCGGCGCCCGTCGAGCTCGAGCCGCGAGCGCGGCGGATCGCGGCGCTCGCCGGCCCGGCCGCGGAGGTGCGGACCGCCACCGCCAGGCCGGGGGGCGGCTCGCTCCCGCTGGCCGAGCTCGAGGGGCCGGTGTGCTCGGTCGCGCCGCCGGACGGCGACGCTGGCGCGCTCCTCGCCCGGCTTCGCCGGGCGGACCCGCCGGTGATCGCGCGCATCAGCGAGGGCAGGGTGGTGCTGGACCCGCGGACGATGAGCGACGCCGAGGCGGAGCTGGCCGGGCGCGCCCTGGCCGCGGCGCTGGAGGGCTAGGGTGGCCGGCGGCGAGGTGCGGCCGATGGCCCTCGGCACCGCCGGGCACATAGATCACGGCAAGACGGCCCTCGTCGAGGCGCTGACCGGCGTGAACACCGATCGCCTCGCCGAGGAGCGGCGGCGCGGGATCTCGATCGAGCTCGGCTTCGCGGAGCTTCCGCTTCCCGACGGTTCCTCGCTGAGCGTGATCGACGTGCCGGGGCACGAACGCCTCGTGCGGACGATGGTCGCGGGGGCCACCGGCGTGGATCTCTTCCTGCTCGTCGTCGCGGCCGACGACGGGGTGATGCCGCAGACGCGCGAGCACCTCGCCGTGCTGCGGGCCCTGGGGCTCGAGCACGGGCTGGTGGCGATCACCAAGGTGGATCGGGCCACGGCCGCGGCGCGCGAGCGCGCGGTCGCCGAGGCCCGGGCTCTCCTGCCGGGCCGGCCGCTCGCCGAGGTCAGCGCGCGCACCGGCGAGGGACTCGAGCGGCTGCGCCGGGCGATCATGTCCGTGCGCGACGAGGCGGCCGCCGCCTCGCCGCCGCCGGCCGCCGGGCCGCCGCTCATGCACGTGGACCGCGTGTTCACGCTCCCGGGGATCGGCACCGTGGTGACGGGCACGCTGCGCGCCGGCGCGCTCGCCGTGGGCGACCGGGTCGAGATCGTCCCGCGCGGGCGGGTCGCGCGCATCCGGAGCCTCCAGGTCCACGGCGGCGCGGTGGAGCGGGCGGTCGCGGGCAGCCGGGTGGCCCTCGCGCTCACCGGGGTGCGGCGGAGCGAGGTGGCGCGCGGCGACGCGATCGCGGGCACCGAGCTGGGCCTCGCCCCGACCTACCGGCTCGACGTCGCCCTCGACGAGGGCCTGCCGCCGCTTAGCGGCCATCGGATCCAGGTCCACCACGGCACCCGCGCGGCGCCCGCGCGCTTAGTCGAGCTCGCCGAGGGGCTGGCCCAGCTCCGCCTCGAGCACCCCCTGCTCGCGCGCGCCGGCGACCGTGTCGTCGTGCGCAGCATCTCCCCCGTGGACACCCTCGGCGGAGCCCTCGTGCTCGACCCTGCGCCGCGCCGCCACGGCCCGGGCAGCCCCGCGGCCGAGCGCCTCCGCCGGATCGCGCGCGGCGAGGCGCCGCTCGCCGAGCCACGGCGCGGGGCCGCCGCAGGGGAGAGCGCCCCCGGCCGGCGAGGGCCGCCGCCGCTCGACCGCGGCACCCTCGCCGTGCTCGCCGTCCTCGACGCCGCTGGCGATGAGCCGCCCGCCCCGGCCACGCTCGCGGAGCGGCTCGGCGTTCCCGCCCGGCGGGTGGAGGCGGCGCTCGCGCGCCTGGTGGAGGCCGGGCGGGCGGTCCGCCTGAAGCCGGGCGTTTTCTACGAGGCCCGCCGGCTGGCCCGGCTCGAGGCGCGGATCGCGGGCCTGGCGGCCGCCCGCGGGGGCCAGATCACGCTGGCCGAGCTGCGAGACGCCCTCGGGACGAGCCGCAAGTACGCCCAGGCATTGCTCGAGCACATGGACGCCGCCGGGCTGACCGTGCGCCAGGGCGACGTCCACGTGCTGCGGCGCAGCGCCCGGGAGCGCATCGGGGCCGGGCCGGCGGTGCGCGCCGGGCTATACGTCTAGCCTTGGCGTTGCCTGGGGCGGCACGGGCCCGGTGGCCCATCTGGTCCTCAAAACCAGCAGGGCGGTGCAGCCCACCGCTTGGAAGGTTCGACTCCTTCGCCGCCTCGTGATGGACGAGAGCGAGATGCGAATCGAGCAGGTAGACGAGCTCCTCTGGGAGATCCCGAGGCAGGACAGGATGCGGGTGCCGGCGCGGGTGTTCGCCGACGCCGAGCTGCTCGACGCCATCCGCGGCGACCGCTCCCTGGAGCAACTCGCCAACGTCGCCACGCTCCCGGGCGTGGTCGAGGCGGCGCTCGCGATGCCGGACATCCATCAGGGCTACGGCTTTCCGGTCGGCGGGATCGCGGCCACCGAGCCGCCGGAGGGCGTCATCTCCCCGGGCGGGGTCGGCTACGACATCAACTGCGGCGTCCGCCTGCTCACGCTGCCCCTTACGGCAGCCGAGCTGGGCGCTCGCAAGGAGGCGCTCGTCCATGCCATCTCGCGCGAGGTCCCGGCCGGTACGGGGCGCGGGGGCCGCCTCGAGGTGCGCGGGCTCGACCTCGACCGGGTGCTCGCCGAGGGCCCGCGGGCGCTGGTCGAGGACCGCGGCATCGGCACGCCGGAGGACGTCGAGAGGACGGAGTCCGAAGGCCGCCTGGAGGGCGCTGACCCGGACCAGGTCTCGGAGCGGGCGCGCCAGCGCGGCGGCGACCAGCTGGGCACCATGGGCTCCGGCAACCACTTCGTCGAAGTGCAGCGCGTGGAGCGGATCTTCGACCCCGAGGCCGCGCGCAGCTTCGGCCTCGCGGAAGGGCAGGTGACGGTCCTCATCCACTCCGGCTCGCGCGGCCTCGGCCACCAGGTCTGCACCGACTTCGTGCGTCGCATGGATGCGGCCAGGGCGCGCGGCGAGCTCCGCTTCGAGCTCGTGGATCGCCAGCTCGCCTGCGCCCCGGCCGCGTCCGCCGAGGGGCGCGCGTACCTGGGCGCGATGGCGGCGGCCGCGAACTTCGCCTGGGCCAACCGCCACGCGATCGCCGCCGGCGTGCGCCGTGCGGTCGAGTCCGCCCTCGGGCCGCAGGCGGCGCGCGAGACCCGGCAGGTCTACGACGTGGCGCACAACGTCGCCAAGCTCGAGGACCACGGCGGGCGCCGCGTCTACGTGCACCGCAAGGGCGCGACCCGGGCCTTTCCCGCGGGCTCGGCCGAGATCCCGGCGCCCTACCGAAAGACCGGGCAGCCGGTCTTCATCCCGGGCAGCATGGGCACCTGGAGCTACGTCCTCGCGGGCCGCCCCGGCGCGATGGAGCGCTCGTTCGGCACGGTTTGCCACGGCGCAGGCCGCCAGCTCAGCCGCACGGCGGCCCGCAAGCGCCTCGCCGGGGGCGAGCTGCGCCAGGAGCTGGAGCGCGCCGGGATCACCGTCCGCTGCCCGTCGAACCGCGGGCTCGCGGAGGAGGCGCCCTTCGCGTACAAGGACGTCGAGCGCGTCGTGGACGTCGTGGAGCGCGCCGGGCTCGCGGCCAGGGTCGCCCGGCTCCAGCCCGTCGGCGTCGTGAAGGGCTAGGCCGGTTGCACCGCTGGGCCGAGCACACCGGCGAGCTCGAGCTGGAGCTGGAGGCGGAGAGCGAAGCGGCCCTGTTCGAGTCGGCCGTGGAGGCGATGGCCGAGCTCCTCGGCGAGGGCGGCGGCGAAGGCGCGGCGATCGCGCGCGACGTCTCCCTGGCCGCGGGCGACCGCGCGGCCCTGCTCGCCGACTGGATCGGGGAGATCGCGTACCTGGCCGAGCGCGACGGCCTGGTGCCCGAGCGCCTGGAGCGGCTCGAGCTGCGCGACTCGGGGCTCGAGGCGCGGATCAGCGGCCGCGCCGGCTCGCCGCCCCACCTGGTCAAGGGCGCGACCTACCACCGGCTCGAGCTGCGCCAGGATCCGGACGCCTGGCGCGCGCGCGTGGTCCTCGACGTCTAGTGGGGCCTCTCACGACGTTCCACCCGAAATGACGGGCCCAGATCACCGCCGTGCTGCGTCCTCGGTCGCCCGAATAGCGCTGCTATTCGGGCTTCCTGCGTCCTTGCCTGGCGGCGCCTGGGCCTCGTCATTTCCGGGCGAACGTCATGAGACACCCCACTAGTGGGGCGGGCTCCCCCGGCCTGTCGGCGTGCTGACCCTCGCGCCGGCGATCCGTTTGGGCGCGGCGGGGCGGGGAATGATCCGGCACACGGAACGAGGAGGAGAAGCCATGGCAAGCCACCAGACAGTTCGGTTGAGCCGCGGCGCCCACAGCTCCCCCGACCGCGGCGTCTGCGTGATGGAGCTGGCCTCGATGCTCGCTGGTGAGCGCTTCAGCGACCAGCCGCGCTCGGTCTCGCCGGTGATCGGATCGTTCCTGCGCACCTACAACGACCGCGTGGACGACGATCGCCGCCAGGACCTCTACGCCTACGCAGCCCGGGTCGTGGGCACCAGGGCGCCGCGCCCGGTAGAGCGGGCGCGGGCGCGCCTCTGCGTCGCTTGGGCACGGCAGCGGGGCGTGCGGGCGCCGCTCGTGGTCCGCATCCGGGCGAGCGCCGCGGCGGCCGCGGTCGCCGCCAACCTGGCCGCGTCCGACGCCTCTCCGGAGGGGCACGCAAGCGCCCTCGCGCTCCTGGACCGGCTGATCGCGACCGGCGCCGGCAGCCGAAGCTCGATCCCCGACGACGCTCGGGAGCTCCTGGCGGAAGCCGGCGAGCCGGTCGCCTGAGCCGGCGCCTCGATCCCGGGCCGTCAGGCGTGGCGCCCGCGCCCGGCCAAGAGGTCGAGCGCGTGCGGAAGCGCGGGCGCGATCGCGTGGGCCGCCTGCTCGATGGCCGCGGGGCTGCCGGGGAAGTTGACGATCAGCGTGCGTCCCCGGATGCCCGCCAGGCCCCGTGAGAGCATCCAGTGGCGAGTGTGCTCGCGCGACGCCAGGCGGATGGCCTCGGCGATGCCCGGCGCCTCCCGCTCGATCACGTCCCGCGTCGCCTCCGGCGTGACGTCGCTCGGCGCGAAGCCGGTGCCGCCGGTCGTGAGGACCAGATCCATCCCGGCGCTGTCGCTCAGGCGCCGCAAGGCGGTGGCGATCGCATCGCGGTCGTCGGGCACGATCTCCTTCGCCGCCACGTCCAGGCCGAGCGAGCGCGCCCAGCCCGCCAGCCGCTCGCCGCTCTCGTCTGCGCCTTCGCCCGCGGCCTTGGACGTGCTGGCGACGAGCACGGCGGCGCGGCCCGCGGGGCTCACGCGCCGGGGTCCTCCCGCTGCCAGTCGGCGCGGCCGCCGCTCTTCGCGAGCAGCTCGATGGCCTCGATCCGCACTCCGCGCTCGATCCCCTTCACCATGTCGTAGACGGTGAGGGCCGCCGCGGCGCACGCGGTCATCGCCTCCATCTCCACGCCGGTGCGATCGAGGGCGGCGGCCTCGGCGACGATCGCGACCAGGCCCTCGGCAGGGAGGACCTCCGCCGCCACGTCCACGTGCGTGAGCGCGACCGTGTGGGCGAGGGGCACGAGCTCCGGCGTGCGCTTGGCGGCCTGGATGCCGGCGAGCCGGGCCGTGCCGAGCACGTCGCCCTTGGGCGCATCACCGGCGGCGATCGCCGCCGCCGTCGCCGGCGCCATGCGCACCAGGGCCCGGGCCCGCGCCCGGCGCTCGGTCGCGGGCTTCGCGCCGACGTCCACCATCCGCGCCCGCCCCCCGCGGTCCAGGTGCGCCAGGTGATCGCCGCCGCTCACGCCAGGAGCATAGGGAGCGCGGGGTGCCCGGGCGCGTTTAGCGTCCCGCCGACGGGGAAGGCGAGATCGTCACCGAGAAGGAGGTTGACGATGCCACCGCGTGGGATCAAGAAGGGCAGCAAGCGGGCTCGCCAGTACGAGCACGTGAAGAAGAGCCAGCTCGAGCAGGGGCGCTCCGAGAAGCGCGCCGAGGAGATCGCGGCCCGGACGGTGCAGAAGGAGCG
>Ga0070741_10014398_pt1 | contig 13672 bp, 15 predicted proteins | sample Coa_R1_4_FD_66440 | JGI IMG/M metagenome (GOLD analysis project Ga0070741, IMG submission 66440) | Surface soil microbial communities from Centralia Pennsylvania, which are recovering from an underground coalmine fire - Coalmine... | ecosystem: Environmental > Terrestrial > Soil > Unclassified ... | reverse complement strand
TGCTTGCGCTCTGGGAGCAACAGCGTAGTCGGTTTATCACCATAGGAGCTGTATGAGTGGAGACGCTCACGTACAGTTCTGGGAGGGCCTCGGGGTGAGATTCCCCGGGGCTACTTAACATTCTGCTTGGGAGCCCAACTGCGTTGGACGCCACTGGAATGACTCGACGCGATCTTCTACATAACATCTTGGTGCAAAGCGCGGGACTCGTAGCGGCGGCGAAAGGCCTGCAAGGAGCAACCAAGGAGCCGGCTCACACTTTGCCCGGCACACAGCCGCTCACCTGGGATGGCGATTTGGCCGAGCGAATGATGGATGGCGCGCACAAGTACGTGGAGCGCATCATCTCGGAGTCGATTGGAGCGCGGACGAAATATTGGCGGCGGGATTTTTCATCTCCCGCCGCGTATGAAAAATCCGTAGAGCCCAACCGTGATCGTTTTCGAAAACTCATCGGCGTGGTGGACCCGCGTGTTCCGGTATTTATGGAGCGGTTTGGCGATGATGATGACTCGCCTCTGGTCGCCGAGACGGACACGTATACAGTTCACCAGGTGCGCTGGCCCGTGCTCGACAGGGTCTTTGGGGAAGGCTTGCTTTTGGAACCGAAGCGCCCGCCCGCCGGCTATGTTGTGGCGCTGCCCGATGCCGATCAGATACCGGAGCAGATCGCCGGACTAGCCGCCGGCGTGGCGGCCGAGAACCACTTTGCGCGCAGGCTGGCGGAGAACAGCTTTCAAGTTTTGATTCCGGCGATGGTCGATCGCACTTCGCGTTGGTCGGGCCATCCCGACATTCGCATGACGGACCAGCCGCATCGGGAGTGGATCTATCGTCAGGCTTACCACATGGGCCGGCACATCATAGGCTATGAAGTGCAAAAGGTGCTAGCAGCAGTCGATTGGTTTCAACGTAGAAACGGCGGCAAGGGGCATATCGGCGTCGCCGGTTACTGCGAAGGCGGGCTGATCGCTTTTTATTCGGCCGCCGCGGATACACGAATCGATGCGGCGCTGGTTAGCGGCTACTTCGACTCGCGCCAGGCAGTGTGGTCGGAGCCTATCTATCGAAATGTATGGGCGCTGCTGCGCGAGTTCGGCGATGCCGAGCTGGCGACCCTGATCGCTCCGCGCGGCCTCGTTGTCGAATACAGCAGAGTACCTGATATCACGAGCCCGAAGGGCGACCTCAGGACGCCCAAGTTCGAAACGGTTCGTGCGGAATTCGAACGAATTGACACCCTGACGCCTCCCGCGTTCGCCTCGAAGCGGCTCGTAAGCGGCGAAGGCGGTGTCCCGGCCGGGCCGGGATCGGAAGCCGCCCTGGCGGCGTTTACTGCGATGCTGGGCGCCGCAGCGCTCAAACCGCTCTCGATGCGAATTCCCCCCGACAACCGGCGGTCTTTCGATCCGAACAAACGCCAAGAGCGCCAGGTGAAGGCGTTAGAGGATTTCACGCAAGGGTTGGTGCGGCAATCGGAGCACGTACGCAATCGTTTTTTCCTCTACAAAATTGCGCCTGAGCTGGCGGACGAGACGTGGTCGTCCGAGCTGCGGCACAAGACGTACTCTCCTGCGCGCTTTGCCGAAAAAACGAATTGGTATCGCCGGTATTTTCACCAGGAGATTCTGGGCAAGTTCGAAGAACCCCTGCTTCCGGCCAATCCGAGGACGAGGCGCGTTTATGACAACCCGAAGTGGACCGGGTACGAGGTCGTCCTGGATGTATGGCGGAGGTCTTTGCCTGGGGAATCTTGTTATTGCCAAAAGATCTCAAGCCTGGCGAGCGGCGGCCCGTAGTGGTTTGCCAGCACGGACGGCGCGGCGTCCCGCAGAATGTGATCGAAGGCGATGTCGCGGCGTACCACAATTTCGCCGCCCGGCTGGCGGATCGCGGCTTTATCACGTTCGCTCCGCATAATCTGTACCGCGGTGAGGATCGCTACCGCTGGCTCTGCCGCAAAGCGAATGGCGTCAAGCCTCGCTATTTTCATTCATTATCAGCCAGCACCAGCAGCTCCTCGGCTGGTTAAAAACACTGCCCATGGTGGACTCGCGCCGGATTGCGTTCTACGGCCTCAGCTATGGCGGTGAAACCGCCGTGCGCGTTCCTCCGATTCTCGAGGACTACTGCCTCTCCATCTGTTCCGGCGACTTCAACACCTGGACTGAGAAAGTGGCGTCCACCGACCAGCGGTTCAGCTTCATGTACAGTATCGAATGGGAAATGCCCTACTTCAATATGGGCAGCACATTCGATTATGCGGAGATGACCTATCTGATGCTGCCACGGCCCTTCATGGTGGAACGGGGCCATAACGATCGCGTGGGAAGAGATCAATGGGTGGCCTATCAGTACGCCAAAGTTCGCTGGCTATATGCGCAACTCGGCCTGGCAGAGAAGACGGAAATCGAATTCTTCAATGGCGGCCACACGATCAACGGTGAAGGCACATTCCGGTTCTTGCATAAGCATCTAAGTTGGCCTTAGCGGAAGTGCCCCTCGCGGTCGCGGCTTAGAAGCTCGACGGATTCCGCGCGCCCGTACTTACTCGGAAACCTCGATTTTCGGACCAACTTGGGGACCGATCTCTTCAATTCGTTCCACTGCTTCGCGCGCGAGCTGCAAAAACCCCGCGGAGTGCGCAGCGCTAGGCTCCTGCAAAGCGACAGGCTTTCCTGTATCACCGCCGATGCGGATCTCGGGATTGAGCGGCAGTTCGCCTAAAAAGTTCACGCGCATCTGTACGGCGGTCTTTCGCCCTCCTCCAGAGCTGAATACGTCTATGCGCTCGAAGCAGTGCGGGCAAATCAGATAGCTCATGTTCTCGACAATGCCCAGGATGGGCACGCGAACCTGGTTGAACATGTGGACGGCCTTGCGTGCGTCCTCAAGAGAAACGTCGGAGGGAGTCGTTACGACGATTGCTCCTGTGATTGGCGCGGTCTGAATCAGCGTGAGCTGCACATCGCCCGTGCCCGGGGGCAGGTCAATGACGAGGTGATCGAGCTCACCCCAGTCCACACCCCGAAGGAACTGCTGGATCACGCTGTGCAGCATCGGTCCCCGCCAGACCAGGGGCTTGTCACCTGGATTCAAAAAGCCCATCGACATGAGCTTGACGTTGTACTGTTCCAGAGGCTGAATCCGTTCGCCTTGCGCTACCGGTGTCTGGTTGATGCCCATCATTAATGGCACATTCGGTCCATACACGTCCGCGTCCATCAAGCCTGTCTTGTATCCCAACCTGGCGAGCGCGATGGCAAGATTGACGGCAACCGTAGTCTTGCCGACGCCTCCTTTCCCGGAGCCGACCGCAATCAGGTTCTTTACCCCAGGGATCGGCAGCTTGGGCATCTGCCCCGGCTGATTCGGACTCATGCCACCATCGTAGCAGTGCCTGGACTCAACATGCCTGAAGACAAGAACGAGCGACAGCGCATCGTCGTGCTTGTAGGACTGCCTGGTTCCGGAAAGTCGACATATCTCGAACGTCTCAAGGTTCAACCGTTGTCTTCCGATTGGATCCGGCTTGTGCTTGCTGATGACATAACGGACCAGACGATTCATGCACGGGTTTTTTTGACCATCCGTTATTTGCTGCGGCACCGTCTGGCAATCGGCAGACCGGTGACCTACATCGACGCGACGCACCTGACGCCTGAGGAGCGAAGCCCTTATGTGCGCATCGCCCGCGTGTACGGATGCGATGTTGAGGCAGTGTTCTTCGACGTTCCCCTGGACGTCTGTCGGGCGCGAAACCGGGGGCGCTCACGCATTGTGCCGGAGGACGTGCTTGAGCGGATGGCGGCAAAGCTGGTCCCGCCGCGAACCGAGGAAGGATTCTCAAAGGTTACGGTTGTGCGGTGGAGTCCGGATCAGAAGCCCGAAGGAGCGATCCAGTAACTCTCTGCCCAAGCCCCGCCGGCAGGTACGGTCTGCAGCTCTTTGTAAACTCCGGATTGCGCCAAGTTAAACGCATTCGTGATCCCGGACATCGGCTCGAAGCAGATGAACTCTTTGCCGCGCGGAGCATACACGACCGCGACGGTATACTTCGGACCATATAAGACCGACAGCTTCTCGCGGTGCCCCTCGACAGAAAAATGCGCCTGGCCGCCGCCATCCCGGATCAGGTTGCTGAACACGTCATCGAACTGGGTGCCTGCCAATGGCTGGGGGTCGCGGAACTCAACCGGCCGTCGCTCCCCGGTGGGAATGAGGAGATTCGAAAGCATCAGGTGGTCTCGCGCGGCCACATGGACTTTCCACTCATCCCGCGGAGCGTCATGCAGCCGAAAATATGGATGAAATCCAATGGCCACCGGCATGGAAGACGCAGAGAGGTTCTGGATCCGCGTCTTCACTTCCAGAACGCCTTCCCGCAATCGATAGGTCATCTCAATCGTGTGAGCGAACGGAAACTGCGCCATCAGCTCCGGATATTTCCAGAACTCCAGACGGCTCGTGGCCCAGGCCGAGCTGCCGTCGGCCTCAAGCGCGGTGACGCGCCAGTACGGTGAGAACAGCAGCAGACCATGAATCGGCTTGCCGTTGTTGTCGCGGCGAATATTCGCCAAGTCCGGATTGAGCACATACTTTTTGCCGCCGGCATAAAACGCATTTTGATCAAGGCGATTCGCCCAGGGCGCCAGGAACGGATTGCCGCTGAGCACCGGTTTGGCTTTGAAATCCTGCAGACTGGCAAACGGAAACCAGAATGCGTTTTTTCCGTTGACGTTCATCTCGTAGGCTATGTTGCCGAGTGAAGGCACGATCGAGACCTGCGTGGAATGAGCCGAGTCAACCAGCCGAACTACTTCGATGCCGTCGACGGTCGCGTTTGCAGCCGAATAGCTGGCGGCCTGCGTCAGAGCCTGAGTCATAAAGAAGAGGAGAAGAAGGAAAAAGACCGGAGCGGTGCGGCTCATTTTTCGGATTCCGGATCTCTCAAGTCGAGCGTAGTTTCCTGCTGGCAGCACACGCACAGGCCGGGCGAGTAGGTGCGAATCGCGCACGTATCGCACCAGTACGTGATGACTTTGAGCCGCCCGTCCTTGTGCACGAACATCGCCTTGGTGTGCAAGGGGTCAACCTGGAAATGATCCGGAGTCGTAAAGTGGCCGCGCGCCTCTAGATCGAAGCCAGCCAGCCGATGGTCATTGAGAACGCCGCGTGTCGGCTCGTCACCGTCGAGCTGGATCAACTTGCCATCGGTAGTTTGAAGCGCAGGTGGCTGTCCAGGCGTCTGCGTAAGCTTACCGCGAATCGTCGCCGATTCCGGTTGTTTGGCCGGGAGCGCGCGTAAGGCCGCAAGTACCATCAGAATGGAAAACCTGCGCGTCACACCCTTATTGTACCGAGTGTGCCATGATGGATGAAAGCCGTCGTCGCCGAACGTATGCTCAGCACTGAGATTGTCGCTTGGAAGCGCCTGTCGCATCGGAAGCGGCTGCCCGTGCACTTGATCCTCTTCATCACGGACCGCTGTAATGCGCGGTGCGGCACGTGCTTCTATTGGCAGAATCTCAACCAGGGCGAGTCGCTTCTGCCTGAGCACATCGAAAAAATATCCGACGCGCTGGGCGAGCTCGTATGGCTGGATATCTCCGGCGGCGAACCTTTTCTCCGCAAAGATATCGACTGGATCTGCCATCGCTTTCTCGATTGCAACCGGCCGCGCAATATAAATATTCCGACGAACGCGATTCAAACGGCTGTGATTGAACGCTCCGTCCGCGGCATTCTCGCGCATCGGGGCGATTTCCGGCTCAATATCGCGGTTTCTCTCGATGGCGTTGGCGAGGCGCACGACCGTGTGCGAGGGGTCCCCGGCAACTACAAGAAGGCGCTTGCGACGATCGAAGCCTTACGCCGCGTCCGCGAAGAAGATCCGCGGCTATCTCTGAGTGTCGTTACCACGGTGATGCGGCACAACATCGAGGATGTAAAACAGCTTTTGGATCTCGGTCTTAAAGAATGGAAGCTCGACTACCACAGCCTGAACCTGCTTCGCGGCACGCCCATGGACGGCTCATTGCAACCGCCCACGCCGGAACAGTTCGCCGAGATCTCGAAACTTCAGGTTCGGTTAAGCCGCCATTATTTCGATGGGCGGTGGGGTGGGCTGGGCGGCTGGATGGCGACGCTGGGCCGGTTTCTGCTCAACCGATATTACATGCAAGAGATAGAGGGGCATCCCCGCGACATTTCCTGTAATGCCGGAGACGTCAGTTGCGTGATCGACGCCAACGGTGATGTGTATTTTTGCGAACTACTCAAGCCGGTAGGAAATCTGAAAACTTACAATTGGGAGTTCGCCAGGCTATGGAACGATCTTCTGGCCATCGACCAGCGGCAGCGCGTGCGCAAGGGCTGCCACTGCACCCACGAGTGCTTCCAAACAAAAAACCTGATCTTCACTCCCTGGCGGCTGGTCTGAAGGGGCTGGTCTAGAGGAATGTTTCGTCCGGATTTTCGCAAGCGGGTAGAACCGCTCATCCCAAAGTTTGTCCTCCGTCTGGTGGATCCTTTTCACACCGCGCTGAAGAGCCGTCTGGCGGAGGCGGCGCGCGGTATCCGGCCCGGCGCCCTGGTGCTCGACGCGGGAGCCGGTGAGTGCCCACATGCCCCCCTGTTTGCCCACACACGCTACGTGAAGCTGGATCGCGGCATCGGCGACGCCGCGTGGGACTATTCCCGGGTGGACGTCTTGGCGGATGTGCAGGCCTTGCCGTTTGCGTCGGGCACCTTCGATGCCGTGATCAACATTCAGGTACTCGAGCACGTTCGGGAGCCGGACGATGCTGTTGCCGAGATGGCTCGTGTCCTGAAGCCTGGAGGGCAGTTAATCCTCACTACGGTGCAATGCTGGGAGATCCACCAGCATCCAAACGACTTTTTTCGCTTCACGCGCTATGGACTTTCCTATCTGTTCGAGAAGGCCGGCCTGGAGAGCCGTGTGGAAGCGCTTGGCGGTTTGTTCTGGCTGCTTGGGTTCCGCTTGATTGCCGTCCTGAGCTTTTTCCAGAGAGGCTGGCGCTGGCTGGTGTTTGTCCTGCTCGCACCCTGGTTCGGTTTGCTGTTGCCCGCGATCTGCTATTTTCTCGATCCGTTTGATCGCGCGCGCGACTACACGCTAGGGTATTTCTGTTGGGGTCGTAAAAGTGGCGATTGACACATCGCTGATCATCATTACGCTCGATCGTCCGCGGGAACTCTCTATGACTCTCGAAGGGCTCACGCGCCAGACCCGCCCGCCCTGCGAAATTCTCATCGTGGACAACGGCCCGACACAAGCCACATCCGCGGCGGTATGCCGATTCTCACAGAAGCTTCCTATTCGGCTGGTTGTGGAGCCTCGTCGCGGATACGGAGCAGCCCGCAACCGCGGACTCGCCGAAGCCGCGGGCGAACTCGTCTACTTTCTAGACGACGACTGCGTCCCCGAACCCGACTGGGCGGAAATTCTCTGGCGGGCAGCCGCCTCAGGCGAAGCGGACCTTATCGGTGGTTCGCGCATTAACGGCCAAAACGGGCTTGCCGCGCGGCTCGAGTACCTCTCCACGGATGGTCCCACGCTGGCGCCCGCGCTCGCGCGCAACGCGGCGCGCCATCTCTCGACCTCGAACCTTATTCTCCGCCGGGAAGTAGCCGTACGCACCGGCACGTTCAGCGAGTCGCTGGTTATGTGCGAAGACCGCGATTTCACCGTTCGAGCCCGCCGCCTCGGCTTCCGCCTGCTGTTCGAGCCGGCCGCACGTGTCCATCACTATCCGCCAGTACGCTCTTTCCGGAACTATCTCGGTAAAATGCGGCACTACGGCTTCGGCACATCGCAGTACTTCCTGCGTTGGCGGAAAGAGGAGCCGCTCGCGCGTCTGTTTCCGGTGAGCCCCGCAGCGCGTTTAGCGCTGCTGCCGGCCCTGGCCGCCGCTGGCGCGGGCTACCTGGTGGCGCGCAATCTGCCGCATCGACCGGATGCAATTCTCCTCAGTCCACTGCTGCTTGCCGGCCAGCTCTGGTGGCATTGGGGCGGCTTCGAAGCGATGCGCGAGGAGCGCCGCAACCATTGCTGAACCGGCGCATCGTGGCGCTGGGCCGCAAGCTGATCCCGCGTTTTGTCATCGACCAGATCAATCCCTTCGACCGCTTTGTGCTGGACGCGGTCCGCCGGCTGATCACCATGTTGCCGCCGCACGCGCTGGTGCTTGATGCCGGCGCCGGCGAGGCGCAGTACAAGCCCGAGTTCATTCGCGCAGGCCACCGCTACCGCTCGATCGATCTGGGTGTCGGCGAGGAGGATTGGAGCTATTCTGCTATCGACGTGCTTGCGCGTGCCGAAGAGTTGCCTTTTAAGCCCGGGATCTTCGATGCCGTTTTGAGCGTTGCCGTGCTGGAGCACACGCCCTATCCGCGCCGCATGCTGCGTGAGCTGGCGTGCGCGTTGAAGCCGGGCGGCCGGCTCATGATCATCGTGCCTACCATGTGGGAGGAGCACCAGATGCCGCACGACTATTACCGGTTCACACGGTACGGCATACAGCGGCTGCTCGAAGATGCCGGATTTACCGTCGACGAAACGCGGCCTCTCGGCGGCTACTTCTGGTTCATGGGCAGGAAGTTCATCGACCTGCTTGAATTCTTCGAACCGTTCCCACGCAATTTGCTTTGGCCGTTGCTGGTTGTCCCGTTTGGCTTCGTGCTTCCGACGATTTTCAAGAATCTGGATTGGCTGGATCGCGACAAGTATTACACCATCGGCCAGCTCTGCTACTGCCGCCGCGTCCACCAGCAGTCAGAGCAGGTGGGCGACGACATACTGCCGTGAGTACGGCGGCTAGCGCAGAACAAGGATGATTTCGGCAGGAGTACCAGCGATTCGTGCTTCTCCGGCGGCGTGCCGGCCCGCCGCTTCCGCAGTTATAGTGATGCGCCCGCCCGGAACAGCGGTGAAGGTGTAAGACCCGTCGGGTCCCGACTGCACAGTCTTATTTGTGAGCCGGGCGAGTGAAATCGATTCGCGCACCTCGCGCCGGAATTCCTGCTCGTCCGGCTCTACACGCAGATTCACGATCGCCCCGCGGACCGCATTTCCGGAACTGTCGGTTACCTTTCCGCGCACAATCAATCCGGGACGGCCTGCCATGAGCACCGCTCCCTGCATCTGCGGCCCGCGTAGCGTCAGCGGTCCCGTCGAAGACGGCAGCCTATCCTCCGCTTCCGCGTGGAGTAGGAACGGGCGGCCCTGAGCCACGGCGGACAGTGTGAAATAACCCTGGGCATCGGCCGAGCTGGCGCCCGATTCATCTTCGAAACGCCAGGAACGAGTCTCTCCCGGATAAGTCACGGAGACGCGGGCATACGGCGCCGGGCTGCCGTTCGCATCGAACACGCGCCCGGAGACCGCACCGGCAGGGGAGAGCCGGAATTGCATCGCGGGATTCGCCGGGCCTGGCCGGACGAATACTTGTTTTTCGGCGGAGACATGACCATCGGCACGGGCCACGAGCAGCACAGGCCCTGAAGGCAGGTCGAACGCGAAGGCGCCCTGCCCGTCGGTCGGGAACACGTTGATGCGTATCGCACCTGCTTGCACGACAGCAAGCACTTCGCCGTGCACAGCCCGCCCGTGGTCTCCAACGATCTGGCCGTGAATACGGCCGCCGGCAACCTGGCCGTGCAGGCACCCAAGACCAATCGAGATCGCCAGCACTGCTAATTTCTTCATTGCTCTATCCCTCTTACCGGCAGTTATATCTGGGGTCCGTGCGTGCGTAGTTGGCGCAGGTCCGATTCGGGTCCGAGAACGTGCCCCAGTTGGCTACAATGGCGAACTGCGCGCTCACCTTCGGGGGTGACGGCGGGCTGTCATATAAATTGGGATTTACCCATTGGCTGCCTGATGGCGAGCATCCCCAGGGCGTGCAGTTCAATGGAATCCACGTAGCCGGAAAATAGACGGTTTGCACCAGTTCGTCGCAGCAGATCGGATCCAATTCATAAAGGGACATGTAGCTTGAAGCCAAATAAATTCCGGCTGGATCTTTGCAGCCGCCGGCATCGCAGAATCCGTCGCCGTTCGTATCGCGAGGGCAGCTCACGGCAGCCTGCCCGTAGATCGTGCCGAGCACATTGACGCCGGTAGTGCTCACCTGCTGCGTGCAGTTTGCGGAATTATATAGATAGCAGTTCGGCGCGCGATATTGCGCGATATCGGTGCAAGTATTCCACTCGTACCACCCATCGCTACAGTCGGTGCGGCAGCTCCCAAAGTTGTCGCAGACATAGCGATTGGAACACCAGCCATCGAACTGGTGTCCGTTGCGCTTGGCGCCGAACGGAGAACTCGCTCCCCAATTGCCAAATGGGGCCGTGTGAACACCTCCAGGGCACTCCGCGTGAATGGACCCGAACACGCTCCGCGAGCGGTTAAGCGCTCCAACCGAAAAGGTACATACTTGTGCCCGCACCGAAACGGCGGCGGCCGCAAGGACAAGGCACACGGCCAAATTCATTCCGCACCTCCAGCCCGGATCTGTGTAGAGCCCAGGATCTGCTCGACCGTGCTGTACAACTCTTCGGTAACGGCAACGGGTCGCCGATTCACGAACAAGGCCGGAGTGCCTTCGACGCCGGCCTGGCGGCCGAGCAATACGTCCTTTCTCACAGCCTCGGCTGATTCTTCGCTGCGAAAGCAGGCATCGAACTGCGCCAGGTCGAGGCCGGCGGCAGCCGCTTCAGTACGCAACGAGCTATCGTCGAGCGGCTTTTGCGCGCTAAAGAGAGAATCGTGAAAAGCCCAGAAGCGGCCCTGGCGGTGAGCGCATACACCGGCTTGCGCCGCGGAGAAGGCATTCGCATGGCTCTCTAGTGGAAAGTGCTTGAAGACGAGCCGGACCTGGCTGGGCCACCGCTCGATCACCCGCTTCAAGCCGGTCTGCGCGGTCCGGCAATAGGGACATTCAAAATCTGCAAATTCCACGATGGTCACCGGCGCATCGGCGGTACCTAATGCCGGTCCTGTCTGCGCCGCGAAATCCAGTACGCTCAGCCGATGCTCCAGTAAATCATTGGTGATGCGCGCCTGCCGCCGTAGCCCGTCCAAAAGCGCGTTCAGAGCGCTTGCCCGCCGGTTATCCTCCAGCGTGCGCCGAATGCGGTACTTGGCCTCTGCCGGCAACACTCCCGGGAACTGTTCCCGGCTCCGCTCGTAAGCCTGGTCCACTTCTGCAGGCGAGACTGCGACGGATTCCACGTGCTGGAAAAGGTATTCGCTGACGGAGCGGTTCTCCGCGCGCGCGGCCTGTTCGAGCAGCAGATTGTCGATCAACTTATTCAGCGCTGCCTGCCGGATTTGGCGGGCACGCTCCTCAATCGCCTCTATCTGCTTGCGAACAGCCGAATCGAGTTGGGCCCCCGTGATTTGTTCGCCATTCACGGTCGCCACTACGGCGGACTCGGCTTGGAGTAACAAACCCGGGAGGGTCAGGAAGAGACAAAACTGTGACCTTCGCATCGACACTTCTCTCCTGCTTGTACTCGCGAAACGGACGCGAAGGGGGTCGAGATCGAGAGCGATGCCCGATTCGCAGCGATCAAGGCTATACCAGAACTTTGGCGCCGTCAAGAAGACCCTCAAGGTGCGTTAGGATCATGGGTAACGATCCGAGAGGATGTTCATGCTGCGAATATTCTTTCTCCCGGCGGCTCCGCCATATCCGGCCAGGCGCCGGTGAAGAGCCGCGAGTAGAGGCCGCGTCTTGCTTAGGGCCATTTCGTCTCTGTTTTTTTTGGCCGCAGCCGGCATTCAGGCGCAGGACGGAGCCGGCGTCCTTGTTGTGGTGAATCGGGATGACCCGCTGTCGCGCCGGATCGGCGCCTACTACGTGCATAAGCGCGCGGTACCCTTGAGCAATGTATGCGAGCTCGACTTGTCGCGTAACGAAGAGATCAAATGGAGTGAGTACGAGCGGCTGGAGGAAGGAGTTGCTACGTGCCTTGGGCATTCCGGGATGCGGGAAAAGATTCTCTATATCGTGACGACCCGCGGCGTACCCCTCAAAGTGGCAGGTGAGGGAAGCGGTCCCGGAACCGAGTCCTGTGCTGTCGATTCGGAGCTGTGCCTGCTGTACTCGAAGATGCTCGGCGTTCACTTTCCGGTTGCCGGACCGGTTGGGAACCCATTCTTTGGAAAGCGGGACGAAGTGTTCCGGCGCCCCAACTTCCCGATCTATCTCGTGACTCGTCTGGCGGGCTACGATTTCGCGGAAGTCAAGCGGATGATCGATCGATCCCTGCTGGCGCGCAACCGGGGCCGCTTCGTCTTCGATATGAAATCTTCGGGCAATGACACAGGCGACAACTGGCTGCGAGCCGCCGCCGGTCTGCTACCGAAGAATCGGGTGTTACTCGATGAGTCCACCGAGGTTATTTACAACCAAACCGATGTGATCGGTTATGCCGGCTGGGGCTCAAACGATCCGGGTCGCAAGCGACGCCTCTTGGGATTTCGCTGGCTGCCGGGCGCTCTTGCCACGGAGTTTGTGTCTACTGACGGCCGCACGTTTGAGCGCCCGCCTGACGATTGGAAGCTGACTACCTGGAAGGACCCGGCGCATTTCTTCGCCGGCTCTCCTCAAAGCCTCACAGCCGATTATATTCGTGAGGGCGCCACAGGGTGCTCCGGGCACGTCTACGAGCCTTATCTAACCGCAACCCCCCGTCCAGACTACTTATTTCCGGCTTACTTTCAAGGAAGGAATCTTGCTGAGAGTTACTATCTCGCCATTCCGGCGCTAAGCTGGCAAAATATCGTGATCGGAGATCCACTCTGCCGCATCGGCAAAGCGGAATGAAGGGCCGCGCCACTGGTGAACGCGGCCACTCATCCGGCAAGCATTAGTGTCGGGGTCCAAACCTGCCGCCCCGGAATCCACCGGCGAACAGGTTATGCAGTTGATCGGCTTTGCTCTGCTGTTCCGGAGTGAGCAGTTTATAGAATTGCGCCATTCCGGTCGCATGAATGGCGGCCAATTGGCCCATCAGCGTGCCCTGTTGCGCGGCAAGCTGCTGGATTTGCGTCGTATTGTTAGCCTTCACCGCATCCGTCATGGCCGTGTGGTTCTGCTTTAACTGGTCATAGAGCGGCTTGGCCGACTGTTGCGACTGCGTGAAGATCTGCTGCGCCTGCGTCTTTTGCGCGTCCGTCAAGTTCAGAACCGTAGCGAGCATATCCAAACGCCGCTGAGCGAAGTTACCCTTGTTGCCTGTTTGAGGGGTGCTTTGCGCCAGCAGCATACCGGCTGCCATTAAAGGTACCGCGATAATACGTATCCACTTCCGTTTCATGGTTGTTCCCAACTCCTGATCCCAGATTATCCGGCTCGTGTAAAGAGGGTTTGTTTCTACTGTAAATCTGTGTAAAGAAGGCCGCACCGGTTTACAATCCGTTACCGCCGGCCGGAAGCCGGGCGTGTTACATTCGAGCCGTGCGGATTCTCCTGATTGATGACGACGTTGAGCTGTGCTCTTTACTGGCAGAGCTTCTCGAGCGAGAGGGCTTTGCAGTCCAGAGCGAGCACGATGGCCGCAGCGGTCTGGAGCGGGCGCTCGCGGGCGGATACGATCTGGTCGTCCTGGACGTAATGCTGCCGACTCTGGACGGCTTCGA
>Ga0070741_10014397_pt1 | contig 13674 bp, 11 predicted proteins | sample Coa_R1_4_FD_66440 | JGI IMG/M metagenome (GOLD analysis project Ga0070741, IMG submission 66440) | Surface soil microbial communities from Centralia Pennsylvania, which are recovering from an underground coalmine fire - Coalmine... | ecosystem: Environmental > Terrestrial > Soil > Unclassified ... | reverse complement strand
CGAGGGGATTCGGCCCGAAATGTCGGTGGCGGACCTGGAGTTGCGCAGCGTGGTCTGCGTGCCGCTTATCCAAGTACGCACCGGATCGATGCAAGATACCGTAGCCACTTCTTTGAACGACACGGTGGGCGTACTGTACATGGATTCGCGACAGGCAGCCGCGGATCTATCGGCTGGAAACCGTGAGATTTTGCAGACACTGGCGCTGGAAGCGTCCACCATCTTAGAGAACGCGCGGCTGCTCGAAGAGGAACGCGGCAAGCAGCGCCTGGAAGAAGAGCTGAACGTGGCCCGGACGATTCAAACGGGTCTGTTACCGGCTGAACTGCCGAAGCGCGGTTGGTTTCGTGCGGCGGGGTCCAGCATCGCGTCGCGACAGGTGGGGGGAGATTATTTCGATGTTCGGCGATTGAATGCCGATCTGTATGCATGCGTGATTGCGGATGTGTCCGGCAAGGGCGTTAGCGCGGCATTGTTGGCAGCTCTCCTGCAGGGCGCTTTTGTGTTCGCTTCCGACGGCGGGGCTTCTGCCAGCGGAATTGCGATTGACGACATCATGACGCGCGTGAACCGGTTCTTAATCGAACGCGCCCGCGGCGAGAAGTACGCAACGGTGGTGTATTGCACCATTAGCCGGAACGGTGAATTGCGCTGGTCGAATGCGGGGCACCCGAAGCCGGTGGTAGTGCGGTCGAGCGGTGAACTGGAGCGTTTGGAAAGCACCGGCCTTCCGATCGGGATGCTGGATGTCGCGCCGTATGAGGTAAAGACGATTCAGCTTCAGGCAGGCGATAGAGTGGTTTTCTTTAGCGACGGCCTTTCGGAGGCGGCAAACGCCGAGGGCGAGGTCTTCGAGAAAAAAACGCTGAGGGATGTCCTCTGTGCGCATTCAGGAGCGCCGTGCGACGAACTGTTGGGCAAGCTGGTGGAGGCGGTGGAGGACTTCAGCGAAGCTTCCGATCAGGAGGACGATATTACGGCGTTGGTTGTGGAGTATCGGCCTGAGCTGCCGATGCCGCACGCCGTTGGTTAAGAAGATGACGCCGGTATAACGGGAAGAGATGCCAAGGTTTTTCACGCTGCCCGAAGCCGAAAAGTTGCTGCCCCAAGTTCGGGAGGCGATACGGGCCGCAATTTCGTTTAAGGCGGAGTGCGAGCGCGTGGAAGTGGAGTGGCAGACGTTTACGCGGCGCATCGCGATGCTGGGCGGCATGCAGGTGGATCTGGCGCGCTTCGAGGAGCAGAAAAAGCGCCGGGAGGCGGCCGCGCACGATTTGGAGCAGGCCGTTGAACGAGTTCATCAAATCGGGTGCCTGGTAAAGGATTTGGACATCGGATTGATCGATTTCCCGACCTTATATCAAGGCCAGGAAGTGTATCTATGCTGGAAGCTAGGCGAGGCCGGTATCCAGTTCTGGCATGGCGTGGATGAGGGATTCCGCGGCCGCAAGCCGATTGACGCTGTTTTTCTGGAACAGCATCGCGGCGAAATGCCCAACTGAATGTGCGAAAATTGGGCATTGCCACCGGGTGGGTCGCCTCATAACATCGCATGCTGCTGAGCAGAGAATTCATTAGCTATCTATCACGCCAATTAGTAAAACGGATGACGCCGCAGATCATTGAAACGAGCAGCGCGGATTCGGCCGCCGAGATGATCGGCAATTTGATCGAGGATGAGCTGCAGGTGGAAGATCGTCTGAACGATGAAGTGCGCGAGTTGCTCAGCCAGTACAGCGAGTACATGCGCCGCGAAGGCGTCAGCTATCAGGAGATGTTCCGGCGGATCAAGAATACGCTCATATCGCAGCGCAAGGTGATCCGGGCATCGGGGCGCGATACGGGCGATAACATGAAGTTATCGCGCGACAAGATCAACGATATTTCGCACAAGATGGTGGCGGCATTCCGGAAATCGCGCGAGTTTCGGCTGAAGAAAGATCCGAACGACGTGCGGCTGGCAGTGGTGCAGGCGATGACCGAGCTGCTGGGGGTGGAAGAGAAGGTGGATCGCGCCGCGCGTACCAAGATCCGGTCTCAGAAGAAGGACATTCCCGAGGGGACCGAGGAATGGGATCTGCTGCACCGGCGGTATTACGCTGAAGAGCTCAAGAAATTCGGTATCGACCTGACGCGTTGATTTAGATACCGCTGGACGGCTCGTTACCTTCAGGATTCGAATTCCCCGGCGCCGGCGTGGTTCTTACCGGCTCGTCCGGCGGGGGCGCGGTGGTATCGCGCAAAAGCCGGATACGATCATGCGCAGCCTGAATTTCGGCAAACTGGCGTTCTACGATGGCGGCGATCTCGGGCGTCAGGGTCTTGCTCATCGCTACTCGATAAGTTTTTAGCGCCCAATCCTCTCCTCGCTCGGTCTCCACCAGAATGCCGTGCAGATCATGGCCGGTGACCATGGCCTTCAAACTCATCCAACTGGCGTGCAGCATGCCGCCGACGCCTTGCGGATCGGTGGTATCGAACCCCAGCCGCTTCACCGCGGTTTGCAGCTCCACCGCAAATGCCGCGCGCTGGGCCGCATACTGGGCGAACATCTGCTTCATCGCAGGATCGCGGGCCGCGTTAGCTGCCCCACGGAAGCCCTGTTCAGCATCGCGATTTACCGAAATAATGTCGTGAACCGCCTGGGCGTATTCCTGCAGTGTGCCGGCCATGATGTTAGCTCCCACACGTTAGACGATTGAGAGAGGCGATGGTTTCGGGCCTGGCCGGTGAAGAGATGCGGTGCTCGGTGCTCAGGAGCCGGGCGTTTTTTCGAGTTGCTGCTTGGTCCAGGCGCGGTTGGGATTGAGGGAAAGCGACTGGGAGAAGGCCTTCTGCGCTTCGGCGGTTTGATTGGACCGGCGAAGCGCGATTCCGAGCCACAGCCAGGCGTCGGCGTTCTTGGGATTCAATTCAATCGCCTTCCGAAAATCCTTGATTGCAAGATCAACCCCGCCGCCGAACGCCTGCGGCAAGTAATAGTTGCCGACGCCGTGACTCAAGTACGCCATGGAGGATTTCGGATCGAGCTCAATGGCTTTGTCGACGGAATCCAGCGCGCACTTGCCGTACTTAAGGCCGGCGAGCGAGTTGCTGGAGACCATTTGGCCGCAGAGGGTGCCCAGAATGCGGTGATACTCGGCCGAATCCGGTTTCAAACTGACGGCCTTGGTAGCGGCGTCCACACCGGCCTGAGCGGCATTTCTGGCGGCGGATTTATCATGCAGCTCGATGGCGACTTCAGCCGCGAACGATTCCGCTATTGCGAGCTTATATTGCGCGGCGGCATCGTTGGGCTGCTTGTCGGCTAAGGCCCGCGCCTCGGCTGCCATTTTGTCCAGCGCCGCGCGGTCCTGGTGATCGCGCGCATTCAGCAGGCCAGCGTCATCCGCCGTCGCGCCAGTCGCGACGAGAGCAGCGCCGGATACGGCCAAGAGGAAAAACCACGATAAAAGAGCGGCCTTCATCGTACGAATTTTTTGACGCCGCGCGGGCTACAGAGTTGCAACTTTTCTATGGACCAGAAGGAAATAAAGGGCCAACAAGCTGAGCAGAGCGCCGTTCCAGGCCAGCACCACGGGGGCCGTGAATTGTTTCACTAAAGCGCCAATCACCAAACTGCCAACCGGCATTCCACCGCGAAAGGCGACATTATAAACGCTCAGCACGCGACCGCGCATGTTATCGGGCGTTATCAACTGAACCAGCGAGCCGATGCTGGTGAAAACAGCCAAGAGCATAGCGCCGGATATGAAGATGAGAACACAACTCAGAATCAGAAGTCGCGAAAGAGCAAAGCCGGTGATCAGGACGCCGAGTCCGAACAGCATCACAAGGACGAGCAAACCCATATGCTTATGTTTGCCGAGGGCCGCCACGGTCAAGGCGCCGCAGATGGATCCGATTCCCGAGCAAACAAGGAAAATGACCAATGTGTTCGGGCCGCCGTGAAAGACATCCTTAGCGAAAACGGGCAAAAAGACCAGCAAAGGAAAGGCCAACAAGGTCATCATGAAGGCCAACACGATCAGGGCCTCCATGGTTCCCTGACGGCGGATGAAATGGAAGCCTTCTTTCATACTAAAAAGCACGGATTCGCGGCTCTTGGTCGGCACGAAATGCGGATGAATGATGAGTAACGAAATGATGACAGCGATGAACGAGATGCCATTGAGCGAGAAGCACCAGGAGGCGCCCAGGGCGAGAGCCACGCCGCCCATGGTGGGGCCTAGCACGCGCGCGACATTAAATTGAATGGAATTGAGCGCAATCGCGTTGGGCAGATCTTCGCCTTTCACCAAGGTAGGGATAAGCGCTGAATATGCCGGGCCGCCGAAAGACTGCGCCGTCCCGACAACGAACGACAGCAACAAGATGTGCCAGATGCGCACCACGCCGGTTGCAAAGAGCCCGGCCAGCAGGAAGGCGCAAAACATCTGAACGAATTGCGACCCAAGCAGCAATTTCTGGCGCTCTGTCCGGTCGGCGAATACGCCGCCCACCAGCGAGAACAGAACAATGGGGATGCTGCCTAGGAAGGAATCCAAACCCAGCATGAACGACGAGCCGGAAAGCTGCAAAACCAGCCACGCTTGCGCGAAGGTCTGCATCAGGGTGCCGATGCTGGAAGTACAAGCACCAATCCACATGATGCGGAAGTCGCGATAGGCGAAAGCCTTGAAGGTGCGGCGGACCACAGTAAGACTCGGCGTGGCGGCGTCCGTTTAGGGCAGGGGCTGGGGGCGTTTGATCAGGTGGACGTAATTGCCGTCGGCATCGCTGAAATAGATCAGGCGGTTGCCCTGCACGCCGGTAGGAGGAGCCAGGAATTCCACGCCGCGCTTGCGCAGTTCGTCCATGGCGGCATCGAAATCATCCACGCTGATTGCCAGGTGACGGATGCCTGGGTCCTTCATCTGCTGTGGCGCGCGATCTCCGATAGAAGGAATGATCTCAAGCATGGTGCCGTTCTTCGCCCGCACAAAATAATTGCCGTCGTAAGTGAAATTGATGCGGAAATCGAGCTTTGCGACATACCACTCCGCCAGACGCTTGGGATCAGGCGAAGCGATAGCGGTGTGCTCCAGTCCTTGAAACATAAACCAGGATTGTAGCAGACGCGCGCTGAGGCTATTGGAACAGTTGCGGCGCGAATTGGTTCAGGTACTCGCGCCAATTGGTCCAGGTGTGGGCGCCTGCGCTCTGCTGGAACACGGGCTTGTAGCCGTGCTTTTGGAACATCTCGACAGTGGCTTGGGTGGTGCCCAGAAGGAAATCGTCTTTGCCGGTGGAGAACCAGAAGACCTTCCAGTTCTTCTTGCCTTGCGGCTGATCGAGCTCCGCGGAATGCTGTTGCTCCCAGGGAGGATTGGGCGCCTGCAGCGAAACGGGTCCCTGCAGGGGAACAATTCCGATGATGCCGGAGCTGAACACGCCCACGTAAGAAAATTGCTCGGGGTGAGCCACTGCGATTTCCAGCGTCTGCGCGCCGCCCATGGAGAGACCGGCAATAGCGCGATGGGCGCGGTCGGCAAGAACGCGATAATGAGTTTCGGTGTAGGGCAGGAGGTCGTTCAAGAAATCGTGCACGAACTCGTCGTAATGGACCAGGCCTCCGGCGGAACGCAGTAGATCGAATGTATCGGTGTGGCCGGCCGGCATCACGATCAACATCGGTTTGGCTTTTTTGGCGGCAATGAGATTGTCGAGGATAAAGCCCGCGCGGCCTACGGAGCTCCACGACTCATCGCAATCGCCTGCGCCATGCAACAGGTAGAGGACCGGATATTTTTCGGAGCCGGTTTCATATCCAGGCGGCGTGTAGATATGCATGCGGCGGAATCGTCCCAGAGAGTGGGAGTAGTACGTCACGCTGGCAATGGCTCCGTGGGGCACGTTTTTCGTATCCATGAAGTCGGCGCCGGGAATATACACCATGCTCCACACGTTGCCATTGGACTCACTGACGGACGCGCTACGCGGGTCGATCACCGGGACGCCGTCGACGTTGAAGTTGTAGCGGTAGGCGCCGGGATCCACTGGTCCAACGGAGACTTCCCACACACCGTTATCGCTCTTTGTCATCTCACCTTTGGGCATTGGGCCAAAAATATCGCTGCTGGAGACCCGGACCGACTGCGCCTTGGGAGCGAAAATCCGAAACACTACGTGATGGTCCGCGGTAACTTCGGGTGATTGGAAGGAGGGCGGCCGCTCTGCGCGTTCCGGAAGCTGAGCGAACAGGGGAGCAGCGGCGAGAATAGCCGCGACGACGAGCTTCTGGTGTTGCATGCAGCATCGAGTATACAATGGCTGTTCAATGAAGGAAATTACGTCGTTCTGCGTGTTTCTGGCGTGTGCGCCTGTGGCTTTTGCTCAGGGCGCCTCGCATTGCGCCGATATGCTGAAGTATCAGGCGCCCGGCATGAAGCTTTCCATCACTAAGGCCGAAGCGATGCCCGAATCCGCGCCCGGCACGCTACGGATTTCACCCAATTTCCCCGCCACCGTGCCGGTGAAGGTTCCGGCGTTTTGCCGGGTGGATGGTGTGATCGACCAACGCACAGGTGCGGAAGGAAAACCGTACGGCATCGGTTTCGCTCTGGCGCTGCCCGATCAATGGAACGGGCGTTTTTTGTTTCAGGGCGGGGGCGGATTGAACGGCAGCGTGGCGATGCCGCTGGGGACAACGGCGGCGGGAGATATGCCTGGCTTGGCGCGCGGGTTCGCGGTGGTAACAACGGACAGCGGCCACAAGGGAGCTGGCTTTGACGGCAGCTTTTTCCGCGATCAGGAGGCGAGCCTGGATTTCTACTACATCGCGATCGGACGCGTTGCGCATTTGGCGAAGCAGATGATTGCCTCGTATTACGGGCGCGGCGCAGACCATTCCTATTTTGCGGGGTGCTCCACCGGGGGACGCGAAGCGATGATCATGTCGCAGCGGTATCCGGCGGACTTTGACGGAATCGTTTCAGGGGATCCGGCGATGCGAACGGGACATTCGAACCTGGCACTGGGATTCATTACTGCTCGGTTTGACCAGATTGCGCCAAAGGATGCAAGCGGCAAGCCGGATCCCAAGAAGGCGTTTTCCCCATCCGATCGAAAATTGATTATCGATAAGTTGCTGCAGGTGTGCGATGCGAAAGACGGTCTCAAAGACGGAATGATTTTCAATCAGCGGGAGTGCGCCCGGGACTTCGATCCAGCGGCCCTTCAGTGCTCAGGCGAGAAGAACGACGGTTGTCTGACGAAGGGGCAGGTGGACACCCTGAAGATCGCGTTCGCAGGGCCGAAAACTACGCACGGCGAGCAGGTTTATCCGGGATTTCCTTTCGACGCGGGCATCGCGGATCCTGCCGGCATCCCCGGTCTGTTAGGCGGTCCCGTGATTCCGGTGGCGACGGGCGCGGATTTTGCGCACTTCGATGTCGAACGGGAAGCAGCGCGCGTGGACGGAGATGCGACGGCGCGGCTGGGCGATAGCACGTGGACCAACCTAACGACGTTTGTGGGACATGGAGGAAAGCTGCTGTTCTATCACGGCCTAAGCGATCCCTGGTTCTCGCCACTCGAGACGCTGCGCTATTACGAAAAGATGGGCCCCGAAACGAATGAAGGGCCGGTCACCAATTGGAGCCGGATCTACTTCGTGCCGGGTATGGGACATTGTCAAGGCGGCAGCGCAACTCTGGACCGGTTCGACATGCTGACTGCGGTAGTGGATTGGGTGGAGAAAGGCACCGCGCCGGATCACGTCATCGCAACGGGGCCAACATTTCCGGGGCGTAGCCGTCCGCTGTGTCCTTACCCCAAGTACGCCGAGTACACTGGTCATGGAAGCGAAAACGACGCGAGCAATTTCGTCTGTAAAGAGTAAGCGCAGTTGGAACTAGGAATGACATTTCTAAAAGACAGCTTGATCGAGCTGATCACGCAGACTTCGACCAATCTTCCGCCGGACGTGCGGGCAGCCATGGGCACGGCGCTGGAGACGGAAGTGGCGGGAACGCAGGCTTCGCAGGCGCTGGGCATTATCGCGAGCAACATCGACATGGCGCAGCAAGACGAAGGGCCCATTTGCCAGGACACGGGCATGCCGACCTTTGTGGTGCACACCCCGGTAGGAGTGAACCAGATCGCGGTGAAGCGCGCGATCCGCGAAGCGGTGGCCGAAGCGACCAGGCGCGGAAAGTTGCGGCCCAACTCGGTGGACTCGCTCACGGGTAAAAACAGCGGCGACAACTTGGGAATCGAAACTCCGGTGATTCACTTCGAGCAATGGGAAGAAGGTGACATCGAAGTGAAATTGATTCTCAAAGGCGGCGGCTGCGAGAACAAGAACATCCAGTATTCGCTGCCCATGGAGCTGGAACATCTGGGCCGCGCGGACCGAAACCTGGAAGGGGTGCGCAGGTGCATCCTGCACGCAGTTTGGCAGGCGCAAGGGCAGGGCTGCGCGCCGGGCGCGGTAGGCGTGTGCATCGGAAGCGATCGCGCGCATGGGTATGACTTGGCCAAAGGTCAGCTTTTTCGCACGTTGGATGACGTGAATCCCGTTCCCGAGTTGGCGAAGCTCGAGGACGAGATCATGGAGGAGGCGAATCGGATCGGCGTGGGCGCGATGGGCTTTGGCGGCAAGGTATCGCTGATTGGGTGCAAGATTTGCGCGGCCAATCGTCTGCCCGCGAGTTTCTTTGTTTCCGTGGCGTATGATTGCTGGGCGTTTCGCCGACTTGGCGTGCGTCTGGATGCATCCAGCGGCGCGATCACGCGCTGGCTGTATCGAGATCCGAGCCGGACGGTGGAGAGAATGGCGCGTGCCGAAGGGTTTCCGCTGACGGGTCGCGAGGTGGTGCTGAGGGCGCCCGTTTCAGAAGAGCAGGTCCGGAGTTTGCGGGTGGGCGACGTGGTGCTCGTCTCGGGCGAGGTGTTTACGGGACGCGACGCGGTGCATGCGCACCTGATGAAGAACGCGCCGCCGGTGGATATGCGCGGTTCCGTCCTTTATCATTGCGGGCCGGTGATGCTGAAGCAGGGCGATGCATGGACCGTGAAGGCCGCGGGCCCCACTACCAGCAGTCGCGAGGAGCCGTACCAGGCGAGCATCATCGAACGTTACGGAGTGCGCGCGGTCATCGGCAAAGGCGGCATGGGGAAGAAGACACTGGACGCACTCCAGAAACACGGCGCGGTTTACCTGAACGGCATCGGCGGGGCGGCGCAATTTTATGCGCGCACGGTGGAGAAGGTGCTGGGCGTTCATCTTCTGGAGTTCGGAATTCCCGAGGCGATGTGGCATTTGCGCGTGAATAACTTCGCGGCAATTGTTACGATGGATGCGCACGGCAATAGCCTGCACGCGAACATCGAACGCGAAACGGGCGAGAAGCTGCACGAACTGCAGCAAGCGTGAGCCTCTGTTAAAATTGGTTTGTTCGCTGGCCAGGTAGCTCAGCTGGTAGAGCGCAGCCCTGAAAAGGCTGGCGTCGGCGGTTCGATTCCGTCCCTGGCCACCACACACTCGAACAAATAGCAGCAGCCGAAATCCTAGGATTTCAGCCGCGCGAACATACGCGGCCCTTAGGGTTGCGGTACACGCCAACCCGCTCCGACGTTCGCGACGGCTGGCCGGCGCGGAGGTTTTCTCATCGCGACTGTCGCGCGGGCTAGTGCGCGATCTTTTTCCCGCAGCTGCATGTCATCTTCGCTGAAGAGGAGAGCGCGCCTCTCCTCGTCCTCACTGCACTTGTCCAGAACGGCGCGGCACAACAAAGGCAGTTCCTGAATTCGTATGTCGTATTTTCGAATGAGGCCAAGATCTGCCCGCACCGTGTACTGCGCCCGCGTTCGATCCGTTTTGATTCCTTCAAACGCAAACACGCGGAATCCCATATCCTGAGTAAATCCAGTTAGAATGAACTGCATTTGTCTCCTATTTTTTCTTGGCCACACAAGTGCGACCACGGCAGCTTGCTTTTGAATCCGAGTATTTCGTTCTTATTTCGACGCCGCTTCCTGCGGGACTATCGTGGGTATCGTCAGCCGGGATTTTTTCCAGCTAACCCACGCCATGGTCACGCTGACGGCGCTGAACAGAAAAGCCAAGGACAACGAAATATACCCTGGCCGAATCGCGAGGACTACGGCGGGAATGAAGAGGAGAGCCAGCGACAGCCAAGCTACGGTTCTGGTGTAATCACGGCCCGTACTTCTTTGAACAGAATCAAACACAAGCAACCCCCAGGTTCTTCGGCGGTGGCTAAGAAGGAGGAATCAGATCAACTGACTTAGTTCAGATGATCTGCGAGTGGGCAGGAGTGCTCAGACATAAACGAGTGTGAGCTAAATCGCTCATTTTGTCAAGGTAAACTCCTGTGCAGCAAGATGATCTCGAACGTTGGGGCTGCCTCAGTCGACGAGGACGGCGTTAGAACCGAGCGGCAACGTGACCCTCGCGAGCTACTCGTGAGCTTCTGTCGTTACCCGCCACTCTTTCGCGGCGTCGCGGGCAGCCTCCCATGCTCCACGAAGATCACTTCGATCCACCAGCGCCATTACTTCTTCAATGGCGAACATGGTCTGCCGCGCCTTCAGCTTCAGCGTGCTCTCCGGCTCCAAATCGGAACTCAGGATCACGTTCAGTTCGGCGTGTACCCGGCGTGCCAGCGTGTGGGCTGGATCAGCGTTACCACGGCTGAGCTGCATGATCAGTTCGCGCGTATCGGCTCCGATGGTCGAAGCCGGTGCCGGGAGAGTCTCCCTTGCTGCCATCTGCGGGCTCCTTCTGCCTGAAAGGGGAGAAATGCCCCGCACTCTTGAGGCGGCACTTTTCGCGGTTGAGGCACATTCAGTATGACACGGCTGCGTCCAAGGCGTCAGAGCAAATCAAAAATCGATGCCCGCCTCGCGTGTTGGTTGCGACCGGGACCTGCTGCGGGCGGGGTGGGTTGGGCATGTAAGTCCCGGACCGGGGAACTTGGGAGCGCGGCGCGTGCGCTGGAATATCCTGAACGACCTATACTGAAGACGGCTGCCGCCCTTGAGCAACGGCGGTCCGCGCAGGTAGGAAACACAAATGTCACAGGACGATACCGTCAAGTTGGACGGACACGCCCACCCCGATCCGAAACTCGCCACCGAAACCGATTTCAGCCCGCCTCGCGGTAATCCGTTCCCGATCGTCGGCATTGGCGCGTCGGCGGGAGGTCTGGAAGCATTCGCGCAGTTGCTGGCGGCGCTGCCGGAGAAGACCGGCATGGCGTTTGTTCTGGTGCAACACCTGGATCCGCAGCACGAAAGTCTGCTGGCCGAGATCCTGAAACCGATGAGCAAGTTGCCTGTCGAAACGGTGCACGACGGAATCGAAGTCCAGCCGGACCGCGTTTACGTGATTCCCCCGAATACGAGCATTGAATTGCAGGACGGGCATCTCGGGCTGGTGGCAAGGGAAGCGGGGCTGCACCTGCCGATCGACATTTTTTTCCGATCTCTCGCCCAGGTACAGGGCAGCCGCGCCATTGGCGTGGTGTTGTCGGGGAACGCTTCGGACGGCAGTCTGGGCCTGCGGGCGATCAAGGCGGAATGCGGCATTACCTTCGCCCAGCAGGAAGCGACAGCCAAGTTTGGAGGGATGCCGCGAAACGCTATCGCCTCGGGAGCGGTGGACTACGTGCTGCCGCCCGCTGAGATCGGCCGGGAACTGGCGCGTCTTGGCCAGCATCCGTTTCTGGTCCCCGCCAAGCCGGGCGTTCCGGAAAGCGAGACGCTACCGAAGGGTGACGGCGAGTTGAAGCGCATCCTGGCGACGCTCCAGGCCAGCACCAAAGTCGATTTCTCGCAATACAAGACCACTACCGTACAGCGGCGCCTGGGCCGCCGAATGATGGTTCTGCAGATTGATAATCTGGCTGACTATGCTCGTTATTTGCAGCAAAAGCCCGCCGAGATAGCGGAGCTCTACAAAGACCTGCTGATCAGCGTCACGAGTTTCTTCCGCGATCCCGATACTTTTGAGGCTTTGATCCAGCATCTGGAACCAGCTCTCAAAAAACCAATGCACCGCGAACAACCGCTGCGAATCTGGGTGCCAGGGTGCGCCACCGGGGAAGAGGTGTATTCGCTCGCCATACGGCTGCACGAGTTTATCGAGCAGCACGGTTTGCCTTTAGCGCTGCAGATTTTTGGAACCGACATCAGCGAGCCGGCGCTGGAGCGCGCCCGGCACGGCGTATATTCCGACGGGATTATCGAGAACGTTTCAGAAGCGCGATTGCGGCGGTTCTTTGTAAAGACCGACGGCTCCTATCAAATCAACAAAATGATCCGAGAGTGCTGCGTTTTCGCGCGGCACGACGTCACCCGGGATGCCCCGTTTTCCCGGCTGGACGTCATCAGTTGCCGCAACCTGCTCATCTACCTGGAGCCGAAGGCGCAGCGCAAGGTGCTGCCGACATTTCACTATGCTCTGAACCCGACGGGGCTGCTGATGCTGGGCAGTGCGGAGACCACGGCTGCCGCATCGGACTTATTCACGGTGGTTGACAAGACCCACCACATCTTCGGACGGAAAGGTGTGCCTACGCGGTTGACGCTGGATTTAGCAGCGGGCCCTCCGGCGGCGGATGGCCCTGGACTGGCCGCGCGCGTGCAAGCGCCGGGAGGGACGGAGTTTCAGAAGAAACTCGAACGCATCATTCAGGCCAAATATTCGCCTGACGGAATACTGGTGACGGGGGATCTGCAGATTCTCCAATTCCGGGGCCATACAGCTCCGTATCTTGATCCGAGTCCCGGAGATGCCACTTTCAACCTGCTCCGCATGGTGAAGGAGGAACTGGTGGTGGCACTGCGCCGCGCCGTTCAGAAGGCGGCAGGAACCGACGTGCCGGTGCGCGATGAGGGCGCGTCGCTGGAAGTAAACGGGCAGGTGGAACAGGTTCGGCTCGAAGTAACCCCCATCATGGTTGGGGATGGCCCGGAGCGCTATTTCCTCATCGTCTTCAGCCGCTCCGGCGCCGGGGTGGCGCCCCGCGAGTCGGCACCGGAAGCCGTGCCGGGGGAACGCGATGCGCAGGTTCTGGAAAGGGAGCTTGCTGAGACTCGCGATTACCTGCGAACTGTGCGCGAAGAGTACGAAGCGCATGCCGAAGAGCTCCGCGCGGCCAACGAAGAAGCGCGGAGCGCGAACGAAGAGCTGCAGTCGACTAACGAAGAACTGGGGACCACGAAAGAGGAACTGCAATCCGCCAACGAAGAGCTGACCACCGTAAACGAAGAGCTCCAGCACCGCAACCACGAATTGGCCACTACCAACGGCGATCTCAAGAACTTTCTGTCCGCAGTCACTGTCGCCGTCATCATGGTGGATCAGGACCTGCGGGTCCGCCGCTTTAACATCGCGGCTGAAAAACTCCTGGACTTGGCGGCTGTGGATGTCGGCCGGCCGATCGGCCATTTGCGCGGACAAATTGCGACGCCGCGCGTGGAGGATCAGGTCAAGAGCGTGATCGAGACGCTGCACGCAACCAGCCAGGAAATGCAGGGTTTGGACGGCCGCTGGTATCTGGTCAGCGTTCGCCCGTACCGGACGATAGACGAGCGGATCGCCGGCGCGGTGATTACGTTTCAGGACATCGATCCCCTCAAAAGGGCGCTCGAAACATCGGAAGA
>Ga0070741_10014396_pt1 | contig 13676 bp, 11 predicted proteins | sample Coa_R1_4_FD_66440 | JGI IMG/M metagenome (GOLD analysis project Ga0070741, IMG submission 66440) | Surface soil microbial communities from Centralia Pennsylvania, which are recovering from an underground coalmine fire - Coalmine... | ecosystem: Environmental > Terrestrial > Soil > Unclassified ... | reverse complement strand
ATCGCGAGCTGGAGTCATTCTCGTACTCGGTCTCGCACGACCTGCGCGCTCCGCTGCGCACGGTGCAGGGGTTCTGCCAGATGTTCATGGAGGATTTCGGTGCGAGCATTCCCGCGGAAGGTCGGCCACTGCTCGAGCGTGTGGAGGCCGGCGCCCGGCGCATGGGCGAGCTGATCGAGGATCTGCTGGCGCTGTCACAACTGGGCAGACGGCCGGTGTTGCGCGGCACCGTGGCCCTCGAGCCGCTCGTTCGCCGACTCACGGCCGATCTGCTGGCGCGCGATGCCACAAGGCGTGTCGAGGTGCGGGTCGGCAATCTCGGCAGCTGTCATGCCGACGGCTCGCTGCTGGAGCAGGTTCTGGTGAACCTCCTCTCGAATGCTTTCAAGTTCACCCGTCAGCGCGATCCGGCGATCATCGAGATCGACTGCCTGCAGCGCGGACAGGAGCTCGTTTATCACGTACGTGACAACGGCGTCGGCTTCAAGATGGAGTATGCGGGCAAACTGTTCGGCGTCTTTCAGCGGCTGCACTCCGAGTCGGAATTCGAAGGCACCGGCGTGGGCCTGTCCATCGTGCAGCGGATCATTCAGCGCCACGGCGGGCGCATCTGGGCCGAGAGCGCGGTCGGGAAGGGAACCACCTTTTACTTCACGCTGCCCCCGGCGGGCGCAGCGGCCGCCGCCGGGCCGGCCCCGACCGCAGTCGAAGCCGAGCCGGCCGCGGACTCGATCGAAGCTGCGCCGGCCGCGAGCGCGGCCAGCGGCGGCTGACTCAGAAGGACTGGCGCACCTCGATGCCGATCGTGCGCGGCTGGTTGACGAACAGGCGCGGCCGGCCGGGCACTTCGGCGGCAATCGAGCGGTTGTCACCCAGGTCCGTGAGCTCGTTGGTCAGATTCTTGCCCACCAGAGCGACCTCGGTCGAACCGTTGGTCATTGCGAGGCGGGCATCGAGCAGGCGGTAGGCCGGCCGCTCACGCGGCAGGACGGGGCCGTTGCTCGAACTGAAGCTGCTGCCGATATAGGAATAGTCCAGGCCGCTCGCCGCATTCCAGCCGTTCGCGAGCGGCACCGTGTAGGTGACGGACGCATTGCCGGTCCAGTTGGGGACCTGAAACACCGGTGAGCCTGCCGGCTGCGGTGAATTGCCTTTCTCCGTGATCTTCGCATCCTGGTAACCGACACCGAGCGAGCCCTCGAGTTGCTCCGTGGCGCGGCCGCGCAACTCCAGCTCGCCCCCTTTGCTTTCCGCGGCGCCCGCGTTGGAGGTGAACTGGAAGCCGCAGCCGAGCAGAATCGGCTGCTGAATGTTTTTCCAGCGGATGTCAAACGCCGAAGCATTGAAAATGACCCGGTGATCGAGCCAGGCCGTCTTGGTGCCGACCTCGTAGTTCCACAACGAGTCGGACTTGAAGCTGCGGGTATCGGCGAGATTCAGCTTGGGATTCACCGCCGCGAGCGCGGCGACACAGTCATTGGCCGTACCGGGGGTGCCCGGCGGCACGATCGGCACCACTCCACCGGGTCTGAAACCCTTGGACGCGAGCGCATACACCATCTCATCGGGTGTGAGGTGGTAGTCCAGCTGTACCTTGGGATTCGTGCCGTTTTCCTTATCGGTAGCGCGCGGCCCGACGACCAGCGTATCGCTACCCGTGGCCAGACCCTCCTCGGTACCGGCTGATGTGGTCTTCACCTGATACCAGCGCAGGCCTCCCGTCAGCTTCAGTGCGCTGGTGAGATTCCAGGACACCTCGCCGAACACTGCCGGCTCCTCGATGTCCGTATGGTAATTCTGCGCAAACACCAGGTTCGGGATGCCGTCGGGATTGTTGGGGAATCCGCCCGTCAGCTCGTTATCGAGATTCGGGACCTGCGACGGTGGGTAGAGGCTCGCGAACGGGATGGCGCCGTGGAAGTCCGAATAGAACGCCCCGGCCACGAACTGCACCGGTCCGGCGAGGCTGGAAGCAAAGCGCACTTCCTCGACGAACCGCTGATAGTCCTTGATCTCCTCGATCGGCCCCGGAGCCGGCGGATTGCAGTAGGGCGCGGGTGTTGCGCACGCGCCCGAGGTGATCGCGGCCCAGATGAATTCCGATTGATCCTCGGTCTCGTCCACTTTGCGGTCGAAGTAGGCCGTGGAGGAGACGAGCTCACCCAGGTCGGTCTTCCAGTGAACTGCGACCGAGTACAGATCCCACTTGTCCGTGCCACCCTCGGGCACGTCGAAGAACCTCGCCTGCGTGAGATCGTTGGAGACCAGCGGCTGCGGCAGCGTGTAGGGACCCGACGGGGCGGGGAATCCGATGCCGTTATTGGGCATGCTGTTGAAGTCCGCCATCGGGAAGCCGTTGTAGCGCGCGCGCTGCATCATGACGCGCGGCGTGATGGTCAATGCATCGCTGAGCTTGATGGTGAGACTTGCCGAGCCACCGAAGGTGTCATTCTGCGCGATATTGTCGAGCGTCGTGCGTCCGGTCGTTGACAGAGGGAAGCAGCTCGTCCCGGCCGTCGAGGGATCGGTGCAGAAGCTGCGCTTGAACCAGCCCGCCTGGTTGTCATAGAAGCCGGTGAGTCGCAAGGCGACGCGGTCGCTCAGGATCGGAATATTGGCGATGCCATCGAAAGTGTAGTTGGGCTCATCCGTGTGATCGGTATCGGAGGCGGCCGCGTGCACCGTAGCCGAGAAGCCCGTCAGATCGGGCACCTTGGTGATGATGCGCACAGTGCCGCCCATGGAGCGCGCGCCATAAAGGGTTCCCTGCGGACCGCGCAGCACCTCGATGTGATCGATGTCGAGCACCCGCGGGTCGATCGAGTCCGGCAACGGAGTGTCATCGATATAGAAGCCAGTCACGTTGTCACCGGAGATGCCGCGGATCGAAACGGTCCGGGCGGTGCCCACGCCATCGCCGGTCGGAGCGAACGCCAGGTTGGGAACCTTGGTGGCGTAGTCGAAGAAATTGTTGATCGCTTTTTCCTGCAGCTGGACGCTACCGAAGGTCGTGATGGACATCGGCACGTTTTGCTCGCTCTCCGCGCGCTTCTGCGCCGTCACGATGACTTCTTCGAGCGCCTCGCCCCCAGTGCTGCTGGTGCTCGCGTCCGCCGGTGTCGCGGCCTGCACAGCAGGCGCGGCCACCGCCAGGACACAAGCTCCGGCCAGGAATCGCTTGATCGTTAGCATGCTCCCCCCTACAGAAATGCAATACGCGCGAAATCGCTGTTGTTGTCGTCCCTCGACCTGGATCGCGGTTGGGCCTAGCCGGCTGCCGTTGTGAGCCGCGCGCCTTCCGGCGTGGTTGCCGCACTCGGCGGCCCCGAGGCCGCCGAGTGCTCCGCTTCCAGCAGTTTACCGAGGACCCGGCGGAAATGCGCCAGCGGCGCATCGGCGAGAATCGCAAGCATCTGCTTCTCGAAGGCCGGGTCCTCGTCGAGCGTCTGCTGTTGCCGCTCGATGATGGCCTTGTCCTCCATGAATCCCTCGATCAGGCTGTCGAGGAGCGAGATGGAGATGGTGGAGTCCTGGCCCTCGTAGTTGTTGAGGTACGCCCAGAAGAAGTGCGTGCTGCGCTCGGTCTCGGGCGTCATGAACTGGCAGTTGCGGTATTCCTTGGCATCGCCGATGTTGCCCTGTGGCGCGCCGCTGCCCGCCGGCGCAAACAGCGTCTCCATGGTGAAGATGCCGGGGATCAGCATGGTGGCGATGTTACGGCGGTCGACCCTGCTGGTCTTCTCAGCCGCCGGAATGACTTTCTTGTGGAACGGCGGCGGGTCGCTGTTGAGGTGCCAGCGCTCGACACGGAAGCCGCGTTCGAGCCTCTCAATCGAGGTGGGCTTGCTGACGTAGGCGTACTCCTCCGAGCCGCCGAGCGTCTTGGTATGCACGAATGCGAGGTGGGCGAAGTCGCTGAGGTTGTCCACGATCAGCAGGTAATTCGCATCGTAGTGCAGGTAGGCGGGCAAGCCCTTCCAGCGCGGCTCGTGAAGGTATGGCAGGTCCACGATGAGGGACGGGTCGGCCTTGGCCGGATCGCCCATCCACACCCAGACGAAGTGGCTGCGCTGCTCGACCGGATAGGCACGCACCCGCAGCTTGGGCGGAATCATGTCCTGGCCGGGAATCTGCACGCATTTGCCGGAGCCGTCGTACTTGATCCCGTGATACATGCAGCGGACCGCGTCGCCTTCGAGGCGACCGCGCGAGAGGAGTGCGCCGCGGTGGGGACAGCGGTCATTGAGCGCAATGACTTTGCCGCTCTCGCCGCGATAGAGCAGCAGATGCTCGCCGAGGATCATGCGGCTCAGCAGCTTGCCATCGATCAGCTCGTGATCGAGTGCGGCAACGTACCAGCAGTTCTTGAGAAACATGGCGGCTCCCGGCGGTGATGGGCCGAATTGTTTCGCCTGAAGAAACGCAGTTTCGGGTATTATAGCGCGCAGGCGGGCCGCTCGCGAATCCCTCGGACGAAGGCGCAGGCGGCGAGCCCTCATGAAGCACAAGCCAGGTCATCGCAGCGGAGAGCGGGGCGCCCAGCCCGAGAGCGGCGACGGGTTGCAGTCGTTGCAAACCGCGTTCCGCATTCTGGATGAGCTCTCGGATGCGCATGGCCCCGTCGGCCTGACCGATCTCGCTCTGCGGCTCGGAGAGCTCAAGCCGCGCGTGTACCGCCATCTGTCGACCATGAAGCGCCTGGGAGTGGTCTTCCAGGATCCCCGCAACGGCGGCTACAGCCTGGGCGGCAAGCTCTTCACCCTCGGCGAGGCGGCGCTCGAGCAATTCGATCTGCGCTTTCTCGCCGCTCCCTATCTCACCAGGCTGCGCGATGAGACCCACCAGACGGCGCTGCTGTCCGTTCCAGGCAACGGTGAGCCCATCGTTCTGTCCTGCGTCGAGTATCGCAATCGGCTGTCGATCTCTTCGCGGCCCGGGAATCGGCCGCCACCCCACTGCTCCTCCCAAGGGCGCATCGCGCTGGCATTCGCCGACCCGCCGGCCCGCGAGCGGGTACTCGGCGGAAAGCTCGCCGCCTTCACGCGCCACTCCATCACCGATCGCGCACTCATCGAGCAGCGCCTGGAGGGCATTCGCGAGAGATTCTTCGAACAGGCGGTCGATGAAGTGAGACTCGGCATCAATGCCGTCTCGGCGCCGTTGTTTCGCGCTGAGGATGAGCTCATCGGCATCATCGGCATCGTGGGCACGACACCTGAGATCGGCAATCCGCCGCCGCGCTCGCTGATTGCGACGCTGCACGGGGTCGCCGCGGCTCTGTCAGCCGAGCTCAACTGCCGCATCTACTACGAGCGCGGCCTGGTGAAATAGGAGTCTCGCGGCCATGAATTCCTCACTGCCATCGACTCCTGTGCTGTCGGTTTCGAGCCAGGAGTTCCGCGAGCTCGCCACCCGGGTCGTGGAGCTGGCCGCGCAGTTCTATGGCCGGCTCGAGGATTTGCCGGCCTATCCACAAACCACCGGAATGCAGACGCTGCAAGCATTTGGTGGACCCCTGCCGGCTGCAGGCATGGGTGCGGCCGCTCTCGAGGCACTCGAGCGTGTCGTGCAGCTGTCACGGCCTCCGGGGCCGCGCTTCTTCGGATATGTGCTCGGCTCGGGGGAGCCCGTGGCCGCGCTGGGTGATCTCCTGGCGAGTGTCATCAACCAGAACCTCACGGCCTGGCGCTCTGCGCCCGCCGGAGTGGCCATCGAGCGCATCGTCGTCGGCTGGATCGCCGAGGCGATCGGTTGCCCGCATCTCACGGGCAGTCTGTGCGGCGGGGGATCAACGGCAAACCTCATGGCTCTCGCGATGGCGCGCGAGGCCCGCCTGCCGGCGAATGAGCGGGGCGCGCGGCCGGGGACGGTGTATGTGTCCAGCGAGGCACACATGTCGATGGCCAAGGCCGTCGGACTGTTGGGACTGGGCCGTGACAACATGCGCATCGTCCCCGTTGATGAGCGCCTGCGCATGCAGGTTGGCGCGCTCGAGCATCTGATCGAGGCGGATCGGGCCACAGGCAGAGAGCTCGTCGCGGTAGTCGCCTCCGCCGGCACGGTGAGCACCGGAGCGATTGACCCCTTGCAGGCGATTGCCGCGGTGTGCGAAAGACACGGGTTGTGGATGCATGTGGATGGCGCCTACGGCGCAGCGGCCGCGCTTGCCTGTCCGGAGAAGTTCGCGGGCCTCGAGCGCGCGGATTCCCTTTCGCTCGATCTGCACAAGTGGCTCTACCAGCCTGTGGATTGCGGCCTGTTGCTGTTCAGAGACCCGGCGCGCGCACGGGCCGCTTTTGCCTACACGGGTGATTACGCGCGCGTGCTCGAAGGCGAGTCGATCGAGGGCCTTGCCATCTTCGAGGAATCCCTCGAGCTCTCGCGCCGCTTCCGCGCCCTGAAGGTCTGGTTGTCCCTGCGTTATCACGGGGTGCAGGCATTTCGCGAGGCCATCCGGGCCGATCTCGATCATGCCGCGCAGTTGAGTCTGCGCATCGGTGAGTGTCCGGAGCTCGAGCTTCTGGCGCCGACGGACCTGAGCGCGGTGTGTTTCCGTTACCGTGGCGATGGCGGCGCGCAGGACCTCGACCGGCTCAACGGCGCGATTCTCAAGCGCGTCATCGACAACGGCCGCGTCTATCTTTCCAATGCCACGGTGTTCGGCAAAGTGGCCCTGCGGGCATGCTTCGTGAACCATCGCACCCGCGCGGCCGATGTCGCCGAAATCGTCAGCGAGGTGCTGCAGGCGGGTCGGGCAATCGCGACCTGAGGGTGGCGCGGCGCGCTGAGCGCCAAGGGTTCTTAGAGCGGGGCCGCGAGCGCTCAGGGGTCCGTAGAAGGCGGCTGTCGGGCCGCCTCGATGAGCCCTAGCGCCCGTTCGGAGCAGTCGAGCTCGTTGAGCAGCAGCAGCGCGAGGCGCGCGAGGTAGAGCGCCTCCGTACCCGGTGGCTGCGAATCGATGGCGGCCACCAGCAGCGCGTGGGCACGCTCCAGAGAGCTGTCTGGGCCTTCGCCGCTTTGTGAATGCATGGCCTGTCCTCAGATGACTGTGCAAGCCCGACACAAACCAACACCCACATCCCGCACCGTGGCCGCGCGCCACCTCGCGCAAACGTGCCCGTCGGGTCGGGCAAGGTAAACGGTTCCCGGACGCGCATCGTAGATTTGCGGCGCGACCCCCGCCACATCCTGCAGAAGCTCCACGTATTCGCTGCTGTCGCGCTCGGCAGGCGGTGCGCCGGTGAGCACCAGAAGGCGCAACTCGCCCCGAGAGTCGAGCCGAGTCACGGCGCGAAGCTGCTCGAGACATTCAGCGTGCGCGCCTGTCCACTTGCCCGGCAGGAACAGCAGCACGGTGAATCCCGTCCCGAGCCGCTCGAGCAGATATCCCGGGCCCGAGTGACCGCGGATGCGCAAGTTATGCAGGGGCGCTCCCGGCGCCGGGCCACTCCGAAAAGCCTCGAGCCCGGCGGCTGCCTCCTCCGGGGTGTTGAGCTCACTGCCGGCATAGGTGTAAGGCACGGACTGGCGTGGATCGATCAACGGCCGCACGAATTCATGTCGGCTTGCGAGGGACAACACGGCCGCACGCATGAGGCGCTCTCCCAAAGAGCTGGGGGTCATGAAGCGAGTGGACTTCTCCGCCTGGCGGTGAATATCGAGGGTCGCGTTGCGGCGCTCGCTCGAGTAGCTGTGCAGAAGCCTCTCAGGCGCATCGCCGCGCAAGACCCAGGCGAGCTTCCACGCCACATTCTGCGCATCGGCGAGACCGGAGTTCAGGCCGCGCACCCCGAAGATCGGTACCAGATGAGCGGCATCGCCTGCGAACAGCACATGCCCATGCACGTAGCTTTCCAGAGCCAGGGAGTGCGCGCGGTAGATGGAAGTCCACAGCAGCTCCCATTCGCCGTGCTCGCCGATGAAGTCGAGGTGCCGCTGCACGCGCTCACGGACCCTGTGCGGCTCGCTCTCGCGCCTGTCATCGTCGTGCTCCTGCAGCTGATAGTCGATCCGCCAGATATCCTCGGGCTGTCGATGCATCAGCACCGTCGAGCCGGGGTTGGAGGGCGGATCGAACCAGGCCCGGCGCTCGGTGGGATACGAGCTCCGCAGGCGGATGTCCGCGATCAAATAGCGGCCCGCGAAGGACGAGCCGCAGAGGGGTAACTGCAGAAGCCTTCGCGCCGGAGAGCGGGCACCGTCGGCTGCGAGGAGCCAGGAGCAGCTCGTCTGATACATGCCCGCGGTGGTGGCGACCCTTAGCTGCACCCCGTCGGGCTCGGGCTGAATGCCGACCAGCTCGTTGCCCCACCGCAGCTCGATCGCCTCCTGGCGAGCGCAGTGTTGCGCCAGGAACTCCTCCATGTAGTACTGCTGCAGGTTGGTCATGGGAAAAAACTTCTCGGCGTCGCTGTGAGGCATGCACAGCTCGTGGATCGGATGCGCACCATGGAAGGCATGGCCGCGAGTCCAACCGAGTCCTTTGGAAACGAAGCGCTCGGCGACACCGATCCAGTCGAGAATCTCCAGGCTGCGTCGGGCGAGGCAGATCGCGCGGCTGCCCTCGCCAGCGCGGGTGCTCTTCTCGAGAACCACGGTGCGGATTCCGAATCGCGCCAGGCAGGCTGCTGCGGCGAGACCGACCGGACCTGCCCCGGAAATCACTACCGGATGATGGCAGGCAGTCCCCGCGAGCTCCCGCGGCGCCACCTCCGCGTGGGGCTCGCGCTGCCGGTAGTTGTCGCGCTCTTCGCTTCGCGAGTGGGACGTAAACGGCCTCGATGGTACTGCTCAGCGCAGCAAGGTCGCCCTCGATCGGGCCAGGGCGGGTCTGCGGTGGGCAGCATAGCGCCGAAGCCCGATGCGCGGACGCCACACCCTGCGAGGCGGCGTCCGCGGTGATCGGGGTCTTTGACAGAATGCGAAACAGTGCTCAGGTTCACTTTCCCGCTTCGCCTATTCTCGCCACTGGGGACGGCCGGAACGCTGAGCATGCCGAGAGCTCGACACACCGCGATGATCGAATGCCTGATTCAGGGGGAAATCAGCGCGGATGCGGAGTCCGACCCGCTCGAAGCGCTGAGCCTGATGCGCCGGGCGCTGCCCCCGACGCGCGCTCTGCTCGCACTGGCCCCTGGCACCTCGCGCGGCAAGCTCCGCGAAACCCTGTGGGCAGACCTGCTCGAGATCGAGCTCGTCAGCGACCGCCGCGAGGCCCTGAGCCGGCTGGCCCGCGATTTTTATCCCATCGTGCTCACCGACAGCCTGGAGCTCATCCGCGCCCTGCGCCATCGCAGGTCACGCTGCTCGGCGGTGCTCATCTATTTCTCGGCCCGATCCGACAGCGCAGACCGCGCGGCCGGCATTCGCGCCGGGGCGGATGATTGCATCGGAAATGACGCCTCCGAGGAGGAGTTGCACGCACGCATCACCGCGGCGCGGCGCGTCGCCGAGCTGGAATCCGTGTTGCGCGCAGCGTTGGCCGAGAATCACCGTCTGTCGAGCGTGGACGACCTGACACGCATCGGCAGCAAGCAGTTCTTCAACCGGCAGTTCACTCGCGAGGCCGAGCGAGCTGCGCGCTCCGGGCGGGCACTCTCGCTCATTCTGTGTGACATCGACCACTTCAAGATCATCAATGACACGCTCGGACACGCCAGCGGAGACGAAGTGCTGCGGCATTTCGGCACGCGGCTGCAGCGTCTCGTGAGCGGGGAGTGCAGTTGGATTGCGCGTGTCGGCGGCGAGGAGTTCGCCATCGTGCTGCCGGGCGTCGCGCTCCCGGAAGCCACGGAAACCGCGCGGGCCCTGTGCCTCGGAATCGCGGCCGCGCCGTTTCGGATCGCCGGGACCAGTCTCGAAGTGACCGCCAGCTTCGGGCTGTGCGGCGTGGATCGGGTCTTCCCGCAGGAGACCGATTTTGCCGAGCACGCCTTCAAGGCGGCCGACGAAGCGCTCTATCGCAGCAAGCGTTCGGGCCGCAACCGCGTCACCACGACGACCTTGCCCGTGCCCGATCTGCTCTGCGCCTGCGGCTGATCGGAGCCGCTGCAGCCGCAGCGGCGCAGAAGGCTACAACTGGGCCGCCGAGAAGGTGTCGCAAGCCTCGAGGCGCCCACCATCGACCCCGCGCCGGAACCAGGCGACGCGCTGTGCGCTGGTGCCATGAGTGAAGGTTTCCGGAACGACGGTGCCGCGGGCGCGGCGCTGCAGGGTGTCATCCCCGATCTGGGAAGCCGCATTCAACGCGGACTCGATGTCTCCCGGCTCGAGGCGCCAGCCGTGCTCGCGCTGCGAGCGCGTGGCCCACACACCTGCAAAGCAGTCCGCCTGCAGCTCCAGGCGCACGCTGAGTGCATTCGATTGCGCATCATCTGCGCGCAGCCTCTGCTTATCCACACTGCCGAGGATGCCGAGCAGGTTCTGCACGTGATGACCGACTTCATGGCCGATGACATACGCGTGCGCGAACTGTCCCGGCGCACCGAGCTGTCGGGTCATGAGGTCGAAAAAGCTGAGATCGAGATACACGATGCGGTCGTTCGGACAGTAGAAAGGGCCGGCTGCCGCTTCGCCTTGACCGCAGGCCGTCGGATAACTGTCCCGGAAGAGCCGCAGGTGCGGATCCTGATACGTGAGGCCGCGCTCCTGGAAAGCCGCCGTCCAGACCGTTTCGGTGCTGCGCAGGACCTGTGAGACGAATTTGGCCTGCGCATCGTTTGCCGGGGGCGCCTGCGCCGGTGCGGCCGGTCCGCTCTGCAGGCCGCCGGCGCCGCTCAGCAGGCCGAGAATCTGCAGCGGATTGATGCCGAAGACCCAGCCGCCGATCAGTGCGATGACGATCGTGCCAAGTCCGATCCCGTGAATAGGGCGAAATCCGCTCGAGCCACGCACGTCCTCGACGTTCTGGCTTTCTTCCTGGTCATCCATCCGCATTGGGGCTGCTCCGCGGGCGCGCGCTCGGAATCGTGATGTTACCTGAAGAACTCGCGAAGCATGGCAGCGGTAAGCATGCGGAGCGGCGATGGGCCCCGCATCTCCTTTCACCGAGTCTGGCTTACCAGTAGTGAGGGGCCTTGTAGTAGTCGAAGCTTCGATCGCGATAAGCCGTTGCGTTATTGGCGACCAGCGCATCGATCGAGTCAGCGGGAGCCGCCTTGAGTTGCTCCTTGCTGTAGTTGACGACGTAGCCGCCCTCGCGCTCGTTGTACTTCAGGGACGACCAGGGAATCGGGTGATACTTCTCTCCCATCCCAAGGAAGCCGCCAAAGCCGACGATGGCGAACACGATGTTATTGGACGTCTTGTCCAGAACGATGTCCTCGATCGTGCCAATCTTGTTGCCGGTCGGATCCTGCACGTTGGTCCCGAGCACCTTCTTGGCGCGGATCGCATCGGAAGCTGCTGCACTCATGCCCATAACGATACCTCCAGGTTGAGAGATGGACGCAAAGCCAGTAATGAGCGCGCGGGGCCGGAGTTCCACCGCGCGAGGCGCGTTTCCTTTCGGAAGGCCACGCACTAAAAAGGGCCGTTTTGGATGCGGCCCTTTGAGGATTCGAGAGCCTCGTCTTTCAACAGGGATCGAATCGACGGTTTAAGCTTATTCCGGGGGTACGCGGCGCGGCAATTCCCCTCGGGCCTCTCTCGTTGTAAGACTTGTCCGACTGTGCCTCACAAGGCGCTATCCGCCGGAAACTCCCCGCCGAAGCGGCGCTTGCGCGCCTCCGTGAAAGCGTGTGGCGTCTGGGGCTTGATGAACAATGCGACGACCTCCCGGTGTCGGGCACGAATATTCTGCTCGATCTGCAGGACGTGCTCCTCGATCTGCGGCACGCGCAGCTCGTCCGCGAACTCGAGACTGAGCGCCACCAGGATCTGATCGGGCGCAAGCTGCGCACTGAGCAACCCGTTCACACGCGACACCGCCGGATCCCGCGCGGCGATGCTCCGGATCGACTCGGAGAGCTCGTGACTGGCGGTCTCGCCGATCAGCAGACTCTTGCTCTCGCGCGCCAGCAGAATAGCGATGGCGCCCAGTACCAGCCCGATCAGGATGGAGGCGATCCCATCGAATACGGGCATCTGCAAGCTCGCGGCCATGTACGTGCCCAGCGCGGCGATCAGCACGCCCAGCAGTGCCGCGCTGTCCTCGAACAGCACCATGAAGGCCGGCGGATCCTTACTGCGGCGGAAGGACTCGAAGAGGCTGTCGGCGCCGCGTCGGCGCATGGTACGAAACTGCCTGACGGCGACCAGCCAGGAGGCCCCCTCGAAAATGAACGCCAGCGCGAGAACGATATAGCTCACGCGCACGTCCTGGATCGGATGCAACTCGCGGATCTGCACGATGCCCTGGTAGAGCGAAACGCCCGATCCCACCGCAAAGACCAGCAGCGCAACGATGAAGCTCCAGAAGTAGAGCTCACGCCCATGTCCAAGCGGATGGGCGGCATCCGGGCGCTTGGCCGCCCGGTGCTGGCCATAGAGCAGCAGGATCTCGTTGCCACTGTCCACGAGCGAGTGCACCGCCTCGCTGGTCATGGCGGAGCTGCCGGTCCACACCGCGGCCATGATCTTGGTGGCTGCCACGAGCAGGTTTCCGATCAGTGCGGCGGTGACCGATTGCCTGGAGGAAGGCTCGTGGCGCATCAGCGACGGCTCACCAGCCCAGCTATCTCATCGGCGAGCTGGGCCACGGCGAGGCTCATCGCATGGGCCTGCTGCGCATAGTCCGCGCCACCGGCAGGCTCGGTGATGTGAATGCCGAGATTCACGGTCGAGGTGTCCGAGCCCGGCGGCACGAGCGACCAGGCTCCCTCGAGAATGACGTTGCCGGAGGCGTCCGCCACGAAGCGCAGCACGTCCACTGTGAGGGTGTTGGTTTGCGGCGGGGCGGGTTGCTGCGGCAGCACGACTGCGCCTGCGGGCAAGCGCAGGAGCAGATCCTGAGTGAGCACCCCGCGCATCATCTCCCCGAGCGGGGCGCCCCAGCGATGCCGGTCACTCACGATCAGCGCACCGGGTGAGCCTTCGCGCACGATCTGATCCCGGTCGAGGAGCGGCGGGATGTGCACCGCGACGATCTGGATGGGTCCATGGGGGACTTCCGGTGCGGGGTGTGAGGCCGGAATCGGCTCGAGCGTGAAGAACTGAGTCGGAGGGCTCGATGCACAGCCTGCGCCGAGGGCAGCCAGTGCGATCGCAAGCGCAAGACGCATCGGACTCATCGCACCACCTGGTCGCGAAGCGTCACTTCGCCCGCGCGTCCTCGGATCAGCGCCTCGGGGTGCTCATCGAGATAGCTCGCCAGCGTGCGGATCGCGCGCGCTGCCCCGGCCATCTCGCGCAGTGCCTGCTGCAGGTTGCCATCCGGAGCGACGGCGTTCGCCCCCATGATCTTGCGCGCCGCGGCGCTCGTGGCGTCGATTTCCCCGGCCGCGTGGCGCAGCGTGTCGACGGTGCGATGGATACTGTCGAGCGTGGGCGCCACCTGCGGTTGCACCGCCTTCAGCGTGCTGTCCAGCTCGGCGAGGGTCTGCTCCAGGTGGCCGATGCTTTCATCCAGCTTCGGTGAGGAGACCAGGTTCTTGACCCGTTCGGTGATGGCGCGGACGTTGTCACCGATCTGTCGGATCGGAAGCTGCCCCAGCTCGTGCGGAAGGTTCGCCATCCCG
>Ga0070741_10014395_pt1 | contig 13676 bp, 14 predicted proteins | sample Coa_R1_4_FD_66440 | JGI IMG/M metagenome (GOLD analysis project Ga0070741, IMG submission 66440) | Surface soil microbial communities from Centralia Pennsylvania, which are recovering from an underground coalmine fire - Coalmine... | ecosystem: Environmental > Terrestrial > Soil > Unclassified ... | reverse complement strand
AGCGCCGTCCCGGCACTCGAGCAGATCGGCACCGAGCTCGGGTCCGCACCCGCCTGCGTCGTCGCGAAACCCGCACACGTGACGACGGCCAAGATGAGCAGAAGCCGCAGCTTCATCGCCCCTCCCTTGTTGATGGAGGCCCGAGTCTACGCCCGTCGGATCTGAACGAAAACCCAATGCAGATGCCGCCGGGCCGCTATTCCTCCCGAGCCCAGAAGGGGAACCCGATGCGGATGTCCAGCTCGATGTACTGGTCGAGCTTGACCCCGTCCCGGACGACGCGCGCGGCGTGCGCCATCTGAGCACAGGTTTCGACACTCGGGACGTCGAAGATCAGGTGCCAGGGCCAGACGGGGCCGCCGGTTCCGGGGCCGACGGCGAGGAGGTCGTTGCAGAAGGAGGCGATTACGACCGCGCCGAGCTCTTCCCACTCGCTCAGCATCTTCCGGAACCGCGGAAAGACGACGGTGTTCCGTTCGTCGGGTGACGCGCGGAAGAGATTCTCGTTTCCGCGGCCGACAGCCAGCGCGCGGTACGGATAGCGAACGGGCTTCGGTTCCCAGCCGGTCGGCATCGGCTCGGGGTAACGCCAGGTCGACTCGGTCATCGTTCCTCTCTTTCGTCGTCTGAGACGGTCGCGGGACAGGTCGTGAGTACGATCGTCCAATGATCGAGCGGCTGCCCGATCGGAACGGATTCGGCGATCAGGCGGGGTATGCACGCGCGGTCCGTCACGGTGACCTGATCGCGGTCAGCGCGACTGCCGCGCTCGAGGATGCTCGGATCGTCCACGAGGGCGACGCCTATGGTCAGGCGCGCGTCGCATTGGATCGAGCCCTCGCTGCAGCACGGGAGCTCGGCGGACATCAGGCGAACGTGATTCGGACGCGGGTGCTGCTCGCGCCCGGGTGCGATTGGCGAGAGGTGATGCGTGCGCACAAGGAGACGTTCTCGGCCGCCGCCCCGGCGAACACCTCGTACTACGTGGGCGGGCTGATCCCGGAGGGAGCGCTCGTTGAGGTCGAGCTGGACGTCGTCGCCGGTTGAAGCGCGAGACGGGCATCCCCTAGATCACCTGTGCTTCCACGGCCTCGAGCGCCGATGCGAAGCGATCGGCGCGGACGGCGTTCGACCATTCCGGCGGCGCGTCGCCGTCGAACGTCTCGGCGATCATCCTTCCGACCGCGGGCGCAACCATGAATCCGTGGCCGCTGAAGCCTGCCGCGACCCAAAGGCCGTCTTCGAGTCGATCGACGATCGGCTGCCCGTCCGGAGTCATGTCGTAGTCGCCGGCGACGACGATCGGAAGCGAGACGTACTCGAGGATCGGCAGAAGCTCGACTGCGACTTCCCGGATTCGGCGTCGCCAGCGTGCCTCGTTCGCGTCGAGGGCCCCCGTTGCGTGCAGGTCGCTGGCGAGAACGCGCCCGTTGGCCAGCTGCTTCGCCGCGAAACCGAGGTCGACCGCGATCACGAGCGGCTCGAGCAGGCGTTCGCGGATGGGATCGCTGTAGAAGAGGTACCGCGGTTCGCGTTTGATTGGGAGGTGATGCCCGAGCGGCGCGAGCAGCGTCGCCGATTCGTGTGCGGCGGCGACGACGACCGTCTCGGCGTGCTCGGAGGCGCCGTCCTCGAAGCCGAGCTGCCAGCCTGCTCCGTTTCGCTCGACGGTTGCGACGCCGCGGATCTCGAGCCGGCCGCCTAGACGCGCCACGAGCTCGGCAAATGCTTCCACCACGGCCTGGGGCCGGTCGTAATACCCGTCGTCCGAGCAGTACGCGGCGCCGGCGAGCCCGTCGGGATTGAGCGACGGAACGAGCTCCGCCGCTTCCTGCGCGTTCAGTAGCTGCGAGCGGATCCCGAGCTCGTGTTGGACCGCGATGTTCGACTCGAGCTGGCGCAGCGACACGGGCTGGTGGGCGATGAAGACGTAGCCGCACCGATCGAGCCGCGCCTGCGCAAGCGTGCCGTAGCGGTCGGGGAACTCGGCGTAGAAGCCGACCGACTCGCGTGCCATCAGGCAGTTGGCGCGGGTGCCCCACTGCTGTCGGATCCCGCCCGGCTGGACGCCCGATGCGCCTGCGGCCACACCCGTCCGTTCGAAGACGCTCACGTCGACGCCCGTCTCGAGCAGATTCAGCGCGACGGCCAGTCCGACCACGCCCCCGCCGATCACTGCACAGTGGCGCCGCGCTGGGGTCGACCGCCGGTTGCCTCCCATCAGGCCCGACAGTATATTGGCACCTTGTTCATGGTCATGAACAGCGCGGGTTGCGGGCGGGTCGACCGGTGACGCGCGCGGGTCGTGCCGTGTCTCCTGCAGCAGGAAGGGGTGCGCGTATGTCTTTCACCCGCTCGGATCGCTTCCGCCGCTTCCTCCGTTCCGCCGTTCCGGTCTCGGCGCTCGCCCTGGCGGCCGCGCTCGTCGCCGTGAGCTCGGTCGGGAACGCGGCGACGACGAAGGCTTCTGGCACCCGCGGCGCGGCCGCCGCAGGCGTGCTCCGGATCGCAGTGACTCAGCCCCCGAACTCGTTCGACCCCGCTGTCCTGGCGGACAACCGATCGATCGAACTGGCGCAGAACGTCTTCGATGGACTAACGGATGTGAACGATCAAATGAAGATCGTTCCCGCCATCGCGTCCAGCTGGAAAGTGACCGGCGGCGGGAAGGTGTACACGTTCCACCTGCGCCACAACGTGCGCTTCCAGAACGGCAGCCCTGTGACGGCCCAGGACTTCGTCTATTCCTTCAACCGGGCTCTCAATCCGAAGACTGCGAGCCCCGACAGCTTCTTCCTCACTGACATCGCGGGAGCCGATGCGGTGAACAAGGGAAAGGCGAAGGCGGCGTCCGGGTTGAAGGCGATCGGCAAGTACACCCTGCGCGTCACTCTGACGCATTCCGCCGGCTATTTCCCGGCGCTGGTCAGCCGCTGGCCCGCGTGGGTCGTCGATCCGAGCGTGGTCGCGAAGAAGGCGAACTGGGCCACAGCTGGAAACGCGATCGGGACGGGAGCCTTCCGCTTCACCGGGAGCGTCGGCGACTCGCAGTACACGTTCACGGCGAATCCGTCGTACTTCGGCAAGAAGCCGAAGCTGCAGAAGGTCGAGGTCACGGTCTTGCCGTCGACGACCGCCGCGGTCGCCCGCTACCAGTCGGGGGACTTCGATGCGGTCATCAACCTCGATTCGCCGTCGATCCAAGTGGTCAACTCGAACTCGACGCTGAAGAAGGAGTTCCATTCACGTCCTCTGCTCCGCGTTGTCTGGCTGGGCATGGGCTACAACAAGCCGCCGTTCAACAAGCTCAACGTGCGGCTCGCGTTCAATCACGCGATCGATCGCGCAGGTCTGATCAAGGTTTCCGCCGCCGGCCAGGCCACCCCCGCATCCGGCTGGCTTCCGCCCGGACTCCCGGGGAGCATCGCAGGCACGCAGAAGCCGTACTCCTACGATCCGGGCCTGGCGAAGCGTCTGCTCGCCCAGGCGGGATACCCGGACGGCAAGGGATTCCCGGCGACCGACCTCTACTACACGCTCGGGACGGGAGAGTACGAGCAGGCGTTCGAGTTCATCCAGAACCAGCTCCAGCAGAATCTCGGGGTCCACATCGGGCTGAAGCAGATGCCGCCGAACGCGTTCAACGCGCTCATGAGCAACGCCGCAAAGCGGCCGAACTTCTACGGGTACTCGTTCGGTCTCGACTACCCCGACGCACAGGAGCAAACGACGTACCTCGGGATCACCGGTGCCGGCTACAACTTCGAGAACTACTCGGACAAGCAGTACGACTCGCTCGTCAACCGCGCGAACGCGAGCTCGAACCAGGCAAAGCGCGCAGCGCTCTACGCGGCCTCGGAGCGCCTCCGCTTCAAGCAGGCCGTCGACGTCAACCTCTATTACCCGAACACAACCTGGCTCGTGAAGCCGTATGTTCACGGCTTCGGCGAGTCGCCCCTCTACACGAAGAAGTGGCTCAACGTCTCGGTGAGTAAGTAACGACCGACGTGGGGTCGCGACCGCCGGCGCGCGACCCCACACAACTCGGTATGGGACGCTACGTCTTGCGAAGACTGGTTGCGCTGATCCCGATCTGGATCGGCGTCTCGTTCATCGCGTTCGTGATGGTGCATTCGATCCCCGGCGGACCGTTCGACACGGGTGCGATCCGCTCGCAGCAGGGGACCGAGAACCTTGCGCACTTCTACCATCTCGACAAGCCGCTGCTCGAGCAGTACGTGCTCTACATCTGGCAGGTCCTGCACGGTGATCTCGGGCAGTCGATGGTGAACCGCGGCCTGACCGTCAACGCCGTCATCAGCGGCCGACTGCCGACGTCCGCCGAGCTCGGAGCCGCGGCGCTCGTGGTCGCGCTGGGCGTCGGCATTCCCGCGGGCGTCGTTGCGTCGGCGCGCCGTAATCGGTTGCTCGACCACGCGATGATGCTGTCGGCAACAGTCGGCTACGCCGTTCCGAACTTCGTCTTCGCGCTGCTGCTGATCCTGGTCTTCGGCCTCTCGCTGCACTGGCTGCCGCTCGGCGGCTGGGGCCATCTGAACCAGGTTCCGCTCCCGGCCCTCGCACTCGGGCTGCCGTGGGCCGGGTTGGTCGCTCGGATGACCCGTGCATCGATGCTCGACGTCGTCCACCAGGACTACATCCGCACGGCCTACGCCAAGGGTGCGGGGCCGCTTACGGTGCTCGTCCGGCACGCGTTTCGCAATGCGCTCATTCCGCTCTCGACGCTGATCGCGATCCTGGCGGCCGAGGTCATCACCGGCAGCCTGATCATCGAAAACATCTTCGGCATCCCCGGGGTCGGCCATTACATGGTCGACAGCATCCTCGGGTCCGACTACTCGATGACCCTCGGCTTCATCATCTTCTACGCGACCCTGATCTTCGTCGCGAACTTCCTGGTCGACCTCAGCTACGGCTGGATCGATCCGAGGATCCGCCATGAGTAGCGGTCACACGACAGTCGAGGCGGAGGCGCACGCCGTCGTCGACGACGATCCGGAGGGCGCCGCTGCGAGCCTCGATCGGCGCCGCTCGCCGGCCCGCGCAGCGTGGCGGCGGTTCGCGCGACACCGGCTCGCGCTCATCTCCCTGTTTGTGTTCGTCGGAATCGTCGTGATCGCCGTCTTCGCCCCGCTCGTCAGCGGCGCGTCACCGACGGCGATGACGAGCTCTCCGCTCGCGCCTCCGAGCAGCGCGCACCTGATGGGGACCGACAGTCTCGGCCGCGACCTCTGGGCACGGGTTGCGTCCGGCGCGCGCATCTCGCTCGAAGTCGGATTCGTGAGTCAGCTGATCGCCGTGGCGATCGGGGTCACGGTCGGAGCGTTCGCCGGCTTCTATCGCGGGTTCGTCGAGTCGATCCTCATGCGGCTCACCGACATCATGCTCTCGCTCCCATCCCTGCTCTTCGCGCTTCTGTTGCTTGCGCTCCTGGGAGCGAGCGTGAGGGTCGTTGTGCTCGCCCTCGGCCTGTCGATGTGGCCGGTCGTCGCGCGCATCGAGCGGGGTCAGATCCTCCAGGTCATGAACAAGGAGTACGTCGAGGCAGCCTACGCCAGCGGCTGTTCGAATCTTCGCGTGCTGCGACATCACCTGCTGCCGAACACGCTCGGCCCGGTCGCCGTTCAAGCGACGTTCGGCGTGTCACAAGCGATTTTCGCCGAGGCCTTCCTCGCATTCCTCGGTCTCGGTGCCCAACCGCCGACCCCAAGCTGGGGGCGGCTGCTGACCGAAGGCTACGAGTACATCCGAACCTCGCCACACCTGATCGTCTTCCCCGGGATCGCGATCTCCCTGACCTTGCTCGCGATCAACTTCATCGGCGACGGGCTCCGTGACGCCCTCGATCCGCACCAAACCTGAAAGGAGCCGCATGCCCGCAAGCAAGGAGACGCGCTACCTCACCACGTCCACGCCGACAGACGGCGACATCACGATCCCCGTCGCGACGGCGGTCGGTGCGGGCGATGGCCCGACGCTACTCGTCGTCGCGGGCGTGCACGGCTCCGAGTACGTCGGGATCGAAGCGACCAAGCGGCTCTTCCAGTGGGTGGACACCACGCGGCTGCGCGGCCGGCTGATCACCGTTCCCTGCCTCAACGTCCCCGCGTTCTACGGACTTGCCGCACATGTCAACCCCGTCGACGGGCGCGACCTCGGCCGTTCCTTTCCCGGGGACGCCGACGGGAGCTACAGCGAGCGTCTGACGGATCTGCTGTGGCGGGAGGCCGTGCAGGCAGCGGACTTCGTGATCGACGTCCACGGCGGCGACCTCGAAGAGGAGCTCGTCGAGTACGCCCAGATCAACCTCACCGGCGACGAGAAGACCGACGCCGAGGGTGAGCGGCTCGCCCGCGCGCTCGACATGCCGATGTTCCTCAAGCGCCCCCGCCCCGAGGAACGGCCGGCAAGCGGCGGGCTGTTCGACATGGCATCCGCGGCCGGCATCCCCGCGGTCCTCAGTGAAGCCGGCAGTCACGGCGTCCTCGACGAGCACATCGTCGCGATCCACTTCCGCGGCCTGCGCAACGCCCTCTACCACCTCGGGATGTATGACGGCGAGCCGACACGCGAGCACCCGGACCCGCTGTTGCTCCACCGCTTCACCGGGATCGCCGCGCCCGTCGACGGCTTCTGGGTGCCCTACGTGAGGAAGGGCGACTTGATCAAGAAGGGACAGCCGGTCGGCGAGATGCAGGACCTCTTCGGGGAGAAGCTCGCGACCGTCGACTCCGACGAGGACGCGGCGATCCTCGGCGTCATGACCATCCCACCGCGGCCGCAAGGATCGATGTTGATGGGCCTCGGAACGCTCAACTAGCAGAAAGGAAGAGGCGAAATGCAAGGACAGCAGCGCCCATGGCCCTGGCGGCTGATCGTTCGCGGCGCCTTCCAGGACGGCTGGTCGCTCGCGCCGCAAGTCGAGAAGGATCAGGTGTTCCACGAGTGGATCGAGATCCACAAGGAGTGGCAGGCCCGCGGCTGCCGCCTGATCGCCACCGTCGACGACGAGCTCAACATGGTCGGGCAACCGGCCGGCCGCCTCTGGAACTTCTACAGCCTGTGGGAGATTCCCGACCCCGGCATCGTCTACGACCTGCTCAATTACTTCCGCACCGAAGAGGAAGGACGGCTGCGACTCGACAAGTACTTCCGCTTCGAAACGCTCGTCGGAAAGCCGATCGTCAGCATGGAAAAGGCGCTCCTCGGCGCAATCGCCGGGCAGCGACCGACGTCGTGACCGAGACCGCCGCTCCAGATCTGATCGTCGCCGGCGACGCCGTCCACACCTTCGACGACCGGGCCACGGTGGTGGAGGCACTGGCGATCGGTGACGGCGTCGTCGTCGACAGCGGACCGCTCGAGCGGGTCGAGCGAAGCGCCGGCCCCCGCACCGAGCGGCTGATCGTCGACGGTGACTTACTCCCGGGGTTCTGCGACACCCACATGCACTTCGAGAAGATCGCCCACGAGTTGCGTATGGTTCAGCTCGGCGACGCCGAGACGATCGACGAGGTGCTACAGCTCGTCGCCGACGTTGTCGCCGAGCTCGAACCGGGAGCATGGGTTCAATCGTTCGGCGACGACAACGCGTGGCACGAGACCCAGCTACGCGAACGGCGATTGCCGACCCGCCAAGAGCTCGACGCGGCCGCCCCGGATCACCCGGTCTTCCTCTATCGCGGTCAGGACGCGGCGGCGCTGAACAGCGCGGCCGCCGAACGGCTCCGGACGAAGCTGGACGACGACGCCGGCTGGTGCACCGAGGACGGCCGTCTCGCCTCGCCGCGCGCCCGGCTCCTCCAGGCGGAGCTCCCCGCACCGGCCGACGCCGCGGCGACGCTCGAACACGCCTCGCGACAGCTCCTCGGCTACGGCATCACGACCGTCGTCGACCCGGGCCTCCCCGCGCAGTTCGACGCGACCTGGCAGCTCTACCGCGAAGCAGCGCGCGGGAGTCAGGTGCTGCAACGGCTGTACCTGATGGACCGCCTCGACTATCACCGCAGCTTCGAGATGGAGCTCGAACGGGTCGAGCGCTCGGAGACACCGCGCAACGTCGAGCGCGATGGCGTTACCGGCTTCGGATTGAAGCTGCTCGTCGACGGCGAGTTCGACGACGCCTGGATGGGACCGGGCGATCCACAACCGGCGCCGCCGACCAAGCGCTACACGCCGGCCCAGATCGAGGCTACCCTCCGCCTCTGCGCCAAGCGCGGCTGGCCGATCTGCTTCCACGTCATCGGTCGGGGAGCCGTCGACGCCGTGCTCGCCGCCGTCGCGCGAGTCGGAGGTAAGCAGGCGTTCGAACGCAACCAGGTCACCCTCGCGCATGCGTTCTTCATGTCGGAGCAGAACCTCGACGACGCCGTACGCCTCGGGGTCGCGGTCTCCGTGCAACCACTGCTCGCGTACGTCTTCGAGAACGAGATGCAACGCGCGTGGGGAGAGCACGCACACCACGCAAATCCGTACCGGCAGATGCTCGACCGCGGCCTCGACCTCGCCGGCGGCTCCGATGTGCTCCCTTGCGAACCGCTTCGCGGGGCCGCCGTCGCCGTCACGCGAACCTCCCGCCTCGGCAGCCGCCTCGGCGCCGACCAGGCGGTGAGCGCGGCAGAGGCGATCTCGCTCTTCACCCGCAATGCAGCCGACTACGTCCGTCAACCTCACCTCGGCACACTGGAAGTCGGCGCCCCGGCCGACTTCGTGTGCTGGCCACGCAACCCGCTGGACACCCCCGCCGACGAATGGCCGCAGCTGCGTCCGACGCTCACCGCGATCGGCGGTCACGTCGTCTGGCGCAACGACGCAACCCCATCCCCAACACCGAACGGAGCAGCAGCTTGATGAAGGCGCGCAAGCACACACGGCACCTCGAAACCAAAGCCCCCGACGGCACGACGATCACCGTGCCGCTCGCGACGATCACCGGGTCACGCGACGGCCCCCGTCTGGCCATCGTCGGCGGCGTCCACGGCGCCGAATACGCCGGCATCGAAGCGGTTCGTCGAGTCATCGGGATGCTCGACCCGGACACCCTCTCCGGTGAAGTCGCCGCCGTCCCCTGTCTCAACCTCCCGGCGTTCTACGGCTTCGCCGCTCACGTCAACCCGATCGACGGAGAAAATCCGGCGCGTGTCTTCCCCGGTTCCGAGGACGGCTCGTATACCGAACGAATGGTCGACCTCGCTTGGAGGAACGCCCTCGCAGCGGCCGACTACATCGTCGACGTGCACGGTGGCGACATCGAGGAAGAGCTCGTCGACTACAGCCAGATCAACCTCAACGGCGACGCGAACCATGACGCGGCGGCCGAGGCGCTCGCACTCGCGCTCGACATGCCCTTCTTCGTCCGCCGTGCCGCGCCGAAGGAGCCCGTCACCAGCGGCGGGACGATCTGCCAGGTCGCCAGCGCACACGGCATTCCGGCCGCGCTCGCGGAAGCAGGAAGCCACGCAGAGCTCGAAGAGACCTCCGTCGAGGCCCACGTCAAGGGTCTGCGCAACGTCCTCTACCACCTCGAGATGCTGCCCGGCACGCCGAGCATCGACAACGAGCAGCCGATGCTGCTCCACCGCTTCACCGGGATCGCCGCACCGGTGAGCGGCTTCTGGTATCCGACGGTCAAGAAGGGTGACGTCCTGACAAAAGGACAGAGTGTCGGCGAGATGCGCAACTTCTTCGGCGAGCCATTGGCGACCGTGTTCTGCGAGGAGAACGCGGCGATCCTCGGCGTCATGACTGTACCCGCGCGCGCCCAGGGCGACATGCTGATGGGGCTCGGCACACTTGACTGACACGACGACAGCGCCGCCCCAGGCCTCCTCGGCAAATCTCGGACGAGCGCTGCGTGCAGCACGCCTCGCGCGGCGCCTGTCTCTTACGCAAGTCGCCGCGGCCACCGACATCTCGCGGTCATTCCTCTCACTCGTCGAGAACGGCAAGACCGACATCACGATCGGGCGCCTGACCCGGCTGATCGACCACTACGGAATCTCGATCGCGGACCTCCTCCCCGCGTCGCCACCCGCCGACGCGGAGATCGTCCGGCCCACCGAGCGTAGGCAGCTGCACTCGACGACAGAGGGAATCGACTTCTACCTGCTCGCTCCCGATTCGCAGCGCCAGATGATGCCGATGCTGGTGGAGCTCGAGCCCGGCGCCGCTCTCGCCGAGCACGGACGCCACCCCGGCGAGGAATTCATCATCGTCCTGGCGGGCGAGCTCGAGCTCGAGCTCGAAGGCAGTCAAACCCGTCGGCTACGGACCGGCGACGCGGCGTACTACTCAGCCGAACGACCGCACCGCTTCCGCAACGCAAGCCCGCGCCGGAGCCTTCGCATCCTTTGCGTGGACACGCCCCCGAATTTGTAACGAGCGGCCCGGCCTAGGCTCAGCGAGAACGATGCCGCCGCGACCGTGTGCCCGCTCGCGCGGACGGAGTCCGGCGGATGCCGGCCTCGGCGACCTGGCGGCCGTGTCCGAGCCGCTGCGCGAGCCGGTGCACGTCGTCGTGCTGCTCGGGCAGCACGAACGTGATCCCGTTGCCGTCCCGGCCCGCCCGGCCCGTGCGGCCGATGCGGTGGACGTAGTCGGCATCGGCGCCCGGCGGGTCGAAGTTGATCACGTGGCTGATGTCGTCGACGTCGAGGCCGCGTGCGGCGACGTCGGTCGCAACGAGCGTCGTCACGCGACCCGATGCGAACCGCGCGAGGGCGCGTTCGCGCTGACCCTGCGACATGTTGCCGTGCAGCGTCGCCGCCTGGATGTTCTGCCTGCCGAGCTTCCGCGCGAGCTTGTCGGCGCCGTACTTCGTGCGCACGAACACGAGCGCGAGCCGGTCGACGTCGTTCAGCTCGTCGACGAGGCGGTCGAGCTTGGTCTCGGCGGTGACCGCGACGAAGGTGTGCCGGATCTCGCCCTGCTCCGTCTCCGGCGGCAGCTCGGCGCTGACGCGTGAGGCGTCGACCGTGTAGGCGTGGGCGAGCTCGGTGACCGGACCGCGGAGCGTCGCGGAGAACAGCATCGTCTGCCGGTTCGCCGGAAGGCGGTCGACGATGCGGTCGACCTGCGGGCGGAAGCCCATGTCCAGCATCCGGTCGGCCTCGTCGAGAACGAGGATGCGGACGCGGTCGAGCGAGACCAGCCGCCGCTCGAGGAGGTCGTTGAGACGACCGGGTGTGCCCACGAGGATGTGTGCGCCGCGGGCGCGCGCGGCCTGCTTGTTGAGCGAGACGCCGCCGTAGACGGTCGCGATCCGCAGCCGCTTCGCGGCGGCGAGCGGCGCGAGCTCATCGGCGATCTGCGTCGCCAGCTCGCGCGTGGGTGCGAGTACGAGCGCGGCCGGCGCATGGTTGGCGCCGGCGACGCGCGCGATCAGCGGCAGGCCGAAGGCGAGCGTCTTGCCCGAGCCGGTGGGCGACTCGGCGAGGATGTCGAGCCCCGCGAGCGCATCGGGCAGAGCGGCCGACTGGATCGCAAAGGGCGTCGTGACGCCTCGTTTCGCGAGCGCTCGGACCAGATCCTGGTCGACGCCGAGCGCGGCAAAGGTGGATGACATGAATTGGACTCCTTTTCAGTGCAGGGATCGAGATGCAAAGACTCGAAACGCCTGAAAAGGAGGACCGAGAAGCTGAATCTCACGGCGCCGAACGGCGACCGTGGCGACAAAGTAGCAGCCGTGTCACTCCGGCCCGCGGCCGCCGACCTGCTCGACGACCCACTCGTCGGCCTCGTCGGCGTCGATGCCCCGCGCGAGCGCGATCTCCGCCACCAGCAACTTCCGGGCCTGCAGGTAGATCTGCCGCTCGCTCGGCCCGGTGCGGCTGTTCGCCGGCCCCGCCGCAAGCCGCTGCTCGCGGTGCACACCGTCACGAACGACCTCGGCAAGATCCGTCACGCTGCCGGTCGCAACCTTTTCCCGCATCGCCCGGAAACGCACCGTCCACTTGTCTTCGTTCGCCGTCGTCTTCCCGCAGAGCGTTCGACGCACATCCTCCAGCTCGTGCTCACCCAGCGGTCGACGCAGGGCGTCGTGCGCACGGCCGACCGGCAGCGTCACCCTCAGGCCGCTCGTGAACAGCACGACGATCGTGTCCGGCATGTCGTCGCCACCGGCGACACGATCTTCGACGCAGCCGATCCCGTGCGACGCGTAGACGACGACGTCGCCGGGGGAGAGATTCAGCGGATCCGGTTGCAACGTCACTCCTCCATTCCTCGTTGGAACGGGCAGAGGAGGCGCGCGGGCGCATCCGGTACTCGCTCGAGTCGCCGATCAGCGTAGCAGCGCACTTCCAGGTACCTGTCGCGCGCTGGCGATATGGTCGCACCGTGGACGACGGCGCTGGTCATGTCGGACTGCTGCTGACGGCGCTTCCCGCTTCGCTTGCGATCGACTTCGCGCGCCGCGCCGACGATGCCGGCTTTCGCACGGCGTGGTTTCCCGAGATCACGTTCGCGGACTCGTTCGGCCCCGCCACCGCGGCGGCGCTCCAGACGAAGCGCATCGGCATCGCGACCGGTGTCGTCGGCGTCTGGTCCCGCTCCGCCGTGACGATGGCGCTGCAGGCGGCGACGTTGCAGCAGCTGTCGAACGGGCGGCTGCTGCTCGGCCTCGGCGTCCAGGCACGCGGTTACGTCGAAGCGTGGCACGGGCAGCGATACGAGAAGCCGATCGCGGCGATGCGTGACTTCGTCACGATCCTCCGCCGCGTGTTCGCGGGCGAGCTCGTCACGTACGAGGGCTCGGTGTTCTCGGTCCGCAACTTCCACCTCGACATGGAGCTGCCGTCGCCGCCGCGCATCACCATCGCCGCGAACGGTCCCCGGATGATCGAGCTCGCCGGTGAGATCGCCGACGGGATGATCGGCTGGTTCCAGTCGCTCGAGTACGTCCGCGACGTGACGATGCCCGCGCTGCGCCGGGGCGCCGAGCGTGCCGGGCGCTCGCTCGACGACATCGAGATCACCGTGGGGTTTCCCGCGGTGGTGACGGAGGACGACAGCGGCGTCGAGCTCGCGAAAGGGCAGGCGATGATGTATGCGACGGCGCTCGGCTCGGCGCCCGCGTACCTCGAGAGCGCGCGCGCCGCGGGGTTCGGCGACGTCGCGGAGGCGATCGGCGAGCGCGTGCATGCCGGCGACCTGCGCGGGGCGGTCGCCCTCGTCCCCGACGAGATGGTCGACGCGCTGCTGATGGCCGGCAGCGCAGAACGCGTCCGCGCACGCATCGACGCGTACCGCGAAGCGGGCCTGAGCGCGGTCCACGTGCTCCCGTCCCCGCCCGGCGGCTACTACCCCCTCTACGAGGATCACTTTCCGGTCGAATCGCTCTCCCGGCTGCCGGCGTTCGACTTCGACGCGCTGCTCGGCAGCTTCGACCGGGCGATCCGGCTCCTAGCCTAGGCTCGTCGGATGGACGTACCTGAGTCGGTCCGGCGCCTGGCGGTGTACCCGTTCCACGAGCTGCCGCTGCCGCCGGACGTCGAAGAAGTGGAGCTCGACGGCGCTACTGTCGGGTTCGACCGGTGGCCGACGGCGCAGGTCGTGGGGATTCGAGGCGACGGGCCTACGGACGTCGCGGCAACGGTCGAGGCTGCGCGCGCCGGCGCCCGGGAACGCGGCAAGACGATCCTCGCATGGTGGGTGCC
>Ga0070741_10014394_pt1 | contig 13676 bp, 14 predicted proteins | sample Coa_R1_4_FD_66440 | JGI IMG/M metagenome (GOLD analysis project Ga0070741, IMG submission 66440) | Surface soil microbial communities from Centralia Pennsylvania, which are recovering from an underground coalmine fire - Coalmine... | ecosystem: Environmental > Terrestrial > Soil > Unclassified ... | reverse complement strand
CTTACGGTCCCGACAAGATCTTTGATCGATTGCCCGGATCGGTTCAGGAGCAGATCATCGACAAGAAGCTGAAGTTTTATGTCATCGACGCGTTATTAGATGGAGGAGCGGACATCGAAGCGCCTGGCGCTATTTTCACCGGCGGTACTGCAATGTCAGACGCAGTCGTATTTGCTAACTACAATGCCGCTCGGCGACTGGTTGAGCGCGGAGCTCAAACGACTATTTGGCAGGCGGCCGCCCTGGGGTTGTTTGATCGAGTCGAGAAATACTTTGCAGCAGAGACTCCGCCAGATGAGCGGGAAATTACGGGAGCCTTTTGGCACGCCTGCCGAGGCGGCCAACAACCGACTGTGGAATACCTGTTAGAACGTGGGGCAGAGATCAATTGGTTACCTCCATGGGATAAGGTTACGCCACTTCACGCAGCGAAGCAGAGCGGGAATGAAAATCTCGTCCAATGGCTAGAGAGCAAAGGTGCGAAGATGGCAACAGAGTTAACGTAGCCGAAGGATTATCAATATGAGCGATGAACCCAGAACACATTTTGAAGGCGCCAACCCTATTTTATGCGTCGAAGATATGGCTGCGGCCGTACGCTATTACGAGGACGTGCTTGGATTCCAGAATGCAAGTTGGGGTTCAGAATACTTCACGTCCCTCAATCGCGATAAAGCCGGCATTTATTTAGCGCAGCGCGCGCAAGGTCACAAAGGCACATGGGTTTGGGTCGGCGTCAGCGATGCTGATGCGCTATACAAGGAACTGAAAAGCAAGGGCGCAAAGGTTCGTCATGAACCGCGGAATTATCCGTGGGCGCTGGAATTCCACGTAGAGGATTTAGATGGAAACGTTTTGCGGATGGGCTCTGATTCCATAGAGGGTCGCCCTTACGATGAATTTATGGATTGAGGGCCAAAATGAAAGCAAAATTCAAATCCACCGTACCGTACAAAGACGACGAGATGAACCTGCCAGTCGCAAATGTAGATACGGCAATTCCGTTCTACACAACAATTATGGGGTTTAATCTCGTTTCCAGACAGGATTCTCCACATAAATCTGCCGTTCTCGCGAGAGATGAAATTCAAATAGGACTTGAGGAAAACGGCGGCGATCCAACACAGGAAGGCTGCTTCTTTGAAGTCGATAATGCCGAAACGGCCTTTGCTGAGCTGAAAGCAAACGGATTGCAAAAAAAAGAGGCGGGCTTTCGTATCGACAAACACAGCGAAAAATCTTGGAAGGTCTTTTTCGTGGTGGCTCCCGATGGTCTGTGTTATTGCCTGGGTGAACAAGTGTGAGGATACACAATGCAAATCGTAACTTTTGCAACCTATGAAGACGAGCTCGGAGGATGGCAGTCTCCGAGAGTTGGCGCCGAATTGAACGACCAATATCTGCTGGATTTCCACGGCGCATACGAGGGCGCAAAACCAGCTTATCACCTGGCCTGGCTGGATATGGATGGTCCGTGGTTTCAAAATGCAAAGGAAAAATATGACGCCCTGAAACGAGATCCCAGTCTAATCCCGGGAGCGGCAGAAAAAGGCTGGCTGGTAAAACGAGCAGATGCCTATTGGTTCGCGCCTGTACCTCGCCCTGGGAAGCTCTTGTGCATTGGGCTCAACTACCGGGATCACGCGGTCGAAAGTAAGATGCCGATTCCGGAACGACCAGTGGTCTTTTCAAAATTCCCATCGTGCGTTATTGCTCCGGGTGAAAATGTTATTATTCCTGCTACCAGCAACCAGGTCGATTACGAAGCGGAACTCGCTGTCATCATCGGCCGACGTGCGAAGAATGTCAGCGCCAGTCGCGCGCTCGACTACGTGCTTGGCTATACGGCCTTCAATGACGTCAGCGCTCGGGACTTTCAATTCAGCGACGGTCAGTGGCAGCGGGGAAAATCCTGCGACACCTTTGCGCCGATGGGACAGCAGATCGTGACCACCGATCAAATTTCTGATCCGCATAAGCTCTCGATAAAGTTGAAGCTCAACGGCGAAATCATGCAGGATTCAAATACTGATCAACTGATTTTTGGCGTGCCTGAATTAATCGAATTCATAACGCAGACAATCACACTCGATCCTGGCGATGTCATTGCTACCGGCACTCCGTCCGGAGTGGGGTTCGCGCGCAAGCCGCCTGTCTTCCTTAAACCGGGAGACAGAATGGAAGTGATCATTGACAAGATTGGCGTTCTTGGGAATCGTCTAGTTGCCGAGGGAACAGGCGAGCCAGCTCTCAATCCATATTCTGATGATCACGGGCAAACCTCAAATTTGAAAGAGAGCAGATCGTGAGTGAATTTGAAAGCTCAATTCCAATCCTTTCTGTCAGAGATTTCTCTGCATCCGTGGACTATTACGTAAATAAGCTTGGCGTTAAAAGGCTATGGGACTGGGGACAACCTCCAGCATTCGGATGTATTAGTCGCGGCAATGTAGAGATTTTCCTTTGTCAGGGCGCGCAAGGTCAGTCCGGAACCTGGATGGCTATCAATGTGACGAATGTCGACGCGCTGTACGAAGAATACAAGACGAGCGGCGCAATAATCATCGAACCTCCGGCGAATTATTCCTGGGGTATGCGGAAGATGCTGGTTGGAGATTTGGATGATCACCGATTCCGTGTGGGCGGGCCGTCCGGTGAGCCTTTGGACGAATCCCAATTTAACAGAGCCTGAAATCAAATCGGAGCCAATAATGAACAAGTTCGGCGAGATTGTACCAATCTTAAACGTGAACGACTTTGCTGCTTCTATGGAATATTACGTAAACAAACTTGGTTTCGAGCGTAAATGGGACTGGGGCGAACCGCCGACGTTTGGTTGTGTGCAACGCGGCGATGCGGCGATATTTCTCTGTCAGGGATATCAGGGAAAGCCAGGTATGTGGATGCAAATCTTTCTCAATGATGTCGATGAACTTTATGAAGAATATAAAAAGAGTGGAGTGATTATTCTTGAATCGCCGATGAATTTTCCCTGGAACACAAGAGAGATGCTGGTCGAAGACCTGGACGGACACAGGTTCCGGATGGGAAGCGAAGCGACAGGGCCCGTTGATGAAGCAGTGTTAAAGGGCGGAACACTGAGGTCCCAAAATGAGATTTAGAGTCAGCCAGAATGCAATCGCCATTGCCGCAGTTCCATGCTTGCTTATGGTTTATATCCTTGTAAGGTCGCCGCTTGATTTCCTTGTCGATTTCATGACGCCTGCAGTTGGGTGGCCTATAACCCTTCTCGTTTTGGTTGCTGTGAGTATTCCCGCAGGCTTGTATCTAAAGATACTCAAAGTTTGTAAGCCGTATGTCGTTGAAATTTTTCGTCGCCAGCCAGATAGCACACCGGCCAGAATCAGAGAAGTTCTGAGCAAAATCATACATATCGAAGTTTTCGAAGCTAATCTCACGACGACACGCAAGTGTATTCTGGTCGGCACCTTTCTAATCGAGCTCGGAGCACTGATGATCATAATGATGTCCACACAAAAAGGTTTGTACCTGATCGTGGAACCAATAGCAGGTTTTGAAGTGATGGCACTGGTTATGAACGTCCAGGAGATAAGGTGGTACGACAAGGATCATCCGAAACGAAGGCGTCCTTTTTTTGTTCCATCGCACCCGCAGCCAAATTCCTGAGCAAGAGATTCTATGAATGTAGCGGATTTGAAACCCCTGAGCTTCGATGCCCGAATCTCCGACTATCACGGGCAGGCCGAAAACCTCTTTAATGCGTATAAAGCGGGCGACCCTGAAATAATTCAGTGGATCAAAGAGCGGCCGCATTTCTGGTTCAAAGATTACTCCGATATGGTAGACCCGGCTGAGCACCAGCAATCAACGGCCGCATTTAAAATGGAGGCTGCTCAGTCGATCATCGCAAGATGGTATGCGTTCGCGGACTGGCCAGTTCTTGCCGAATATGTAGATGCTGTCACGGATAAGAATTCTCCCGTCTGGCAGTTTGAATCGGCCGTAGAAGCAATCATAACTGGCGATGCCACGACGCTCAGAAGGTTGCTGGAAGCCAATCCCGAGCTGGTTCGCATACATTCCATGCGTAAGCACAGGGCGACGCTGCTGATTTACGTCGGAGCGAACGGCGTCGAATATTACCGGCAGAAAACCCCACAGAATGCAGTGGAAATCGCGAAGATTCTGCTTGATGCTGATTCTGATATCGATGCCATTGGTGAAATGTATGGAGGAACGACTACCCTTGGCCTGATCGCTACAAGTGTTCATCCGTATCTCGCCGGAGTGCAAAATGATTTGATCGATCTTTTGCTTGATCGTGGCGCATCGTTCGATGTCGCGGTTGCTCCGGATTATACAAAAGGTTTCCTGGTTAACGCCTGTCTTGCTAACGGTCGTCCTGAAGCCGCAGAGCATCTGGCCAAACGCGGAGCTCCTCTCAATCTGGTTTCAGCCGCCGGAGTTGGCAGACTGGACATCGTCAGAAGTTATTTCAACGAACACGGCAATCTGAATCGAAATGCAACCAGAGAAGAGATGGAACGCGCGTTCATTTCCGCCTGCAACTGCGGTCGAATGGATGTAGCCTCATTTTTGCTCGACCGCGGTGTCGATATTTCCGCCAGTGATGGACAAACAGGACTTCATCTCGCGGTCCATGCCGGAAAACTCGACATGGTGAAGTTTTTGATCGAGCGAAACGCTCCTCTTGAGATTAAGAACGAATATGGTGGGACAGTTCTTGGTCAGGCTCTCTGGTCAGCCTACAACGATCCGCGACCAGACCACCTTGCAATTATCGACACGCTCCTTGCGGCCGGCGCAGAGGTCGGTGATAACCAGAAGTGGATCGATGAATTGCGTCGCCGTCACGCTGAAAAGCGAAATATCAATGAGGAACGATGAGGACTTCTGAAGCTTGTCTCCGCGTTCTAGCTTGATTGATAGATCGCATTTGCGCAATCGTTCGAGCAGAAAAACGGACCTAAACCTGCCAATCCGTCGTATACTGATTCAAGAAGTTAACCGAATCAGGTGAGCGATGTTTTGTCCAACTTGCGGTATTGAAGATCGAAACGGCAGCCAATTCTGTCGCGGCTGTGGCGCGGAATTACGTGCGGTACGAACCGTTCTGAAACAACCGGATGCCAACGCGTCGGCTAAGACCGCTAAAGATGACATAGCTCGAGCACTGGCAGCTAAAATAAAAGAGTTGGAAGATGCCGATGATTTGAAGCACGTCGCTGAAGACGTGCTTCCGCAAATCGAAAAATTCCTGGAATCACCCGAAGAGCGGCGTCTGAGACGATTGAGGGCAGGAGTTATTGTTTCACTGATTGGGCTGGGGCCGGTGTTATTCCTTTTAATCTTCGGTTCCGTTTTCCACGATCAGGATATGGCGGGAATCTTAGCTTTGCTGGGGCTCGCGACTTTTTTTATTGGAGCGGCATTGATTATAAACGGTCTTTTCTTCTCTTTGCCAAAGAAGATAAACACCCGCGACATGATCGGCGGAAGCGGGTTCGACCAGGCTGGTATCGCTGCTTCTTCAACATCGCGTATAGACCAGCAGGCATTGCCAGAGCCTGCATCAATAGCTTCGGTGATTGAGCACACAACCAAACATCTTCCCGTTGAGGTTATAAAACAATCGCAGCCGCGAAATACCCGCGAATAAACCGGGCTCAGGAATTAACCACGTTCGGCACATTCTGAACGCTGGTGCCATTAAGCTGCACAAGGTTCGGGTGCCCAGATCCTACGGGAGCATCCTGTTTCGCGCTCGGCGCTTCCGCTTTAGAAGCTTTTTTCTTCGGTTTGTAAATGTAACCGTCAATTATGTGGAATATAGCCAGCACTGGATGACGCAAGATCATTTTCGGACCTGAGTATCGCATAACGGTCCTTACTTTTTCGCGCATTGCCGGTTGATAACAGTGCACCAGGCAGTTGACGCAGGTCGGTTTTGTGTCGCCAAATGGACATTTATCTAATCGGTAAAAAGCGTACTCGTTAAGGCGAGCGCAGTCGGCGCAGAGAATATGTTTTCTGCCGTGCTTGTCGCCACAATAAATCCTTATCATTGATTGAATGGTGACTCTTTCCCGAGTCAGCCTGTTTAGTAAAGCGCTCTCCATATTTATAATCCAGACAACTGTCAAATTATTACAGTATCAGTGTACTGTCGGAAGAGGGTCCCGTCTGTGACTTGGGTCACGCTCCCCAGGTGATCTAAATCCGACCAAAAGAGCATGGGGCAGTAATTGAGAATAAACTCACCACCAGGGCGCAGAGTCAGAGAGGGAAAAACAATAAAATTTCCTGTGCCTCTGCGAATCCTTTTTTCGTAAACCGTCTGCTGTTTTTGTTGCTCTGTTCCGTTCTTTGCTGGTTTGATTTAGTGCGCTCGCCGCTCGGTTTTGTTTTGTATATTTGTCATGCTTTGGTAGCTTGACGGTGAAACCACTCTCAGTCGATCTGCGTAACTGAGTGTATACATAAAAGGGGTAACCGGATTTGAAGGAAAAAGCGCACGACGCTCCGCGCGGATTGATCATTTTGGCGTTTGCCTTGATCTATATATTGTGGGGGACTACCTATCTGGCAATCCATTACGCAGTGCAGACTATACCGCCTTTTATGATGGCGGGCACCAGATACATTATAGCAGGCCTGGTTTTGTATGGTTGGGCCAGGTTGAAAGGCGCCAGTAAGGCTGGTGTCAAACATTGGCTGGCCTGTTTGGCGGTCGGTGCTTTGCTCCTGTTAGGTGGAAACGGGCTTTTAGTATGGTCGGAGCAATGGGTGCCATCAGGTTTGGCGGCCTTGCTGATCGCAACTGAACCATTGTGGGTTGTAGTGCTGGATTGGGTCTTGCCCGGAGGCAGGCGTCCGAACGCCAGAGTAATCATTGGCCTTGTCGCGGGATTTCTTGGATTGTTTCTCTTGGTGGACCGGGGAAAATCTTCGGCAGGATCTCACACTACTTCAATGGGAATTGCGGCCTGTTTGATTGCGGCTTTGAGTTGGGCTGCTGGTTCGATCTATGCCCAGCGCGCGAAATTACCGCGAAATCCTGCTCTTATTTCGGGTATGCAGATGTTGTCCGGCGGCGCACTGATGACCGTTACGGGAATGTCAGTAGGCGAGTTTTCTCGTTTGCATATCAATACCGTTCAAATTGTCTCTATCATCGGATGGCTCTACCTGATCATTTTCGGCGCAATTATCGGCTTTACCGCGTACGCAGGTTGATTCGAGTGTGCTCGCCCGCAAAGGTGGCGACTTCTGCGTACGTCAATCCTGTGGTTGCAGTATTGCTAGGATGGTCGGTCGCGGGCGAGTCGATTACGGGGCGGATGCTTCTGGCGATGTTTATTATTCTGGCGTCCGTTCTGGTGATTACGCTTCAATCTAAGCAGCCGCAGATCTGACCAGAACACGAGACTGGAGGGAGAGAAGCCACACACATTCCTCAGGGCACCACGTTGTTGTCTATATGTGGGAACTCAACGACTGTGGTATAAGAAGTCGCACTGTTACAGATTCAACCGCGTGGTAGAGGAGTCACTTCGTACTTCGCGCTAATCTCAAAAGGAGAAAGAATGGAACGGAAGAAAGCATCCGATTATCCGCAGGAGTTGTTAGACCTGTTTCACGAATACCAGCACGGCGACATCAGCCGCCGCAGCTTCCTGGACGGCGCCGCAAAGTTTGCCACGGCTACCGTGACCGTCGCTGCGATCTTTGAAAGCTTGAGACCCAATTACGTATGGGCTCAGCAGGTGCCGCCCGACGACAAACGCATCAAGGTCGGTTACGAAGTCGTGCAATCACCCGCTGGCAACGGCACGATCAAAGGTTATCTGGCCCGGCCGGCTCAAGGGAAAAAATTCCCAGCGGTGATTGTCATTCACGAGAACCGCGGACTGAATCCCTATATCGAGGATGTCGCGCGTCGATTGGCGCTGGCGAATTTCATCGCCTTTGCGCCGGATGGACTAACGTCGGTCGGAGGTTTTCCCGGCACTGATGAAAAAGGCGCTGCTCTGTTTCGCACTGTTGATGGAAAAAAGATGACCGAGGATTTCGTTGCGGCGGCGAAATGGCTGAAGGCTCGTCCTGATTGCACCGGCAAGCTGGGCGCGGTCGGATTCTGCTTTGGTGGCGGAATTGTCAATCAACTGGCAGTCCGGCTTGGCCCGGATTTGAACGCGGGAGTTCCATTCTATGGCCGACAGCCGAGTGCTGAGGACACGGCCAAAATCTCCGCGCCGTTATTACTGAATTATGCGGCTAATGACCAGGGCATCGACGCGGGCATTCCGGCGTTTGAGGCTGCACTCAAGGCCAACCACAAAGTGTACACGCTCTACGTCTACGATGGTACACAGCACGGTTTCCATAACGACACAACGCCCCGCTATGACGAAGCGGCAGCAAAACTGGCGTGGTCACGCACTCTGGAATTCTTTAACAAATATTTGCGGTAACGCGAAACTTCCTGGAAAAGGCGCAATGACTGTATTGCGCCTCGCTATTCACAACGTAATGCCACCATCGGATCAACGCGAGTGGCCCGGCGAGATGGTAGGTATGATGCCAGCAGCGCTATCACTAAAAACAACAGCGAAACGCCTATAAAAGAAATCAACGCGTCGAATGCGTTGAGTCCAGAAAGCACTCCGCGCAATAGAAAGAAAGCGCCGACGGAAAGAAACATTCCGGCTACTAAGCCCAGAAACACCGGACGCGTGCTTTCGCGCAGGATCAAGCCGATGATGTCGCGCTTTTGCGCGCCGATTGCCAGGCGGATGCCGACTTCGCGCGTGCGCAATGCTACCAGATAATTGACAGTGCCATAAATGCCCATCGAAGCAAGCAAAAGTCCCAACAGCCCGATTGTGGAAGCCACCATCGCCGCAATCACCGAAGTCGTAAACGCAGGAGTTTGGCTAAGCAACTCTTGAAGCGTCGAAGTCGGCGATGCCAGATCGGGATCGACTGAAGCAACTATGCCCTGGACAGCTTTCATAAGCTGCACCGGATCGGTCTCTGTTCTAATCAAAATTGGCTGGCTGGTCACGCCATCCAAAGGTAATTGCACATAAACCTTTTTTACATCGGCGCCATTGGTAGTAACACCTAGTGTGTCGCGAGCTACGCCGATGACCTCATATGTCGGATACTGTTCGTCAGTTCCCAGACGGAGTGTTTGGCCAATCGGGTTCTGACCAGGCCAAAGCTCTCTGGCGGCGGAATCGCTGATAATGACTGAATGATCGTTCTGCCCACTCTCGGGCCGAAAGCCTCTGCCAGAGAGCAGCGGAATGCCGAGGGTATCAAAGTAATTCGACTGAACGTAGTTGTAGAAGATGAACTGTTTGTCTTGCAGTGAAGGCCTTTCACCATTAAGCGAGAACTTCACCACCTTCAGACCTTGGCCGTTTGGTGGACTGGCACTGGTGATATCGGTTACCCCTGGCAATGCTGCCAGACGCGTTCGCAGATCGCGGACAATTGTTAGCTTGCGTTCCCGTTTGTAATTCAGCCCTTCGGGAAACTGAAGGTCCAAATCGATGACGCGTTTGTCATCGTAACCGGTTTCGGTGTTCAGCGCATGCATCGAGCTGCGAATCAATATTCCGCCGGCAATCAACAGCGTCAGGGAAATGGCTACCTGCGTGGCGACAAGCAGGTCCTGGAGTCTTCGACTGCGGCCAATTGGAGCACCGCCATTGCCTTTTAACGACGACGGGAGGGCGGAGCGCGAGCTTTCAAACGCAGGCACAAGTCCAAACAGTATGCTTGCGAGCAGCGAAACAGCCAATACATAGGTGAAGATTCCCAGGTCCGGCGTCACGTAGAAGATCAGCGTGCCGAAATCAGTAGGAAGGATATTCGCGGCCATCGTGACCACTATTCTCAGGAATGCCCAAGCTGAAAGGAGCGCTACTATCCCGGCGATGAGACCGAGCAGCCCGCTTTCGGTCAGCAACTGTCGAACGATCCGGGCACGGCTTGCTCCAAGCGACATTCGAATGCGCAGCTCGTTCTGGCGCGCGGTCGAGCGGGCGAGTTGAATGCTGGCAACGTTCGCACAGGCGACAACCAGGACCATTCCGACCGCCACCATTATCAGCAGAATAGTCGTTATCAATCCGCCGTACTGGTTCAACGGAAGTGGGAACGGCGACCCAGTCCACAGCAGCGGTGATGCGGGTTTGCTCAAATCTGAATGAGAGTCGTGCAGGCCCCCGACATAGCCTGTAAGGCCGGACATCTCTGCCTGAGCTTGATTGATACTGACGCCATCGGCGAGACGGGCGTACATTCGGCAACATTGGTTTTCGCGATCGCGCAGCCAGTTGTGGTCGGGATGAATGAACGGCTCAAGACTTATTGGAATCCAGAAGTCAGGAACCGCGATAAAGGTGCCGACGAAATCGCGAGGCATAACCCCGATTACGGTGAATGGTGCGCCGTTGAGACGAACAGTCTTACCCACAACGGAGGGGTCGTTCGCGAAACGCTTTTGCCAGAAATTTTCGCTGATAAGAACGGCCGGATTTGCTGTCAGATCGACAGCAGTCATGGATTCGAATGTGCGGCCGCGCAATGGCGTAACACCCAGAACAGAGAAGTAATTTTCGGAAACTATCAGACCACTGGTGAACTCGACGTTGGCTGAGCCTGACCCGCTGGTGACCAATCCCAGTTTTCCCAGCAACGAATTATTCAACGCAGTGCGCTGGCTGATCACTTCGCCGACTCCCGAAAGCGTCAAGTGTTCAGGAAAGCCGTTCAGGACCACACCATTGAACGAATGAATGCTCTCACGATAACTTTGATAATCGGGGTAACTGAAGAGCGGATCGGTAACGCCCGAACCACGTGTCAGTCCGATGTTTACCATGCGAGTTGGATCGCGGGCGTCCAACGGTCTGGCGACCATTGCCTTATAGGCAGTGAAAGTCGCGGTGTTCGCGCCAATGCCAAGAGCAAGGGTAAGAATTGAAAGAATCGTCGAACCGGGATTCTTAAACAAGACGCGAAAACCATAACGGAGATCCTGCCCAGCCTCTTCAAGCCATTGCCACGTCCAGGCCTTGCGGCTGGATTCGCCAAGGCGCATTGTGTTGCCGAAAGCCCGACGTGCGGTGAGGTCGGCCTCAGACTCGTCCATTCCGCTTTGACGAAGGCGGTCGGCTCGAAACTCGACGTGAATGCGCATCTCTTCCGCCAGATCGCGGTCAAAAGCTTTGCGACGTAACAGAAAGAGGAGCTTTCGCCAGACGTTCACTTACGCACTTCCTTATTTCTATGCCGGTTGCAGAATGCGTCCGATGGCGGCGGTGACGCGGTTATATTGTTCGAGCTCGTTTTGAAGCTGGCGCTTACCTGCGGCCGTTAGCTTGTAGTATCGAGCGCGGCGATTCTCTCTCGTTCTTCCCCATTTGGCCGTCAGCCATCCGTTGACCATCAGCCGCTGCAGCGCGGGATAAAGAGAGCCTTCTTCGACACGCAGCACGTCTTCGGATTGGTTTTGAATCCAATCTGCGATCTCGAATCCGTGCATCTCTTCGCCCAGTGCCACGGTTTTTAAGATAAGCATATCAAGAGTGCCGTATGGAATCTCATCACGTTTGCTCATAACATAGACAGTCTATGTTAATAGGTGCGGCAAAGTCAATAAATATGAATCAAAAATGCCGGACGAGAGAACGGATTGTAATCTGGGCTAAGGCTTTCGAGCTTTCGCTATATCCTGAACAATCTTCTCTGCCAGTTTTCCTGCTGCAATGCTGCCGTCGAACGCTGTGACACGACCAGTGCCCAAAAGCAAACCGGTGCTGCGATCAGTGATTTTGTACGTGAAATAATAAGTAAAGAGAGGGCGGTCAATCTCTATGATAGCATCCGCTAAATCCTGTTTGCCGTATGCATCAATCATGGCCACTTGCAGCAGGTCAAAGTCAGACCGTTTCCGAAAAGCGTTTTGCAGCATCACAGGCTTAAAATATGTTGTCGATGATGAAATGTAAATTGTGCGTGTTTGAGCCAGCAGAGCCTTTGTGTCTTTCGCGGCGATTGCGGCTGCCATCTCGGCTTTGTGTCTGTCTTCGGCGGCTTTGAGGACCTCGCGTTCCCTTAACTTGTCGTTCGCACGTTCATCGGCAGTTTTATCTGAATGCACGGTGACATCGACTTTTATTTTGTCATCTTCACTTTGAGCCATCGCCTGGATGCCAAAAACGCCGATGATCGCCGATAACAGAACGATGATCCTGGTTATGCGCATAGTTTTCATGTCGAAACTCCTTTCGCTGGCCTTTTAAAAGTGGAGTTGAATTTTCTGCAAGCTATGCGCCATTGGTCTCATTCGCGTAACTGATCTGATATCAACAGCTTGGTAGAAAGAGATGAGGTTGCTGAGAAGGACACGGTTATTGCAGATGGAGCATTTATATTGCATTTCTATTTAAGCCCAGAGGGAGCTTCCCAAATTACCAGTGCTAGCCGGGAAAGTTTGACATCAACTTATTTATACGTTAATCTCTTTTTGAACGGATAAATACGTTGATTAGCCGTCGAGTTTGGAAATCACAAATTAGTCAAATTGAGGATAGAGATGCTCCTAAATATTTTGAAGATCGTTGTATTCTTGTGCCTGATTTCGGTTTCTTCGCTTGCTCAGGATCTCACGCCTCCAACTCCGCAACGAATCGTTATTAAATCAAATATCCTCGGTCAGGATCGGGTCGTTTGGGTAAGAATGCCAGCCGCGTTTCGCCGAGGCAGAAGTAAATACCCTGTGGTTTATCTTTTGGACGGTGATGGCCAAATAAACGAGATCGGCAGCACAATCGACTTCCTTTCCAGTCATGATCGATTGCCACCAATGATTGTCGTCGGCATTGGCAACGTGGATCGCAATCATGATCTGACGCCGACGCATGCTGATCTCAAGCGGCCGGACGGCGGAATAGCCATGGCGGTTCCGACGAGCGGTGGCGGCGAGAAATTTCTCGATTTCATTCAAAACGAGCTGTTCGCAGAAATCGAAAAACGATATCCAACAGAACCGCTCAAAGTTTTCGTCGGACACTCTCTTGGCGGGCTGATGGTGGTGCACGCTATGAACACTCGCCCGAATATGTTCGGCGCCTACATTGCTGTCAGTCCGACGTTGACGTGGGATGACTCTCGCGAGCTGAAATTGGCCAACAGCCTGTTTACGTCACAAGCGGAGCTTAAAAAGGAATTCTTCTTTTCGATGGCTAGTGAAGCAAACGGAATGAGTGAGGTTACCGATCAGCTTCAAAAGATATTGACTGCCAACGCTCCAAAAGCCTTTATTTGGAAATCGGCACGTTATGCCGACGAAGATCATGGCTCGACTGTGCTTCGTGCGCATTACGATGGATTGCAGGCGATTTTCGCCGACTGGCACATGCCGCGTGATCCGGCCAGTGGACGACCCATTGGAGGGCTTGCCGGGATCGAAAAGCATTATCGCGAGTTATCGGATCGATATGGCTACACCGTGTCGGCTGAGGGGGCGATTAATGATCTCGGTTATGGATTGATGGGATCGGGAAAAAAGGATGAGGCAATTGCGGTCTTCAAACGGAATGCCGAGCTGTATCCGGAATCATCGAATGTCTATGACAGTCTTGCTACCGCTTACC
>Ga0070741_10014393_pt1 | contig 13677 bp, 10 predicted proteins | sample Coa_R1_4_FD_66440 | JGI IMG/M metagenome (GOLD analysis project Ga0070741, IMG submission 66440) | Surface soil microbial communities from Centralia Pennsylvania, which are recovering from an underground coalmine fire - Coalmine... | ecosystem: Environmental > Terrestrial > Soil > Unclassified ... | reverse complement strand
GGCCGACTGCAGAGCGGCCGACCGACCCTCGGCAATCTGCAGGGCGGTCGCCACCGCCAAGGCGATGGCGGCGAGCCGCTGCGCCACACCGCGTTCGGTGCCGGCGATGAGCGACGCCGCCGCGGCGCAGAAGGCGGGCACCCAGTAGAGGCTGTAGCGCGCCGGGTCGGCGCGGCCCGTGAGCAGCAGGCCGCCCAGCACGGCGCCCATCCACAGCCCCAGGAGCAGGAGCGTCCGGTCGCGACGGACGACCATCCTGACCAAGCCAGCGGCCGCGAGCAGCAGGACCACTCTCGAGAGCTGCGCCGAGAGCGCCTCGGTGACGATCGGCCAGAGCCGCAGACTGCCGCGCCCAAGGTTATAGGCCACCATCTGCACGTTGGCGTGCGACAGCATCAACGTGATCGGCACGATCGGCGCCGAAAGGAGGACGATGCTGGTGACGGCGACAAGGACGTCGCGACGGACGAGGCGGCGCACGCCAAGGCGCGTGGCGGCATGCGCCGCGAACGCGGGAAAGAGCAGGGCGGCCGGCTGCTTGGCATAGACACTGAGCACGGCCGCGGCGGCAAACGCCGCAAGCGCGCGACGGTGGCCCGTGCGGCAGAACCGCTCCAGGGCATACGCAGCAGCCATCAGGCAGGCAAGCGTCGGCGCTTCCGACAGCACGCTCTGGCCCGACATCACCACCGCGGGGCTCGACGCCAGGAGACTGGCAGCCGCCAGCGCGGCGGGCCATCCGTACAGCAGCTCGACGAAGAGGTAGAAAAAGGCGACGGCGGCGACGAAACATCCGAGGGTGACCAGGCGAGCGGATGCCACGGAGACCCCGAAGAGGGCGTAAGCCGGCGCCTCCAGCAGCGGTAACAGCAGCGGATGATGGCCGATCGAGAGCGCGGGGTAGCGAGCATAGTACAGCCGCGTGTACTCCATCAGCTGGTCGAGGCTGCCAAACGGCTGGTCGACGGCGAGGTCGTGCAGATAGACCCCGTTCATCAAGTACCGGGGCATATCCCCCTGGAGCGACACGTAGCCCTCGTCCCCCAGGCGCGCGCTGCCGAGCGCGAAGGCCAGGAGACAAGCGGCAGCAAGCCCCGTGCGCCGGAGGAGCGCCCGGCGGAGCAGGACGAACCAGGTGGTGGTGCCGGCAGCCGTGCGGTCGGTCCTTGCGTCGGGTGACAGAGGACCGTCGGCGGCGACGTCGAGAGGCGGAGAGGACGAATCGGGCAAAGGTGGACCCTTGGTCTTGCGAGATCGTCGCAAGAACGGCGCCAGCGTGCGCAGCCACGGCGGGCTGCGGCTGGCAGGAGTGGAGCGTCGCGTCCGCCGCTTGCTTCCTCCAAATGTACTAGGGGATCGACCCGATCAGACAATTGTCCATTGTTATGGAGACTTTAGTCTGAGCTGCCCGCTGCGGCATCTGTCGCGGCCATGGCTTTGACGTGCGGGTGGCGGGCCGTCACACGGGGATGCACTGGCGCCGCCTTTGCACTTCCGACCGCCGTTCCAACGGTTTTCGTCAGGTTCGCGCCACGCAACGCCGAAGGCGGACGCGGGCTGCGCGGCTGGTCCACTCGTTCGAACGGGGAGCGCCAATGGTTTCTGCCACACCGTCCCGGCGGGTTGCTGCCGGCGAAGAGGCTGTCGACACCGGCAAGACGTGCTGGCGGGTCGGGTTGATTGGGTTGGGCAAGCTGGGCGTGCCGGTCGCCCTGGCGATGTCAATGCGGGGCCACGACGTCATGGGCTTCGACGTCGACGAATCGAAGATGCAGAAGGTGCGCTTTCCGCACCGCGAGCGGGGACCAAACGGCGAGTCCTCGATCGAGCCGCTGCTGCAGCAAAGCGCGCTTCGCTTCGGCTCGCTCCGCGAGGTGGTCGATCACGCCGAGATCATCTTCGTCGCCGTCCAGACGCCGCACGATCCGTTGTACGAAGGGGTCACGCGGCTGCCGGCCGAGCGGGTGGACTTCGATTACTCGTACTTGCGCGCCGCGATCGAGAGCCTGTCGGCGGCGATTGCCGACGGTGGCCGCGAGAAGATCGTCGTCGTGATCTCGACGGTGCTGCCCGGGACGATCCGGCGCGAGATCCTCCCGCGCATCAACCCGCTGGTGAAGCTCTGCTACAACCCGTTCTTCATCGCGATGGGGACGACGATCGACGACTTCATCGATCCGGAATTCGTCCTCTTTGGGGTCCGCGACGAAGAGGCGGCCGCCCAGGCCGAGGCGTTCTACCGGACGCTCCACGACCGCCCGTTCTTCCGGACGACGATCGAGAACGCCGAGCTGATCAAGGTCACCTACAACACCTTCATTTCGATGAAGATCGCCTATGCCAACGCGATCATGGAGATCTGCCACAAAGTGCCGGGCTGCGACGTCGACGAGGTGACCGCCGCTCTCTCGCTCGCCACCGACCGGCTCCTCAGCCCGAAGTATCTCCGCGGCGGCATGGGCGACGGTGGCGGCTGTCATCCGCGCGACAACATCGCCCTCTCGTGGCTCGCGCGGCAGTTGAACCTTTCGTACGACTGGTTCGAGAACCTCATGCTCTGCCGCGAGCGTCAGACCGACTGGCTCGCCGATCTCATCGAGGAGCAGCATGCGCGCAAGGGCTATGCCCACCGCTTCGTCGGCCTCTACGGGCGCGCCTTCAAGCGCGGCACGAACCTGACGATTGGCAGTCCGGCGACGCTCCTCGCCAACATCCTGCGCGAACGCGGGTACGACGTGGCGCTCTGGGATCCGCACGTCGACGAAGCGGCCTGCCCATTCGATCGGCCGGCCGTGTACTTCATCGCGACCAATCACGCCGAGTTTGCGGCCGACGGCTGCGCATTTCCTGACGGTTCCGTCGTGATCGACCCGTGGCGGTACATCCAGCCGCGGCCTGGCGTCGAGGTCGTCCCGGTGGGGGTTGGTCCCGCCTCTTCCCGATGAGCGGCGCCCATAGCAGCGTCGTCGCCGAGGACGTTGCGCGGATTGTCGACGAGCTGGAAGGGCGCCTGGCCGCGCTCGCCGGGAGCACGCTGCTCGTCACCGGCGCAAACGGCTTCCTCTGCAGCTATCTCGTCGAGACGGTGGCGGCGCTCAACGACCGCGGACTGCGGCCGCCGTGCCGGGTCCTCGCCCTCGACAACTTCCGGACGGGCCAGCGACAGCGGCTGGCCCACCTGAGCGGCCGTCCAGATGTCGTGATGCTGGAGGGCGACGTGGCGCAGCCGCTCTCGCTCGCCGAGCCGGTCGACTGGATCGTGCACGGGGCGAGCGTCGCATCGCCGGTCTTCTACCGCCGGTACCCTCTCGAGACGATCGACGTCAACGTGACCGGCACTCGCCGGCTGCTCGATCTTGCGCGAGACACCGGCTGTCGGGCGATGCTCTATCTGAGCACGAGTGAGGTGTACGGCGATCCGGACGCGGCCTCGATCCCCACGCCGGAGGAGTACCGCGGCCTGGTGTCGTGTACCGGGCCGCGCGCCTGCTACGACGAGTCGAAGCGCCTTGCCGAGGCGCTGTGCCAGATCTACGCGCGCCGGTACGGGGTCCGGGTCGTGACCGTGCGCCCGTTCAACGTGTACGGTCCCGGCCAGCGCCTGGACGACGGGCGGATCGTGCCAGACTTGATCGGCGCGGCGCTTCGCCGCCGGCCGCTCGTGCTGTTCAGCGACGGCCGCGCGTCGCGCGCGTTCTGCTACGTGAGCGACGCCGTTCGGGCGATATGGCTGGTGCTCCTCGGCGGGGCGCCGGGATCGGTGTTCAACGTCGGCAACGACGAGTGCGAAATCTCGATCGCGGCGCTCGCCGAGGCCGTGCGCCGCGCCGCGGGGCCGCCGCCGCTCCCGATTGAATACCGCACGAGCGCGGATGCCGAGTACCTGACGGACAACCCCCGACGGCGGTGCCCCGATCTGACGAAGCTGCGAACGGCGTTTTCCTGGGTGCCACGGATCGGCCTCGCCGAAGGACTCGCGCGCACGCTGCGTTCGTACGCGGACGCGCCTGCAACGGCATGGTGATCACGGTTGCCGGCAGCGGCTACGTCGGCCTGACGACGAGCGCCTGTCTGGCGTCCCTTGGGCACGAGGTGCGTTGCGTGGACGTCGATGGCGCCCGGGTGGACGCGATCAACCGGGGCGAGGCGCCCTTCTACGAGCCGGGACTCGCGGACGCGCTGGCCGCGGCGCGCGCGCGGGGGACCCTGGCGGCGACGACCGACCTCGCTCGCGCGGTGGCGTCGAGCGCCCTCACGTTCATCGCCGTGGGCACCCCGCCCGCTCGCTCGGGCATCGATCTGTCGCAGGTGGCCGCCGCCGCGGCGGAGGTTGGCGCGGCGCTGCGGGGCGCGCGCGGGTATCACGTGGTCGTCGTCAAGAGCACGGTCGTGCCGGGGACGACTGAGGGGCTGGTGCGCCGGGCGATCGAGCAGGCCTCCGGCCGAGCGGTCGGCGCGTTCGGCCTGTGCATGAATCCGGAGTTCCTGCGCGAAGGGTCGGCGATGGCCGACTTCCTGTCACCGGACCGCATCGTCATCGGGAGCTGGGACGAGGCGTCCGCGCAGCCGCTGCTGGAGCTCTACGAGCGGCTCCCGGGCGAGCGGCTGTTGACGACGCTTGCCGGCGCCGAGCTGATCAAGTACGCGTCGAACACGTTGCTGGCGACGCTGATTTCTTACAGCAACGAGATCGCAGCCATCTGTGAGCGGACGCCAGGCGCGGATGTGACGACCGTGCTGCGCGGCGTGCAGCTCGACCGGCGGCTCACGCCGGTCGTCGGCGGCCGGCGCGTCGAGCCGGGAATCCTCGCGTTTCTCGCGGCGGGGTGCGGGTTCGGCGGGAGCTGCTTGCCCAAGGACCTTGACGCGCTGCGCGCGTACGCGCGCGAGCGCGGCGTCGAGTCCAGGCTGCTGAACGCGGTAGCCGCCGTCAACGCCGCGCAGCCGCTCCGCCTGCACCGGCTCGTGCGGGAGGCGCTTGGCGGCCTCCAGGGGACAGAGGTGGCCGTGCTGGGGCTGACCTTCAAGCCGGGGACGGAGGATGTGCGGGAGTCGCCGGCGTTCCCGGTGATTGACGCGCTGAGGGGTGACGGCGCCGGCGTTCGCGTGTACGACCCCATGCTCCGCCCGGCGGCGGCCTCCCGCGCGGCCGGCCCCGGTGCGTGGGCCGCGCCCAGCCTCGAATCGGCGCTGGAGGGCGCAGACGCCGCCGTGATCGTGACCGCGCACGCCGCCTTCGCCGAGTTCCCGTGGGAACGCGCCGTGTTGCTGATGCGGCAGCCGGTGGTCGTCGACGGCCGGAATCTGCTGAGGGGCCTGAGCCTTCCCGAGCGTCTGCGCTACACGTGCGTTGGCCGCACGCCTTACGGCGGGGGCTGTGCATGACCGCGCTGCCGAGCCGAGCTCCGCTCGTCGAGCGAGGCGACGTCGCCCGACGGGTCAAGGTCTCGCGCGGCTGCCTGGGCGCCGAGGAGCTCGAGGCGGTGCGAGGCGCGTTCGAGTACGGCTACTTCGGCCTCGCCCACTTAGTGTTCGAGTTCGAGCAGGCGCTTCGGGACTACCTGGGCGCGCCCGAGGTCGTCGCCGTGAGCTCGGGCACGGCGGCGCTGCATGTCGCGCTCGACGCGCTCGGCGTGGGCGCCGGCGACGAGGTGATCGTGCCGTCGCTGACCTTTGTCGCCGCGTTCCAGGCGATTGCGGCGACCGGTGCCCGTCCGGTGCCGTGCGACGTGGAGCCCGAAACCCTGCTGCCGGACCTCGATCATGTCGACGCGCTCATCACGGCGCGCACCAAGGCAGTCATGCCGGTGCACTACGCGGGCAGCGTCTGTGATCCGGAGCGGCTGGCGGCGCTGCGCGCGCGGCACGGCGTCCGGATCGTGGAGGATGCCGCGCACGCCTTTGGGGCGACCTGCCGCGGCCGGCGGGTCGGGAGCCGCGGCGACGTGATCTGCTTCAGCTTCGACTCGATCAAGAACATCACCTGCGGGGAAGGGGGAGCCGTAGCCTGCCACGATGCCAGCCTCGCGCGCGTGGTGCGCCAGAAGCGGGCGCTCGGGGTCGACCGCGCGCGGGGAGCCGGCGCGGCGTCGCGGGGCGCCGACTGGCGCTTCGACGTCGTGACGCGGGGCTATCGCTACCACATGAGCAACATCAACGCCGCCATCGGGTTGGCGCAGCTGCGGAAGGTGGAGGCGTTCCTCGCCCGACGCCGCGCCATCTGCCGGCGCTACGATCGGGCGTTCGCTGCGATTGACGGGCTGCGACCGCTGCGCGTCGACTACGACGAGGCGGCGCCGCACATCTATGTGGTCCGCGTCGCCGCGGGACGCCGCGACGCGCTGATGGAGCACCTGGCCGAGGCGGGCATCGAGACCGGCATCAACTACATCCCCAACCATCTGCATCCGCTCTTCTCCGACCCGGCCGTGCGGTTGCCGCACACGGAGGCGGCGTTCGGTGAGATCCTCACCCTGCCGCTGCACTGCGCTCTGTCGGACGAGGACGTCGACCGAGTGATCGAGCGCGTCGCGTCGTTCTTCGGCGCCGGACGGGAGGTGCCGCTGTGAAGACCGTCATCCTCTGCGGCGGGCTGGGCACGAGGCTTCGAGAGGAGACCGAGTTCAGGCCGAAGCCGATGGTCCGCATCGGCAGCAAGCCGATCCTGTGGCACATCATGAAGATCTACGCCGCGTACGGCTTCAAGGACTTCGTGCTCTGTCTCGGCTACAAGGGCGAGATCATCAAGGAGTACTTCTACAACTACGAGATCTACAACCAGGACTTCTCCGTGTGCCTCGGCCGGCCGAAGCGGATCGAGCTCCACGACGCCAACGGCGACCTCGGGTGGCGCGTGGCGCTGGTCGACACCGGGGAGCACGCGCTGAAGGGCGCCCGCCTCAAGCGCATCGAGCACTTGATCGACGGCGACGAGTTCATGCTGACCTACGGCGACGGCGTCGCGAACATCGAGCTCGACCGCCTGCTGGCGTTTCATCGCAGCCACGGCCGGATTGCGACCGTCACCGGCGTGCGCCCCCCGTCGCTCTTCGGCGAGCTCAAGGTGAGCGGGTCGAGCGTGGCGCTCTTTACGGAAAAGCCCCAGACCTCGAGCGGCCTGATCAGCGGCGGATTTTTCGTGTGCTCTCGGCGGATCTTCGACTATCTCTCGGCCGACGACGACTGCGATCTCGAGCGGGGCCCGCTCGAGCGGCTGGCCGCGGAGGGCCAGCTGATGGTCTACCAGCACCGCGGGCAGTGGGCTTGCGTCGATACGTACCGGGATCTGCAGCACCTCAACCGGTTGTGGGCCGAGAACCAGGCCTTCTGGAAGATGTGGCCATGAGCCGTGCCAGGCCCTCCGGCGACGTGATGCTCTGCATCGACCCGTTTACGCACCACTTCGAAGGCGACCGGCTTTTCGAACCGGAGGTCGACCGGTTCAACGGCGAGGACATCCTGGCGCCCTACCTGCACCTGCGGGACTGGTTCGAGGCGCGCGGGATCCCGGTGCACACCGCGGATCGGCTCGAGCGCCGCGAGGTCGGGGCCCGCGTGAACATCGTCGTGTCCTTCGGCCTCCAGCGCCGGTACAAAGCGCTCGCCAAGCGGGCGGATGTGATCCTGAGCGCGTTCTTCGCGTTCGAGTCGCCGGTTGTCGACCCCTCGATGTACCGCGGACTGCCCGAGGCGGCGCGCCACTTCAAGCGCATGTACTCGTTCAGCGACAGCGAGTCGCTGGAGCCGGTCATCGGGGCGAGAGTCCCCTTCGAACAGTTCTGCCTGCCCTATCCCTTCGACGACGTCTGCGAGGACCTCTGGCGGCGCGGCAACCGGCGGTTCCTCGTCATGATCAACCACAACAAGGTGCCGGCGCTGCGCTGGAAGGAGCTCTATACGGAGCGGCCGGCGGCCGTCGAGTTCTTTGCGCGATACGGGGAGATCGATCTGTTCGGCAAGGGCTGGGACGAGGTGCCGTACCAGATGGGCCGGACCTGGAAGCCGGCGTCGGTCCAGCGAATCGAGCGATTCTTCAGGAATCGATGGGAGCAGATCCATCCGACCCCTGTGTTGGAAGCGGCCCGCAAGGTGTACAAGGGGCCGGTTCCCTCGAAGATCGAGACGCTCGCCCAGTACACGTACTGCCTGGTGTACGACAACGTGGAGCTCGAGGGCTGGATTACCGAGAAGATCTTCGACTGCTTCGTGGCCGGGACCATTCCGATTTACTGGGGGGCTCCGGACGTCGAACGCTGGATTCCGGCCGACTGCTTCATCGACAAACGGCAGTTCGCCGACTACGCGGATTTGCGTCAGTACCTGCACGGCCTGACGGCGCGGCAGATCGACGCGTTTCGCGAGGCCGGGCGTGCGTTCTTTCGCTCCCAGCGCTTTGCGCCGTTCAGCAAGCGCACGTTCACGGAGCGGCTCGGGCGTATTGTCGAAGAGGACGCGGGCGTCCCGCTGTTCGCGTCCGTGTCGTAGGGACGGCATGGGCGCGACGGCTGCGGACGGACCGACCATGGACGAGAGCGTGCCGGGCGATGTTGAGGAGGCCGCGGAGTTGACGGCTGCGAACGCCGCGACGGTGGTGCCCGCGGGCGTGACGGGCCAAGAGCCGGCGCCCGCGCTGAGCGCGCCGCCGGGTGCGAGCATCATGGCCACCGTGATTGCGCTGGGCGGCATTCAGGCACTCGCGATCGGATTCACCTTGATTCGGTCGAAAGCGGTGGCCCTGCTCCTGGGCCCGAGTGGCGTGGGGCTGTTCAGCATCGTCGATCAGATGGTCGGATTGGCGATGCAGCTCGTGGCGTTCAGCCTGCCGTTTGCCGCGGTGAAGTTTCTGTCGGCTGCGCACAGCGCGGGCCGCCGGGCGTTCGCTGAGCTGTACGCGGGGTTCTTCTGGGCGCTGCTCGCGCTGTCCGGAGCCGGCAGCCTCGCCGTACTCCTGGTCCTCCGGCTGTGGCCGGCGCTGCTCGGCCCCGAGCTGGCTCCCTACGGGCGGGCGACGGCCCTCGCCGTGCTGGCCATTCCGGGTATGGTCCTCGTCACCCTGTGCGGCAACGCGATCGCCGCCGCGCAGCGGGCGCGCACGTCGGGCGGCTACGGGCTCCTCAACACCGCGGCGCTGGCCGTGCTGCCCACCTTGGGGGTCGTCGCGGGAGGCGTCACCGGGTACTACGCGGGCGCACTCCTGGCCGTCGCGGCGGTCGCGGCGTGCGGCGTCCTGTATCTCGCGCGGTCGGAGGGCGTGCTCGTCGGCCCGCCGCAGCTCGGCGTGGCGACTCTGCGTCGCTGTCGCGGGCTCGGGACGTTCGCCGCGTCATTGTACATCATGGCGTTGGCCCTGCCCGCCACGCACCTCTTGGCCCGCTACACGATTTTGCGCACGTCTGGTCTCGAAGCCGCCGGGCTCCTGCAGTCGGCGATGGCCGGGGGTCTGGCCTTCGCCCTGGTCATGCGCCAGTCGAATGCCCTGTTCCTGACCCCCGCGATGAATCGCCACACCCCCGCCGAGCAGAAGTTCCGGGAAGCGGCCGAGTACCTCCGGAGCTTCTCGCTGGTGGCCGGTCTCGTCGCCCTGCCCCTCGTGCTGTTTCCGGAGGTGGCGCTCTACGTGCTCTACTCGCGTCGGTTCCTGTCCGCCGCCCCCTATGCCTACCTGTTCGTCGTCGCGCAGCTTCTCGAGGTGATCGGCGGCGTCCTGCTGGGGATCCTCATCGGCCTGGATCGGATCGTCGCGCAGCTCGCCATTACGCTCACCGGAATCACGGCCCTGGCCGTGCTGGCAGTGACGCTCGGACCGCGCTTCGGACTGGCCGGCATCGGCGTCGCCTTCCTCGCCGACGGCGTCCTGGTGCTCGCCGTTTCCGCCTGGCTGCTGCAACGGCAGTACGGATTCAACCTGCTCGCAGACTGCGGCGGCATCCCGCTCGGCGTGCTGGCCACGCTGGCGGCGGCCGGTGCCTGGGCCGCCCACGCTCCACCCGTCTGGAGTCCGCGCCTCGCTGCGATGAAATTCGCCGTGCTGGCCGCTCTTGCCTTGGCCGGGGGGCTCCTCGCGCTGCGCCTGCATGTCGTCGGCGGATGGCGAAGACCTCCGTATCGCCTGGAGGGATGGCGATGAGCAACCTCGTCTGCGTCAGCGGCGACTTCTGCTCCGGTAGTACGCTGCTGTACACCCTGTTCCGGAAGAGCAGTCAGTACTACTGCCTCTATGAACCCCTCCACGAACGGCTTCGCGAATACCTGCAATACCGAGTGCAGCCGGACGAGGGCGACCATCACTTCTTCATGGAGGACTATTACGCCGAGCTGCGGCCGTTTCGGCGCGTCGCCTCATTGCTCGACCCGTCGTGGGGCTCGCGGGATCTGTACCTGCCGCCAGACGCCGAGCGCGACGCGCTCTACCGCTATTTCAGCTATCTCATCGGCGAGTCGTTCGGCCGGAGCCCCCGCGTGATGTTCAAGGAGAACCGGCTGGCCTTCCGCCTCGGCTGGTTCCGGCGGCACTTCCCGGCCGCGCGCATCGTGCACATCTACCGCCGGAAAGAGGCGCAGTGGCGGTCCATGGTCCGCCGCGGGCAGCTGTTCGTCGGCCGCGAGGACATCGGCCAGGACCGCGTCGATTTCGCCGGGTTCAACCTCGCCGCCTTCTGCGAGGATCTCAAGGCGACGTTTCCGGAGCTCGACGCGCGCCATTTCACGACGGGGTTCGAACGCTTCAGCCGGCTCTGGGAGCTCAGCTACCAGCACAACCGTCGCTACGCGGACGTGTCGATCGACTACGACGACCTCGTGAACGACTTCGAAGCCACGTTCGGCCGCGTGTGGGAGGCCTGCGGGGCCCCGCCGATCGACATCAGTCGCCTCAGGGCGTTCGTGGTGAAGCCCGATCAGCAGCCGCCGGCGCGGCGCGGGCTTCGCGCCCGGCTCGACGCGACGACGCGGAAGCTGCTGTGGCACTACGCGCGCGCGCGTGTGCGGCTCCAGGCGCTGCGCGAGAGCCGGGCCTGACGCCGGCGCTGCCGGCCGCCGAACAACATGCCGACCCAGTCGCCTCGTCCGGTCGCACCGCTTTGTCCCGGGCAGCACGTGGTGGTCGTGGGCGCAGGGCCCGCCGGCCTGACCGCCGCGTACCTCCTCTCGAAGGAGGGCGTGTCGACCACCGTCCTCGAGGCCGACTGCGTCGTCGGCGGCATCTCGCGGACCGCGGAGTACAAGGGATTCCGCTTCGACATCGGCGGGCACCGGTTCTTCACCAAAATCGACGCCGTTCAAGCCTTGTGGGAAGAGCTGCTGGGCGCCGAGTTCATTACCGTGCCCCGGCTCTCCCGCATCTACTACGACGGCAAGTTCTTCGACTATCCGCTCAAGGCCGGCAACGCCCTGAGAGGCCTCGGCCTCTTCAACGCTTGCGCCATCGTGCTCAGCTTCCTCAAATGGCGGTACCGCCCGTACCCGGTCGAGGAGAACTTCGAGCAGTGGGTCACGAACAGATTCGGCAAGCGCCTGTTCGAGATCTTCTTCAAGACGTACACCGAAAAGGTGTGGGGCATCCCCTGTACCGAGATCCGGGCCGAGTGGGCGGCGCAGCGCATCCAGAACCTGTCGCTCGAGAAGGCGATCCTCGCGGCGGCCTCGCTGAACCGCCGATCGACCGCGATCAAGACCCTCATCCACGAGTTCAGGTACCCGCGCCTCGGGCCCGGCCAGATGTGGGAGACATGCCGGGACCGCATCGAAGCGATGGGCAATCGGGTGCTCCTGTCGCACCGCGTCCGCGCGATCGTCGTGCGCGACGGCCGCGCCGTGGCCGTGCGGGCGAGCACGCCGTCCGGGGAGCGCACCTTCGACGCCGATCACGTGATCTCGTCAGCGGCGCTCCGGTCGCTGGTCCGGGCGCTGACGCCGGCTCCCCCGCCGGGCGTGCTCGCAGCGGCCGAAGGCCTCCGCTACCGCGACTTCCTCGTCGTCGCGCTCATCCTCCGCCGCGACAACCTGTTTCCGGACAACTGGATTTACATTCATTCCCCGGGCGTGAAGGTGGGCCGGATCCAGAACTTCAACAACTGGAGCCGGGCGATGGTGCCGGTTCCCGGCAAGACCTGTCTCGGCCTGGAGTACTTCTGCTTCAAGGGCGACGGCCTCTGGCAGGCGCCTGATGATCAGCTCGTCGCGCTCGCGACCCGCGAGCTCGCCCAGCTAGGGCTCGCGGCTCCGGCAGACGTCGAGGAAGGTGTGGTCATTCGGATGCCCAAGGCGTACCCGATCTACGACGCCGCCTACCGCAACCACATCGACACCATCCGAGGCTGGATCGATCCGATCGCGAATCTTCACACCGTCGGCCGCAACGGCATGCACAAGTACAACAACCAGGATCACTCGATGCTCACGGCCATGATGACGCTCTCCAATATGAAGGGCGCCGCCCACGACATCTGGTCCGTGAACACCGACTTCGAGTACCACGAGGAGCAGAAGATCGAGGCGGCGCCGCGGATGGCGGCGGCCAGATGATGACGGGGTCGGCACCGCTCCCGCTGGTCAGCATTTGCATCTCGGCCTTCAACGTCGAGCGGTACCTCGAGGAGACGCTTCGCTCGATTCTCGCGCAGACCTACCAGAACCTGGAAATCATCCTCGTCGACAACGGCTCGGTCGACCGAACCTTCGACGTGGCCCGATCGGTCCGCGACCGCCGGTTCCGGTGCTTCAGACTTCCGGCCAACATCGGCGGCTATCAGGCCATGAACAAGGTGTCGTCGATGGCCGGCGGTGACTTCGTCGCCGTCTATCATGCCGACGACGTCTACGAGCCCACCATCGTCGAGAAAGAAGTCGCCTATCTGCGTGCGCATCCGGCTGCCGGGGCGGTCTTCACGATGTACCACATCATCTCGGAGACGGGTGCGATCACGGGTGGCGTCGACCTGCCGCCCGAGCTGGCCGGCCGCGATCAGCTGACGCTCGATGACGTGCTGCCCTCGATGCTGCGGCGCGGCAACGTCATGTTTGCGTGCCCGACGTTCATGATCCGGCGGGAGGTGCTCGCAGATGTTGGTCCCTTCAACGCCGAACGCTGGGACATCGCAGCCGATCAGGAGATGTGGCTGCGGCTGATGCGCCGCTATCCGGTCGGCATCCTGAACGAGCGGCTGCTTCGGTATCGGCACACGCCGCAGCAGTGGACGCACCGCTGGCGATACCTTCGAATCGAGCCGGATCGCGCCATCGAAGTGATGGAGGAGTGCCTCCGATTCGATGACTGGCGCACGCGGCTGCCCCCCCGGGACCTCCTCGAGCTCGAGTACCAGCGCGCCGACGACGCCACGACGCGAGCAGCGAACGCGCTGATCCTGGCTCGGCCCGCCCTGGCCAGGGAGCTGCTGGCCGGTCAGTATCCGTACGCCGCGTTGTTCCACAATTTCCGACGGCGCAAGCTGCGTGTCCTGCTCCTGCGCGGCCTCATGAAGCTGGCGCTCGGAGCCGGGATCGGCGTCATGCTCGGACGCCTCCTCCACCTCACCGAATACCGACGCTGGCAGCGTCCCGGCCCGCCGCCGCAGCGGGCGTCAGCGGGCGCAAACGCCGGGGCTGGCTAATCGGACAAATACGAGCGCCGGGCGCAGACGTTCCCTCGCCTCAAGACCCGCTGCTCCGAACCCAAACCGC
>Ga0070741_10014392_pt1 | contig 13677 bp, 13 predicted proteins | sample Coa_R1_4_FD_66440 | JGI IMG/M metagenome (GOLD analysis project Ga0070741, IMG submission 66440) | Surface soil microbial communities from Centralia Pennsylvania, which are recovering from an underground coalmine fire - Coalmine... | ecosystem: Environmental > Terrestrial > Soil > Unclassified ... | reverse complement strand
GATCCTCGCAAGCGTCGCGGGCGTGACGAAGCCGTAGACGACGTGATCCATCCAGCCGGGCGGCAGGCCCACGTCGCGCGCAATGCCGGTCACGGGCAGCGTACGTTCGTCATTGCGGCCGAACTGGACGGCGAGCGGCTCACCGAGCGCCGCGCCTGAGAATTCGAGCGAGGAATTCTCGATCGCGATTTCGCCGTCGCGCGGCGGCCACGTGCCGCGCACGCCTTCGAGTCGACCGATATCGCGCTGCTCGAAATCCTCGAGTGCGAACAATTCGGCCGGCAGCCGTGCCCCGTTCGCGCGCACCGTCGCCGAGACGACGCGGCGCAGCCGCGCTGACCGCACGCCGGGCACGGCGCGCGTCGCGGCGAGCTCCGCATCGCCGACGCGCTCGGCGTGCAGCGTGGCCGATGCAGGGTGGCTCGCTCGATAGCTGCCGGTGGTCGCGCGGTCGACGAGCGACCACGCATCGAGCAGGGCGCCGCCGGCGGTCATGGCGGTGGCGACGGCGAGGATCACGAGCAGGCTGCGCGCGGCGTTGAGCCATGCGTCGCGCAGCATCTTGCGCCAGCGCGGCTCAAGCATCGATGTGCGCTCCGTGATCGACGATGCGCCCGTCGGCGAGGCGGACGGTGCGCGTGGCCTGCCGCATTGCGCCGGCTTCGTGCGTCACCATGACGATCGTCTGACCGTCGCGCACCAAGGTGGCGAACACGTCGAGCAGCGCGCGCGCCGTGTGCGAGTCGAGATTGCCGGTAGGCTCGTCGGCGAGCAGCAAGGCCGGTGCGTTGGCCAAGGCGCGCGCCACTGCCACGCGTTGCTGCTGCCCGCCCGAGAGCGCTGCCGGCAGCTTGTCGGCCTGCTCGGACACGCCGAGCCGCGCGAGCAGGTCCAGCGCGCGGGTGCGGCGCTCGCGTGCGGGCCAGCGCGCGGCGAAATCCATCGGCAGCATGACGTTCTCGGCGGCCGTCAGCGTCGGCAACAGCTGAAAGAACTGGAACACGATGCCGACTGCCGAGCCGCGCCAGGCCGAGAGGGCCTTCTCCGAAAGACCGCCGAGCGTGCGCCCGTCGATGCGTATTTCGCCGCTGCTCGCGCGGTCGATGCCGCCGAGGAGGTTGAGCAACGTCGATTTGCCGCTGCCGGATTGGCCGACCACCGCGACGAATTCACCGCGGCCGATATCGAGGTCGACGTCCGCCAGGGCCTTGAACGGACCGGCGGGGCTCGGATAGGTTTTGTGCACGCCGCGCAGCGAAATCAGCGGCGCGGCGGAGGGCGGGTGGGCGAGGCTCATCGTGTACTCCGAATGGGATGGCCGCACTGTACCCATGGCCCGGCCGCCATGGCCGACGCTTCGCCGGGCTCGCGCGACCGTTCGGCGAATCCAATGCGGTCGGCGACCGTTCGGCCGCACCGCGCGACCGTTCGGCGAAGCCGTCCGCTGCCGCGACGCGCACGCTGGCATGCTGCCGGCACTTCACGAACGGAGCACCCATATGCGTTTGTCCACATGTATACTCGCAGGCCTGCTCGCCGTCGGCGCCGGCGCCGCACACGCCGGGACGACGACGGGCGATTTCGACTTCCTGCTCGGGCAATGGCAGATCGAATTGCAGCCGAAGGTCAGCGGCCTCGCAGCGATGATCCACGGCACGCCGAAACTCACCGGCACCTTGAAGGCCTGGCGTGTGTTCGACGGCGCTGGCGTCGAAGACGAGCTGCGCATCGTCGACGCTTCGGGCAATCCCGTGGCGCTTTCGCGCGCGCTGCTCGTCAAAGCGCGCGACGACGGACATTGGGTCGTGAGCACAGTCGACGCTTATCGCGCGACGGCGAGCGAAGCGCTGGGCCGCAAGCAGGACGCAGAGCTGCGCCTGGACGGCCGCGGCAAGGGTCCCGACGGTCGCGAGTTGCTGACCCGCACTCGTTATTTCGAGATCGGCGCCGACGGCTTCCGCATGCAGCAGGATCGCTCGTACGATAACGGCCAGACGTGGGACGAAGCGGTGGTGGCTTACACTGCGAAGCGCACGGCGGCAGCGGCGGCCGAGTGACGACGCGATGAGTTGGCGGCGCGCCTCGGCCGCGCCGCAGCGAGGAGAACCGATGGCGCGAGGATGGCTGTGGCTTCAGCTCGCGGTCGCGTGGCTGCCGATCTGGGTGCTGTTCACGGCGCTCGTCATGTTCGTCCATGGGCTTCCGCTCGGCGCAGCGGCGTTCAGCTCGGCGCGCATGACCGCGCCCGGCGCGCTGCTCGGCATCGCGGTATACAAATTCGCATCGCGCACGCCGTGGCCGCATCCGCTGCGGCTCGCGTTCATCGGCGTGCACGCCCTCGCGGCGGCAGCCTATGCCGTGAGCTGGTACGGGCTCATCGTGCTCGTCGACAGCGCGCTCGCGCATCGGCTCGTGCTCGTGACAGGTCCCGGCGTGGGCGCGTTCCTGGTGACCGGCGCCTGGCTCTACATCGTCGTCGCGGGCGCGGCGTATGCGAATCTCGCCGCGCAACGCACCGCGCAAATGGAGGCGCACGCCGCGCGCATGCAGCTCGATGCGCTGCGCGCGCAATTGCATCCGCACTTCCTGTTCAACGCGTTGCACACGGTCGTGCAGCTGATCCCGGCGGACCCGCGCAGCGCCGCGCGGGCGGCCGAACAGCTCGCCGGAGCGTTGCGCATCGCGCTCGAGGAACGGCGCGATCTCGTCACGCTCGCCGAGGAGTGGGCGTTCGTCGAACGTTATCTGGCGCTAGAGGCGCTGCGTTTCGGCGATCGATTGCGGATCGACGTGAAGATCGAGATGCAGGCGCGGAACGCGCTCGTGCCCTCGTTCGCGCTGCAGACGCTGGTCGAGAACGCAGTGCGCCATGGCGCCGCGCCACGCGTCGAGCAAACGCAGATCGCGATCGCGGCGGCGCTCGTCGCGGACACGCTGATTCTCGACGTCGCGGACGACGGTGCTGGCGCCGATCTCGCGATCCCGCACACCGGCACCGGACTCAACCGCCTGCGCGAGCGCATGCGCTGGCTGTACGGCGAGCGAGCGCGCCTGGAAGTGTCGAGTGCGCCGGCGGCAGGGTTCCGCGCGCGCCTGACGCTGCCTCGATCCGCGGAGCGCGCCGATGAGTGAGCCCGCGCGCGTGTCGGTGCTGATCGCCGACGACGAGCCCGTGGCCCGCGCGGGCCTGCGCCGCATGCTCGCCGAAATCGAATGGGTGCATTGCGCGGGCGAGGCGGCGAGCGGACCGGCAGCCGTGGAGGCGATCGACACGCTCGCGCCGGAACTCGTGCTGCTCGACATCGAAATGCCGGGCCTCCTCGGCACGGAGGTGCTGCGCCGCGTGCGTCACCAGCCGCTCGTCGTGTTCACGACCGCGTACGCCGAACATGCCGTCGCGGCGTTCGAGCTCGGAGCGCTCGATTACCTGTTGAAGCCGTTCGGCGAGGAGCGTTTGCGTGCTGCGCTCGATCGTCTGCGATTGGCGATCGGCGAACCGCGTCCGCCCGCGCTCGAGCGATTCGGCGAAGCGATGAGCCGCGCACCGATGAGCCGCTTGTTCGTGCGCAGTGGCCGCAGCATCGTGCCGCTCGCCGTCGTTTCGGTCGACTGGTTCGAGGCGGTCGGCGACTACATCGCCGCGCACGTCGGTGCTGCCGAGCACGTGCTGCATCTATCGCTCGGTCAGCTCGAACGCCGCCTCGATCCCGCGCGCTTCGTGCGCATCCATCGCGCGCACATCGTCAATCTCGACCGCGTAGCGGCGTTCCGCCGCGAGCCGGGCGGGCAGCTCGTGGCGGTACTCGCCGACGGCCGCCAGCTGCCCGTGAGCCGGGCGCGCGCTCGCGATCTGCGCGATCTGGCCCGCTGAGCGCAAGCGGCGGAGCGCCGATTGACTTCCGCTGCCGTACTAAATACGATGAATTACGTACGAAAAGCGGCGGACTAGGTCCGAGGCGTACATCTGCAGATGCCGGGAGCGTCGTTATGAAGTCCATCGTTCGTCCAAGCCTGATCTTCGTGGCGGCCTCGCTCTTCGCGGGCGCGGCGTTCGCCGATGCCGTGGAAAAGTCGCGCGTGGTCGCCGATACGCCGGACAAATTCGCGCTCACCGTCAAGGAAGTCCACGACGAGATGGAAAGCGGCGGACGCTACGAGTTCATCGCCGCCAACGATCGCGCCAAGGTGGATGCCGACATGGGCGCAATGCAAGCCATGCTCGACAAAGCAGGCGCGGTCGCCGCGATGAAGCAGGACGAGAAAGTGCGCTTGTTCAATCTCCAGGAGCACTTGAACGGGCTCCTCACGCACAACGACCGCAACCGCCTCGTCTGCGAGAACCGTGCACCCGTCGGTTCGCACATCCCGATCACCCACTGCCGCACGTACGGAGAGGTCGTCACCGAGCGCCAGCAGGATCAAAAGTGGATGGACGACGTCACGGCGAGGCGGCGCAATCCGGATGCGGGCGGACATTGACTCGCCGGCGCTCAGTTCCCTATTTCACGACGCGGTTCGCATTCATGAAGCCCCAGACGAAATCCGTCTGCAGCACGTGCAATCGCGGCGGGGTGTTGCTTTCGTGGAACCACGCGGGATTCGGCAGTCCGTTGGCGCTCATGCCATAGCCGAAGTCGCTCACGGCGTTGACGAAAACGCCGAGCGGGAACGTGCCGCGGTCGGGAAGATTCGGGTGGGCGGGTCCGAGCTCGTCGGTGCCGGCGCGCGCATGGCAGGTCATGCAGCTCGAGCCATTGACGAAGCCCGCTTCGGTGATCGAATTGGCGAGCATCGTCGCGCGTCCGGTCGCGTCAGCGAAATCCACTTGTGTACCTTTCAGGCGGTAGCTGCGCCACGCGGCATCGAGCGCGTCGGGATTCTTCGGGTCCTTCGCCGCGGCGACGCCGATGCGCATGCCGTCGAAGATCGCGCCGAGTGCGGCCGTGCGCTGTTCGGGCGCGTAGAGCCGGTCGCGGCTGAACACGATCGAGGCCGCCGCAAGCCGGTCGCAGGTCGTCTTCGGAGCGACGAAATTCCGCGCGGCCCCGGCGGGTAGCGTATCCGTCGTGAGATACCCGAACGAATCGTTGCAGCCCGTGATGTCGCAGCGTCCCGGCATCGAGACGTGTTCGAACGTGGCCCATACCCAGTTCGGGATGTCCTTCGACGAGATATGCAGCGCGACGAGCCAGTAGACGCCGCGATGGCCTTCGCCGTCGAGGAATTCTTTCTTGATGTAGGGCAGGTTCGGGTCTTCGGGCAGGTGGAGCTCGCGGGCGAGGTCTTCCTTGATCCAGTTGCTCTTGATCATGATCGCGTCGGGCGGGAAATCGATGCTCGTGAGAACGCCGCCGGCGGCCGCCGGCGTGGCGCGGTACGGCGCATTCGTCGCCAGGAATTGCGCGTTGCGCGCGAACACGGCCGCCACGCCTTCGGTGTTGTACAGATCGTTGCGGAACACGAAATCGTGGAACGCTTCGTTCCTGACCGTGTATTCGTTGTTGTCCTGCCGGATCTGCCGGCCGATGCTCTCGATATGCTCCTTGTCGTCCGTTTGCGCTTGTGCGATCGCGAGCAAGCGTCGACTGACGCCGTGCACGTCCGCCGCGAACGACGGACGCAGCGTCGGCGGCTGGTCCAGCGGCGCGCGCAGCAATGGGATGTGCAGCTGCTGTGCGAGCGCGCCAGGAAACACCGGGCAGTGCTTCGGATCGTTGCCCGCATCGCCGAACGCGCAGCAGTGCGTGTTTTTCGGCGACTCGTTGCCTGCGCACAGCGCATACGGCTGGGCGGGCCAGTTCTGGTCCTCCGCGGCCCAGCGCACCCACCACCGGTCCCTGATGACGTCGGCGTAGAGCTTCCACGCGAACATATCCGGGCACGACATCGCCGGGTTGGAAACGAGCGGATCGACGACGATGTGCGCCTTGTCGCCGCTCCCTTGCACGGACATGCGGCACGCCGCGCCGTCCTTCGGCAGCGCATTGAAATACTCGGCGTAGTCGATCGGCGAGAGGCCCGATCCGCATTCGTGCGGCGTCGCCCATGCCGATCCGGCCGCCAGGAGCATGCTGGCGATGCAGTGCGGCGAAAGACGGGAGGCGTGCATCGCATGTACTCCTCTTCCAGAGCGTCATCGCGAACGCGCCACGACGTCCATGCGTGTCGCGCACGCCGATGTCGATGGTCGGAACCGTTCCCCTGGCGCGTCAGAGCGATCCGTGATCGCTCACGAACCGCAAACCGTGCCGGCGTTGATAGCAAGCCGGAGCCGCGCTGACAACTGTAAGAACATGCAGCCTCATGGCCGCTCGGGCTTGTCGAACACGATCATCGGACACACGCCGATGCGCCCGAACGTGCGCGGCAACAGCGTCTCGAGCGCGAGCAACGGGCCCAGGATCAGCGCCGCACCGAGGCGGCTCCGCACGAAGCGCTCCATGAATTCCTTGCCGACGCTGCGCCATACGCGCAGCCGGCAAGCGTAATGCGCGGCGATCTCGCGGTGGTACCAGGCGTAGTCGTGCGGCTTGAAATAAAGATCGGCGTCGGCCGGCAGAGCGATGGGCGTGGCTTCGGCGAGCGGCGGTCGGTGCGTGAAGCGGCGATCGAGCCGCGCCGCAGCGCGATGCAGCCACGAACTCGCCCCCCATGAATAGACGACGACGCCGCGACCGCCGGGCTCGAGCGCGCGATGGAGCTCGGCGAACGCACGTGCTTGCTCGTCCGCCGGGACGTGATAGATCGTGTGCAGCGAGACGAAACCATCGACGACGCCGTCGCGCAGCGGCAAGGCCGTGATGTCCGCGGCGACGCAGATCGCGTGCTCGCCCAGGCGTTCCTTCGCCTTGCGCAATCCGCGCAGCGACAAGTCGACGCAAATGCGGCGCTCGTATTTTGCCGAAAACGCGCGGTATTCCTCGAGCTGCACCGGTCCCGAAGCGGCATCGAGCAGGTAGCGTCCGCCGCGCAGATGACGGCCCACGCGCCGGTGGCACGCGCGCCGGTAGAACGCCGTGACGTCGCGCAAGTCCTCGAACGCCACGGCGTCGTTGAAGCGGCCTTCTTCGGCTTCGATCCAGCCGAAGTCGTCGTAGAACTTCGCGACGTTGCGTTTTTCCGCGCGCAGCGCCGGCGCAGCGGTGCCCGTGCGCGCCTGCGCGAATTCCGCGAGCAGGCCGTACAGGCCGGCCCACGCCGGGTAGGCCAGGGCGCCGTCCTCGGTTTCGAGCACGCCGACGATGTCGCCGAGGCCGTAGCGCTCGGCGAGCTTGCGCCACGGCGCGTGCGACACGTCGGAGCCCGGCTCGCGCCACCGCAGCGGCTGGCGCGTCGACGGGCAACAAAACAGGGCGATTTCGGTAAGTTCTGCGCGCATGCAAAACGCCGGCGGAGAACCCGCGGCGCGGTCGGAAGCGGGGAATGTCATCAGAATACACGTTCGGCGCGGTGCGCGGAATTCGCCGACGCGCCGCCTCGGATCGGCGGATTGTCACAGTTGACAGTTGGCGTGTTTTCGGCAATCCCGATAATGCATTGCACGGGCGTTGTTCGAGGATGTTTTCATGGTCGGACCCCATTTGTGGCTGCCGGAGGACGAGCGTCTCGGTTATTCCGACGACGGCTATATCCGTTTGACTTTCCGGCGATTTTGCCGGCTCAGCTTCGCGCAGCGCGTGACCGTGCGCGACGACGATCTGCGCGCGGACCTCCTCGCACGCGATGTGCCTGCGTTCAGCGCCGGCTATTGCGACTGGCTCGATGTCAGCACGCCCGTGCAGATCAGCGTCGCCTGGGCCTGGTTCGCGCTCGAACGCGACGCACCGCCGCTGCTCGCACCGGGCGGCATCAGCAGCAACGTCATGATCACGTCGGTCGACGGTCGCGAACTCGGTACCGCGAAGACCGACGAGCTGCTCAGATCCTGGCTCTCGAGCCAGCGCTGGCAGGCGCCGCGCAGCGAGGCCGCCGTTCCGCGCGAGGCCGATCGCTTGCTGCTGCATTGACCTTCGGCGGCACGAAACTGTCAACATTGACAGTTTCCCGCCGCCGCGACTCCGCCTTGAATAGGCGATGTCGCGTCTGACCATCTCAAGCGGCGGGCGTCGGGTGCTCCGTGATCGGCGGACCCCGACGCCCGGGGGCCGGCAGCCGATTTTCGCGTCGTTGCGCTAGACTCGCGAAAACGCGCCGAGGGGGATTCCGTTGAACGCCAGCCGCACGTCCGCGCAGCGCCCGGGCAGTCTTGCCTGTGTCGGCATCGGCATGACCTTGGGTTCGCACCTGAGTCCGCTTGCGCGCAGTCACATCGAGAAGGCCGACGTCGTCTTCGTCGCCGTCTCCGACGGCATCGTCGAGCAGTGGATCGCCGGCATGCATCGCGACGTGCGCAGCCTCCAGCCCTTGTATCGCGAGGGCAAGTCGCGCATGGAGACGTATCGCGAGATGGTCGAGGCCATGCTCGCCGAAGTGCGCGCGGGCAAGAACGTCTGCGGCGCTTTCTACGGCCATCCCGGCGTGTTCGCCTGGGCGCCGCACAAAGCGGTCGAGATCGCGCGGCGCGAGGGCTATCGCGCGCACATGGAACCCGGCATCTCGGCCGAGGACTGCCTTTACGCCGATCTCGGCATCGATCCCGGCAAGGTCGGCTGCCAGCATTTCGAGGCGAGTCAGCTTCTGTTCTACAAGCGACGCATCGACCCGAGCGCCTACCTCGTGCTCTGGCAGGTCGGCGTGGCGGGCGATGGTTCGCTCGCGCGGTTCTCGACGCCCGCGGCGTATCGCGCGCTGCTCGTCGAGCGTCTTGCGGCGGACTACCCGCTCGATCACGAGATCGTGCTCTACCGCGGCGCCACGCTGCCGATCGAGCAAGCCCGCATCGAGCGCATCGCGCTCTCCGCGCTGCCGCAGGCCGACGTCGATCTCGAAATCACGGTCGTGATCCCGCCCGCGCGTCCGCTCGAACCCGACCACGCCATGCGCGCGCGCCTGGCCGCGCTCGACGCCGCAGCGGCCGAGCCCGCATGAACGCCACCGTCCCGCTCGCCACGTTCGCCTTCGAGACCGAACGCCTGCGCATGCGGCCGCTCGAAGAAGGCGACGAGGCGCTGTTCGTCGGGCTGTATACGGATGCGGAGACCATGAGGTTCGTGGGGCCGGCGCTGACTCGCGAGGAAGCCGCTCGAACGTTTCGCCGCATGCTGAGCCAAGGCCGCCGAGGCAAGCCCATGTTCCTCACGATCGTCGAGAAATCCTTCGGGCACAAGGTCGGCATGTGCGGCGTACCGGCGTTCGACGCGCATGCAGCGGATTTGGAAATCGGTATCATGCTGTGCCGGGAGGCGCGGGGGCGCGGCTATTCCAAGGAAGGCTTGGCCGGATTGACGCAGCGATTGTTCGCGACGTTGCCGGTCCAGGAATTGTGGGTGGAGTACGCAAGCGAGCATGAGATCGTCGACCGCTTCATGCGTTCCATCGGTTTTTCGCCGAATGCCACACGTTCTTCGCGTGCCAAGCGCATACGCTCGGCATACCGCGGAACGTGGGTGCACAACGGCCGTGCAACTGCAGAAATTTGTGCGTAGAACGTGGATGCGGCAACAGGCGCGAAACTCGTCCAGCGCGTTTCGTTTCGGAATGAGTTCGGATGGTCATTAGCCAAAGAGGGGACAAGAAATGTCGAAACTCGTCGCTTTTCTCGAGCGTGTAGGTCAGGACGCGAGCCTGCGGTATGCGACTGAAGCGGTGCTCGTGGAGGAGATGGCGCAGGACGCCGCCGTTTCCGAGTCGCTCGGCGACTCGAAATCTCATCGGGAGTTCACCCTTGCGCAGGTCTTGAAAGCCCAGGCGAGCTACTGCTGCGCGTTGCTGCCGGGCAAGGAAGACGAGGAAGAGGAAGAAGAGGAGCCTTCGAAGGAAGACGAAATCCGAAGCGCCTCGCCCATGCGTCGAGCTGCCTAGCGAATCCGCCGATGCGATTCAGTTGCAGCCTGTCTCGGCTTCTCTCGATCGCCATCGGCGGTGTGTTGTACCTGTTCGGGCCGGGCGCAGCCTTCGCGGCTGCGTCCGAGGACGTCGATGCAGCGCTGAAGCACGCGGACGGCATCAAGACGTCGGACAACCCCGGCTTCAAAAAAATACTGGCCGACTTGGAAGACCGGCAGGACAAGCTCACGATTCCCGAGCGCACGTACCTGCGTTATCTCGAAGCCTGGGAAACCGCTTACGCGGGCGACTACGCAAAAGCGATTCCGAAACTCGACCAGGTGATCGCGGAGTCGTCCGACACGACGCTGCGCTTCCGCGCGGGCGTCACGGCCATCAACGTACTCGCCATCGCTTCCCGGCACGAGGAAGCCTATACACGACTGAGCCAGCTGGTCGACTGGATGCCGAAAGTCACGGATCGCGACACGCGACTTCTGGGTCTCGGCATCGCCGCGCTCCTCTACAATCAGGCCGGGCAGTACGACCTCGGTTTGACGTACGCAGAAAAGTGGATCGCCGAAGATCCCACGGGAGACGGCGGCTGCAAAGGCGTCTACCTGAAGCTCGAGGCGCTGTACAAAGGCGCGAAACTCCATGCGGACGATGCGCAGGTTGCGGACGGAATCGCGGCCTGTACGAAAGTCGGCGAAGTGGTTTACTCGAACCTCATCCGGACGTTCGAGGCGAATCTCGATATCGCGAACGGCAAGGCAGCGGAGGCGATTTCGCTGCTCAAGGCGAACTACGAAAACGCACAGAAGACCGGATACCCTCGGCTCACGTCGGAATTCGATTCCATTCTCGGGCGAGCCTACTGGGCGCAGGGGAACGTCCAACTCGCGCAGCAGTACGCGCAAAGCGCAGTCGAAAAAGCCGTCAAGAACGAAATCACCAAACCGCTCGCCGACGCTTACGAAGTGCTCTACGAGGTGACCAAGAAGAAAGGCGACTACGAAGCCGCACTCGGCTACCACGAGAAATACGCCGCGGCGGACAAGGGCTACCTCAACGACACGAGTGCACGCACGCTGGCCTACCAGATGGTCAACCAGCAGGTGCTCGACAAAAAGCGCCAGATCGACGCGCTCAACGAGAAGAACCAGCGCCTGCAGCTCCAGCAGGAGGTCGATGCGAAGGCGAGCGAGACGTTCCGGCTCTACATCCTGCTGCTGATGAGCGGTCTCGCGTTCGTCGTGCTGTGGGCCTACAAGACCAAGCGATCGCAGCTGCGCTTCAAGAAGCTCGCGCGACGCGACGGCCTCACGGGCATATTCAACCGCCAGCATTTCATCGACGCCGCCGAAGCGCTGCTGCGCTACTGCGCGAAATCGGGCCGTGACGCCTGCGTGGTCGTCATCGATCTCGATCATTTCAAGCTCGTCAACGACGTGCACGGACATGCGGCGGGCGATCTCGTGCTCAAGCGCACCGTAGCGAGCTGCCAAGCGCACCTGCGTTCGATCGACGTGTTCGGTCGCCTCGGCGGCGAGGAGTTCGCGATCCTTCTGCCGGAATGCGACGTCGCCGCCGCCCGCGAGCGCGCGGAACGTATGCGCCGAACGATCGCAGAACTCGTCGACACCGACCCGGACGTCGAATTCGCGGTGTCGGCGAGCTTCGGCGTCGCGTCCGCGTCGCAAGCAGGTCACGAGCTCAAGGACCTGCTCGCGCATGCGGACGTGGCGCTCTACGACGCGAAGCGCGGCGGACGCAATCGCGTATCGGTCGCCGAAGCCGCCGCCGCACGCGCGGCCGAGGCGGCGCACGCCTGAGCGCGATTCGCGCAAGTGCGCAAAAATTTACATTTCCCTTTTTACGAAAAGCTCACGTTCCCGTCCATCCTTCGTTCAGTTTCGCTGCGTTAGATTACGCGCACCGAAGGATGCCTCCCCCATTCCTTCGATGTTGTTAGGCCGCGCGTGAGCGCCGCGATCAAGGACGACAAGCGTGCCAGGATGGCCGCGACCAGCCGACAGGCTGGGGCAAACACAGCAAAAAAAGCCGGACGCGAGTCCGGCTTTTTTTTGTGCGAGCCGTCACGGATTCAAGCGAGCGGCAGCAGGATCTCCACCTCGAGTCCGCCGCCTTCGATGTTCTGCGCTTGGATGCGCCCGCCCTGGCGTTCGATCGCGCGCTTGGCGATGGCGAGGCCGAGGCCGCTGCCGCCGCTCTTGCGCTGGCGCGCGGCGTCGGTGCGGAAGTAGGGCTCGAAGATGCGCAGGCAATCGCCCGCGGGAACGCCGGGGCCGCAATCGCGCACGCGCAGGCGAGCCTGACCGTCGACGCGGTCCAAGCGCAGATCGATGCTGGTCTGCGCCGCGGTGTAATTGACGGCGTTGCGCACGACGTTCTCGATCGCGCTCGTGAGCAGGTCCACTTCGGCGCGCACGCGCAGCGGCGCGCTCTGCGCCACGTGCAGCGTGCACTGTCGCGCCTGCGCTTCGAACGCGGCGTCGGCGACGATGTCGCTGAGCAGTTCGTCGAGCGCGACGTCCTGCACCTGCGAGGGCGTCGTGGTCGTCTCCATGCGCGAGAGTTGGATCGCTTGCGCGATCATCTCTTCGAGCCGCTCGGATTCGCGCTCGATGCGCGCGAGCTGGGTGGCGGCGTCGCCGCTGACCTGGCTGCGTGCGAGTTCGAGCGCGACGCGCAGGCGCGAAAGCGGCGAGCGCATCTCGTGCGAAACGTCGCGGATCAGCCGCTGCTGGCCTTCGACGAGCTCCTTGAGACGCGCCGCCATCTGGTCGAACTCGCGTGCGAGCGCAAGTATTTCGGCGCTCTGGCCGAACGGCAGATCGCCGACGCGCGCGGAAAGATCGCCGCGCGCCACGCGCCGCGCGCTCGCGCGGATGCGCGCGAGCGGCGCGGTGATGTACGCGGCGAGCAGCAGGCTGAAGCAGGCGCTGATCACCATCGCCACGGCCACGTGCGTCCAGAACGTGCCCTGCCGGCGGTACAGCATGCGCAGGAGCGGCGAGCCGTGGAACGTCGCTACGGCCGTGTACCGAGCGCCGTCGGGCGCGACGAGCGGGCGCACGCGCATGCGGTTCGCGTGCAGGCCTTCGCTGTCCTGCACGGGGTGCGCGGCGGCGTCGGCGACTCCGGGTGGCACCGGGCGGCCGAGGATGTCGCTGCCGTCCGCACCGAGCACGTAGAGCACCACGCCGCGCAGACTCTGCATGTCGGCGATGCGCTGGTGCAGGCCCGCGATGCCGCCGTCACGCAGCGCGTGCGCGGCGCTGCGCAGCTCGTCGTTGAGCGCGAAATCCATGCGCGTGACGTCGAGCCCGGGCAGCTTCTCGTTTTCGAAATTGTTCGAGGTGATCCAGGCGATGGCGATGATGAGCGCCACCATCGCGGCCCAGAACAGCGCGAAGATGCGCCAGAACAGACGATGCATGTCAGCACGCCCCCGGCGCGATGTCTCCGGCGGCGGACGCGTGCATCAGGCTTCCTCGACGACGCGGAACAAATATCCGCCGCGATGGATCGTGCTGATCAGCGACTCGCCGTCGCGCGCCGGTCCGAGCTTGCGCCGCAATTTGGAAATGTGTACATCGATACTGCGGTCGAACGGTCCGAGCGGCCTGCCGAGCACGTCCTGCGACAGTGTTTCCTTGCTGACCACGCGCCCGGCTTCGCGCATCAGGATGGCGAGGATGTTGAACTCGGTGCCGGTCAGCGCGAGCG
>Ga0070741_10014391_pt1 | contig 13679 bp, 11 predicted proteins | sample Coa_R1_4_FD_66440 | JGI IMG/M metagenome (GOLD analysis project Ga0070741, IMG submission 66440) | Surface soil microbial communities from Centralia Pennsylvania, which are recovering from an underground coalmine fire - Coalmine... | ecosystem: Environmental > Terrestrial > Soil > Unclassified ... | reverse complement strand
CGCCTGGGCGAATGGCTGCAATCGACCGAAGCGGCGGTCGTCCACGACGCGACGACGACGACCGCGGGTGTGAGAATCTTCACGATCCGGCCGGCGCACAACCCCGTCGGTCCGCTCGACTTCGCCGGCGGCTACGACGACCGGTCGCACCGCCCGCAGCCGCTCGCTGAACTGCTCGGCCGCGGCTACGAGGACGCGTATCATCAGTTCATCGAACCCGTCGTAGGTGCGGAACTATGAAGAGACACGGCTTTGCCACCGAGTTGATCCACGCGGGCGAGGACGATCGCGGCGTTGCCGTGCCGCTGACGACGCCGATCTACGAGACGTCGACGTTCGTATTCGAGAGCGCGCAGGAGGTCGTCGACTACAACGAGGGCAGGTCGCGCAAGTACCTCTACTCGCGCTACGACAACCCCACCGTCGTGTCGGTGGAGCGCAAGCTGGCCGCGCTCGACCGCGCGGAGGCGTCGCTGTTGTTCTCGTCGGGGCAGGGCGCGACGACGACGATCCTGCTGGCGCACCTGAAAGCGGGCGACGAGATCGTCTGCAGCGCCGCGATCTACGGCGGCACGCTGCACCTGCTCGAGGACGTGCTCGCGAAGTTCGGCGTGACGCCGCGGTTCGTATCGCTCGACGACCTGGCGCGCCCCGACCGCGTCCTCGGCGACCGCACGCGGCTCGTCTGGTTCGAATCGCCGATCAACCCGACGCTGCGCTGCGTCGACATCCGCACGGTCGCCGACGCCTGCCGCGCCCGCGGGATTCTCACCGTCGTCGACAACACCTTTGCGAGCCCGATCAACCAGCAGCCGCTGGCGCTCGGCATCGATCTCGCGATGCAGAGCGCGACGAAGTACCTCAACGGGCACAGCGACGTCACCGGCGGCTGCGTCTCGGGCGCCCGGCGGCTGATCGCGCCGATCGCGAAGGCGAGGCGCCAGGTCGGCACGATCATGGATCCGCACCCCGCGTACGCGCTCGGCCGCGGGCTGAAGACGCTGCCGCTCCGCGTCGCGCGCCACAACGCGACGGCGCAGACCGTCGCCGAGTGGCTGGCGCAGGACCGGCGGGTGAGCGATGTCTACTATCCGGGTCTGACCAGTCATCCCGATCACGCGATTGCCGCGCGACAGATGACCGGCTTCGGTGGTATGGTGTGCTTTGATCTCGCGGGCAGCTACGAGCGCGCCGCGAGCCTCTACGATCGACTCGAGGTCATCAAACGCGCTGCCAGTCTCGGCGGCGTGGAGAGCCTTGTCAGCATGCCGGTGCTGACCTCGCAGTGGGGCCACACCGACGCGCAGCTGCGTGACGCGGGCGTCACGCGCGGCATGCTGCGGCTGTCGGTCGGACTGGAAGACGCGGCGGACCTGATCGCCGATCTCGACCGGGCGCTCGGGTAAAGCGACTCGACTCGACTCGACCACAACTGAAAATCCAGGGGACCCCGTGACGAGGATGCGAGTCCTTGTTGCGCTGGCCGTGCTGTCGCTGGCGGCGCCCGCCGGCGCGCAGTACTTCGGCCGCAACAAGGTTCAATACGACCGCTTCGACTTCGCGATCCTGCAGACGCCGCATTTCGACGTGTACTACTACGCCTCGGAGCAGGCGGCCGCGCGCATCGCCGCCCAGCTCGCCGAGCGGTGGTACGCGCGGCTGTCGGCCGCTCTCGATCACCGGTTCACCCAGCGCCAGCCGATCATCCTCTACGCCAGCCACGCGCACTTCGCGCAGACGTCGATCATCTCCGGAACGATCGCCGACGGGATCGGCGGCTTCACCGATCACCTTGCCGGCCGCGTCGTCCTGCCGTTCGCGGCGGGGCTCGGCGAGACCGACCACGTGCTCGGCCACGAGATCGTCCACGCGTTCCAGCGCGACATCCTGAAGGGGCGCGGCCGCTCGATGGCGATGCTGCCGCTCTGGTTCGCGGAAGGGATGGCGGAGTACCTGTCGGTCCGCGAGCTCGACGCGAACACGCGGATGTGGCTGCGCGACTCCGCCGATGCCGACAAGCTGCCGACGATCGCACAGCTCGACGACCCGCGCTGGTTTCCGTACCGCTACGGCCAGGCGCTGTGGGAGTTCCTCGCCAGGACCTACGGCGAGGCGACGGTGGCCAGGGCGCTGAATTCGCGGGCGACCGGCGGCGGCATCGGTCGCCTGAAGGACGTCACCGGCAAGGACGCCGCGACGCTGACGAAAGAATGGCACGCCTTCATCCGCCGGGCGACGGCGACGACGCGCCGCTGCGACGCGGCGCCCGACGGCTGCGTCGAGCCGACGCGGATCATCGGCGCCGAACAGAACGGCGGCCGCATGAACGTCGCGCCGGCGCTCAGCCCCGACGGCCGGCGCGTCGTCTTCCTGTCGGAACGCGACGGCTACTCGGTGGACGTGTTTCTCGCCGACGCGGCGCGCGGCGTGGTCAGCCGCAAGCTGCTGAACGGCGGCACCGACGCGCATGTCGACAGCCTGCAGTTCATCGATTCCGGCGGCGCGTGGGACCGCAGCGGACGTTCGTTCGTGCTGGCGACGCTCCGCGATGGCCGGGCCGCGCTGACCGTGTTCGACATGCCCGACGGCGGCATCCGCCAGGAGCTGCTCGTCCCGAGCGTCGATCAGATCTTCAGCCCGGCGTGGTCGCCCGACGGCCAGCAGATCGTCTTCAGCGCGCAGAAGGGCGGCTTCACCGACTTGTACCTGATCGACGTCAGGAGCGGCGCGCTGAAGCAGATCACGGCCGACGCGTACTCCGACCTGCAGCCGGCGTGGTCGCCCGACGGAGGCAGGATCGTGTTCGCGACCGACCGCTTCTCGTCGTCGCTGACGGCGCTGTCGTTCGGACGGTACGAGCTGGCGACGATCGACGTGGCCACCGGCGCGGTGCGCCTCGTCGGCGGCCTGCCCGACGCGAAGAACATCGACCCGCACTGGACCGCCGACGGCCAGACGCTCGTCTTCGTGTCCGACGCCGGCGGCGTCAGCAACGTCTACACGATGAACCTGCGCAGCGGGCGCATCGCCCGCGTCACCGACGTGGAGACCGGCGTCAGCGGCATCACGGCGCTCAGCCCGGCGCTGTCGATCTCCGACGACGGGCGGCGCGCCGCGATGAGCATGTACTGGCGCGGCACGTACGAGATTCGCACCGTGTCGCTCGACGGGACCGACGCCGCCGCCGATCCTGCCGCCGCGCCGCTCGACGCGCGCGTGATCGTCCCGACGGCGGGGTCGATGCCGGCTGGCGACGAGGGCGCGGTCGAGACGGCGTTCACGTCGCGCGCCTACGTGCCGCGACTCTCGCTGGCCCAGCTCGGATCGCCGTACCTGAGCGCCGGCGGCGGCGCATTCGGCAGCTTCGTCCGCGCCGGCGTCTCGATCGGCTTCGGCGACATGCTCGGCGAACAGTCGCTCGACACGGCCGTCCAGGTCGGGAAGGAAACGACCGACGACGCGATCGAGACGATGTACATGAACCGGCGATCGCGCTGGAACTGGGGCGTGAGCGGCGGCAGGATTCCGGCGCTGGTCGGCGCGGCCGACTCGCTCACGAAGAGCACCGACGCCTCGGGCGCGGCGACGTTCGAGCACGACACGCAGCAGCTTCAGCAGATCCACCGGCAGGCGGCCGGCGTGATTGCCTATCCGTTCAACCGCGCGCAGCGGCTCGAGGCCAGCGTCGGCGTGGACTCGGTCGCGTTCGACGAGCGCTCCACGTCGACGGTGTACTCGGCCACGACCGGCGCGACGCTGAGCGACGTGACGACGCACCGCTCCGCCGGCCCGACGGCGACGATCCTCCAGGCCGGCGGGGCGCTCGTCTACGATACGGCTGTGTTCGGCGCCGCGAGCCCCGTCCTCGGTCAGCGCTATCGGTTCGCCGTTGCGCCCGCGTTCGGCGACGTCCACCTCGTCACGACGGTTGCGGACTACCGGCGCTACTTCATGCCGGTGCGGCCGTTCACGATTGCGCTGCGAGGCGAAACGGTGGCGCGGCTCGGGCCGGGCGCCGAGGATCCGCGGCTGCTGCCGCTCATCTGGAACATGCGCGACGTCGTGCGCGGGTTCGACACGGACAACGACACGATCAGGACGTCGCGCTTCGTGCTCGCCAACGCCGAGCTGCGCGCGCCGCTCGCGTCGCTGCTGCACAAAGGCGGACCGAACAGCTCGCTGCCGATCGAGGTGCTGGGCTTTGCGGACTGCGGCCGCTTCTGGATGCCGGCCGCGCCGACGACTCCCGCGCTGCAGTCGACGACGCTGTGCAGCGCGGGGGCCGGCGGACGGATCAACGCGGCGGGATTCGTGTTCGAGTTCGACGCGGTCCGGCCGTTCGGCCCCTCCTCGCAGGGGTGGCGCCTCGGCATCAACTTCCTGCCCGGTTTCTGACCGTCCGCAACGGCCGCGTAAGGATTGCCGACGGAAACGGTACCGATCTACGCGACAGCTGACGCGACCGCACGGCCACTTTCGCGATCTTCTCCGCTTTTTGCGCTGGAACGGTTGTTGGACCGCTGCTCGCGACGCGAATCGTTGGAGGAGGCAGCATGAAACGTAACGTGTGGATTGGCGGCGTGGCGGCACTGGCGCTGGCGTTCGGCGGCGGCGCGGCGGCTCAGTCGACGAGCGGCAGCTCCTCGACGAGCCCGACTCAGTCGAGCCGAACCGGCAGCGCGGACACAATCACGATCACCGGGTGTTTACAGCAGGGCAGTCAGATGGGTGGCGCGGTCGGCACGTCGGGCAGCGGTACGACGGGCTCGACGGCGGGCACGTCGACGTCGGGTTCGTCCACGTCGGGCGGCGCGTTCGTGCTGACGAACGCACGCATGGGCTCGGGCAGCGGCATGTCGGGCTCCACGACGGGAACGAGCACGTCTGGAACGAGCACGGGCAGCACCGCGGGCAGCACGGCGGGCACGACCCGGTCGGGCTCGACCGGCACGATGACCGGCACGAGCGGCTCGACCTACATCCTCGAGGGTGACAACAGCGAGCTGCGGCAGCACGCGAACCAGGAAGTCGAGGTCCGCGGCCGGATCGAGTCGAGCACGTCCGGTTCCGGCAGCAGCTACGGATCGACGTCGGGCACGACCTCGTCGAGCAATCCGACGACGACCGGCTCGTCGACGGGATCGACGGCGGGCACGTCGACCGGCGCCGCGACCGGCTCGGGCTCCTCGTCGGCGTCCTCCACGTCGGCGCAGCGCGTTCGCGTCGAATCGGTGCGGATGGTGTCGTCGACCTGCTCGTCCCGCTGACGACTTCGCGGTCGTTCGCACGGCCGGGGTGCTGAAGCATCAGCCCCCGGCATTTTTTTTGGAGTGCGATACGCGCGGAGGTATGGGGCCATGCGATCAACAGTGTGGGCAGTGCCGGTGGTGGCGGCGCTGAGCGTCGGGACGGCGTTTGCCGCCATCTCGACGGCAGAGGTCAACCGGCTGCGTGAGGCGGCGACGACCGTGCGCGAGCTCCGGGATATGCCGGAGAAGGGCATTCCCGACGACTTGTGGAGCCGCGCGGAGTGTGTCGTGGTCATTCCGAACATGAAGAAGGCGGCGTTCGGGATCGGCGGCGAGTACGGACGCGGCGTGATGAGCTGCCGGCAGGGGACGGCGTGGAGCGCGCCGCTCTTCATGACGCTGGCGAAGGGCACGTGGGGGCTGCAGATCGGCGCCGAGCAGGTCGATCTCGTGCTGCTCGTGATGAACCGGCGCGGCGCGGACAAGATGCTGCAGGACAACATCTCGCTCGGCGCGGACGCGTCGGTCGCGGCCGGTCCCGTCGGACGGGCGGGCGCGGCGAGCACGGATGCGCAGTTCTCGGCCGAGATCCTGTCGTATTCGAAGGCGGAAGGGGTCTTTGCCGGAATCGATCTGTCGGGCGGCGTGCTGCGGCCGGACAAGGATTCGAACACCGACGTCTACGGTCCCAATCACGTGTCGCGCGACATCGTGATGGGGCAGGGCATCGTGGTGCCGGCGGCCGCGACCGACTTCGTCCGCTCCCTTTCGGCGGAGGCGCGCGCCACGAGCGGCAAGAAGCCGCAGTAGCATCGAGCGCGTCGGCGCCCGGTCGTCAGTCGCAGTAGACTGACGACTGGGATTGCCGCGACGATCGATGACCGAAGAGCTGCGACTCACCACCGGATATCCTGCCGCGCGCTCCGTCGCTCCGGCGGTTCGCGCGCATTTCGCCCAGCACATCACCGACGCCACCGCCCGCGGCGTGGCGGCGGCCGACGTGCCGTCGATCGACGCGATCGAAGCGATGATCGAGGCGGCGTTCTGGGCGAGCCTCCGGCGCGAAGAAGGCTACATCCCGAAGATCTCGCTCGCGTTTCTGTCGGCCGAGCGCGCGCCCAACGCGCTGCGGTTCGCGCGTCCGCTGCCGCTCGAGCCGGCGGCGCTGACGCGGATCGCCCCGGCAGTGGAGCGCGCCGGCATTCACCTCGGCGTCCAGCACGGCGAGACGGGGTGGGTGGTGTGGGGCACGGCCCGGTCGCTGCCGCGGTTCTGTTTCGTCCTGGAGGCGGCGGCGCCCGGCCTGCTCGTCATCAAGCACCAGCGGGGCGAACCCGGCAAGTTCGTCAACGTCGCGGTGCTCGAAGGCGACCAGATCAAGATCGTCGACGAAGACGCGTCGAGCCTGCCTGATTGCCCGCCGCTGCTCGAGTCGCTGCTCGGCTTCGAATCGCCGCGATCGTGGATCGACAGCGTCAACGTGCTGGTGCAGCTCGCCGTGTCGATGCGCGCGCACGGGCGCGGCGGCCTGCTGCTCGTGGTGCCGCCCGAGAGCGACGCGTGGCGGGAGTCGATCGTCCAGCCGATTTCCTACGGTGTGCAGCCGGCGTTCACCGGTCTGGCCGACGTCGCGGTCGCGCAGCCGGCGGAAGGCGACCTGTCGGCGTGGCAGCAGAAGCTCGGGCGGTCGGTCGATGCGGTGGCGGGGCTGACGGCGGTCGACGGCGCCGCGATCATCACGCGGCGGTACGAGCTCGTGGCGTTCGGCGCGAAGATCACGAGGCGTCGGGGGTCGCCGCCGATCGAGCAGGTGACGGTGACCGAGCCGATCGAGGGCGGCGTGCCGGCGATCGTCCATCCGTCTCAGCTCGGCGGTACGCGTCATTTGTCGGCGGCGCAGTTCGTCCACGATCAGCGGGATGCGCTGGCGATGGTGGCGTCGCAGGACGGGCGCTTCACGGTCTTCGCGTGGTCGCCGTGCGAGGACATGGTCCACGCGCACCGCGTCGAGGTGCTGCTGATCTAGTACCTGGCACGTACCAGGTACGTGCCAGGTACGTACCTGGTACCTACCTGGCACGTACCTGGTACCGGCCTGGCACCAACCTGGCACGCGCCGGGTACCCGGGAGGCAGCTATGAGAACCCATCTGTTTGTGGCGTCCGCCGCCGCGTGCGTCTGCTCGATCGCCCTGTCCGCACAAGCGCCGACGACCTCGACGCAAAAGAGCAGCGACACCCGCATCACGGTGACCGGATGCGTCGAACGCGCCGATCAACTGGCCGGCAATGCGGCGACGACGACCGTGGACAGCCTGTCGTTCGTGCTGATCAAACCGGAGCCCACGAAGCCGACGGGGACGACCGGCTCGAACGCCGCCGCGCCCACCCCCAGCGCACAGCCGGACCGGATGTATCGTCTCGACGGCAAGACCGAGGAGTTGAACCCGCACGTCGGCCAGAAGGTCGAGATCGCCGGCACCGTCGCCGAAACGCCGACCGCGCCGGCCGGCGCCACCTCGTCGACCAACGCGCCGCGGCTGAAGGTGGAATCGGTGAAAGTCATCGAGCCCACGTGCCCGCGCTCGTAGCCCGTTAGGTAAACTGTAGAGCATGAAACGGCTGATTCCGGGCTTCACCCTCGCGCTGGTCGCCGCGCTCGCCCTCGTCTACCCGCGGGTGCGGGCGGCGGCGCCCTCGTGCGAGGCCGACAACGGCGGCATCAAGCTGCCCGAGGGATTTTGCGCGCTCGTCGCGGCGGACGGCCTCGGCCCGGCGCGACACCTCGTCGCCGCGCCGAACGGCGACGTCTACGTCGCCATCCAGCAGAATCGCGGCGACGTCGCCGGCATCTACGCGCTCCGCGATACGAACGGCGACGGCAAGTTCGATCAGAAGGAACTAATCGGCAACACCGGCGGCACCGGCATCGCCATCAGGACCGGATATCTGTACCTCGCGACGCCGACGAGCGTGCTGCGATGGAAGATGACGCCCGGCCAGCTGAAGCCGGCCGGCGACGCCGAAACGGTGGTCAGCGATCTGCCGCAGCGCGGTCAGCACGCCGACAAGGGCCTCGCCTTCGACGGCAAGGGCGGCCTCTACGTCAACGTCGGCGCGCCGTCCAACGCGTGTCAGCAGCCGGACCGGCGCAAGGGCGTGCCCGGACAGGATCCGTGCCCGCTGCTCGATACCTTCGGCGGCATCTGGAAGTTCGACGAGAACAAGCTGGGACAGACCTTCGCGAACGGCACGCGCTACGCGACCGGGCTGCGCCAGATGCCCGCGATCACCTGGCACGACGGCGCCCTCTACATCGTGATGAACAACCGCGACTCGATCGACGTGTTCTGGCCCGAGCACTTCAGCGCCAAGGACAACGAGACGCGTCCCGCCGAACCGATGTACCGCGTCGACAAGGCCGGCGACGATTTCGGCTGGCCGTACTGCTTCTACGACTACACGCAGAAGAAACTGCTGCTGAACCCCGAGTACGGCGGCGACGGCAAGGAGTCGGGCCGCTGCTCGCAGTTCAAGGAGCCGATCGCCGCGTTCCCCGCCCACTGGGCGCCGGTCGACGTGACCTTCTACACGGGGACGCAGTTCCCGAAGAAGTACCAGGGCGGTGCCTTCATCGCGTTCCACGGATCGTGGAACCGCGCGCCGGCGCCGCAGGACGGGTACAACGTCACGTTCCAGCCCTTCTCGGGCAACAAGCCGTCTGGCGCGTTCGAGGTGTTCGCGACCGGATTCGCCGGGCAGGATCCGCTCATGCAGCCAAACCAGGCGGTCGCGCGCGCGGACGGCGTGGCGCAGGCGCCCGACGGCTCGCTCTACATCAGCGACAGCCAGAAGGGAAAGATTTGGCGTGTCGTCTACAAAGGCAAGTAGCGCGGCCTCGCAGACGTGGTGCGCGGAGCAGTACGCGCATCACGCCGCATTCGTTCCGGCGCTCGGCGCGCCGCTCCTCGATCGACTGAATCCACAACCGGGCGAGCGCATCCTCGATCTCGGCTGCGGCGACGGCACGCTCACCGCGCAGATCGCCGCGCGCGGCGCAACCGTCGTCGGCATCGACGCGTCGGCCGACATGGTGGCGGCCGCGAAGGCGCGTGGCGTCGACGCGCGGCAGATGCGGGCCGAGGAGCTGCCGTTCCTGCGCGAGTTCGACGCCGTCTTCTCGAACGCCGTGTTGCACTGGATTGCCGACGCCAACGCGGCGGCGCGCGGGGTGGCGCGCGCGCTCGCATCGCGCGGTCGCTTCGTCGGCGAATTCGGCGGCCACACGAACATCGCCGCCATTACCGTCGCGCTGCGCGCCGTGCTGCCGCGCTACGGCCTCGACGCGCCGAGCGATTGGTACTATCCGACGCCCGACGCGTACCGCCGCGTGCTCGAGGGCGCGGGCTTCCTGGTCGACGACATCGCGCTGGTGCCGAGGCCGACGCCGCTCCCGACCGGAATGGCCGGGTGGCTCGAGACGTTCCGCGGAACGATTCTCGACGCGATCCCGGGCGACGACCGGGAACGCGCGAAGGCCGACCTCATCGAATTGCTGCGGCCCTCGCTGTGCGACGACGAAGGGCGCTGGACGGCCGACTACGTGCGCCTGCGGTTCAGCGCGCGCGTGTCATAGGCGAGATTCTTGCTTTATGCCAGCAGGAAAGGTCCCCGCTGGTGCAATTGCGTACTGAAACGAAGCCGACCGTCAAAAGTGTGTCCGATTCTGGTTCGGCGGACTGGTCGCGGATCCCACCGCAGGGCCACGCGGTCCAGTATTACCGCAGCGACGAAGAACTGCTCAGGCTGCTGACGCGGTACGTCGGATCGGCCCTGGTGTCTGGCGACGTCGCCGTGGTGATCGGCACGCGCGCGCATCGGACCGCGCTCGACCGCCGGCTGGCGGCGCGAGGGTTCGACGTGACCATTGCCCGCGGCGAAGGCCGGTATATCTCGCTCGATGCCCAGGCGACGCTCGACCGCTTCGTGTCAGACACCGGAGAGATCGACGGGCTGCGCGCACACACGGTGATCAGCGAGCTGCTGGACCGGGCGAGCGGCGTCGTCGCCGCCGACGGCGGGCCGGCGCGCGTGTTCGCCTTCGGCGAAATGGTCGCGCTCCTCGTCGCGCAGCGGCGCGCCGACGCGGCGATCGCGCTCGAAGAGGTCTGGAACACCCTCGCCACGATCTACGCGTTCACGCTGGCGTGCGGCTACCCGATGAGCGTGTTCACGGCGCGGCATGCGGCGTCCTTCGTGCGCATCTGCGGGCAGCACACCCACGTGTTCCACGCCTCGGACCGCGACCGCGCCGAAGCGGCCGACTGCGCTACATAGCCGTCCGCCGCACGGCCGGTTCGTCGCGCGCGTCGGACGCGATCGCCTTCTTCACTTCCGCCAGGTGCGCCCGGTACGTCTCGTCGGCGGGGTTCAGCGCCACCGCGCGCTCGAGCTCGTCCGCCGCCGACCGCAGCCGTCCCGTCTTGAAGTACGCCCACCCCAGCACGTCGTGCACATCGGGCTGCGTCGGCGCGCCGGCGGCCGCCGTCTGCGCGAGCGAGACCGCCGACTCCGCGCGGTCCGGATCGTTCGTGTACATCCGCGCGAGGGCGTACGACGCCACCGGGTCGTTCGGATCGCGCGCCAGCGCCTGTTCGTACGCCACGCGCGCGTCGGCCGTGCGCCCCGCTTTTTCGAGCACGATGCCGGCCGCGGTGCGCGGAGCGGCGGCGTCGGGGAAGGCGCGCGCGATCGTCTCGAACAGCGTCCGCGCGCGATCGAAGTCGCGGCGGCTGATGTAGAGCTGCGCGAGGTCGGTGGCCGCGTCGAGCGACGGCTTCGCCTGGAGCGCGCGCGTCAGCAGCGGTTCGGCGGCACCCGGATCGTTCGCCGCCATCGCAGCCTGGCCCGCCACGAGCATCGCCGACGGATCGTTCGGCGCAACGCGCAGCGCCTGTTCCGCGTGCGCGCGTGCGGACGCGACGTCGCCGGACTGCAGCTCCAGGCGGGCGAGCAGCGTGGCGGCCAGCGGATCGCCGGGTTTCTCCGCGGCGAGGCCGGTCAACTGGTCCCGCGCGGCGTCGTTGTCGCCGGTCGCCAGCAGCGCCTGCGCGAGCGTCAGCCGCGCGTCGTACGCGTCGCCCGCGGCCGATGCGAGATCGGCCGCCTCCGCCGGTCGGCCGAGCGCGAGCAGCGTCTGCGCGAGGTGAAGGTTCGCCGCGGGTGCGAGGCGGCTCGACGCCACCGCTTCGCGGAACTCGTGCTCCGCCGCGTCGTTGTTGCCGCGGCCGAAGTCGATCATGCCGGCGACGTAGTTGGCGGCCGGCAGGTGCGGATCCTGGTCGAGCGCCGCGCGCGCGGACTGCCAGGCCTGGTCGACCTTGCGATCGCGCCACAGCAGCTGGGCGTCGAGCGCGAGCGCTTCGGCGGTGCGGTTGCGCTTCAGCACGGCATCGAGCTGGCGCCGCGCCTCCTCATGCGATCCCGACTCTTCCTCGATGTCGGCGAGCCGCACGCGCGCCGCGACCCGCTGGACCGGATCGGTCACCGCGCGCTCGAGGGCCGCGCGCGCTTCCGCGAACCGGCCGGTTTCGCTGTAGAAGTCCGCCAGCGCCAACGACGACTGATGCCGCTGGTGGGGGACGAGCGCCGCGGCCTCGAGGTAGCCCTCCGCGTCGGCCGACCGCCCGGTGGTCAGGTACAGCGACGCGAGCGAGCGGTTCGCGAGTTCGTCCTGCGGATGCGCCTTGACGGTGGCCAGCAGCTCCCGCTCCGCTTCCAGCTTTCGATCGGTGAACGCCAGGAACTCCGCCAGCGCCACGTGCGCTTCGACGGATGCCGGCACCTGCGTCACCGCGCCTCGCAGCACGGCTTCGGCGCCGGCCCGGTCGCCGGTCGCGGCGGACTGCGCCGCGTACGCGCGCGCGAGCAGCACGAGCGCTTCGGCGTTGTGCGGATCGCGCTCGAGCACCTGCTCGGCGCGAATCTGCGTTTCCTGGTACATGTGCGCGTCGAAGAGCAGCCGTCCGGCGGCAAGGCGCGACGACGCATCGTCGGCATCGAGCATGATGGCGTTCGCGTATTCGCGGTACGCGTCGTCGAACCGGCCGGTCAGTTCGTAGACCTGCGCGAGGTGCGCGTGGGCGGGCGCCCATTTCGGGTCGCGCTTGATCGCGTTGCGGTACTCGATGATCGCGGCCGGATAGCGGCCCTCCCCCGCGTAGCGGTCGCCCATGGCGGCGAACTGCTGCGGCGTGGCGCGAAGACGAGCGCAGCCGTTTGCGGCGAGGGCGGCAACGAGCACGAGCAGGGGAAATTTCGCGGACATCGTGGTGCTCCTAGAACGTGGCGTGGGGCAGCAGGGCTCGCGCGAAGGTCGCGGCCTCGCGGTCGGCGGCGTCGACGGACGCGAGGACCGGCACCGACACGCGTACCAGCGCCGCGTCGCTCCGGCCGGCGAACAGGCTGTCGCGCAGCAAGTACCACTTGCTCGCGATTTCGTTTGCGACGACGCGCCCGTGAATGACGTACCAGTAGTAGACGACCGCGCGATCGAGGTTCTTGCGGACCAGCATCCGCCGGGCGGCGACCGGCGCGCCCGTGGCGGTCAGATCGACGGTCGACACGTCGAGCGGCTCCCAGCCGGTGCCCGGCAGGCAGTGCAGCGGCGAGTGGATGCTGACGTTCGGCCGCTGCTGCGCGTAGTACGCGACATAGAGTCCGACCGGAGGCGCGCCGGCCGCCGTGTAGGTGCGTGTCACGTACGCGTCCGCCGCGAGCTCGCGCCTGGTCGCCGCGTCGAGCGGCGGAGCCGCCGTGCCGCGCCACCCGCCGATCGCGAACGGCAGCGCATCGAGCGCGGCAGGCTTCGGCGGCGGCGTCGTGCGGGAGGCCGTGAACGCGCTGGTGGCGACGAGCAGCGCCGCGACGACGAGGGCGCGCGCGGCGGTCATGCCAGCGCCTTTCGATCGTCGTAGGCGCCCACGGACTGGACACCCGGCGTGACGCCGCTTGTGCCCGGCGCGTCGGTCGGCGTCCATGCGCGCGCGATCGCCGCGAGCAGCGCACCCGACCCGACGAACGTCACCCACCCCGTCAACTCGTGCGTCGCGCCGGACGCGGCGCGCGGACCGAAGCTTTCGCACGCGAGACCGGTCGCCGCAATGCGGAGACCGTTCGCGACGATCGCGACGGGCACGGAGAGCCCGACGAGCGCGACGCGGCGTCCCGCGGACGCGCGGGTCACCCATGCGAACAGGACGCCGATGGCGATCAGCGAGACGAGCGACCGCAGTCCGCTGCACGCTTCGGCGACCTCCAGCGTCGTCGACGGCAGCGCGAGGACGTTGCCGTCGCGGAAGACGGGAACGCCGGCGAGCGCCAGGGTCCACTCGGCGATCTGCGACGCCACGAGCTGCAGCGGGAGCGTGAT
>Ga0070741_10014390_pt1 | contig 13679 bp, 11 predicted proteins | sample Coa_R1_4_FD_66440 | JGI IMG/M metagenome (GOLD analysis project Ga0070741, IMG submission 66440) | Surface soil microbial communities from Centralia Pennsylvania, which are recovering from an underground coalmine fire - Coalmine... | ecosystem: Environmental > Terrestrial > Soil > Unclassified ... | reverse complement strand
ATGTCGATGCCTTCGCGCTTGGCGACCTGCCAGATGGTCTCGCCCGGCTGCGCCGTCACCTCGCGGCCGTCGAGCGTGAATTTCACAGGCTTTGGTGTCTTGTTCATCGTGTCACGTCCTTGCCGCTTGCCGCCTTCGGCGCCACCCCTCCCCACAAGGGGGAGGGGTTACACCGTGCCTGCGGCACGGCACTCAACCCCAACTCCCCAACGGCTTCTTCAGGTCGTCGGGAAAATACTTTAGCACGCAAAGCAGCGGATTGGGCGCCGCCTGGCCGAGGCCGCAGATTGAGGCGTCGCGCATCGCCGCCGACAGCTCGGTGAGCAGCGCGGTGTCCCACGGCCCCTGCTGCATCAGCTTGACCGCCTTCTCGGTGCCGGCGCGGCATGGCGTGCACTGGCCGCAACTCTCGTCCTCGAAGAATTTCATCAGGTTGAGAGCCACCGCCTTCATATCGTCCTTGTCGGACAGAATGACAACGGCGTGGGACCCGACAAAGCAGCCGAATTTCTCCAGGGTTCCGAAGTCCATCGGCTCGTCCGCCATCGAGGCCGGCAGGATGCCGCCGGACGCGCCGCCCGGCAGATAGCCCTTGAAAACGTGGCCATCCTGCATGCCGCCGCAGAACTCCTCGATCAGTTCGCGCGCCGTGACGCCGGCCGGCGCCACCACCACGCCCGGCTTCTTGACGCGGCCCGACACCGAGAAGCTGCGGAAGCCCTTGCGCTCGCGGCGCCCCTGCCCGGTCATCCAGGCCGCGCCCTTCTCGACGATGTCGCGCACCCAATAGAGCGTCTCGACGTTCTGCTCGAGCGTCGGGCGGCCGAACAGGCCGACCTGGGCGACGTAAGGCGGACGGTGGCGCGGCAGGCCGCGCTTGCCCTCGATCGACTCGATCATGGCCGACTCTTCGCCGCAGATATAGGCGCCGGCGCCGCGGCGCAGATGCAGCTTGGTGTGCGGCGACAGGCCTGCCTTCTCGACCTTGTCGAACTCCTCGGCGATCATCAGGCGCAATTCGGGATATTCGTCGCGGATGTAAAAGTAGGTCTCCGGCGCTTCCACCACCCAGGCCGCGATCAGCATGCCTTCGATGAAGCGGTGCGGATCGCGCTCGAGGTAATGGCGGTCCTTGAAGGTGCCGGGCTCGCCCTCGTCGCCATTGACCGCGAACAGGCGCGGCGCCGGCTCGGCGCGCACCAGCTGCCACTTGCGCCCGGTGGGGAAGCCGGCGCCGCCGAGGCCGCGCAGGCCGGCATCGCTGACGACCTTGATCAGATCGTCGCGCGTGCGCTTGCCGGCCAGGCAATCGCGCAGCAGCGCATAGCCGCCGGCTTTTTGATAGGCGGCGAAGTCGGTCTTCGGCGTCCAGGCCTGCGCATGCCTGTGCGCCTTGACGTCGGCGGCGACCTTGCCGGCGTCGGCCTTGAAGGTCTGTAGATGGCCGACGGCGACCACCGGGGCGCGGTCGCAGGCGCCCATGCAGGGCGCCCGCACCACGCGCACGTCTCTGCCCAGTTTGCCCGGCAGGTCCTTGATGAGTTTCTCGGCGCCCGCCATGGCGCAGGACAGCGAGTCGCAGACCCGCACGGTGACGGGCGGCGGCGGCGCGCCGTCCTTCACCACGTCGAAGTGCGAATAGAAGGTCGCGACCTCGTAGACCTCGGTGAGCGCGAGCTTCATCTCGGCCGCCAGCGCGGCAAGATGCGCGGCGGACAGGTAGCCGTAATGGTCCTGGATGAGATGCAGGTGCTCGATCAAGAGATCGCGCTTGCGCGGCCGGTCGGTGAGCAGCGCGCGCACCTCGTCGAGCGCGGCGGGATCGACCTGACGGCCCTTGGGGGTGCGCGGCGGCCTGCGCCGGCCGGTTCCCGCGCGATGCTGCTCGCTCACGGTCATCAGGCGACCTTCACCGTCATGTGCTTGAACATGGCGTTGCGCGCCTCGTCGTCGAACTCGGTCTTGAAGGCGTGCTTGTGCTTGTCCTTGATGGCGAGCGCGGCCTTGGCGGCGGGCCGCGCGCTGATCTCGTCGACCAGGCGCTTGAGGTTGGGGAATTTGGCCCAGGCCTGCTCGCCGAGCGCCGCCGGCACCAGCCGCGCCCAGCCCCACACCGCCATGTCGACGATGGTGTAGGCGTCGCCCAGCACGTATTTTCTCTTGACCAGGCGGGCGTCGAGGATGCCGAAATGGCGCTGCGCCTCGTAGGCGTAGCGGTTCATGGCGTATTCGATCTTCTCCGGCGCGTAGGAGCGGAAATGCACCGACTGGCCGGCGAAGGGGCCGACGCCGCTCGCCACGAAGAACAGCCACGACAACAGCTCGCCGCGCGCCTTGTCGCCCTTGCCCGGCAGGAACTTGCCGGTCTTCTCGGCGAGGTAGAGCAGGATGGCGTTGGAGTCGAAGACGGTGGCCTCGCCGTCGACGATCGCCGGCACCTTGGCGTTGGGATTGATCGCCAGATAGTCCGGCTTGTGCTGGTCGCCCTTGCGGGTGTCGACCGGCACCGGCTCGTAGGCGAGCCCGGTCTCCTCGAGCATCAGCGCCACCTTCATGGGGTTGGGCGCGCCGCTGTAATAGAACTTGATCATGGGGGTTTCCTCCGCTTGTCTGGGGTTTAGAACAAACCGACGATCTGGCCTTGGGCGTTGACGTCGATGACGTCGGCGGCCGGCACCTTGGGCAGGCCCGGCATGGTCATGATCTCGCCGCAGATGGCGACGACGAACTCGGCGCCGGCGGAGAGCCGCACCTCGCGCACGTTGATGACGTGGTCGGACGGCGCGCCCTTGGCGTCGGCGTTGGTCGAGAAGCTGTACTGCGTCTTGGCGACGCAGATCGGCAGCTTGCCGTAGCCCATCTCCTCCCAGCTCTTGAGCTGGTCCTTGACCGCCTTGTCGGCGGTGACGGCCTTGGCGCGGTAGATTTCCCTGGCGATGGTCTCGATCTTCTCGAACAGCGGCATGTCGTCGGGATAGAGCAGCTTGAGCTTGCTCTGCCCGCTGTCGCAGATCTTGACCACCGCCCTGGCGACGTCGGCGGCGCCCTCCCCGCCCATCGCCCAGTGGTCGGCCATGATCGCCTCGACGCCGAGCTTGGCGCAGGCGTCCTTGACCAGCTTGATCTCGGCCTCGGTGTCGGCCGAGAAGCGGTTGATCGAGATCACCGGCTGGATGCCGAATTTCTTCACGTTCTCGACGTGACGCTGCAGGTTGGCCATGCCGGCCTCGAGCGCCTTGAGGTTTTCCTTCTTCAGGTCCTCCTTCTTGACGCCGCCGTGCATCTTCAGCGCGCGGATGGTGGCGACCAGCACCACGCAGTCGGGCGCCAGGCCCGCCTTGCGGCACTTGATGTCGATGAACTTCTCGCCGCCGAGATCGGCGCCGAAGCCGGCTTCGGTGACGACATAGTCGGTGAGCTTGAGCGCGGTGGTGGTGGCCAGCACCGAGTTGCAGCCGTGGGCGATGTTGGCGAAGGGGCCGCCGTGGATGAAGGCGGGCGTGCCCTCGAGGGTCTGCACCAGGTTGGGCGACAGCGCCTCCTTGAGCAGCACGGTCATGGCGCCGTGGCCCTTGAGGTCGCGCGCCCGCACCGGTTTGCGGTCGCGGGTATAGGCGACGATGATGTTGCCGAGCCGCTCCTTGAGGTCGTCGAGGTTCTTGGCGAGGCAGAAGATCGCCATCACTTCGGAGGCGACCGTGATGTCGAAGCCGGCCTCGCGCGGATAGCCGTTGGCGACGCCGCCGAGCGAGCAGACGATCTCGCGCAGCGCGCGGTCGTTCATGTCCATGACGCGGCGCCAGGCGACGCGGCGGCTGTCGATGCCGAGCGCGTTGCCCCAGTAGATGTGGTTGTCGATCAGCGCGGCCAGCAGATTGTGCGCCGAGGTGATGGCGTGGAAGTCGCCGGTGAAGTGCAGATTGATGTCCTCCATCGGCACCACCTGGGCGTAGCCGCCGCCGGCGGCGCCGCCCTTCATGCCGAACGAGGGGCCGAGCGAGGGCTCGCGCAGGCACAGCATCGCCTTCTTGCCGATGTGGTTGAGGGCGTCGGTCAAGCCGACCGTGGTGGTGGTCTTGCCCTCACCGGCCGGCGTCGGCGTGATCGCGGTCACCAGGATGAGCTTGCCGTTCTTCCGGCCTTGCAGCGACTTGATGTAGTCCATCGACACCTTGGCCTTGTAGTGGCCGAAGGGATCGAGATTTTCCGGCGCGATGCCGAGCTTGTCCTTGGCAACGTCGAGGATCGGCCGCTTCTTGGCGGCCTGCGAAATTTCGATATCGGACTTCGGATTCTGGTGCTGCGAGGCGGGCATTGGCGTTTCCGTTTGCGTTTGTGGGCCGGCGATCTGGTTTTAACTGTCATGCCCGGCCTTGTGCCGGGCCTCCCGCTTAGGAGGGCACGGTGCCTCCCCAATCGGGATGGCCGGGACAAGCCCGGCCATGACGGCGGAAAGTCATGAAAATCTGGCCTTCGGTTGCAGGTGAGCGGATTTGGCCCATTCGCCGGCGTCGATCTTCTTGCCGTCGGCGGGCTGCACGCGGGTAACCTTGAAGCGGCCGTCGGCGCAGACCACGGTGAAGCCGTCGGCTTCGACCGCGACCACCTCGCCGAGCTTGCCGCCGATGCCTTTGGGGTCCTTTGCCGGCAGCGGCTTGGCGTCGAAGATCTTCAGCGTGGCGCCGTTCAAGCTCGTCCAGGCGCCGGGCGCCGGATTGCAGCCGCGGATCAGTCGGTCGATCTGCTCCCAGGGCTTGCCCCAGTCGATCCTGGCGTTGTCGGGACCGCAGCGGCCTTCGTAGGTGGCCTTCGACTCGTCCTGCTTGATGCGCGGCGCCTTGCCGGCTTTGACCATATCGACGCCTTCGAGCATGGCCTCGACGCCCATCGGGAACAGGCGGTCGAAATAGACGGTGCCGAGCGTGTCGGTGGCCGAGATCGGCGTCTTCTTCTGGATGAGGATGTCGCCGGTATCAAGCCCGTTGTCCGGCCAGAAGATCGACAGGCCGGTTTCCTTCTCGCCCTTGATGATCGGCCAGTTGATCGCGGAGGCGCCGCGATAGGCCGGCAGCAGCGAGGGGTGATACTGGATCGAGCCGTGCGTCGGGATGTTGAGGAAGTCCTCCGGCACGAACAGCGTGACGAAGGCCATCACCTGCAGGTCGGGCTTGAGCGCCCGGAATTCCTCCCAGACCTTCGGGTCCTTGTAGGAGGCCGGCTGATAGACCGGCAGCTTGGCGGCAAGGGCCGCCTCCTTCAGCGGATCGGCCTTGGCGCCCGGCTTTTCCGGCGCGACATAGACGGCGATGACGTTCTCGCCGCGCTTGATGAGCGCTTCCAGCACGGCCTTGCCGAACGCCTGCTGGCCGTGAACGACAATACGCATAGTTCAAAACCCTCCCAGAATTCTTGCCTGTCCCCTCCCCCCTTGAGGGGGAGGGTTAGGGAGGGGGGTAAGCCGCAAATAAGATGCTTGCCGCTTACCCCCCTCCCGACCGCCTTCGGCGGTCGACCTCCCCCTCAAGGGGGGAGGTAAAGAAAGCAGCTACGCCGCTCTCTCTTCCTTCTTCGGCGCCGACAGGGCGCCGGAGTTCTTGATCTCGGCGATGTCCTTGGCCGAGAGCTTGAGCACGTCCTTGAGGATCTCGTCGGTGTGCTCGCCCAAGAGCGGCGAGCGCTTCACCTCGGAGATCGAGTCGGACATCTTGATCGGATTGCCGACGGTCAGATACTTGCCGCGAGTCGGGTGATCGACCTCGACCACGGTGCCGGTCTTGCGCAGCGACGGCTCCTCGGCGATCTCCTTCATCGACAGGATCGGCCCGACCGGAATGTCGACCTTGTTGCAGATTTCCATGACCTCGAACTTGGTCTTGGTCATGGTCCACTGCTCGATGCGCGCGAAGATCTGCTTGAGCTTGGGCAGCCGCGCCCGCGGCGTGGCATATTCCGGATCGGTCTTCCAGCCCGGCTCGCCGATGACGTCGCAAATCTGCTCCCACACCGGCGCCTGGGTGATGAAGTAGATATAGGCGTTCGGATCGGTCTCCCAGCCTTTGCATTTGAGGATCCAGCCGGGCTGGCCGCCGCCGGAGTCGTTGCCGGCGCGCGGCACCGAGTCGCCGAACGGCACGCCTTCGCCGTACTGGCTGTATTCGGTGAGCGGACCGGCCTTGAGCCGCTGCTGGTCGCGCAATTTGACGCGGCAGAGATTGAGCACGCCGTCCTGCATGGCGGCGAGGACGCGCTGGCCGCGGCCGGTGCGGTTGCGCTGGTAGAGCGCGCAGACGATGCCGAGCGCGAGGTGCAGGCCGGTCCCTGAGTCGCCGATCTGCGCGCCGGTGACCAGCGGCGGACCGTCGCGGAAGCCGGTGGTGGAGGCGGCGCCGCCGGCGCACTGCGCGACGTTCTCGTAGACCTTGCAGTCCTCGTAGGGCCCGGGGCCGAAGCCCTTGACCGAGGCGACGATCATGCGCGGGTTGAGCTTGTGGATATGCTCCCAGGTCAGGCCCATGCGGTCGAGCGCGCCGGGCGCGAAGTTTTCCACCAGCACGTCGCAGGCCTTCACCAGTTCGTCGAGCACGCGCCTGCCCTGCGGGTGCTTGCTGTCGATGGTGATCGAGCGCTTGTTGTGGTTGAGCATGGTGAAGTAGAGCGAGTCGGCGCCCTTGACGTCGACCAGCTGGCCGCGGGTGATGTCGCCGACGCCCGGACGCTCGACCTTGATGACGTCGGCGCCGAACCAGGCGAGCAACTGCGTGCAGGTCGGCCCCGACTGCACGTGGGTGAAGTCGAGGATGCGCACGCCCTCGAGCGCCTTGCCGGCCTGCCCCCAGGGCTTGGTCGAGGGCCGCGGCAGGCCGTTCGATTTGCCGTTCGCCTTCTTCGATGCAGCTTTGGGCGCAAGCTTGACCACCTTGCGGGCCGGCTTTTTCGCCGCGGCCCTGGTCTTGGCTTTCGCTGCCTTCTTCGACTTCGCCATCTCCATTTCTCCTCTCGTCATTCCGGGGCTCGAGCGAAGCGAGAACCCGGAAATCCAGAGCCGTAGCTCTGAAGTTGTTTCTGGATTCCGGGTTCGCGTGCTGCGCACGCGCGCCCCGGAACGACCGGTTGCTATTTCTTCTTCAGCTTGCTCTGCGGGTTGAGGTTGCCGATGCGGCCCGACTCGCTGCCCGCGGCCGGATCGATCACGGCGTTGATCAGCGTCGGCTTGCCGGAATCCATCGCGGCGTTGACGGCGCGCTTGAGCTCGTCCGGCGACGTGGCGTTGACGCCGACGCCGCCGAAGGCCTCGATCATCTTGTCGTAGCGCGAACCCTTGACGAACACGGTGGTGGCCGGATCGCTGCCCGCCGGGTTGACGTCGGTGCCGCGGTAGATGCCGTCATTGTTGAAGATGACGACGCAGACCGGCAGCTTGTAGCGGCAGACGGTCTCGATCTCCATGCCGGAAAAGCCGAAGGCCGAGTCGCCCTCGACCGCCAGCACCGGCTTGCCGGTCTCCACCGCCGCGGCGATGGCGTAGCCCATGCCGATGCCCATGACGCCCCAGGTGCCGACGTCGATGCGCTTGCGCGGCTTGTAGACGTCGATGATGCCGCGGGCGAGGTCGAGCGTGTTGGCGCCTTCGTTGACGAGGATGGCGTCGGGCCGCTCCTTGACGATGGTGCGCAGCACGCCGAGCGCGCCGTGATAGTCCATCGGCACGTTGTTGTTCATCAGCCGCGGCGCCATCTTGGCGACGTTCTCCTCGCGCTTCTTGGCGACCGCGCCGGTCCAGTCCTGGGGCGGCGCCGGCCACTTGGCGCCCATGGCCTCGAGCAGCGCCGCGACGCAGGAGCCGATATCGCCGACCACGGGCGCGACGATCTCGACGTTCGAATCCATCTCCTTGGGCTCGATGTCGATCTGGATGAACTTCTTGGAATAGGGCTCGCCCCAGGCCTTGCCCTTGCCGTGCGACAACAGCCAGTTGAGGCGGGCGCCGATCAGCATGACGACGTCCGAGTCCTTGAGCACCGTCGAGCGCGCGGCGCCGGCGCATTGCGGATGGGTGTCGGGCAGCAGGCCCTTGGCCATGCTCATCGGCAGGAAGGGAATGCCGCTCTTCTCGACCAGGGCGCGGATGGCGTCGTCGGCCTGGGCGTAGGCTGCGCCCTTACCGAGGATAATGAGCGGGCGCTTGGCGTTTCTGAGCACGTCGAGGGCGCGCTTGACCGACGCGGGCGAGGGAATTTGCGCCGGGGCGGGATCGATCACCTTGACCAGCGACTTGCGCCCCTCCTCGGCGTTCATGACCTGGCCGAACAGCTTGGCCGGCAGGTCGAGATAGACGCCGCCGGGGCGGCCGGACACCGCGGCGCGGATGGCGCGGGCGATGCCGATGCCGATGTCCTGCGCATGCAGGATGCGGTAGGCGGCCTTGCACAGCGGCTTGGCGATGGCGAGCTGGTCCATTTCCTCGTAGTCGCCCTGCTGCAGGTCGACGATCTCGCGCTCGGAGGAGCCCGAGATCAGGATCATCGGGAAGCAGTTGGTGGTGGCGTGGGCCAGCGCGGTCAGGCCGTTGAGGAAGCCCGGCGCCGAGACCGTGAGGCAGATGCCCGGCTTCCTGGTCAGGAAGCCGGCGATGGCGGCGGCGTAGCCGGCGTTCTGTTCATGACGGAAGGACAGGACGCGCAGCCCCGAGGCCTGCGCCATGCGCCCGAAATCGGTGATCGGAATGCCGGGCACGCCGTAGATGGTGGTCAGGCCGTTGAGCTTGAGCGCGTCGATGATGAGATGGAAGCCGTCGGTCAGCTCCTGCTCCTCGGCCGGCACGGCCGGCTGCTTTTCCTTCACTGCTGCGTCGGACATGGACGTCCTCCCGTATTCTCAGTTGACGGTTTCGCGCGTCACCGCGCGCATCGGGTAAATCTCGCACTTGAATCCGCAGTTCGCCCGCATCGCCGGGTCGCCGGCGATGAAGGCGCGGGCGCCGGCATCGTCGGCGGCCTCGATGACGCCCATGCCGTAAGGTCCGGCCGGATCCATGACCGGGCCGAACACGATCACTTCGCCTCTGTCCTGACGGCCTTTCCAGTACAGGACGTGTTCCTGCATCATTTTCTTCTCGGCCTCGCTCATGTCGGCCGAGAAAGTCGGCCGCGGCGCCACCAATTTGAGAAAGAAGTGCGGCATCGCTCTCAATCCAGATAGTCGGCGTATTGCGCGACGTGCTCGGCCAGGCCGAGGGCGTGGTCGCGCACCAGGTCCTGGGCGCGGGCGGTTGCGCGCGCCTCGAGCGCTTCGATGATGTTCATGTGGTCCTGGATCGATTTGTCGGCGCGGTCTTTCTCGCCGATGGTCTTGCGGCGGATCATGCGCATGTGCGTGAACAGGTTTTCCGCGAGGTCGATCAGCACCGCGTTGCGCGACAGCTTGATGATGGTCTGGTGGAATTCGATGTTGACGTCGGAGTATTCGTCGAGATGGGCGCGCAACCGGCCGTTCTCGAAGGTCGCGAACATCTTGCGCAGGCCCGCGATCTCCTCGTCGCTCGCCACCTGGGTGATCAGCCGCGCCGCCATGCTTTCGAGCGCGGCCCAGGCGGTGATCATCTCGATCACCTCGCGCTTGGTCTTGCGCACGACGTAGATGCCGCGGCGCGGCACCGAGCGCACGAAGCCTTCGCTCTCGAGCTGCGCCATGGCCTCGCGCACCGGCGTGCGGCTGATGCCGAAGTCGTGCGCCAGCTTGCGCTCGTCGAGACGGATGTCGTCGCGGCTCTTGTAGATGTCCATCGCCACGATGGCGTTCTTCAGCGCGGCGTAGGCCTTGTGCTTGAAGCTCGGCGTGACGTCGATCGGCTCGAGCGCCGGCTGGGCGGCGGCCTGCGCGAGGACGGCGGGGGCGGCGGAGGCGGTGCGGCGGGTCCGCCCGCTGACACGGCGGACGCTGCGGTCGGGGGTACTCATGACTGGTATACAATATGCCAGGAGCTGCGCCGCGCGCAATCGGGGGCGCTGCAGCCCAGTTCGGGGGAGCCGTGCAGCCCGGTTCGAGGGCCGCGCAGCCGGTTCGGGGGCCGTCCAGCCGGCTCGGGAACCGTGCAGCTCGGTTCGGCAGAGCTGTGCAGCCGGTTCGAGGGCCGGTCCAGCCGGTTCGGGCGAGCCGTGCAGCCCGTTCTGGAACCGCGCAGCCCGGTTCGGCAGAGCTGTGCAGCCGGCTCGGGAACCGTGCAGCCCGGTTCGGCAGAGCTGTGCAGCCGGTGTTGTGGGTTCCTTAGGTGGCGCGCAGGCCCCCGGCCCCGCGCATGCGCGTGAAGCCGGCCTGGATGATCGGCCAGAACAGGGCGATCAGGCCGAGTGTCATGATCGTGCTGACCAAGCCATTCGACCAGAACACGTTCAGGCCGCCCTGGGACGCGAGCAGCGACTGGCGGAAGGATTCCTCCGCTTTGTCGCCGAGCACGATCGCCAGCACCATCGGCGCCAGCGGATAGTTGGTTTTCTTCATGAAATAGCCGGCGACGCCGAACACCAGCATCATGACGACATCAAAGGTGTTGTTGTGCACGGTATAGGCGCCGATGGCGCACATCACCATGATGATCGGCGCGATGACGCTGAACGGGATGCGCAGGATCGAGGCAAACAGCGGCACGCAGGTCAGCACGATCAAAAGGCCGACGATGTTGCCCATGTACATGCTGGCGATCAGGCCCCAGACGAAGTCCTTCTGCTCGGTGAAGAGCAGCGGGCCGGGCTGCAGGCCCCAGATCAGCAGGCCGCCGAGCAGAACCGCCGCGGTCGGCGAGCCCGGCACGCCGAGCGAGATCATCGGCAGCAGGGCCGAGGTGCCGGCGGCGTGCGCCGCAGTCTCCGGCGCCACCACGCCCTCGATCTGGCCGGTGCCGAACTTGTGGCCGTTCTTGGAAATGCGCTTGGCGATGCCGTAGCTCATGAACGACGCCGGCGTCGCCCCGGCCGGGCTGATGCCCATCCAGCAGCCGATCAGGCAGGAGCGCAGCGACAACAGCCAGAACTTCGGCAGCAGCGCCCAGGTCTGCAGCACCACCGTGGGATTGATCTTGGCGGCGGTGCCGCGGAAAGCGAGCCCCTCCTCCATGGTGAGCAGGATTTCGCCGATGCCGAACAGGCCGATGACCGCGATCAGGAAGTCGAAGCCGTTGAGCATCTGCTCGACGCCGAAGGTCAGGCGCAGCTGGCCGGTGACCTGATCGAGGCCGACGGCGCCGAGCCCGAAGCCGAGCATCATGGAGGCGACGGTCTTGAAGGGCGGCTCCTTGGACAGGCCGACAAAGCTGCAGAAGGCCAGGAAATAGACCGAGAAGATCTCCGGCGGCCCGAAGCGCAGCGCGAAATTGGCGACCAGCGGCGCCACCAGCGTGATCATGATGACGGCAAACAGCGCGCCGACGAACGAGGAGGTGAAGGCGGCGGTCAGCGCCTCGCCGGCCTTGCCCTGCTGCGCCATCGGATAGCCGTCGAAGGTGGTCGCCACCGACCATGGCTCGCCGGGTATGTTGAACAAGATCGAGGTGATGGCGCCGCCGAACAGCGCGCCCCAGTAGATGCAGGACAGCATGATGATGGCCGAGGTCGGCGACATGCTGAAGGTGAGCGGCAGCAGGATGGCCACGCCGTTGGCGCCGCCAAGGCCGGGCAGCACGCCGACGATGACGCCGAGCACGATGCCGACCACCATCAGCACCAGATTGAACGGCTGCACCACCACGGCAAAGCCGTGAAACAGATTACCGACGTCTTCCAACATCTGACTTGCGTCCCTCGACCGCGTCGTCGCGGCCCCCGTCTCAATACCCCAGGTAGGATTCCAGCGGTCCCTTCGGCAGCGGCACGAGGAACCACATTTCGAACATCAGGAAGGTGAGGACCACGACGCCCACGGCGAGCGCGATCGACGTCACCCAATGATAGCGGCCGAACCAGCGCATGAAGGCCGCGATCAGCAGCGCCGACGACACATAGATGCCGAGATAGGGCACCAGCGCGACGTAGACCGCCGTCGGCAGCACCACGGCGCCGACCTGGCGCAACTGGCTCCATTCGGCGAAGATTTCGCCGTCGTCCGCCGTCAAAAACACCTTCGTCAGGTTGACGGCACAGGAAACCAGAATGGCCAAGCAGACATAAAACGGAAAGAAGCCGGCGCGCGGGCCGCTGTCGCCCCAGCCGACGCCGACCTTGAAGCTGCCGTAAATTCCGATCAGCGCCAGCAGCGCCATGAATAAGGCGACGCCAACTTCCACGCCCCGGTGGGACGGGCCCGTCCCACCGGATTCATTCGTCGTATCACTCATGACGTCCTCGAGCGGCTGCGATTGGCGTCCCGCAGGATCAATTGGTCTTGGCCATGAAGCCGGCCGATTTCATCAGACCTTCATGCAGCTTCTCGGCGTCGCTCACCCACTTGGTGTATTCGGCCCCGGTCATGAAGCTCTGGTTGAAAGCGCCGTCACTCATCAGCTTCTTCCATTCGGGCGTTTCGCGCACTTTCTTGAACAGGTCAACATAATAGGCGACCGCGTCCTTGCTGACGCCCGGCGGCATGAAGTAGCCGCGCAGCATCAGGTATTCGACGTCGAGGCCGGCCGACTTGCAGGTCGGGATGTCGTTCCAGGACATGTCGCCGGCGATCTTGTCGTGATAGTCGAGTTTCTTGGCGTCGAACACGCAGAGCGGCCGCAGCTTGCCGGCGCGCCAATGCGCCACCGCCTCGATCGGGTTGTTGACGGTGGAATCGACGTGGCCGCCGACCAGCTGCACCGCCACTTCGCCACCGCCTTTATAGGGGATGTAGGTGAGCTTCTTGCCGGTCGCCTTTTCCAGCGCCACAGTGATGATCTGGTCTTCCTGCTTGGAGCCGGTGCCGCCCATCTTGAACTTGCCGTCGGGCGCGGCCTTGATGGCGTCGATGTAATCCTTGGTGGTCTTGTACGGCGTGTCGGCATTGACCCAGAGCACGAACTCGTCGAGCGCCATCATCGCCACCGGCGTCAGGTCCTTCCAACTGAAGGGGATGCCGGTCGCCATCGGCGTGGTGAACAGGTTCGACAGCGTGATGATCAGCTTGTGATCGTTGGCTTTGGAATTCTTGGCGTCGAGGAACCCTTCGCCGCCGGCGCCGCCCGACTTGTTGATGACGACGAACGACTGCTTGGACAAGCTGTGCTTGCTGATGATGCCCTGCATCACGCGGGCCATCTGGTCGGCGCCGCCGCCGGTCCCGGCGGGAACAATGATTTCGACCGGATGGGTCGGCTCCCATGCCTGGGCTGGGCCGGCCGCAACGGCGGCGCCGAGGACGGCGGCGCCGACAGCCAGAATTTTTGTGTGAATTGACATCTAATCCTCCCTGCTCGTGTCGTTATGAGACCGATCTCTGTCGGTTCGTCGTGGTTATAGCCCGATTGCGCTCTGCCTGCTGCTAGAAAAGCATTAATTGGCTGTAATAAAAAATACACGCGCAGCGCAAGTCCGGAATCGAGCGCTATCTGCGGCATTCGGCGCACAGGGTGCGCCGCAGCAAGCCGGCAACGCGTTCTATCCGTATATGAAAACGACTTGGACCGGGTCGCAAAAAACCCGGCCCAAGTCGTCCGTTGAAGATGGTTGCGGGGGTAGGATTTGAACCTACGACCTTCAGGTTATGAG
>Ga0070741_10014389_pt1 | contig 13679 bp, 18 predicted proteins | sample Coa_R1_4_FD_66440 | JGI IMG/M metagenome (GOLD analysis project Ga0070741, IMG submission 66440) | Surface soil microbial communities from Centralia Pennsylvania, which are recovering from an underground coalmine fire - Coalmine... | ecosystem: Environmental > Terrestrial > Soil > Unclassified ... | reverse complement strand
AGTCGGGCAGTTTCGCGGGTCACGGAGCTTTGGTGTGCAGCAGTGTGCAGCCCTCGGCATAACTGGATCGCGTGACTAGAGTCGGCCCGTGTCTTCGACCTTCCGCTTCAACATCGTCGACGTCTTCACGGACACCCCGCTCGCCGGCAACCAGCTCGCCGTCTTCACCGATGCGCGCGAGATCCCGGAGGAGCGCCTGCAGAAGCTCGCGCGCGAGGTCAACTTCTCCGAGGCGACGTTCTTCCGATGTCCCGTGTCGAGTCGTCGCTGACGAGCACCTGCTCGTTCACGAGACCCTCGATCTTCACCTTTGCAGGCGCGAGGACGCGTCCACCTGCTGACTTCTTCGCGTGTTCGATCACCGTGACCTTGAGGTCGAGGAGGTCGATCACCTGTTTCTGCTCCTGAGGTGTCATCTGAGGCAGACGCTTGTGTGCCTCCTCTGCCAATTTCCACAGGTTCCGCATTCGCTTCGAAGCCTTCGCTGAGTCGTCGCGCCACGACTCGATCATCAAGAGACGCTGTTCAAGCGCTTCCCTCTCTCCTGCTAGGTCAGCAACAGCTGCCTCGATGTCACGAGGAGCAAGTCCTGCCTTCGCAGACGTGACGAGCGTCGTCTTGATCGCCCGATCGAGCGAGTCGATCTTCACCTTCGTCTCTTCGTACTCGTCGCGCTCGAATTCGATCTGCTGACCGCGAAGGCCTAGGTACTCCTCAGCGAGCGCGACAAGGCGCTCTGGACGCGCGAGCAGGTCGCACACCTGTTCCCAGACGACGTACTCGATGTCGTCCGCGCGAATCGCCTGGTCCTCGCATCGCTGATGGCGGTTCTCCCACAGCTTGTTCTTGCACGAGTAGTAGCGATTCGAGAGTTCCTTTCTGTAGACGCCGTGGTACCGCTCTCCGCACTTGCCGACGATCCGCAGTGAGAGGGGATACACGTGATCGCGAGGACGCCGCTTAAGCGACCGCCGTTCCATCGCCCTCTGCACCTGATCGAACCGCTTCTTGCCGAGGATCGTCTTGACGTGATCGCGCGTCATCAGGTGCCGGATGAGCGAGTTGTCCCAACGTGCAGCCCGTGCAGGCTTGCGCCCTAGCCCGTTCAGCGTTTCTGCTGTCTGTAGAAGCGAGCACCCCTGATCAGCGATCAGGGAGGCTGCGAGCCTGATCGTCTCTGCCTGTTCTTCGTCCACGACGAGGCGCGAGTGCTTCGTCCCCTCGACAGGTTCAGGACGAAAGCCGAAGGGGGGAGGGCCACCTGGAAAGAACCCTTGGGCTGCAACCCTTCTGCGGCCATCGCGCATTCGCTCTGCGATCCGACCATGTTCGAACTCTGCAAACGAGGCGAGGATGTTCCGCATCAGCTTCCCTGCGAGGTGCGTCGAGTCGAAGCCTTCTGAGACGGACACGAACGCGACGCTGTGGGCCTCAAGCTCTTCGACTGCCTTCGAGAACTGAGAGACGGAGCGTGAGAATCGATCGACCTTTGTCACGACGACGACATCGATCTCCCGAGCACGCACTGAACGCATCAAGTCGCGCAACCCGTCTCTTACTGACTCGTCCTTCGTGCCAGAGACGCCCTCGTCCGCGTACTCGTCTACGAACTCCCACCCCTGTGCCTCGATGTAGGCGCGCGTGCGCTCGCGTTGCGTGTCCAGTGACGTGCCCTGCTCTGCCTGCTCCTCTGTCGAGACGCGAAGGTACGTCGCTGCCTTCATGACCGCTCTGCCTTCTTCCGCTTTGCGTAATCCCTGTCGTACTCGCGTGTGCAGGCCTTGCACCAACTGCTCAGGCCGTCCTTCATGTGCTTGTCGCGGTAGAACGACTCGACCTTGCGGCGCTTCTTGCACCGCGTGCAGTTCTTTGTCGTCGTCGCTGTTGCCATTGCTGCTCTCCTTCCGACGTTGTTGCCATATCAGCCAACATCGTCGGACCTCTCCCTTTCCAAATCAACCGGGGCACGCAGACACGAACGAGCGCGTCGCTCGCACGCTCTCGACGCGCGACGAGGCACCCATCGAATGACCTTCGTGTAGGTGTCGAAGGACGAGAGCGCCCGAGAGATCGCGTCACGGGTAGGCGTTCCCGTCGTCGTCGTACGCAGGACGCCCGGTAGCGCGACGGATCAGGTCGTTCATGCGAACAGGCTCACCCTGCCGATCACCTCCTGCTCCGCCGTCTGACTTCCCACCGATCGGTTGAGAGTCACCCTCTTCTTGCACCTCGACCTCACGACCTGTCGCAGCGCGAATGAGCGCGTTTGCCTTGTCCGTTGCTCGCATCGCCACCTCACCTGTCCTGTCTCTGGACGACTCGCGCGCCAGCACCGTGATGGAACACGAGCGGGTTCTCCTTGAGTCGCAGGAGTTCCGCATCCGTGTAGTGACCGAGGCCTGCGCGTTCGTTGCGGACGCGTTCCGCGTGCATCAGCTGATGCTCTGGAACCTCAGGCTCGCGCGCCTCTCCCATGTCTGTGACGCGAAGAAGGACTGCCTTCAGTTCGTGGGCAGTGAGAGGGTCGCCGACCACAGGCCCGCCGTTCGTGTCCCAGGGCGTTACGGGTCCGCGAGACATGTAGGGGCGGGTGAACGCCTGATCTGTGAACCCAGGGTCTTGGAAGTGCCCGTTCAGTTTCACGAGGACGTCCCGCGCCCCGAAGAACGCCTCGATCGACTCCCGCACCTGCCTGCGCGCCTCGTCCTTCGCCTCCCCTAGACGCTTGTCGAGGGTGGAGAGGAGGGCGCGGTGGTGCTCGAGGTTCTGTGTGAGCCGTTCCTCCTCACCCGCGTACGCCATCGCGAGACGCTGCTCGTCCTCGTGAATGCGGATGCGGAGCGCCTGTCTCTTGTTCGCGAGGTCTCTCAGTTCATCACTAGTCATCTGCATCTCCTTTCAGCTAGATCCCCACTTGTCAGAGCGCTCTTGGAGAGCCCTTCCGACCCTCTCCCTCTCCTGTGTGGGCCGGATTGGCCGTGGGATGAGGCACGGCGTGTGTTGCTGCGAACGGAAGTGCTGCGCGTCCGACTTCGCTCTCCGCTTCTCGACGTTGCGCTTCCTGACAACGCGGCCTGATGTGTCGTGTCGTTGCTTGTTGTCAAGGACGCGACGAACGCAAGGGCAAGCAGTCGTGATCCGCACGACATCGAGGCGCAAGGCATTGACCGTGTGAGTCCGTGCGCGTTTCCCCCGGTCACACGGCACATGACAGCGATGCCTTGACATCGTTTTGATGTGCCGCGCTGCAAGCGTTGTGTTTCCTGACAACGCCGTGTGATCTCTCCCTGCTCTTGCAGGTCGGATGGTCGGATTGGGAGAAGGGAGAGCGGAGTCATTCGTTTGCAGCCCGAGGGGTAGGAGGGAGGGAGCGAAGCTGCCGCTCTGTCTGCGTTTCTTGAGGTGCATCAATGACCTCGTACTTGTCTGGTGATGCGACCGAGTTGAGGAAGTCGCTTGCCTTCTTGCGCGCTTCTGGATCTGCGAGGACGACTTGGTTCAGTTGGATGAGTGGACGCGGCGCATCGATCTCGACCTTGTCGCGTCGTCCCCAGTTCGCAGGGTCTGTGCGTTCGAGGTACCACGCGGCCGCCGTCCAATGCTTCGCGTCCGAGTCAGCAGCCGCGAGGATCAGGGAAATTCGCTCGGCCTGGACTTCCGCGATCGCCTGGTCGATGTCTTCGGCGAGCTTCACGAAGTGCGGATACTTGTCTGGGTGCGTGCGACCCAGGTTGAGCCAGTCCCAGCCAGTCTGGGGATGAATCCCAACTAGCCGGAACGTCGTCTCCTTCGGGCGCCCCTTCCTGATGCTCGCGACGATCTCCTTGTGCAGCTTGGGGGTGTACTTCGATCGGTTCGGAGGCTTGGTCATCTCAATCTCCAATCGAGAGCAGCGTTGGGGTGGGAGAGAAGCGGATGCCTTCGCGCGTGTACTCCCTGCTCAGTAATCCGAGGTCGCAGCAGCGTTCGAGGAACTGCTTGTGCTCCTCGATCGGTATGACCCTCGACCTCGGTGGCAGGTGCAGAGCGCAGAGATGCGCGAACTCGGTCACTGTCAGTCCTCGTGTCGTTGTCTGCGTAGGCATCACACGACACGTTAGGACCTCTCCCCACCTCAAGCCAACCACCGCGACCATCACTACGACCTGTGTTACTTACGTAACACACGGTCTCGTGATTGATGGTGAGCGTGATTGACGTGATTGCTTCCGTGATTGCGTATTTGCAGGACTTTTGTGAGTCGTCGTGATTCGCGTGATTGGGGCGTGATTGAGTGAGAAGGCGTGACCGTGCGTGATTGCGTATTTGCAGGTGTTTTGGGCAATTCTGTGATTTGCGTGATTGGGTCGCGTGATTGCTCATGTGAGGTCGCCTTCCACGTAGTAGATGGCCTCCGGTCTACCGCCTGACTCCCTCTCTCTTTCCGTCCGTCGTGCCTCGCCTTGTGCGACAAGGCCATCGAGTTTCCGCCGCGCCTTCTCGACCTGGTTGCGGTCTGGTGCGTCTGTCCCGAACAACTTCTCCGCCGCTTGTCTGACTGTCAGCCCCTTTGGCGCCTTGAGGACAACCCGAACGTCGAACTCAGGCTGCACCTCAGTCCTGCCGTGCGCGTGGTCGTGGATGACCATCAGCGGGCCGAACTCAGCAGCCGGTTGCTTCAGGTGTGACACCTCAACGATCGGATCGCCAGGAGCGCCCCAAAGGAGGACGACTGACCCTGCGCCTGCTGTGATGAACGTTGATCCGTAGACATCAGAAAGGGTCGTCGGCTTCTTGTTGTTCGCCTGCGCCTTCCTCTGGTGGTGGACGACAACGACCTCGATCCCGCACGCAAGCGTCTCCTGTAGTGCTGCGTTGACCCGTGACCCAGCCTCATCCTTCGAGAGGTCGAGTGCGATGTCTTTGAGCGAGTCGATGAAGACAGTCCCGACATCGAACTCCTGAACGAACGGAGCGAACTTCTCGTGTTCGCTCGTCACGTTGAACGGCAGCGGCCCTTGCCAAACGATGAGCCGTTCAGACAACAGTTGCCTGTCGTTGTCGCTGACCATCCTTCGGAACGAGCGGGCGATCTGAGGGGATCGGTCAATCGCGAGGTACAGGGATGGGCGATCGTCTTGTGTGACTGGAAGATCGAGAAGCGTCGGATTCAGTCCGATGCGCGCAAGAGCAAGTTGCTGGACGAGCGTTGACTTGCCGACGCCCTGAGGCCCAACGACGAAGAACGATTCACCTTGCGACCAGAGGCACTCATCGCCGCGTCCCCACACGCACGGGACCTCGGTCGGCGCGTCGAGGATGAACGACCCCCCGTCGATTACACCAGCGCGCGCAAGGCGGACTTCGCGGAACTCATCGACGGTGTGCCCAGCCTCGAGGTGATCGGATGCGTCCTTGCCCGTGAGCGCCTCGACAACGCGCACAGACGACGCGACCTGTGCAAGTGACCGGGCGACTTCGCGGGCGTGCGTGCGACCCTTGTCGTCCTTGTCTTGAACGACGACGGCGTTGGCACCTCGCAGGAACTCCGAGAACTCGTCGCTCCACTTCCCTGCCCCCATTGGGTTGCAGGTCGCGACGACGCCTACCTGCCGTAGAGCATCGACATCCTTCTCGCCTTCGCAGACGTAGACCATGTGGCCGGCGCGCACGGCAGCGACAACTTCCGGCAACCGGTAAAGGACGCGCCGCGTGTCGCCGAGGCCGTCAACCCACCTCGTGCCCACTTTGCGCTGCTGCTTGAACCGTTTCCCGTCGAAGCGGACGACACGGAAGAGCTCGCTGCCCTGCTCATCCGTGTAGGTGTAGGTCGCCTCGATCGTTTTGCGAGCGTTGCGGGTGCCATTGACAGAGACAGCAACAGCATCGAGGTCGTGAACCCACCCCTCAGCCTCATCGGCGCGCGATTCACTCTCGACGTTCGTGCACACGCACGCTCGTCCGTCCTCGAACATGAACCCGTAGCAGCGGTCGTCTCCGCGAAGGTCCTGACCACCATGGCAGACAGGACAGGGATTTTCGACGGAGTGGAAGCGCTGACGCCGCGTGACAGTTCGCGCCACTACTCGTTCTCCTGCACTCTCAGGTGGACGGTTGGCGCGTATCGCGAGCGCCCGTAACGTCGTGCGTCCTCATCGACGTAAGGAGGCGCAATGACGCAGGCACAGTTCATCGAGATGCTTCGCATGGGTCGCGGCTCGGTCCGAGACGCTGACCTTCAAGTCCTCACGCGAGAACGTCCTCGTTCACTGGGGAGTCGCAAACCTCGCGGACGGGCGTTCCGAGCCAGGCGAACCGCGACTTCACAGACCACTTAAGCCCGCGGACCTCCGTCGGATCGCGCGCCTCACTCAGTGACGGCTCGAAGCCTTCGTCACGGAACGCGCTGAGCATGTCCCCGAACGCGGCTAGCTGAGTCGCTCCTGCTCCGAACATCCTCCAGTCCTCCCCCTCGGCCTCGTAGCGGGCGACAGCGACCCAACACTCGGGTCCGCTGTCGTCCCAAAGAGGCGCGACGTGCATCGTCGTAAAGACGGCCTTCATCGCTGATCTCCCTTCTCTCGCATGGGCGCCCGCTGTTGCAGGGGCGTAGGTGGGGCCTCCCCGCCCTCCTCCGAGTCGCGCTCGCTGCACAGAGGAGAAAACAGGAGCTGCAACAGGCGGCGGGACTGCTCCACGGGGAGGCCTTTCTCGAATGACGTTGCGACGACCTCGACACTGCAGTCAGGCATTTGAGGTGTCCTCAAACAGTTCGGCGTGATCGACGCCGAGGCGTCGGGCGATCACGGGCAGTAGGTCAGGAGCGGGCTTGTGGCGCCCCTGCTCCCACGCCCACACCATCTGCTCTGACCGACCACAGGTGAAGGCAAGGTCGGTAGCAGTCACACCAGCGCGCTTACGCAGCTCGCGTAGCTTGTGACCAGAGAATGTTCGTGTAGCAGCCATGGGGCACCTATTGGTGCCGACTGCCGCACACCTGACTGAGGACGATGCGCCTGAGCACCGGAGGAGTTCGTGCCCGGTGCTCTACATCACGCGCGTTACAAGTATTGGTCGCCTACATTAGACGCTCGTTTTGTACCTCGTCAAGGAATTAAATATGGGAAAACTCCTTTCAGAAGAAAGTCTCCTGTTTCGCACGTTGTTATCAGATTTCATCGAGGCATTCATGGGAGTTCTGCTGCGAAAGGAAGGTGGGGCGGGCACGAACACCCGCGCCCACGTTCCTGTCCTTCTACGCGCCTGAGACGGGCGGACGCTCGCCTTCGAGGGGAACGGGCGTCAACGTGAACGCGATCCTCCCGTCATCCCACGTTGCCACGGAGATCCTGAAAGTCAGGTCGTCCGCAAGCTCGTTGAAGACGTCGACGAGTAGCCATCTCCAGGGCTGCACCTCACGATCCTCTGGGTCCAGGATGCGTTCGAGGGCCTTCTCAGCGCGTGTTGGTGTCCGAGGCAACTCGGTGCCGATGCACTTCATGCTGCTGCCTCCGACTCGACCGTCGTGAAACGGACCCGCACGCCCCGTCCGTCATAGTCCCACTCGATCTCGCTGGCGACCACCTCGTCATGTACCTCTCCGAGGTACTTTCCCACCAGTCGTGAGCACCCCTCGAATACGCGCACTGCGTTATCGAGGCGCTCCTTGGCGGTGAGCTGCATAGCGGACTCCTTTCCGCTGATGCAGAAGCGAGGGGCCGTGACACAGGCGCACGTCCTCGCATCTGCGATGACTGCGCTCTGGTCTCCGGCGGTCCGGTTGGCCTTGGCTCACCCGCTATCGCGGGGCCGGGCATGTCTTGCCGACCGAGAGTGCGCTTTGAGGGTAGCCGCCCTCGTAGGTGAGGTCAAGGCTCGGCCCTACGAAAGCAGCTGAGCTTTTTTGTGGACAAGTCCGATCAGGTATCCGCCGTCGTAGGCAAGGCTCTTCAACGGGTACGACGCGACGGCGCAACTGACGACCGCTGCGTAAACGTTTTGTCTCACCGAGACGACGGCGACGCAGCGAACGGTTAGACCGCCACCAGCGGTGCGGCCGATTGATTGTGGCGTGTACTTCGCCCGTATGCCGAGATTCCCGGGAACCTTCTGGGGCACGCACCGAGTTGGACAAGCGTCCTTATACGCCGCAAGTGCGTCTGCGTCGCTCCGATACACGTAGACCACCAGATTCGCCCGCGGAGTACCGGCCGCGTCGTAGTAGTCGCTCTGCCAACCGCTTACGACGCCACGCCTCTTTCCAGCTGACGGCGTCTCTCGTCGGAACTTTGCACGCTTGTCGTACTTCGACTCGACCTGGGATGGAAAAAGCAAGCGCGCAGAACCTCGAAAGTCCCGGGCGGAAGGTGGAGAGGGAGCGGCGAGAATCTCTGTCGCGAGCGCCGCGCTGCTAAAGGAAACAACGCTCGCGACGAAGACGACCCGTGACCACATGCGTCAAATCATTGCGAGCGCGGCTGACGAGGACGATCATGGCCATGGCCGAATGAGCGTCTAGGCAACAGTCAGGTAACCCCCTACCCCTCGACGTGCGCCCCGGAGGTTCGACCGCTCCTAGGTTCAGTGGAAGCGCTGAGACGGAAGAAACCCGGCATTTCAGTGGTTCATCATGCAGGCGCTCGCAAGGCCATGATGACCCCAAGAAGCAGTACCTGTGGTGCCTCCAGCGCAGTCGCCCTCTCCGAAGATGCCGTGATCGCAGCTATGGTGTAACAGCGCGTTAGCTCAGCAGTTGAAGCCGCCGAGCCTTCAGATTCCTCCGACTGCGACCCTGGCCTGACCGCGCCGATGCGCCCATTCGGGCGGTCAGCCCAAGCATGTGACGCTGCGTTTGCGGTAGTCAGGAGAGAGTTGATGATCAGGTCGAACGAGCGCTGTCGTTGGCTTCTACGTTCCCATGCTCGACGTCTCAGCCTGGCGGCTCATCCCCCTCGACTGTCGACTCGTTCCTTCACACCGCTGCTGACGGTTATCGCAATTCTGATCCTCGCGGCGGCCTCGTCAGCAGCCTCTGGCTCGCACCACACGGCGGCCTCGCAAACTCCTGTAGACAGACAGCTCGCTTGGCTCGTCTCGGAGGCCAACGGTGCCTCCGCGACTCTCGGGGAACGCGAGGCGGCGGCCCACCTCTCAAGGAGCATCAGGGTTGCACTCCCCCCACTGAAGTTTGTCCAACTCTTGAAGCAAGCAACTAGTGTCTATTCGCCAATTCGGATCGTCGGCTTTGCAGGCCACCCAACCGCTACGTCGGCGATCGCGCTGATCGAGACGCGAATGCACCAAGAGCTCGCGATCTATGCATCGGTTAGTGGCACCCCGCCATATCGGATCACGGGTTTGGACGTCGGGGAGCGCCCTGAAATGGGAGCGGCGCAAATGGCTATGCCCGGTCGCTACACGGGGGCCTTCGACATCGGCGGACGCAAGATGTTCCTCAGCTGCTCAGGTTCGGGCTCCCCAACAGTGATCCTCGAAGCAGGAGCAGGAGGAGGCTCGCACTCCTGGCACGCCGTGCAACCGTGGCTCGCAACAACAACCCGAGTCTGCAGTTACGACCGCGCAAATCTCCCCGGCGGTAGCTCTGAGCCTGCCCACAAGCCACAAACCGCGGCAACGATCGTGAGCGATCTGCACCGCCTCCTGAGCGCGGCTCGTGTGCCTGGGCCGTACGTCTTTGCTGGCTGGTCGAATGGCGGCCTGTTCGCCCGCCTCTACGCCACGACCTACCCGAAGCAGGTCGCAGGCCTGATCTTGATCGACACAGGCAACTACCCGGCCATTCTGAAAGCGTTTAACAAGAAGCACATGTCCGCCAGGGAGTGGCGGGTCTACCAGGCCTCGCTAATACCCCACAGACCTTTCATCCCATTCGTCGGCGACGAACAGATCGACATGGACGCGAGCTACCGGCAGATGGCGAAGGCACAGCGCCAGCACCCCCTTCGGAAGTTGCCGTTCGTCGTGATCAGTCATGGAATCCCCGACTCGTCTCTGAAGAAGGGGACAGAGCAAGGATGGCAGCAGGCGCAGATCACCCTCGCCAAGCTGGTGCCTGGCGGCATACGCATCATCGCTGCCAGGAGCGACCACGCGATCCCGACTAAACAGCCCGGCCTCATCGTGAAAGCGATCAGAGGAGTGATCACCTCCGTCTCCGGAAGAACGCGTGGCCCATCGAGGGGGCTGAGGTCGAACCTTCAGGTCGCGGTCAACGCGCTGGTGGCGGCGGGTTCGCCCGGCGCGATCGTCTTGGTCCGCGACGGCTCACGGACATTCCGCCTAGCCGGTGGCTACGCACGGTTTGCCCCACGGACACCGATGCGCGTGAACGATCGCTTCCGCATCGGCAGCGTCACGAAAACATTCGTCGCCACAGTGGTTCTGCAGCTAGTCGGCGAAGGCAAGCTCTCACTCGACGATACCGTCGCGCACTGGCTGCCCGGACTCGTCCCGAACGGCAAGAACATCACTGTGCGGCAGTTGCTTAATCACACGAGCGGCCTCGCCGACTACGTCAATGAGGATCTCAGCGCGAAGGTGGCCAGCAACCCGACGAAGGCATTTACACCCCAACAGATGATCGCGCGCTCGACGGCGCAAAAACCCAACTTCGCTCCTGGCGCTCCGAACCGCTGGGGCTATTCGAGCACGAACTACATCTTGGCGGGACTGATTGTCGAGAAGGCGACGAAGAGCACGTTGGGCAAAGAGCTGCGGCGGCGGATCTTCGCCCCGATTGGTCTGAGGCAGACGACGCTCGCCACCGGCCCGCGCATCAAAGGACTGCACGCAAACGGGTACAGCAGCATCCGCGGGACCGGGCACAGACAGGATGTCAGTGTCGTCACTCCTACCTGGGCATGGGCGGCCGGGGCAATGGTCTCGACGGTCGCTGATCTGGCACGGTTCGAGCGAGCGCTATTCCAAGGCCGCTTGCTTCGACCCGACCTCCTTCGTTCGATGCAGACGACCGTCACGTTCGGCTCTGACAACGCTTATGGACTCGGCTTGATGAAAACGCGAAATCTCGCGCTCTCGCCGATGTCCCCGTTGCCGTGCGCATCGGCGTGGGGCCACGACGGAGACTTCCCGGGCTACACGACCAACGCCTTCAGCAGTAAGGACGGCATGCGCCAGATGGTTGTGTTCGCGAACACCGACGATGAGACCAAGTCGTTCACGAGGGCGCTCTCAAACCTCCTTGCGATCGCCTACTGCGGTTGACCGTCATTGGGGGACGCTGTGCCCGCGAAGGCTCGCGGATGCTTCACGTCACTCGGAGAAACCCGCGATTGGAGCTCAAGAAGCGGGCCATACATCACGTGACCCGCGACCTTCTAGCGCTTCCGCGCGTAGTGGTCTTATCGCGTGGTTTCGCGTGGCCTGGGGGCTTGGTTGCAGACGAACCAGAACGCCCGGCTAGAGTCGCCCCGTGCCCCAGTCCTTCCGCTTCAACATCGTTGATGTCTTCACAGACACCCCGCTCGCCGGCAATCAGCTAGCCGTCTTCACAGACGCCCGCGGCATACCCGAAGAGATGCTCCAACCTCTCGCAAAGGAAGTCGGGTTCTCAGAAACCGTGTTCGTGTACCCGCCTACGCAACGAGCGCGAGGAGGCGGAACGGCACAGGAGGGGGCGTTAGATCGCGAGAACGATGATGAGACGGTCTTCGTCTATCCCGGCACTGGCGCCGCGCACGCTCGGATCCGGATCTTCACGCCCGGGATCGAGGTCGAATTCGCGGGGCACCCGGTGCTCGGTACGGCCTTCGTCCTCGCCGCGCCGCTCCAGCTCGAGGTGATCCGGCTCGAGACGCGCCGCGGCGTCGTCCCGGTCAAGCTCGAGCGCGAGGGGGCACGGATCGTGTTCGGCCGGATGGAGCAGCCGATCCCGACCGTTTCTGCATTCGAGCGCGAGCAGGAGCTGCTCGAGGCGCTGGGCGTCGCCCGCTCCGAGCTCCCAGTCGAGGTCTACGACAACGGGCTCCAGCACGTGTACGTCACGCTCGGGTCGGAGGCGGAGGTGGCGGCGCTGCAGCCCGACTTCTCGCGGCTCCGCGACCTCCCCGAGGAGCTCGGCGTGAACACGATCGCCGGCTCGGGCTCGAGCTGGAAGACGCGGATGTTGATGCCGGCCGGCGGGGTCGCCGAGGATCCGGCGACCGGGTCGGCCGCGGGACCGCTCGCGCTCCACCTCGCGCGGCACGGCCGGATCGCCTTCGGGGACGAGATCGAGATCACCCAGGGCGTCGAGATCGGCCGGCCGTCGAAGCTGTACGCGCACGTCGAGGGAAGCGCGGAGCAAGTCGAGCGCGTCGAGGTCGGCGGCTCGGCAGTGGTCGTCGCCCGCGGCGAGTTCAGACTGTAGCCCGGGCGCCGACGCAGGGACAGGCTGAAGCCTGTCCCGATGTTCAGCGGGTGCGCAAGGGATGTTGTGTGCCTGTTCGGTGACGATTCGTCCACAGCTAGAGCGAGACCGCCTCGATCTCCGGGAGCTCGAGCGCGAGCCCATGCCAGAAGCGGCCGCCGTCGCGGGAGACGTACAGGCGGTTGCGCGCCCCGTAGAGGACGACGTCCGGGTCGTCCGGCGAGATCGCGACGGCCCGGCCGGCCGGAAGCCCGCGCCCCGAGTCGCGCCAGGTGCGGCCGGCGTCGTGCGAGACGAGGAGCGGCGGTTTCGCGTCGACGACGGCGACGACCGTCGACCCGGCGGCCGCGGCGGCGACCACGCGCGGGAGCGACAACGAGGGTTGGGGCGGCGGCGACTCGATCGACCGCGTGGGGTCGAGCTCCAGCACCGCCTCCTCGCCGAGGTCGACCACCGCGAGGCCGTCCGCCGTCTGGACGTGGGCGATCACGCCGCGCGCCCGGAAAGAAGGTCGGCGACGAGCGCGCAGGCGCGGCGCGCGGCTGCCGGTGGCGGCGCGCCGCGGCTGCGCGCCGCCAGGTAGCCGGCGGCGAAGGCGTCGCCCGCGCCCGTCGGGTCTGGGCTCTCGACGCGGCGCGCGCGTACGAGCTCCGCGATCCCCTCGTGGAAGACGATGCACCCGCGAGAGCCGAGCGTGACGACCACCTCCGCGACGCCGAGCCGCGCGAGCGCCCGCTCGTCGAGCCCGTCGACGAGCAGCTCAGCCTCGTCCTCGGCCAGCTTGAGGATCGAGACCGAGCGAAGCAAGGCAGGGTCGAAGTCCGCGTCCGGCTCGAGCGGCCCGATGCGAGCCGGCCGGACGAGCCCCTGGCCGTCGAGCGAGAGCGTCCGGCCGCGGGCGAGTGCCGCAAGCGTCTCCGGCGGAAAGTCCGCGCGTGAGAGCGGCGCCGCGTGGACCCACGTCACGCCCGGCAGCCGAACCTCGTCTGGCGTCCAGGGGTCGGCAAGCGCCTCGACGAGCATCTTCCGCCGCTCGCCCTCGTACTCGATCGCGAACGCCGCGGTCGACGTCGAGTCGCGCCATTGGACCGGAAAGCCGAGCGCGGCGAGCGGCGGGAGGATGCGCGACCGGTCGGGCGCCGCGCACTTGGCCACGAGCGCGGCACGGATGTGCAGCGAGCGCAGCGCCCGTCCGGCGTAGTACGGGCCGCCGCCCATGCGCGGCGGGCGCCTCTCGACGCGGTCGAGCGACACCGAGCCGACGACGGCGAGCACCGACTGATCCTAGAAGCATCACGTCTCGGCGAGCGCG
>Ga0070741_10014388_pt1 | contig 13680 bp, 11 predicted proteins | sample Coa_R1_4_FD_66440 | JGI IMG/M metagenome (GOLD analysis project Ga0070741, IMG submission 66440) | Surface soil microbial communities from Centralia Pennsylvania, which are recovering from an underground coalmine fire - Coalmine... | ecosystem: Environmental > Terrestrial > Soil > Unclassified ... | reverse complement strand
TCGCGTCGGTGATCGCGTTCGTCGACTTCACGCGCGACAACGGCGCGACGCGCGTCGTGCCCGGCAGCCACCGGTGGCCCGATCGCGACCGGTCCCCACGGGAGCAGGCTGCAGCCACCGTCGACCCCGGCCTCGTGGAGTACGCCGAGATGCCGGCCGGCTCTGCCGTCATCTACTCCGGAGGGACGATCCACGGCGGCGGGGCGAACACGACCGGCACCCAGCGCCGCGGCGCGCACCTCAGTTACTGCCTCGGGTGGCTGCGCACGGAAGAGAACAACTACCTCGCCGTACCGCCCGCGGTCGCCGCCACGCTGCCCCGGCGCGCGCAAGAGGTCATCGGCTACGCCATCCACAACAGCATGCCGCGCGGCGGCGGGTACCTCGGGATGTACCGGCTCCAGGACCCCGTCGAGCTGCTGGCCCGCGGGGAGCTGCCGTGACCGGGCGCGTGGCGTTGGTCACGGGCGCGTCATCGGGGATCGGAGCCGCCTTGGCCCGCGAGCTCGCGGCACGCGGTTTCACCGTCGGCATCACGGCGCGCCGCGCCGGGCACCTGCAGGCGGTGCTCGACGACTGTCGCGAGCACTCGCCCGCGTCGGCCATGTGGCCCGCCGATCTCGCCGACCCGGGCACCGCGGCGCGGCTGGCGGGTGCCGCGCTCGAGGCGTTCGGCAATGTCGACGTGCTCGTCAACAACGCGGCGACGCCCGGCGTCCGGCGGGTCACCAACCTCAGCCCCGACGAGGTCGTCGACGTGATGAACGTCAACTTCCACGCCCCGGTGCGGCTCACGCTCGCCCTGCTCCCGCACATGCTCGAGCGGGGATCGGGCACGATCGTGAACGTGTCCAGCCTTGGCGGCCGCCTCGGCATCCCGCACGAGAGCGCGTACTGCGCCAGCAAGTTCGCGCTGTGCGGATGGAGCGAATCGCTCGCGCTCGACCTGTGGCACACGCCCGTCAAGGTGAAGCTCATCGTGCCCGGTGCCGTCGACACGGAGATCTGGGACGCTGGCGCGGAGCCGAGCACCTACGACGGCCCGAAAGCCCCCGCCGCTGAGGTCGCCGCCGGCATCGCCGATGCCATCGACGCCGAGGCGTTCGAGCACTACATCCCCGACATGAGCGGTGTCGTGCGGTTCAAGACGGAGTCGATTGACGCGTTCCTGTCGGGCTCGATCGCCGCCCTCGGGCTATGACCGACGACCCGTACGCCATCGCCGCGCAGAGCGCGGGCAGGCTCCGCGCTGCGCTCGGGCGCGATCGCCACGACGTCGCAGTCGTCCTCGGCTCGGGGTGGGCCACCGCGGCCGACGTGCTCGGCGAGCCACGCGCCGAGGTGGCCATCACCGATCTCGGGGGGTTCCCGGCGCCGACGGTGCTCGGGCACGGCGGCACGGTCCGGTCCGTCGACATCGCCGGGCTCGGCGTGCTCGTGTTCTTGGGCCGCGTGCACGCCTACGAGGGCCACCCCATCGCGACCGTCGTGCATGGCGCCCGCACCGCCGTGGCCGCCGGTTGCCGCCTGATGGTGCTCACCAACGCCGCGGGCGGGGTCAACCTCGCGTACCGGGTTGGCCAGCCGATCCTCATCAGCGACCACCTCAACCTCACGGGGCGGTCACCGTTGACCGGGCCGCCCCCGTCGGTGGGCAACGGCATGCGCTTCGTTGACCTCACCGACCTCTACAGCTCGCGCCTGCGGGCGCGCGTGCGCGACGCCGTGCCCGGCCTCGTCGAGGGCGTCTACGCCGGGCTGCCTGGTCCGCACTTCGAAACGCCTGCCGAGATCCGCATGATGCGCACCCTCGGCGCGGACCTCGTCGGGATGTCGACGATCCACGAGGCCATCGCCGCGCACCACCTGGGTGCAGAGGTCCTGGGCATCTCACTCGTGACCAACGCCGCCGCGGGGTCAGGCCAGGGCCCGGTGGACCACGCCGAGGTGATGGCCGCCGGCGACGCCGCTGGACCGGCGATGGGCCGGCTGCTGCGCACGGTCGTCGAGTGCTACGCGGCGGCCGGCCCCAAGCCACCCGGACCCGGGTAACGCCGCGCCCCGCCACCGTCCTCGGTGGCGGCTACGGCCCGATCGGGTGCCAGACCGTCTTCATCTCGAGGAAGGCGGCCACGTCGTAGGGGCTCTCGGCGAGGGGGTCCTCGGCGCGCACGACGCGCTTGACGTTGTCGGCCGCCGCTTCCTCCAGCGCGCCGAGCAGCGCAACGGGCGCACCGGTGAGGTCGATGGCGTCGATGTCGCGGTGGGCAGCGAGCCAGGGAAGGAGCTCGGCCTTGTAGCCGGTCAGCACGGCGACAACGCCCGCAGGGACGTCCGACGTGGCCAGGACTTCGGCCAGCGTCACCGCCGAGCGCGGCGACGCCTCGCTCGCCAGGACCACGGCCACGTTCCCCCCGGCGAGGACGGGCGCCAACCGCGACACCAGCCCGAGGAGGGCGGGCTCTTCCGGCGCGGCGACACCGACCACGCCGACAGGCTCGGGGATGGTGAAGTCGAAGAACGGGCCGGCCACCGGGTTGACGGTCCCGATGACCTGGTGCACCTTGTCGGCCCACCCGGCGTACCAGACCCAGCGGTCGATGGCGGCCTCGACCTCGTCCCAGGGGGCGCCCTCGTCGACGAACTGCTGGCGCCGCCCCTCCATGATCTCCGCCACGCGGTAGAGCACCTGCGCCCGGTTGTACGCGGTGCGCCCGCTCCACCCATCAAGCGCGCCCCGCCCGGCCCGCACGGCGTCACGGACGTCCTTGCGTGACGCACGGGCGAGCCACGCGCCCTCGACCGGGTAGCTGCGCCCCGACTCCGACCGCGGGAACTCGCCGCCGATGAACAGCTTGTACGTCTTGCGCACGGGGACGCGTTCAGGCATTGCGGACGTACGGGGCCAAACCATGCACCCCGCCCTCCCGGCCGAAGCCGCTCTCCTTGAACCCGCCGAAGGGGCTGGCGGGGTCGAACCGGTTGTAGGTGTTGGCCCACACGACGCCGGCGCGCAGCCGCGACGACATCCACAGCACCTTCGATGCCTTCTCCGTCCAGACACCTGCCGACAAGCCGTAGCGCGTGTTGTTGGCCTTGGCCACCGCCTCCGCCGGGGTGCGGAAGGTGAGCACGGAGAGCACGGGCCCGAAGATCTCCTCCTGCGCCACGCGGTGCGAGGGGTGGACGCCGGTGAGCACCGTCGGCGGGAACCAGTACCCGCGCGGCGGCAGCGCGCACGGAGGCTGGTACACCGTTGCGCCCTCCTCGACGCCCGCGTCGACGAGCGACGTGATCTTGTCGAGCTGGGCGCGCGAGTTGATGGCGCCCAGGTCCGTGTTCTTGTCGAGCGGGTCGCCCACCCGCAAAGTCGCCAGCCGGGCCTTCAGCTTGTCGATGACGGCGTCGGCAACGGCTTCCTGGACGAGCAGTCGCGACCCCGCGCAGCACACGTGGCCCTGGTTGAAGTAGATGCCGTTGACCACGCCTTCCACGGCCTGGTCCAACGCCGCGTCCTCGAACACGATGTTGGCGGCCTTGCCGCCGAGCTCGAGTGTCAGCGCCTTGCCCGTGCCGGCCACGGCGCGCCTGATCTCCTTGCCCACGTCGGTCGACCCGGTGAACGCCACCTTGTCGACGCCTGGGTGGCGCACGAGCGCCGCGCCGGTCGACGGCCCGCCGGTGACGATGTTGACGACGCCGGGCGGCAGGTCGGCCTCGGCCAGCACGTCGGCGAGCAACAGGGCGCTGAGCGGCGTCGTCTCGGCAGGCTTGAGCACGACGGTGTTGCCGGTCGCCAGGGCGGGCGCCAGCTTCCAGGCGGCCATGAGCAACGGGAAGTTCCACGGGATCACCTGGGCGGCGACGCCGAGGGGGCGCACCTGCCGCCCCGGGAACGCGTAGTCGAGCTTGTCGGCCCACCCGGCGTAGTAGAAGAAGTGGGCGGCCGCCAACGGGACGTCGACGTCGCGCGACTCCTTGATCGGCTTGCCGCCGTCCAGCGTCTCGAGCACGGCGAACTCGCGTGCCCGGTCCTGCAGCAGCCGGGCCACCCGGTAGAGGAGCTTGGAGCGCTGCCGGGCGGGCAGCGCCGACCATGCCGGGAACGCGGCGCGCGCCGCGCCGACGGCAGCGTCGACGTCGTCATCGCCAGCGGCGGCGACGGACGCGAGCGGCTCCTCCGTGGCCGGGTTCACCGTCATGAAGGACTCGCCCGAGCGGGCCGCCACGAACGCGCCCCCGATGAACAGGCCGTAGGACGCCGCCAGCTGCACGATGTCGGTCGCCTCGCGGGCCGGCGCGTACTCGAGCGGGAACGGGAGCTCAGGCATCGGCCACGTCGTCAGGTGACGCGTATGCGCCCGTGCGCTCCTTGCGCAGCTGCAGCAGGACGTCGTTGAGCAGGCTCGACGCGCCGATGCGGAACAACGCGGGAGCGGCCCATCCACCGTCGAGCGTCTCGGCCACGACAACGAGGTACTGCCACGCCTGCTTGGCCGTGCGCACGCCGCCGGCGACCTTCAACCCGACCGCCCGGCCCGTCGCCGCGTGGTGCTCCCGGATGGCCTCGGCCATGCACAGGGCGACGGGGAGCGTGGCGGCCGGCGTCACCTTGCCCGTCGACGTCTTGATGAAGTCGGCGCCGGCAGCCATGGCGAGCGCGGACGCCCGCCGGACCTGGTCGTAGGAGCCGAGTTCGCCGGTCTCGAGGATCACCTTGAGGTGGGCGCGGCCCGCCGCGTCCTTGCACTCGGCGATGGCGTCGAACGCGCGCGCGTACCGCCCCGACAGGAACGACGACCGGTCCAGCACGATGTCGATCTCGTCGGCGCCCTGCTCGACGGCGAAGCGCACCTCCTCGACCCGCGCCGCCGATGGCCCGAGCCCCGCGGGGAACGTCCCCGCGACGCTGGCCACCTTCACGCCCGTGCCCGCGAGGGCGGCGACGGCGACGGGCACGAGCTGCGGGTACACGCACACCGCGGCCACGGGCGGCACGCTGGGGTCGGACGCGTCGGGCCGGGCCGCCTTGGCGCACAGCTGCGCCACCTTGCCGGGTGTGTCGCTGCCCTCGAGCGTCGTGAGGTCCATGCACCGCACGGCCAGCTCGAGCACGGCGACCTTCGTCGCCCGCTTGAGCGACCGCGACGCCAGGGCGGCGGCGCGTGCCTCGAGGCCGACCGCGTCCACGGGGCCGGCGCGCACCCAGCCGGCGGCGGCCTGCGGCGCGGCGACGGGCGGCTGGCCGGCCAGCACGGGGACGGGGCTCATGCCAGGCCCGCCCAGCTGGTGGCGGCGGCGAGCAACCGCTCCAGGTCGCCGTCCACGACCTCAGCGTAGAGCTTGAGCTTCGGTTCGGTCCCGCTCGGGCGGAAGACGACCCGGCCGTCGTCCCGCTCGACGACGACCACGTCGGCCTCGGGCCGCAGGTCGGACGCGCCGGGCAGGGCACGCACCCGCGCCATCGCCGCCTCCTGCTCGGCGACCGGCACGCGGAACGACCGCTGGCCGGTGCGGAACCGGCCGTAACGCAGGTCGAGGTCGCGCACGCGGTCGAGGAGGGTCTCCCCGGCATCGCGCGCCCGGGCCGCAAGCGCGGCGACGGCGAGCGCGGCCGAGATCCCGTCCTTGTCGCGGACGGCCTCGGTGACCGCGTACCCGAGCGCCTCCTCGTACCCGAGCACGAGCTGCCACTCCGGGTGGGCCAGCGCCGGGCGCACGACCCACTTGAACCCGGTGAGGGTCCGCTCATAGTGCGCGCCCGCGTCGGCGGCGATATGGCCGAGCAACGTCGACGAGACGATCGTGGTCACGACGAGGCGCTCACGCTCGCCGGCCGGGAAGCTGAGCAGGTGGTCGCCGAGCACACAGCCGACCTCATCCCCGGTGAGGCGCCGGCCGCCGACGCCGACGGCCAGGCGGTCGGCGTCCGGGTCGTGGGCGAGCACGAGGTCGGCGCCGACCTCGTCGGCCAAGGCGAAGGCGAGGTCGAGGACGCCGGGCTCCTCGGGGTTCGGGAACGGCGCCGTCGGGAAGTCGGGATCGGGCTCGGCCTGGCGGCCGACGACATGCACGTCGGTGAAGCCGGCGCGTCGCAGCGCTTCGAGCCCGACGCGCCCACCGACGCCGTGCAGCGGCGTGTAGACGATGCGCACGCGCCGCGGCCCGGGCGCCGCCGCCGCGGCGATGGCGTCGAGGTACGCGTCGACGACTGCGTCTCCGACAAGCTCGAACCCGCCGGCCAGCGCGACATCGGGCCCCGCAGCATCGATGGCGGCCGAGATGTCGCGGTCGGCCGGCGGCACGATCTGGGCGCCGTCCCCCAGGTAGACCTTGTAGCCGTTGTCCTGCGCCGGGTTGTGGCTCGCCGTCACCATCACGCCCGCGTCGCAGCCGAGGTGGCGCACGGCGAAGGCGAGCACCGGCGTCGGGACGGGGCGATCGAACAGCGCCACCTCGAGCCCGGCCGCAGCCATGACCCGCGCGCTGTCTTCGGAGAACATGGCCGACTTGTGACGGGCGTCGAACCCGATCACCACCCGGCGGCCCCGCCCGAGGTAGTTGCCGAGGCCCGAGGCGGCGCGCCGGACGAGGGCGCGGTTCATGCGGTTCGGGCCGGCGCCGAGGGCGCCCCTCAGCCCGGCGGTGCCGAACTGCAGCCGCCCACCGAACCGCTCGGCCAAGCCGGCCTCGTCGCCCTCGGCCAGTAGGCGGTCGACTTCGGCGCGGGTGTCAGGATCGGGATCGGCGTCGCGCCAGGCGCGGGCCACGTCGGCCCAACCGGTGGTCACGACGGTTATCCAACACGGTGCAGCGCCGCCGCGATGGCACCCGAGAACACGGCGACGCACCCGGCGGCGATCAGCGGCACGCCGAGCCCGACCGTCCGGGTCGCCGCGCCCGTCGCGTCGGGGAGGCTGGCCACGCCGGCGGCCAGATGGGTGAACGAGGTCACGGCCACCGCGCCGCTGGCCACGGCGGCTATGAGGGCGACCACCGCTCCCGACGGGGAGGGGTGGTGCCGCTGGAGCCAGCGCCCCGCCTCGAGCGCCACGATGACCCCGGCGAGGATGATGAGCCACGCCGAGCGGGCGTCGGTGCCGAGCCGGGTGACGGGCGCAACGCCGGGCGCCGTGGCGTGCACCCACGGCTGCACCGAGCCGATCACGAGCAGGACGGCGCCGACGGCGACGAGGAGGGAGATGGCGCCGGGCACCCATCCCGGTGCGGCCGTGCGCTCGGCGGCGGCCGTGGGGGCCGGGCGCGGCAGTGCGCGTGCGGGCGCGCGCTCCGCTGCGGCGGCCCGTGGTCGCGCCGGCGCGGGGGGGCGGGCCACGGTCAGCTCCCTCTCACCCGCCACCACGCGCGTGGTCCACGCCTCGCCGTCCCACCACCGGTAGCCGTCACCGGCAGGATCGTGGTACCACCCCGCCTGGGGCACGGCACCACGATCCCATATCGAGGTGAACGGCGGGTAGCCGTCAGTTGGCCGGGCCGGTGCCCAACGTCACGGTGGCGGTGTGGCTCGAACCGGACTGGTCGGACCACGTGATGGTCACCTTGTCACCGGGGTGGTGGGTCTGCAGCAGCGTCGTGAGGTCGCTCGCCTGCGAGACCTGCTTGCCGTTGACCGCGGTGATGACGTCGCCCTCGGCGATCCCGGCCTTGGCTGCCGCCGAACCGCTGACCACGTTGCTGATGAGCGCGCCGGTGGCTGTTCCCTGCGGGTTGACGGCAACCCCGAGGAAGCCGGGCAGGCCGAGGTGGACGGTGTCGCTCTCCTGGCCGCGTTCGATCTGGTGGACGATCGTCAGGGCGTCGTTGATCGGGATGGCGAAGGCCGTGTTGGCCGCGACCTGGAAACGGCCGCTGGTGGAGGCCGCCGTGTTCATCCCGACGACCTTGCCGCTCGAGTCGACGAGCGGCCCGCCGGAGTCGCCGGGCTCGATCGGCGCGTTCATCTCGATCAGGTTCGAAAGGCGTTCGGCATTCGCGCCGCCGACATCGCTCGCCGTGATCGACTGGCCGGTCGCGAGGACCTGGCCGCTCACCACGCTCGGCGCGCCGCCGACGCCGCCGGCGTTGCCGATGGCGGTGACGCCGTCACCGGTGCGCACCGACGAGGAGTTGCCGAGGGGGATCGTGCTCAAGCCGGACGCCCCCTGGAGCTGGAGCAGGGCGACATCGGCGGTCGGGTCCACGCCGACGACCTTGGCCGTATAGCTCTTGCCGGTCGTGACCACGGTGGCCGAGATGGTCGTCGCGCCGTCGATGACGTGGTTGTTGGTCAGCACCTCACCGTTGGAGGTCAGGACCATGCCGGTCCCTGCCGCCGTGGCGCTCTGGTAGCCGAGCTTGGTGTTGATGTCGACCACGCCCTTTTCGACGTTCGAGACCGTCGCGTTGTTGACCGGGCCGCCGCCGGACGAACCCGGGTTCGTCGCGCCGCCGTTGTCGCCGTTGCCGTTGGGCGTAAAGGGCTGGAAGGGCGTGCTCGGCGTGACCGTGATCGTGCGCGTGCTGTTGATGGCCCGGCCGATCCCGACACCGATGAACGCGGCGAGGACCACGGCCACCAGCGCGGCGGCCGGGCCCCGGCGGCCCTGGCGGGGGGTGACGGTGCGCTGGTCGCCGGGCACCTGGCCCCACGGCTGGCCCCATCCGCCGGGCGCGCCCCACGGGCTACCGCTCCCGCCACCGGCCCCGCCGCCGGTCCCGCCGCCCGCCCATCCGCCGCCCCCGGCCCACCCGCCGCCGGCCCACCCGCCGCTCCCACCCGCGCCGCCCGCAGGCCATCCTCCGCCGCTCCCGCCCGCGCCGCCCGCGGGCCATCCCTCGCCGCTCCCAGCCGCGGGCCATCCTCCTCCAGCACCGGCCCACCCTCCGCCGCCGGGGCTCCAGGCCCCCTGCGTGGCCGTGTTGTCAGGCGCGCCCCACCCGGGCTGTGGTGGTGTACCGGGGTTCGGCATCCCGGGGTCGCGCGGCGGCTGGCCCGCGACCGGCTGTGCCGGCCCAGCGGCCCACGGCGGTTGCGGAGGCGACGGAGGCCAGGCCGGGGTCTGCTCGGTCGGCGCGGGGGTGCCCCAAGCAGGGGTCTGCTCGGTCGGCGTGGGCGTGCCCCACGCAGCGGTCGGCTCGGTCGGCGCGGGGGTGCCCCACGCAGGGGTCTCTCCTGTGCGCGCCCCGGGCGCCGGCCACGGCGGCCGCGGGCCGCGGTCATCACGGGGCTCAGTGGCCTCCTCCTGGCCGGCGTCCTCCGCCGCGGGGGGCCGAACCACCGGGGGGAAGGGCTCGACGTCGTCGCTCATCGTTGGCTCCCAGGGGGGTCAGGTTGCTTGTACCCCAGAGTTAAAGCCTGAGACCTGAGAGCAACCAAAGCCCAACCTAGGCCTCTCCGAAGAATCTCCCGGGCGGAGGCTTGAGCCGGCAGGCGCCGACGCCGATGGACATGGTGTCGTGTTGCGCCTGCTCAGCCGCCGTCGCTGCCTGTCCTGTGGGGACGAGTTGCCGCCGCCGCGCGAGTACCCCATGCGGGTGTGCGCCACGTGCATCCTCGCCCCCGCCGGCCCCCGTCGCGAACGCTCGGCGGGCCTGACGGTGCCCCGCCCCGACTCGGGGTGGCGGGACGGGGACGACTGCGCCTAGGCCCGCACGCCGGGTACGGCATCCATGGCCGCAGCCCTCCCGGAAAACAGAACGCGGTTTCGCTTGAGCGCTGGTGGTCGATGGCATGGGCGAGAACGCGGTGAATGTCGTAAATGGGTCGACCACCAGCGCTCAAGCGAAACGGGATTCTGAAAACGCGAGACGGGGGTGCGCCGGGGCCCCTTTGAACGTGGGAAAGCGCGGACCGGACGTTGGGGCAGCTGCAATCGACGGCGCGACCCGCCGCTGTGCCTCAGCCGAGCACCAGGCGCGCCCGGACTGCGGGCAGGAAGTCGTCCCGGCCGAGGCTGAGCGTCGTCAGGTCGGTCGCGGCGGTGACGTCGGCGCGGCGGGGCACGTCGTGGAGGAGCGCGATCTCACCGAACTGGTCGCCCGGGTGGAGTTCGGCGAGCGGCTCGCCTCCCGATGACACGACAGCCCGCCCGTCAAGCACGACGTAAAACCGGTCGCCCTCGTCGCCTTCCCGCACGACGGCGGTCCCCTGCGGCCACCGGTCGACCACGCTGGCATCGGCGAGCACGGCGACGGCCCCCGCATCAAGGTGCGAGAACAGCCCCACCCGCGCCAGCACGTCGGCTCGTTCCCGCGCCGTGCCGGCGCGCAACGCGGCGACGGAGAACGAGCCAGCTCCGCCGTCGTCGAGTGCGGCGAGGAAGTCCTCCCGCGAGATCGCGAGCAGGTTCATCGCCGTCGTCGAACGGACGGTGGCCGCGCGCGGCACGTCACGCAGAAGCGCCTTCTCGCCGAAACTCCCCGCCGGCCCGACCGTCCCAACGGCGTACCCGTCGAGGAGCACCTCCGCCGTCCCGTCGACGACCACGTAGAGGCGGTCACCGGCGTCTCCCTGGCGGACGACATCGCACCCGGGCACCACCACGACCGGTTCGGCTCGCGCCGCCAGGTACTCGAGCGAGACCACATCGAGCGGTTCCAGGCACGGGACGCCGTGGAGCAACGCGAGGACACGGTGGCGCTCATTCGCCATGGCGTCGACGCGGTGCAGCATCCGCCACCCGGCAACGACGACGATCGGCAACGGCGCCGCCGCGATGACGAGCGCGGCGCGCGCCCCGAACGCCGACGCGAGGACCGGCGCGAGGAACGCCCCGCACCCCTCGAGCGCCAGCTTGGCTGACTCGATCACACCGATCACGCGGGGCAGTTGCGGGGTGTCGAGCAGGCGGAACAGCAGTGCCGACGCCCCCACATCGGCGACGGCCATCCCCACGCCCCAGGCCACGACGAGGAACACGGCGATATCCAGGAACGGAGCACCGGCGACGACGGCGAGGGGTGCCCCGCAGGCGAACAGCGCGATCGCCGTCGGCGTGCCGATATTCGACCGGTTGATCAGCGCCGTCGACAGCGGCACCGCGGTCACGGCACCGATCCCGGCGGCGAGCATGAGCAGGCCGACACCGGCGCTCCCCGCGTGGAGCAGGCGGATCGACGCAATGACGACCAGCGCCACCCACATGCCCCGCACCAGGCTGCGGAGCCCGCTCACCACGATGATGCCGCCGACGTGGTTGCCGGTGATGACCCGAGCCGTCACCCGGGCCGAGGCCGCGGGCCGAGTCCGGCGCCCGGCCGCGGGCCGCCCGGCGGTCGTCTGCACCGTCGTGACCGCGACCATGGCGAACAGCACGCCCGCGGCGACGAAGACCGTCGCCGGGCTCGTCACCGCCAGCAGCGCGCCACCCGCGGCCGCGCCGACGGCTTGGCTGAGCGTCTTGACCGTGCTCAGCCCCGCCGCCGACGCCGCCAGTTCGGTGGGCGTGCGGGCGGCCGCCGCCAGACGGGCCGCCTGCGCCGGGCGGTACAGCGCGGCGACCACGGCGTCGACCATCACGAGCAGCACCAGCGGGGCGAGCGGGGCGCCGGACGCCGCGAGCCCGGCGCTCGCGAACACGACTGCCGCCCGCAGCGCGGCGATGGCGGTGAGCAACTGCCGGCCGCCGTGGCGCTCGACGAACCCTCCGGACGTGATGCTGGCCGCGGCGCCGACCAGCAACCGGAGACCGACGAGGCCCACTGCGAAGCTGCCATGCACGCGGAAGGCGTAGATGGCCAGCGCGGTGACGTACCCCCATTCCGCGAACGTGAGCCCTCCGAAGGCGGCGAGCAACGTCGCGAGCGCCGGGTTGTTGAGTACGACGCGCAACGGCTGGCGCAGGTCGCTCAGCACGCCGCGCCGCCTCCGCCCAGTCCGCCCCGCCGCCATCCCCTTCACGTCCGGCCCGCTATCCCCCGGCGCCCAGCAGGAACGCCTCAGCCGATGCGGTGACCTCCGTGGCCGCCAGCACCTCGCCGCTCGCCCACCGCTTCCGGCCGTCGACTCGGTCGAGGCGGGCGCGGACCTCGAGCGGTGTGCTGTGCGGGGTCGGGCGGTGGTACCGCACGGTCAGGCTGACCGTGACCCCGGGCGCGCCCGCGGCGAACGCCGCGAACCCGACGACCTCGTCGAGCAGGGCGGCGACCTGCCCGCCGTGCACCCGACCGGGCGGGCCGCCGAACGCCGGCGAGAGCGTGCACCGGGCCACGAGCTCGACCGGCGACGGCTCGTCGGGCGGCGGGACCAGCGCGTCGAACACGATCTCGGGCGCCTGCGGGTTGAGCCTCCCTGAGCCCGCCTGCGTGAGGTGCTCGACGCGGCCGTCGCCGTGGCGCACCAGGAGCACCGCCCCCGGGCGCTGGCGGCGGCGCAGCTGCGCCGTGACCGTGTCGAGCGCCCGCGCCGCCTCGGCCCGCTCGCCATCGTCCGCCCCGGTCAGCACGACGGCGGCGACCAGGTCGCGGGCGGCGCGGACGAGGTCGAGGGCGGCGGGGGTGACGACGGCATCGGGCCGCGGCAGGCTGTCCCCCAGCATCTCGGCCACCTGTGCGGCCGACATCGGCGACCCGTCCGGGACCGTCGTCATCAGATCTCGTCGGGTACGCCGAAGGCGTCCTGGTACCGCGCGAACCGCCCCCGCTGCTCGTCCCGGTCGAGCCCGAGGTCGTCGAAGGAGTAGACGTGCGGGCCGTGCAGGCCCTGTGGCCGGCGCTCCAGGTAGTCATGCATACCTTGCTCAGCGGGCGGCGCCAGGTCCCACCCGAACGCCGCGTACGCGCCGCGCACGGCATCGACGGGCGAGGCCATGAAGTCCGCGTAGCGGACGTGGTGGACGCGGTCCGGGGGGAGGGTGCCGTCCGTGCACGCGGTGACGAGCCCGTCGAGGTCCGCGTGGTACAGCCGTGCGTGGTCGTGCGCGATCTCACGGAAGTCGACGCGGTCGCTGTGCGCCCACCGCAGCGTCCCGATGAGGCTCGTGACCGAGCTGAGCACGGTCAATGGGTCGCGGTGGGTGATCACGATGCGCGCGTCGGGGTAGTGCTCCATGAGGACCGGCAGTGAGTGGAGGTGCACGGGCGACTTCAACGTCCAGCGCCGCTGAGGCCAACGGCGCTGGAGGACCTGCAGCACGAGCAGGTGCATGTCGTACGCCGGGCCCATGTCGCACGAGAACAGCCACGACGCGAACGTCGGGACGTGGTAGCGCGACACGAACTCCTCGGAGCGGAAGGCGAACGACATCGCCGACAGGCACTCCTTGGTCATCCGGCCCGTGTACTCGTGGATGGCATCGAGGTCAGACGACACGACGGCGAGCAGGCGCAGCTCGCGGTCGGCGAGGGCGATGCGCGGGTCCGTCGCCGCCGTCGCCGGGTCCGGCGGCGGCGCCGGCCATAGCAGCTCCCACCCCAGCGGAGCACGGTGCGCGGGGTCCTGCGCAAGCAGGGCGTGCATGACGGTCGTGCCCGTGCGCGGCGCGCCCGTCACGACCAGCGGCTCGACGATGCGCTCGTCGCGGACGCCAGGGTCCCGCGCCACCTGCGCCAGCAGGTGCAGCCGGCCGCACAGCAGCCGCACGAGGAACTGGCGCGTCATCCACCGCCCGACGATGTTGAGCTCGGCCTCCGACGCAAGGGCGTCGAGGTAGAGCTCGAGGGGCTCGAGGAAGTCCTGGGGGC
>Ga0070741_10014387_pt1 | contig 13680 bp, 13 predicted proteins | sample Coa_R1_4_FD_66440 | JGI IMG/M metagenome (GOLD analysis project Ga0070741, IMG submission 66440) | Surface soil microbial communities from Centralia Pennsylvania, which are recovering from an underground coalmine fire - Coalmine... | ecosystem: Environmental > Terrestrial > Soil > Unclassified ... | reverse complement strand
GTCGCTGACGTTGATCGACACGTGGTGGACGGCGACCGGTTGCATGGCGAAGTTATACCCTCGGCTTCCGATGACTGCCGAGCGAGTCGTCGCCAACGTCGAGCGCGAGCTCGTCGACGACGTCGACCTCTGCCTGCCCGATGGGCGCCTCAACCCGGCGGCGAAGGGCTGGTCGCGCCGGCCCCTGCATCGGGCCAACCTGCGTGTGCCGTGGGGCCGGGCCAAACGGTGGGACTACTGGGCCATCCTCGCCGGCGACCTGGTGGTGTCGAGCGTCTACGCCGACGTCGACTACATCGGCCTGGCCGACGTGTGGTGGGTCGACCTGTCGACCCAGAGGACCGGCGGGCGCGGCATCGTGGCGCCGGCCGCACGCGGCATCGAGCTCCCGGAGCGGCCGGGTACGGCACCGCTGCGCGTGCGCCGGCGCAACTTCGAACTCGCCATCACCGACGACGCGTCCGGCGCCACCCGCATCCAGGCCTCGTGGCGCGAGCGAAACGGCACTGCCGGCGCGCTGGACGCGACCATCGAGCTGCCCGACGGTCACCAGTCGGTGAACGTCGTCATCCCCTGGGACGACCGCCGCTTCCAGTACACGTCGAAGCACCAGGCCCGGCCGGCGTGCGGCACGCTGACCGTCGGCGATCACGTCCGCTCGTTCGACGACGCGTGGGGCGTGCTCGACGTGGGCCGTGGTCGCTGGCCGTACTCGACGCGCTGGAACTGGGGCGGCGGCGCCGGCCGGGTAGACACCGGCGAGGGCTCGTCGGTGGTCGGGCTGCAGATCGGCGGGAAGTGGACGGCGGGCACGGGCTTCACCGAGAACGGCGTGATCGTCGACGGCGTGGTGACGAAGCTCGGCGCCGAGCTGACATGGGACTACTCGTGGAGCGAGCCGCTCCGACCGTGGCGGGTGGAGGACCCCGCCGGCAGGCTGCACATCGAGCTCGTCCCGCGCTACGACAAGCACACGCGAGTGAGCCTGGGCGTCATGTCGACCGAGACCCATCAGGTGTTCGGCACCTGGTCGGGAACCATCGTCGACCATCGCGGCCGCGAGCTGCTCCTCGGCGAAGTTCAGGGCTTCGCCGAGGAGTCGCGCTCGCGTTGGTAGGTGGTTAGGCCGGCGCCGCGCAGCTCTGCGCGTAGGCGCAGTCGTTGAAGGCGGTACCGGACGGGTTGAGCGCCGACGGCGTCGCCTCGTTCACGAGCAGGCCGGGGCCGAGCAGGATCCGCACCGGGCTGCCCTGACCGATGTTCTTGGTCACGCCGTCGACGGTGAAGGTGTTGCCCGGCGAGCCGGCTGTGAACTTCTGCGTACCGACGTTGGCGAGCACGGTCTGGGCACCGACGGTCGGCGCCTCGAGGACCCACTCAGCCGACGACAGCGTGGACGCGTAGTTGAGGTTGAGCGACCACGTCCACCGTGGGTTCGTCATCGAGATCGTCCACGCGTTGCCGCCGTTGTTGGCGATCGTCACCGACATGGCGTCACCCGGCTGCACGGTGCAGGTCGGGTCGCCGCTGCACCCGGAGGTGATCGGCGTCTCCGACGCGGGCAGGATCTCGTACCAGGCGTACGGCGTCTGCGCGGTGTCGGACTCCGTGCCGGCCTGGATCAGGTCGCTGCTGTTGTAGCCACCGATGCCCGCCCACGTGGACGAGAACCCGACGGGGAACGTCGACACCGTCGGCACGATCCAGTTCTGCGTGACGCGTGTGATCGGGTGGCCGGGCTGTGCGATCACCGCGTAGCCCGACCAGTTGAGGCTCGAGGTGTCGGCGTTGCGCACGGGCAGCACCTGCCCGACCTGCGCGGGGATGAGGGTGCTGTGCGCAGCCGACGCCGCCGACGCGACCGATGCCGCGGTTCCGCCGCTCGCCAGCACCATTCCCAGCACCAGCACGGTCGACGTCAGCCCCCCGAGCCTTCGTAGCCTGCCGGTCATCTCTGTTTCCTCCTCGAGGCGCGGGCGCCCACGGCCCTGCCGCCGGAGAAAACTCCCGAACCCGGACGTTCTTACGAAATACCCCGAACCGCCACCATCTGCGCGAGAGATCTCATCTTGCTCTCAGCCCGCTGACGAGGTAGGCGCCGGCGCGGCGGACCTGGTGGTCGAAGAACGCGTCGTAGTCGTCGATCACGCGGTGGAAGTGGCCGAACAGCTCGTAGCTGATGGCGCCGAACAGGCCGGTCCACAGCGACAGCCCGCGGCTGAGCACCTCGTCGGGGACGCCGACGGCCGCGGTGTCGCGCAGCCGAGCCAGATCCGCGTGGACGGCGCGGGGCGTCTTGCTCGTCGCTGTGGTGTCGATCTGCCCGGACGCGACGCCGTCGGCGAGGATGCGCAGCATCACCAGGCTCACCCGGGCGGCGGGGGTGACGGTGTCCTGCGGGGCCTGGTAGCCGGGGACGGGGCTGCCGTACACGAGGGCGTAGTCGTGGGGGTTGGCGCGCGCCCAGGCCCGGATCGCAGTGGCGAGAGCGCGCCAGCGCACGGCGACATCGTTGGGGAGACCCTCCATCGCCTCCTCGGCGGCGGCCCCCACGGCGTCGAAGGCGTCGACGATCAGCGCCGTGAGGAGGGCGTCGCGGCTCTCGAAGTAGCGGTACACCGCCGACGACACCATCCCGAGGTCGCGGGCGACGGCCCGCAGCGACAGGCCGGGAGCCCCCACCTCGGCCAGGTGACGGCGGGCGGTGGCCTTGATGTCGGCGGTGAGGGCGGCCCGGGCCCGTGCCCTCGCCGTCGCCGGAGCGCGTGCCATGAGAGCACCGTACCAAAACGAGAGCAGTGCTCTTGACATTGTCCGCGACCTGTCGTACAACAGGTGCATGAACGAGAGCACTGCTCACACTTTGGGACAACCCACCGCCCACCGCTATCTCGCACCGGGGTGGTTCACCCGCAACGTCTTCAACCGCTTCGTGGCCTGGCTCACCCGCCGAGGGGTGAGCGTGGCCGGCAGCCGCGAGCTGCGAGTGGTCGGTCGCAGCAGCGGTGCCGTGCGCAGCACGGCCGTCAACCTGCTCACGGTCGACGGCCGCCGGTACCTGGTGGCACCCCGCGGCACCACGCAGTGGGTGCGCAACCTGCGAGTGGCCGGGCAGGGCGAGCTGCGGGTCGGCCGCCGGCTGGAGGCGTTCCAGGGGCGCGAGCTCGCCGACGCCGAGAAGCCGCCCGTCCTGCGCGCCTACGTCGAGCGCTGGCGCTGGGAGGTCGGGCAGTTCTTCGAAGGGTTGAGCAAGGAGCCGACCAATGCCGAGCTGGCGAGCATCGCCTCTGGCTTCCCCGTCTTCGAGGTGCGCCAGGGTTGACTTCCCGTACGGTCACATCGGCGGGTTGCCGTCCGTCATCGGGGTGACGGATCGAGGCGAGGAAGTGTGACCGTGGAACGTGACGACTGGTTGGCCGAGCAGTTCGAGCAGCACCGGAACCACCTGGAGGCCGTGGCCTACCGCATGCTCGGCTCCCGCACCGACGCCGACGACGCCGTGCAGGAGGCGTGGCTGCGGCTGAGCCGGGCCGGCGCCGAGGGCGTCGACAACCTGGGCGGCTGGCTGACGACGGTCGTCTCACGCGTGTGCCTCGACATGCTGCGGTCGCGCACGTCCCGCCGTGAGGACCCCCTCGGCTCGGGTGCGCCCGAGGTGCCCGGCGACGCCGATCCCGAGCGCGAGGCCGTGGTGGCCGACGCCGTCGGGCCCGCGCTGCTCGTCGTGCTCGAGACCTTGGCGCCGGCCGAGCGTCTGGCGTTCGTGCTGCACGACATGTTCGCGGTGCCGTTCGACGAGATCGCCCCGATCATCGGGCGCACGGCGGTGGCGGCGCGGCAGCTGGCGAGTCGGGCCCGTCGCCGGGTGCAGGGGGCCGACGCGTCGGGGAGCACCGACGTCGCCCGTCAGCGCGAGATCGTCGACGCCTTCCTCGCTGCTTCGCGCGGTGGTGACTTCGACGCCCTGCTCACCCTGCTCGACCCCGACGTGGTCCTGCGGGCCGACCGGGTGGCGGCCGAGATGGGCGCCGACGCCGAAGTGCGCGGCGCCCGTGCCGTGGCCGAGACGTTTGCCGGACGGGCGCGGGTGGCGCAGCCGGCGCTCATCGACGGCGCACCGGGTCTGGTGTTCGCGCAGGGCGGCACCACGCGCGTCGTGTTCGATCTGACGATCGTGGGCGACACCATCGTCGGCATCGAGCTGGTCGCCGACCCCGAAGTCATCGAGGCGCTCGACCTGGTGGTGCTGGCCTAGCGGGGCGCGGCGATGCGGGCGTCGATGTCGGCGGGCAGGCGGAAGCGGCGCCGGCGGGGGCTGATGGCGCTCAGCTCGTCGTCGATCCAGGCACTGAGATCGAGGTCGAGCAGGGTCTCGGTCTCCCTGACGTCCTCGAGGAAGGCGGCCCGCAGGCGGCGGGCGATGTCCTCGTCGAGTGCGGCTGCCGGCCGCAGGTTGGCCTGCCGGGCCCGGTCGAGGACGTCGAAGGCCCACCGGGGGGCGACGCGTCGCAGCCGCCGCGCCGGCTTCCACTCGAGCAGCCGGTGCAGGGCCTCGGACCGGGGCAGGCCGCCGGGGTTGTGCACTGGCTCGGCGGCGATGTCGAACGTGTCGTCGACGCCGATGAAGCCGAACACCCGTCGGGCGGTCGCCGCCGGGTCTTCGGCCAGGTCGTCGAAGCGCAGGGCGAGCACCTGCCGGCGGGGGACGTGGGCGAGGATGGCGCGAATGCTGGGTGCCACCCGGAAGCGCGGCTCGCGGGCCAGGCGGGCGGTCTCGGTCGCCAGATCGGTGGCGGTGCCGAGGCGCACGTTCATCTGGGCCCACGAGTAGATCCGGCTCACCGGCTCCCGCAGGGAGAGGATGAGCCTGGCGTCAGGGGCGTGGTCGCGGATGCGGCCGGGAGCGTGCAGGTCGTCGAGGTACGACGGCGTGACCTCCCCGGTCACGGCGCCGGCGCGTACGTGGGTGGGGTCGAACAGCCGGCCGTAGTCGGCGTCGGCCGCCGGGGTGATGTCGTTGTTGAAGAAGTAGGTGTCCTTGACGTACGGCACCGCCACGTCGGGATGCCGTGCCAGCCAGCTGTAGATGCTCGTCGTGCCCGCCTTGCTGGCGCCCACGACGACGAAGTCCGGGACCACGACCGGGGAACGACCCGGGCTGCCTCACCTTGCGCTCAGCAATCCCACAGCAACGGCACACGGGCCCCTCATCGTCGGCTTTGGGCGCGAATGGCCAAGTCGTAGCCTGGGCCGGTGGACGAGCGGCTGGACGAGAGCGTGGGCGAGCCCCTCGACGCCGGCCGGTTCTCGGTGTGGCTGGACGACATGGAGGCGGCCCTGCGGGGGGAGCGCGACGCCGACGTGCCCTGCGCCGGCTGCACCGCGTGCTGCCAGTCATCGCAGTTCGTGCACGTCGAACCGGACGAGCGCGACGCCCTCGCCCACATCCCGGCCGAGCTGCTCTTCCCGGCGCCCCGGCTGCCCAAAGGGCACATGGTGCTCGGCTACGACGAGCACGGGCGCTGCCCGATGCTCGTCGAGGGCGGCTGCTCCATCTACGAGCACCGCCCCCGCACCTGCCGCACCTACGACTGCCGGGTGTTCGCGGCCACGGGCATCGACGTGGACGAGACGCAGCCTGCGATCGCGGCCCGCGTGCGCCGGTGGGTGTTCACGTTCGACACCGACGAGGACGGAGCCCTCCACGATGCGCTGCGCGCCGCGGCCCGGTTCGTGGTCGAGCGGGACGATGCCCCGGTCAACGCCAACCGGCGGGCAGTGCGCGCGATCGAGGTGCTCGACCGGTCGCGCTGATCAGCGCGGCGGGGGAGCGGGGTCGAATGCGGCCTCGAACACGGCCGTGACGTCGTCGCCGTAGGCGAGCGCCACGTTCGAGCCCACCTGCACGACCGACATCAGCAGCGACAGCATGATGCTGACGATGCCGTTGCCGATGCGCACGGGGTCGATGTCGCTGCGCACGCGCCCGGCGAGCTGCTCGGAGCTGATGCGCTCGGCGCACGCCTTGCGCAACTCCATCAGGGCGGGGATCTCGAGCACCCGCTCGGTGACGTCGGGCTCGAGGCCCGCCAGCACCCGCTTGGCGAGCGGGTGCTGCTCGACGGCGGTGACGAGCGTGCCGATGAGGTTCTGGCGCCAATCGCGCAGGTCGAGGCCGCCGAGGATGCTGGTGACGCCTTCCTCGATGACGCCGGCGGCGTCCTCGTCGAGGGCGGCGAGGAACAACGACTCCTTGTTGGGGAAGTAGGCGTAGGCGACGGTGCCGCCGACACCGATGTCGCGGGCGATGTCGGCCACCGACGTGGCCCGGTAACCCTCCCGGCCGAACCGGACGATGGCGGCCTCCAGGACCGCCTGGCGGGTCTGCTCGCCTTTGCGCTGGGGTCCCCGCTGCGCCATGTGACCAAGGTATCAGAATTGAGGGATTGAGTAAATCCCTCAGATCCTTTAGAGTGGGCCCCGATGACCCAGTCCAGCAACCCCACCCGCAAGGTCCCGACTCGCCGGATCTCCTTCGAGGAGTCGCTCGAGGACCTGCCCAAGCACTTCGCGGCCGACGGCGACCCCATCCTCAGCCACATCGCCGCCAGCCTCTCGGCGGTGTTCCCCGACGGCGAGGACTTCTTCGTGCGGTCGGTGCGCTACTACCGCGACCAGATCGACGACCCGGCGCTCAAGCAGCAGGTCAACGGCTTCATCGGCCAGGAGGCCATGCACGGCCGGGAGCACCGGGTGTTCAACGACCGCCTCGCTGAGCTCGGCTACCCGACCAAGCGCATCGAGCGGTTCACCAAGTGGGGCCTCGAGCTGCGCACCAAGTACGCCCCCAAGATCGCCAACCTGGCCGCCACCGCCGCCCTCGAGCACTTCACCGCCACGCTCGCCGAACTGCTTCTCACCAGCGAGGAGACACGCAACACGTTCGGTCACGACGAGGTGCGCAACCTGTTCGTGTGGCACGCCCTCGAGGAGTCCGAGCACAAGGCGGTCGCCTTCGACGTGTACCGCGCCGTCGGCGGCAGCGAGCGCCTGCGCATCTGGACGATGCGGGCGATCATGATCGGCTTCATCGTCGGCATGAGTGCGCAGACCGCGATCAGCGTGCTGTTCGACCGCGACGCCTGGCGCCGCGGCCGCATCTTCAAGAGCCTGCGGAACATACGCAAGGCGCCCTTCCTGCGCATCGAGGTGTGGCGGCAGCTGCAGGAGTACAACCAGGTCGGCTTCCACCCCGACGATCGCGACACCTACCCGCTGGTCGAAGAGTGGCGCACCACGCTGTTCGGCGAGCAGGGCACGCTCAACGACAAGCTCGCCACCGCGGTCGCGAGTTAGTCATGGAATCTCCGAGCGGCAGGGAGCACCTCGACGTATTGGTCGTCGGCGCCGGCCTGTCCGGCATCGGCGCCGGTGCATATCTCGAATCGAAGTGCCCGTGGGCGAGCTACGCCGTCTTCGAGGCCCGTGACGCCATCGGCGGCACGTGGGACCTGTTCCGCTACCCCGGCATCCGCTCCGACTCCGACATGTACACGCTCGGCTACTCGTTCCGCCCGTGGGACGGCGAGAAGGCCATCGCCGACGGCGCGTCGATCCTGCAGTACATCAAGGACACCGCCACCGAGACGGGTGTCGACAAGCACATCCGCTTCAACCACCGCATCGTGCGCGCCGACTGGTCCACCGACGAGGCCCTGTGGCACGTCACGGCCGAGCGCACCGACATCGGTGAGACGGTCGAGATCACCGCCGGCTTCATCTTCTCGTGCAGCGGCTACTACCGCTACGACCACGGCTACCTGCCCGATTTCGAGGGCATGGACCGCTTCGAGGGCACGATCGTGCACCCGCAGGCCTGGCCCGAAGACCTCGACTACGCCGGTAAGCGGGTCGTCGTCATCGGCAGCGGCGCCACCGCCGTCACGCTGATCCCGTCGATGGCCGACACCGCCGCCCACGTGACGATGCTGCAGCGCTCGCCCACCTACATCGTCTCGATGCCGGCCAAGGATCCCGTCGCCCGCACGCTGCAACGTGTGCTGCCGAAGCGCTGGTCCGGATCGGCGATCAAGTGGTTCAAGGCCGTCACCACCCAGGGCAGCTACGTGCTCAGCAAGCGCCGGCCCGAGCTGATGAAGCGCATCCTGCGCAAGGGCATCGAGCGCCAGCTGCCCGAGGGCTACGACATCGACACCCACTTCACACCGCGGTACAACCCGTGGGACCAGCGCCTGTGCCTGGTGCCCAACGGCGACCTGTTCAAGGCCATCAAGGCCGGCACCGCGTCCGTGGTCACCGATCACGTCAAGACGTTCACCGAGAAGGGGATCCTGCTCGAGTCGGGCGCCGAGCTCGAGGCCGACGTCATCGTCACCGCCACCGGGCTCGAGCTGCTGTTCATCGGCGGCATCGAGGCTTCGGTCGACGGCGTGCCCGTCGACCTGCCGAGCAAGCTCACCTACAAGGGCATGATGCTCGAAGGCGTGCCCAACTTCGCCCTGGCGGTCGGTTACACGAATGCCTCGTGGACGCTGAAGTGCGACCTCACGTGCGACTACGTGACCCGGCTGCTCAACCACATGCGCGAGACCGGACTCCGCCAGGCCACGCCCGTCAACCGCGACGCCGAGGTCATTCCCTCGCCGCTGCTCGGGCTCAACTCGGGCTACGTCACCCGCTCGGCCGACAAGTTCCCCAAGCAGGGCTCGAAGTTCCCGTGGCAGGTGCACCAGAGCTATCTCAAGGACTACCGGGCCCTCAAGATGAGCGGTATCGAGGACGAGGCGATGGTGTTCTCCAACCCGGCCGTTCCCACCGCGCCCACGGTTCCCGTGGCCGCCGCGCTGTAGAGGAGTCGACGACGTGAAGCAGTTCGAGGGCCGGGTGGCGGCGATCACCGGCGCCGGATCCGGCATCGGCCGGGCGCTGGCCAAGAACCTGGCCGGTCGAGGCACCCATCTGGCGCTGAGCGACGTCGACGAGGTCGGGCTGGCCGAGACCGTGGCGCAGTGTGAGGGCCGGGGTGTGAAGGTCACGTCGCAGCGGGTCGACGTGGCGGATCGAGCCGCCGTGTTCGAGTGGGCCGACCAGGTCGTCGCCGACCACGGCAAGGTGAACCTGGTCTTCAACAATGCCGGCGTGGCGCTCGGCGCCACCATCGAGGCGATGTCCTACGAGGACTTCACCTGGCTCATGAACATCAACTTCTGGGGTGTCGTGCACGGGACGCAGGCGTTCCTTCCCCACCTCAAGCGAGCGGGTGAGGGCCACATCGTCAACATCTCCAGCGTGTTCGGGTTGATCAGCGTGCCCACCCAGTCGGCCTACAACGCGGCCAAGTTCGGCGTGCGCGGCTTCACCGACGCCCTGCGCATGGAGCTGGAGATGGACGGCGCCCGCGTGTCGTGCACGACCGTGCACCCCGGCGGCATCAAGACCAACATCGCCCGCAACGCCCGCATGGACCCGAGCGTGGCGCCCATGGCCGGCGAGCTCGACGAGGTCGGCGCCGACTTCGACAAGGTGGCGATGACATCACCCGAGAAGGCGGCTCGCCAGATCCTCGCCGCCGTCGAGCAGAACAAGCGCCGGGCGCTGATCGGCCCTGACGCCAAGTTCATCGACCTCATCTCGAGGCTGCCGGCCGGGCTGTACCAGCGGGTGCTGGTGCGCGGCGCCAAGCGCCGGCGCTAGCGCGCCAGACTGGCGGGCGCCATGGAGCCGATGTTCCTGCCGGACTCGGTCATCCGGCGCGTCAACGAGGAGCCCGTCATCCTCTTCGGTGCAGGCCGGGCGTTGCTGCTGCAGCTGGCCCACCCGCGCGTCGCCGCCGGCGTGGCCGAGCACAGCGACTTCCAGAGCAACCCGTTCAAGCGGCTGCAGGGCACGCTGGAGGCGACGTACACGATGGTCTGCGGCGACCGCGTCCTGGCCGACGGCGTGGGCCGGCGCATCCGCTGGATCCACGACTTCGTGACCGGGCCCGCCTACCAGGCCAACGACCCCGCCAACCTGCTGTGGGTGCACGCCACGCTGCTCGACACCGCGCTCGGCTGCTACGAACGGTTGGTGGCGCCGCTGTCGCCCGGCGATCGGGAGACGTACTACGAGGAGATGGCGGTCGTCGCCGAGGGCTTCGGCTGCCCCCGCTCGGCACAGCCGGCCACCGTCGCCGAGTTCGAGGCGTACTTCGCCGAGCAGGTGCGCACCATCGAGGTCACCGACGTCGGCCGCCGGCTGGCGTCGGACGTCGTGCGGCCGACGCTCCCGCTCGGCCTGCACGTGCCGCTGGGACCGGCGCTGGCGCTGCAGCGGCTGCTGGCGGTGGGAACGCTGCCACCGAGGTTGCGCGAGCAGTTCGGCTTCACGTGGGACGACCGCAAGCAACGCCGCCTCGATCGGTTCGATGCGCTGACGCGGCGCACCGTCCGTGTGCTGCCACGTCCGGCCCGCATCGCGCCGATCAACGTCTACGGCCGCCTGCTCCTGCACCAGGCGGCCAAGCACGTCCGCCAGTTCGACGAACGGCAAAGTATCGGGGCGCAGGTCGCGAGTTAGCCTCGCCGGATGCGTGCTGACGAGATCCCTGTCGCCTACACGCCGCCCGGGGGCTGGACTGAGATGCCGGCGCCGGTCCTGGGCGGGTGCACCGAACCGTTGGTCGACGGCGCCCCCGACATGAGGGGCACGTGGGAGGTGGTGTCGGTCGAGTGGAAGGTCGGCCCGCCGCCCGACCCCAACCCGGTCGAGCATCACGTCGAGCGCATCGAGCAGTGCGGCGACCGCGTGGTCGTGACGTCGAGCGGGATCATCCACGACATGCGCGCCGACGGCACGCTCGAGCACGGCGTGCACGACGTGGCGGCCGTCGGCGGCGCGGAGATCGCGGTGGTGTGCACCTTCGAGAACGGCGTGCATGTGCTGCGGCCCGACGGCATGCCGGGTATCGAGGTCACGCGCCAGCTGGAGGGTGACGAGTTGGTGTGGAACTACGGGCCCGCGTTCACCGCCCGCATGAAGCGGGTGGCCGAATGAGCCGGCGCGTCGCCATCGTCAGCGACGCCGCCAGCTATGTCGGGCCGAACATCGCCCGGCTCCTCGCGCAGCGCGACCACGACCTGGTGATCGGCGACCCGGCTGAGGGGCTGGCCGACGAGCTCACCGCCGCCGGTGCGACCGTGGAGGTCGTGGGGGGCGTGCGCAACCTGGCCAAGCCGGAGTCGTCGGAGAAGCTGGTGCAAGCGGCGAGGGACCGGTTCGGCCGCATCGACTCGGCCACCGCGTTCACAGGCCAGATCGTCATCGGCCGCTTCCTGCGGTCGAGCATCGACGACCTGCGGGCGGCGGTGGTGGGCTGCGTGGAGGCGCCATACAACTTCCTGCGCGCCGTGGTGCCGGTGCTGGTCGAGCAGGGCGAGGGACAGGTGCTGGTGTTCACCAGTGCCGCCGGAGCGCGGCCCACGCCTGGCGCGCCGCTCTACTCCTCGGCACGGGCCGGGGCGAACATGCTGGTGCGCAACGTGGCCGACGAGGTCGTCGGCAAGGGCGTGCAGGTGAACGCCATCGGCACCAACTTCATGGACTTCCCCGAGTTCCTGAAGGCCAACCGGGCTGAGGACCCCGAGGGCCGGGCGCGGGTGGAGGCGCAGGTGCCGATGGGCCGGCTCGGCACGCTCGACGAGCTCGCCCATTTCTCCATGCCGTTCGTCGACGGCACCAGCCGGTTCGTCACCGGCCAGTTCATCCCCTTCGCCGGCGGTTGGGCGTGACGTCGCCCAACGAGCCCGGCTTCGGCGGCCACATCGCCCGCACCTATCAGGACTCCACGCCGTGGTGGCCCGACCCGCCTGCGGGGCTGGGGGGCACCAACGTGGTGATGATCGTGCTCGACGACACCGGCTTCGCCCACTTCGGTTGCTACGGGTCCGAGCTGGCGACCCCGCACATCGATGCGCTCGCCGCGGGCGGGCTGCGCTACACGAGCTTCCACACCACCGCCCTGTGCTCGCCATCGCGCGCGTCGTTGCTCACCGGCCGCAACCCGCACGCGGTCGGCATGCGGGGCGTGTCGAACTGGAACACCGGCTTCCCGCACATGCGCGGCGGCATCAGCCCGCGCGCCGCAACCGTGGCCGAGCTGCTGCGCGACCACGGGTACGCGACGTACGCGGCGGGCAAGTGGCACCTCGCTCCGATGGAGGAATGCTCCGCGGCCGGGCCGCACACCAACTGGCCCCTGCAGAAGGGGTTCGACCGGTTCTACGGCTTCCTCCAGGGCGAGACCGACCAGTTCCACCCCGAGCTGACCAGCGACAACGGCCACATCGACCCGCCGGCGCGCCCGGAGGACGGCTACCACGTGTCGGAAGACATCGTCGACCAGGCGACGGGGTGGATCGGCGACCTGCAGTCGATCCGGCCCGACCGGCCCTTCTTCCTCTACCTGGCCTTCGGCGCCACCCATGCCCCGCACCAGGCGCCGCTCGACTACCGCATGCGGTGGCGGGGGAAGTTCGACGACGGCTACGACGCGGCGCGGGACCGCTGGTACGCCCGCCAGCTCGACCTGGGGGTGATCCCGCCGGGCACCACGCTGGCGCCGCCCAACCCGGGCGTGCCGGCGTGGGACCAGCTCACCGACAACCAGCGCGCCTTTGCGGCGCGCCTGCAGGAGGCGTTCGCCGCCATGCTCGAGCACACCGATGCGCAGATCGGTCGGGTGGTCGAGTTCCTGCGGCGGCGTAACCTGCTCGACAACACGCTGCTGTTGGTGTTGTCGGACAACGGCGCGTCGCGTGAAGGCGGGCCCTTCGGCGTGATGGACGAGTTCAGCTTCTTCAACGCCGCGTGGGAGGACATCGACGAGATCGCGGCCACGCGGCTCGACGACATCGGCGGACCGCACTCACATTCGAACTACCCGTGGGGCTGGGCCCAGGCCGGCAACTCGCCGTTGCGCTGGTACAAGCAGAACACCTACGGCGGGGGCGTGCGCGACCCGCTCGTCGTGCACTGGCCCGCCGGCATCAGCGACCACGGCGCCATCCGCCGCCAGTTCTGCCACGCGGTGGACGTCACGCCGACCATCCTCGACGTCGTGGGCATCGCCGCGCCCGACCACTACCGGGGCGTGCCCCAGATCCCGGTGGCGGGCGCGTCGATCGCGTCGACGTTCTCCGACGCGACCGCACCCGCGCCCCGTTCACTCCAGTACTTCGAGCAGATGGGCCACCGGGGCCTGTGGGCCGACGGCTGGAAGATCACGACCTACCACGAGCAGGGCCACCCGTTCGACGACGACGAGTGGGGCCTCTACAACCTCGACGACGACTTCTCCGAGTGCCACGACCTGGCGGCGGAGTACCCCGACAGGTTGCGCGACCTCATCGACGCCTGGTGGGTGGAGGCCGGCCAGCACGGCGTGCTTCCTCTCGACGACCGCACCATCGAGCTGTTCGGAGCACCGCCCCGGCCGGCGACGGTGCACGCGCGACGCGACTACACCTACTACCCGCCTCTCGCCCACATCCCCGCTGACGCGTCGCCGCCCCTCGGGAGCCGATCGTGGACGATCACGGCCGACGTCGACGTTCCCGCCGGTGGGGTCGAGGGCGTGCTGTACGCGCGCGGCGGGCACAACGTGGGCCACACGTTCTTCGT
>Ga0070741_10014386_pt1 | contig 13681 bp, 11 predicted proteins | sample Coa_R1_4_FD_66440 | JGI IMG/M metagenome (GOLD analysis project Ga0070741, IMG submission 66440) | Surface soil microbial communities from Centralia Pennsylvania, which are recovering from an underground coalmine fire - Coalmine... | ecosystem: Environmental > Terrestrial > Soil > Unclassified ... | reverse complement strand
TCAGCACCAGGAGGGGGACGAGCGCGCCGGAAAGGCACGACAAGCCCGCGACCACGGCAAAAGCCAGCGCCATCCCCACGGCACGGATGCCCAGCCCGAAAGTGACTTGCGCGATACCCCAGAGAAATCCGAAGACCAGAGGGGCAGCGAGCGCACGCCCCGAGCTCCCCAGGAAGACCTGCGCAAGACGGGGAATGAAGCCCGCGGCCAGGAGCCAAGGGAGGACCAGCAAGGCCGTCACTGCGAAAACCAGCCAGGTGTTTTCCCATTTCCACTGCCTCGTGTATTTCATGGGCAGGGCAAAGCTGCCGTTGAGCGCCCCGCTCACAAAGATGATGGCCATCCCAAGCCAGAAATGCTCACTCATCACACGCTCCTTGGATCTGCGGGTTTCGATGTCGGGTCGCTGTGGATTCTCCAATCGTCACGGCGAGGTGTTCTCCGTCGTGAGGTCGGGACGGAGTTCACGCCGCGCGGGCCGATCGTTTTCAGGGAAAGAGTGTAATCTTCCATGGCCTCGAGGACAACACCTTGAACGGCACGAGGTCGTGTTCGATCGCCCTGCGTTCAAGTAAAATGACGCGAGTGCGAGAAGGCGCGAAAATCCGGACCCGACTTGAAATGGTTCGATGAGCCTTTACCTGCCGACCCGGAGGTCGGCATTGCACGGTCCAGCCTGTTACCGCGGAGTTCAAGAATCCGGTCTCGATGGGAGGTGGTTTGATGACTAGGGATTTATGCAACCGGCGCGATTTCATCCGGGTCGGCGCGGGAGTGGCGGCCTTAACATTCGCCGCCCAGCGAGAATCGATGGGAGCGATGATCCCTGACATGAGACGAACCTTGAGTAACTCTCCGGCGAGCCACAAACGGGGAACTGAAACGGAAATGGCCATAGCAATGGACTGGGCGCAGGCGTTTACCATGCCGTCGTCGGGAGTTAGAACAACATCCGGCACCACGCTGTTGCCAGAGGTCATGATGCCACCCTTCTCTTTTCTCTACGGCGGGCGAGAGTCCACGGACCTTATCCCGAGCTGGAAATCTGAAGTGAAGACGTCTGATTTGGATGATGCGCGAAGGCGACAGGAGGTAACCTACTCGGATCCTGTGACGCATTTAGAAGTTCGCGCGGTCGCCATGATCTTCAAAGATTTTCCGGCCGTCGAGTGGGTAATGTACTTCAAGAACGATGGACGTGTAGATACCCCGATCGTGCAGAATATCCTGCCCCTCGATGCCCAGCTTCGTTCGCCGGAGGGCGATCCGATCATCCACTATGCCCGCGGTGCCACCTGCTCGATGAACGATTTCATGCCCATGACACGGACGCTCGGCGAGCGTGGCCGGCTGCATCTCCAACCTGGCGGCGGGCGTTCGTCCAGTGAATACCTTCCCTTTTTCAACATTGAGGCCAAGGGGGAAGGCGCGGTGGTGGCCATCGGCTGGTCGGGAGAGTGGGCTGCCACTTTCCACCATCCGGACAAGCATCCCAAATTTCGCGCTCAAGCCGGCATGGCGCTCACTCACTTGAAGCTCCACCCAGGGGAAGAGATCCGCACACCGCGCATCCTGACGCTTTTCTGGCGCGGCGAAAGACGGCGCGGCAACAACTTGCTTCGCCAATTCATCCTGGCGCACCACCGGCCATCACCCGGAGGCCGGCCGCTCTTTGCGCCGATCACAAACCACAACTGGGGCGGGACGCCGGCGGCGGACCATCTCGGAAATATCCGGCAGATCATCGCGCACGATCTGCCCATGGATTATTACTGGATTGACGCGGAATGGTTCGGCAACGGCCCGTGGTGGAAGAACCCGGGGAACTGGGAAGTAAAGCGCGACCTCTACCCGCATGGGTTCAAGCCGATCAGTGACCTCTTGCACTCGGCGGGGCGCAAGTTTCTACTCTGGTTCGAGCCGGAACGCGTGTGCGAGGGCACACCCTGGTACACCGAACACAGCAACTGGCTGCTGGATGTGCCCCGTGATAAACGGGTGTATCGCGGATTCGCCGGCGGAGGCGACTGGGACCTTCCCATGTCGGATCCGCGCTGGGTGCCCAACGAAAGCGCGCGCAACCAGATTCAGGAGAACGACAAGCTGTTTAATCTCGCGATTCCTGAAGCGCGGAACTTCCTAACGGACTTCATCTCATCGAGGATCGACGAATTTGGTTTGGATTGCTTTCGGAACGACGCCAACATCGCTCCGCTGGAGTTCTGGCGTGCGGCTGATGCGCGTGACCGGCAGGGGATCACGGAGATCCGCTGGATCGAGGGGTTCTACGCCTTCTGGGACGAACTGCTGCGTCGTCACCCGAACCTGATCATCGATGACTGCGCGAGCGGCGGACGTCGTATCGACCTGGAAACGATCGGGCGAAGCACGGCGCTTTCGCGCACCGACTTTGTGGGGAACCCGGTCGCCGACCAGTGCCACACGCTTGGCCTGCTGGAATGGGTGCCCCTCAATACGACCATCGGACCCCGGCTTTCGGTAAACAACAAATATGTGCTTCGAAGCAGCATGACGGCCGGACTTTCCTACGGATTGTTCGCCGCAGGCGACGTGCCCCAGTCCAGGCCTGACTATGGAGCTTTTCCGTTCGCCGAAGTGAAGAAATCGCTTGAGCAGTACCGTTCCATACAAAAGTATTTCTACGGTGATTATTACCCGCTGACTGAATATTCTCAGACGAATGACGCGTGGGTTGCCTATCAGCTTGATTTGCCCAAGGAGGGTGAAGGCTTGGTGGTGGTTTTGAAGCGGCCTCAAAGCGATTACACGCGTGCAGTGTTCGGACTTCACGCGCTCACAAGAGACGCGACATATGAGATCACAAACCTTGATACAAGTGAAAGCCTTATGATGGATGGAGAGGGGCTTGTGAGCGGAGGGCTGGAGGTGGTCCTGCTCAAGAAGCCTGATTCCGGCTTGTTTCGATACCGCAGAAAAAGGTAAGTGGTTTCGTTCAGGGCACCCAGGAACCTCCGGCGCCGGCAGAAGGCTCCGATGTCTCCTTCGCTTTGATCTTCGTCGCGAGATACGGCAAGGATCAAGTGAAAAAGACGATGATGGCCGGCGTGCCTACCGGCGTGTAATGGCCCGTGAAGGTCAGGCTGCCCGTCTGGTGGCTGATGCGGAAGGCTGTAATCGCATCGCCTCGCTGGTTACACGAATAGAGGAAATTTCCCGTGGGATCGATGTTAAAGCTGCGCGGGTAATCACCCCGAGTCCATTCTTCGTCGACGAGCGTGGGCCTTCCTTTCTCATCGATGGAAAACCACGCAATACTGTCGTGCAGGCGATTGGCGGCGTAAACGAATTTGCCGTCCGGCGACACCATGACCTCGGAAGTGAAATTCGTGCCCGCGAAACCCTTCGGTAAAGTGGACACCGTCTCGCCGGCGGTAAGCTTTCCGTTCCCGGCATCATAGTCGAAGCGCAGGAGGGTCGAACTTTCCTCCTGGAGCGAATAGAGCCAGCGGCCATTAGGGTGGAAGGCGAAGTGGCGTGGCCCGTCTCCCGCAGGCAGTGGCGCCGACGCCGGCTGATGCAACAGGAGCTTGCCCTTCTCCTGGTCGAATTTCCAGATGAAGATCTGGTCAAGCCCCAGGTCGCTCACCAGCACGAACCGCCCAGAGGGGTCAGACTGGATCATGTGCGGGTGAGATTGCTCGTGACCGCTGATGGCGAAGCTCCCCAGGGGCGCGCTGGTCGCATGCGCGGGGCCTGGCGCGCCTTTATTCTCCTGAACATCAGTGGCCGGCCCAAGCTCGCCGTTCGCGAGGATCGGAAGCACCGCGACGGTCCGCCCGCCGTAGTTCGCGACCAGCACGAATTTTCCGGATGGATGCACGCTTAAATGCGCAGGGCCGGCGCCTCGGGAGCTGACCGTGTTGAGCAGCTTGAGGTCGCCGGTCGAGCGATCAATCGAGAAAGCGCTCACAGAGCCTGCGTGCGTGTCGTCGAAATTCGCAATTTCATTGGCTGCATACAAGTGCGTACGGGAGGGATCGAAAGCAAGCCAGGAGGGATTCGAACTATCCGAGTAGAGTCCGCGCATGGCGAGAGCGCCAGTGCGAGGATTCATTTCGAAAAGATAAATTCCCTTTCCATTCCCGCCGCTTCCTTCAGGGCCTTGCGGCGAACTGTAAGTGCCGACATAGGCCAGAATACGCCCCTTCGCGGAAGCAGCCTGATTTGTCGGAGCAGCAAAGGCCGCCGCTCGAGCCACGGCCAGAGCCGCGGAGCCCTTCAGGAATGCCCGGCGCGCGATTGCGCCCACGGAGATGCGCGAGGTACTCATTGTTTGATCTCCACCTTCATGCCCGGTGCAAGGCGCAACTGGCCGTCGGTCACGACCTTCTCCCCCGCTTCGATGCCTTTCAGGATGACCGTTTCTCCGCCGACCGTGCTGCCGGAGACCACCGACCGGGACTCCGCCCGCAGGTCGGACCTGACGACAAAAACATATTGTCCGGACTGCCCAGTCTGCACGGCCTGCGACGGCACCACGACGGCGTTAGCGTGCGTTCCGAGCCGCAAGGTAACGCTCACAAACTGGCCCGGCCACAGGCGCCGCTCGGCATTCGCAAACGTCCCCTTCAGGCGGATCATTCCCGTGGTGTTGTCTACCGTATTGTCAACAAACGTAAGCCTGCCGGATACGGGGTTGGCTTCATCGTTGGGCACGACGGCCGTCACGGGCACGGGCCCCGAGGACATCTGGCGCTTGATCTCCGGCAGATCCTGCTCCGGCACACCGAAGCTGACGTAGATAGGGTTGATCGTGTTGATGACGACCATAACCGTATCGTTTTCCTTGACGATATTTCCTGGATGGACCAGGAGGCTCCCCGTGCGCCCGTCGATGGGAGAGTTTATGGAGCAGTAACTCAGGTCCACTTTGGCCTTCTGAATGGCCGCCTTGTCAGCACGCACCAACGCCTCGAGCGCATCCGCGTTGGTGCGGAACGAATCGTACTGATCCTTCGAGACGATACCATTCTCGAACAGCCTGGTATAGCGTTCTGCCTGCGCTTTGGCGTTGGCGAGCTGCGCCTGGTCTCTGGCCAGGTTGGCTTCCAGTTGTTGAAGGCTCGCCACAAAAGGCCGCGCATCGAGGGTAAAGAGCGGATCGCCTTTCTTGACGTCCTGCCCCTCGCTGAAGAACACCTTCTCCACTTCCCCGGCCGCCTGGGCCCTTACCGAAACGGTCGAAAATGCTTCCACGTTGCCGATGGCGTGCAGCTCGATGGGCACCGTCTTTCGAACTGCAATCGCAAGGGTCACCGGCGCGGAGATTTCAGGGAAGGCGGCCTGGGATTCTGCCGGCTTGCTGGAGCACCCGCACTGAAGCACAAGGCACAGTGTCAATAAGGGCCACACTGTCACGCCGAGCAGTTTCCAGACAGGTCGCCAGGAGGACGAATTGCTGCAACTTGAAATCATGGGAATCAAAACCGTCGCTTTCACTGCGGGTAGGGCCGAACAGGGAGTTGCCGCTCGGGTTCGCCACCTCCGGCCAAAGCTCTGGGTACCCGATCGGCTTCGTGGCCGTGAGCAAGGATGGGCGATTTCAGAGCACAGCGCATGACCCGCACCGTGTGACCTTGCCAGCTCTGCTCCAAGCTCACCCGGTCTGACCTGCGCCCCGTGATGTTTCGTGCCGGTAGCAGTTCGATGAGGGACAGGACCATGGTGTCGGCGCGTGACGATTCATCGCAGGCCGGCGCGATTGGATGTGCCAATAGCCCGTCGCCCTGAAGTGCGAACCTGCGCGAATCCATCGCAAGCGATTGCTCCTCAAAAACACATCCTTTCGGAGAGGACGGGCCAGTGCTAAAGTTTTTCCACTTCGGCAGCCTGTAGACCCTTTGGTCCTTCACGCACCTCGAAGCTCACTTTGGCGCCCTCTTCCAAAGAGCGATAACCCTCACCCTTGATGGCGGTGAAATGGACGAAGACGTCATCTCCGCTTTCGCGCTGGATAAAGCCATAGCCCTTGGATGCATTGAACCACTTCACAGTACCCTGTTCCTTCATTCTGACATCATCCTTTTTCTTTGATTTGGCAAATCATCAGGACGGTAACGGCCGGCAAAACCCGACGATCCGCTGTGGAACCACGGGTCACAATTGGCAAGAGCATCGGTGGTTCGCTCCAGGAGCAGTTGCGAGACTCGCCGGAGTTACAATTCTACAGTGCAGGGGGATTCTAGCACAGGTCGCGCGCCTCCGTCATCGCAAAACCGGCTGCGCGGGGCTTGAGATTCCGCCCTGGCCGGGGCAAGGCCAGCGCGCTTTTGTTCAACATTGTCCAGGTCTTGCCTTGGGTACTCAGGAGCTTGTGTTAACATGGTTTCTCGATCCTTGGTGAGAGATTGATCCTGATCAACTTTGGTCTGTAGGGAGTTTTCCCCGAGGGAGAGCCTCTGCCTTTTCACGTTCCGCATCTACCCGTCATTCACTGGATCCCGGTCTTCATCTTCCTCGTGACATACCTCCTGATCGCCATCGAAAGCAACACGGGCAGCTACCTCGACCGGACCGCCTCGGCGTTTTGTGGTGCCGTAGCCATGGTCCTGGCCCGCGTCCTCTCCCTGGAGCACGCATTTCGGGCAGTTGACTGGAATACGCTCATCTTTCTGCTGGGCATTATGATTCTGGTTGCGCACTTCCGAGTGTCGGGGTTTTTCGACTGGGTCGCAGTACGCGTCACGGCGGTCGCGCGTACCCGCTTCCAGCTTCTGGTCGTCCTGGTTCTTACTTCTGGACTCCTTTCCGCTTTTTTCGTGAACGACACCATCTGTCTGATCCTCGCGCCCATCGCCCTTTCGGTGACCGAACGACTTGACCTTCCAGCGACTCCTTATCTGATCGCCCTGGCCACCTCGTCCAATATCGGCTCCGTCATGTCGGTGACCGGCAATCCGCAGAATGCGCTCATCGGCGTCTCAGCGCAATTTTCCTTTCTCGGTTTCCTCGCGCATCTCGCACCGGTGGCGTTGACAGGCCTGGTGTTGAACGTCGCGCTTCTGGCGTCCTTCTTCCATAAGGATCTCGGCGGCCCTTTGCCGGCGGCTGTTAAAGCGGTTCCCGTCGACCTCAACCGAACGCTGCTCGTCAAATGCGGTCTCGCGGCGTCTCTGATCGTGGTGCTCTGGATATTGAATTATCCGTTTCCTCTGGTGGCCATCGCGGTGGGTGCGCTGATCTTCGTGATCGGCCGGGTGAAGTCGCAACTGATCCATGACCAGATCGACTGGGAGTTGCTCCTTTTCTTTGCGGCGCTCTTCGTGATCATCCGCGGCTTCGAAATCTCCGGGGCGACCAACTACTTGATCGAACGCTTCGATCCTTTGTTTCACCGTGGCCAGATCTCACAACTGTTTGCCTTGAGCGGTTCCATGCTGGTGATTTCGAATCTGGTCAGCAATGTTCCGGCCGTGATTCTTTTCCGCCCCATTGTCTCCTCCTTTGCGCATGCCCATTACGTCTGGCTGGTACTCGCCACGGCCAGTACCCTGGCCGGAAACTGCACCCCGTTCAGCTCGGTGGCCAACCTGATTGTTCTTCAGCAGGCAAACAAGAGGGTCCGCATCACCTTTTGGGAATTCACGCGAGTTGGCCTTGTCATCACCCTGGTTACGACGATGGCGGCGATCTGTATCGTTATCCTGGAATTCCTGGTCTTTCCCGGCCGCTAGACCCGCACCCGTGGCCGGCTGAAGTCATGTCGGGTGGCATGACACGGAGGAGCGCGATTCCTCGCCGGCGAAATGACCCTTGCTCCCAACAGCCGAATCTGCGAACATTTGGGGTTTGACTCAGGATAGAACTCACTTATCTGGAGAGCACCATGCCATTGGACCCCAAGCAGCGAAGCCGCATCATCACGGAAGGCCGCGATCGAGCCGGCGCCCGTTCGATGTTGAAGGCGATCGGCTTCACGGATGCCGACCTGGCCAAGCCCATCGTGGGCATTGCCAATACCTGGATCGAGACCATGCCCTGCAATTACCACCTGCGGAGTCTGGCGGAAAAGGTCAAGGAAGGCGTGCGTGCCGGGGGCGGAACACCCATGGAGTTCAATACCATTGCCATCTCCGACGGCGTCACCATGGGCACGGAAGGCATGAAAGCGTCGCTCATAAGCCGGGAAGTCATCGCCGATTCGATTGAGCTGCTGGGCCGCGGCCACATGTTTGACGCCATGGTGGCGCTGGTCGGCTGCGACAAGACGATTCCGGGCGCAGCCATGGCACTGATCCGCCTGAATGTTCCTGCGGTTCTGCTTTACGGCGGCTCCATCGCTCCCGGACGATTCCAGGGCCATGACGTGACCATCCAGGACGTGTACGAGGCCGTCGGAGCACATGCGGCCGGAAAAATGACGGACGCCGAACTCAAGGACTTGGAGGATCATGCCTGTCCCGGTGCCGGCGCCTGCGGCGGGCAGTATACGGCCAACACCATGTCCACGGTGATGGAGTTCATCGGACTGTCGCCCATGGGTGGGAACAGCGTGCCGGCCACCGATCCTTTGAAGGACCAGGTCGCCCGCCAAACCGGCGAAATGGTGATGGACCTGCTTCGCAGGGGTGTCCGCCCTCTTGACATTCTGACGCGCAAGGCCTTCGAGAACGCCATCGCCAGTGTGGCGGCCACCGGCGGATCCACCAACGCGGTTCTGCATCTCCTGGCCATGGCGCGGGAGGCAGGAATCCCTCTCGAGCTTGAAGATTTCGACGCAATCAGCTCGCGGACGCCCATCATTGCCGACCTGAAACCCGCCGGGCGGTTTGTGGCTGTGGATGTACATCGCGCCGGTGGAATTCCTCTGATCGCGAAGAAACTGCTGGAGGGCGGATTGATTGACGGAACACAGAAAACTCCCAGCGGCCGGAGCGTCGCGGAGGAGGCTCAGAAGGTTACAGAGACCCCCGGCCAGGAGGTTGTGCGACCGCTCACGAACCCGCTGAAGAAAACCGGCGGTCTGGTGATTCTGAGAGGGAATCTGGCCCCAGAAGGCAGCGTGGTCAAAGTCGCGGGAGTGGAGCGAACTTACCATCGCGGCCCGGCCTGCGTCTTCGATTGCGAAGAGGACGCCATGCGCGCCGTGACCAGCAAGAGCATCAAGGCTGGCGATGTGGTCGTGATCCGTTACGAAGGCCCGAGCGGCGGTCCCGGCATGCGTGAAATGCTGGGAGTGACGGGCGCCCTGGTGGGCGAAGGACTTGGCGACTCCGTTGCCCTGCTCACGGACGGGCGTTTCAGCGGTGCGACCCACGGCCTGATGGTGGGTCATGTTTCGCCGGAAGCTGCGCGCGGCGGGCCCATCGCAGCCCTGAGGAATGGCGATGTGATTGTCTTTGACGTCACCAAGCGCCGGCTTGATGTGGAGCTGACCGAGGATCAGATCAGGAACAGACTCGCCAGTTGGCGGCCGCCAGAGCCTCGCTATAAGACGGGGGTGTTCGCCAAATACGCTTCGCTCGTCTCTTCCGCCTCCGAAGGCGCGATCACCCGGCCGAAGTTCTGACTGGCATGGAGGACTTGCCCTGGGACAACATGTCCGCAGAGGAGAATGTGCGCAGAGCAGAACCAGGCACTGGAGAATCGCTCCGGAGGAGGTTCCGGCTGGTTTCGCTTGGCCTCTTCATCTTGGCTGCGGTCCAGATCGTCTCCGGTTCGCCAGCCTTCGCACCTGGAGCGGCACCTCGCAGGGAATTTCATCATTTTGCCCCTTACATCCCCACTCCCTGGCCCGTCGTCGAAAAGATGCTTGAGGTCGCAGAGGTGGGCCCCGACGATATCGTTTATGACCTTGGCTCCGGCGACGGTCGCATCGTCATCATGGCGGCCCAGAAGTTCGGCGCGCGCGCCGTGGGCGTCGAGATTGACCCCAGGCTCTCGAAAGAATCCGAGGAACGCGTCAAGCAACTTGGCCTTGATCGGCGCGTGAAAATCCTCCAGGAAGATATCTTCGCGACCAGTGTGCGTCCCGCCACCGTGGTCACGCTGTTTCTCAGGAGAGGGATGAACGAGGAGCTTCGTCCCATCCTGGAAAGAGAGCTGCGCCCAGGGACGCGCATCGTGGCTCAGGAGTTTGACGTCCCGGGCTGGACGCCCCAGAAGATCATCTCGACGAAGTCCGATGACGGCCTCACCTACACCATCTTTCTTTACGTCCGTCCGTGAATGGTGCCCGCACCGTGAGGAATGAACTGCTGGTGACGCGGTTCCATTCAGACGCTGCATTTCCTTGCCGCCAGTGCGGAGACTGTGCAAGAATTCATGATGTTCGCCCGTGCCCGTGGCAGCGGGTCCGGGCCGCATTAGCCACCACTTTGAGGGCGGATAGGAGATGAAGTGCATCCTGACTTGAAGATCGTCATTGAGCTCCAGCGGCTGGACTCGAAGATCGCGGAGCTGACTTCGCAAATCGACGACTTGCCATCCCGCATCGAGGCCATCGAAGGAGAGCTCGACAAATTCATTCATGCTCACGAGGAGCGAAAGAAGCGGCTGGCCGCGAATCAGAAGGAGCGGAAAGAACTCGAAAGCGACATTCGGGAAATCAAAGAGAAGATTTCGAAACACCGCGACCAGCTCTACCAGGTCAAGACGAACGAGCAGTACCGGGCCATGCAGAAGGAAATCGAGGGAGAGGAGGCGAAGATCCGCGAAATTGAGGATCAGATCCTCGAAAAGATGATCGAAGCCGAAGAGCTCCAGAAAAATGTTTCGGAAGCGGCTGCCAGGCTGGATGGCGAGAAGGCCCGGGTCCGCGAGGAGCACCGCAGGCTGGAAGCTCTTCGCGAGGCTGATATCCAGGAACGAGACGGATTGCTCGCGCGACGCAAAGAAATCGTCGCCGCTCTTTCAGCCAGCGTGCTGGACCTCTACGAAAGAATCCGCAAGGCGCGGCGCGGCGTGGCGATTGCCGAAGTGCGGGACGGATTCTGCACGGCCTGCCACTTCGCCCTGCGGCCCCAGCTCTACAACGAGGTTCGCGCCCAGGAAAGCCTGCTGACCTGTGAGAGCTGCAACCGCATCCTCTATTATGTCGAGGTTGCTCCCGAGGGCGCCCAGGCCGGAGTGTAGGGCGCGCCTGCAACGAACGCTGCGGTCATGTGAGATAACATGCCTGCCTCAACCCCGCCGTCCAGGGAAGAAATCATTGCCCACATCGATGGCGCCTCGCGCGGGAATCCCGGGCCGGCCGCTTACGGCGTGATTGTGAAAACTTCAGCGGGCGAGCACCTGGCCTCGATCTCAGCCATGGTCGGCACCGCGACCAACAACGTGGCCGAGTACCGAGGCCTTCTCGCGGCGCTCGATTACGCGCTCGAGAACCAGTATTTGCACCTGAAGGTCCTGACCGACTCGGAACTGCTGGCCCGGCAGATCGAAGGCACCTACAGGGTTCGGCATCCCGATCTCAAACCTCTTTATGAGGCGGCGCGAGAGAAGATCGGGCGCCTGCAAACTTTCGCAATCCGGCACGTGCCGCGAGAGGAAAACCGCGAGGCCGACCGGCTGTGCAATCAGACTCTGGATGGAAAGCTCCAGCACAAAGACCCAAAGGCACAAAGGAACCAGAACTCTGGTGACACAGAACCATCTGCATTACAGGCGCAGACGAGCCAAAACCCGATTCCTGTTGAGCTGGAGCAGATCGCCAAGAAGGTTGTGGACGCCGCCTACAGGGTCCACTCCACCCTGGGCCCCGGCCTGATTGAGAGTGTTTATGAAACCTGCCTGCTCTACGAGTTAAACAAGCGAGGCCTGAACGTCCGCCAGCAGGTAGAAGTGCCAATCGAGTACGACGGAATCCGAATTAACGCCGGATTGCGACTTGACCTCCTGGTTGAGGAATCTCTGGTGGTCGAGTTGAAGGCAATTGATGGCTTTCTGCCGGTTCACACTTCTCAATTGCTGACCTATCTTAAACTCAGCGGGTTGCGTCTTGGGCTCCTCATCAACTTCAATGTTCCGGTGATACGAGACGGGATTAAACGAGTCGTCCTATAATTTCAACTGGTTCTGATACCGCTTAATCTCACCTAGTGTCTTGGTGTCTTTGCGCTGAAATGAGCATAGGCGTGCGGGGGGTGAAATGGCCGGGAATAGCGATGCAAGTGCTGCACCGCTGACCATGCTCAACGAAGAAGAACGCCTTTTCCAGGCGATGGCGCGGGAGTTCGCGGAAAAAGAAATCCTCCCGCACGTGGCGCTCATGGACCGCGAAGGCGCATTCAACCCGGAATTGATCAGGAAGTTTTTCGCCCAGGGATTCATGTCCATCGAGATCCCCGAAACCTACGGCGGCAGCGGGGGCACATTTTTCATGGCCATTCTCGCCGTCGAGGAGTTTTCGCGGGTCGATGCGTCCGCCGGCGTGGTGATCGACGTCCACAACACGCTCGTGGCCAATGCGATTCAGCGCTGGGGAGATGATTCGCAGAAGCGAGCTTTTCTTCCGCGTCTGGCCCGCGACACGGTTGGGGCCTATGCACTCTCCGAACCGAACGCCGGCAGCGACGCCTTTGCGCTTACCACTCGCGCCCGCGAGGCGGGAGACCATTTCGTTCTCAACGGCCGCAAGCTTTGGATTACGAACGCCAAAGAGGCGGGCCTGTTCATCGTCTTTGCCAACGTCAACCCGGAACTCGGGCATAAGGGGATCACGGCGTTTCTGGTGGAGCGGGCCACGCCGGGCTTTTCAGTCGGAAAGAAGGAAGACAAGCTGGGGATTCGCGCCTCGTCCACCTGCGAACTGATTCTCGAAGACTGTCGCGTTCGGAAGGCTAACGTGCTCGGTGAAATCGGCAAGGGGTACAAAGTGGCGATTGAGACCCTGGATGAAGGACGGATCGGCATCGGCGCGCAGATGATCGGCGTGGCGCGTGGCGCTCTCGAGCACGCTATCCGCTACTCCAAGGAACGGAAGCAGTTCGGCAGGCCCATCGCCCAGTTTCAGGCGGTGCAGTTTCAGCTTGCGCGGCTCGCGACGGAAGTGGAAGCCGCGCGGCTTATGACTTACAACGCAGCCCGTTTGAAAGAAGCCGGTCAGCCGTACGTCAAGGAAGCGGCCATGGCGAAACTGTTCAGCTCGGAGGTTGCCGAGCGCGTCGCCTCCGAGGCCGTGGAGGTCTTCGGCGGGTATGGCTTTACCAAGGATTATCCCGTTGAGAAATATTTACGAGATTCTAAAATCGGGAAGATCTACGAGGGCACTTCTTTCATGCAGCTCCAGACGATTGCCAAGGTGATCCTCGGGTCCTAGCCGTCGTCCTTCCCGCTCGCCCATGCCTCGCCGCCTCACTTCTTCGCTCCACCCAGTTCCCGCAAGTGTTTTTTCACCTGATCGGCGTCGGAGGCGTTGGGCGCGAGCTGAAGATAGGCTTCGTATTCCTGCCGGGCGCGGGCGAACTGTCCCGAATCCTCCAGGGTCGCGGCGTAGTTGTAATGGGCATTGGGATAATCCGGGCGCAACCGGATGGCCTCTTCGTATTCCGCCAGCGCCGCAGGAAGATCGTTCTTCGCCTTGAGCGTGTTGGCCAGGGTGAGCCGGACGCTGGCATCCTGCGGGTGCAGGCGCAGGAATTCCCGGTAATTAGTAGCCGCTTCGCTCAGGTCGCCTTTTCTGCGGAGCGCGTTGGCCAGG
>Ga0070741_10014385_pt1 | contig 13682 bp, 13 predicted proteins | sample Coa_R1_4_FD_66440 | JGI IMG/M metagenome (GOLD analysis project Ga0070741, IMG submission 66440) | Surface soil microbial communities from Centralia Pennsylvania, which are recovering from an underground coalmine fire - Coalmine... | ecosystem: Environmental > Terrestrial > Soil > Unclassified ... | reverse complement strand
CCCTATGGCTGGGAACCGCCTTTCTGTTCATGAACGCGGCCACGAACGCGACGATGGTCGCTTCGAATTCGGCGGTCACGGAGCTGTTCCCGACCGCGCTTCGCGGGACGATCATGGGATGGTTCGCGCTGATGAGCGCGGTCGGCGCGCTCTCGGCCGAATCGACGATCGCATCGCTCGCCGCGCCGGCCGGGGGGCTTTCGGTGATCACGGGATGGCTGAGCCTGCTCGGAATTCCCGGCGCAATCCTGTTCGGTCTCGTAATCGAGGAGACGCGCGGACTTTCGCTCGAAGCCGCCGCCAGGGAGGCGGCCTTCGACGCCCGCGCCGCCGATTGAATCAGGCGGCGGACGCGGACGCCGCGCGGCCCGAAGCTAGCGCACGATTGTCTGTTCGCCGCGGCCCATCCCCGGGTCCGCATCCTTCGTGAACATGATCACCGCAATCGCGCCCGAAAGAGCCGAGCGCAGCGAGTGCGTCACGATCGCATTGGCGCCCTCGACCGGAGAGACGAGATCGAAGATCGCGCCGTCGCCCGGGCCTACCGCCAGGCTCTGCAGGCCGTAGTCCACATTGCGGGGATTGCCGCTCAGATAGACGCGGTCCCAGATTCCGGCGATCGGGTGGAACGATGAGAATTCGTTGGGACCAGCGTTGACGAAATAGATCCTCACTCTTTCGCCCGGCTTCGCCTGCAGCCACTTGGTCGCGTTCGCGTCATGGACCGGGTCGTACCTGAACACCCCGAAGTTGAAGACCACGTTCTTCCACTTGTCCGCCATCAGGCTCTCGACATCGTCGGGATTGGGGTAGATCTCGGACTGGATCAGCACGTACTCGCGATCGGCCTTCGGCAGGGCCTTGGGGTTGGCCGGATCGACGATAATCGCTCCGAACATTCCGTGGGCGATATGCTGGATCATCGGGTCCGCCCCGCAGTGGTAGTAGAAGATGCCGGGGTAATGGGCGGTGAAGGTGTAATGCTTGCTCTCGCCCGGCTTGACCGCGCCGAAATCCTTGACCACGTCGAGCTGCGCCGCATGAAAGTCCATCGCGTGCGAGTTCTTGTTTTTGGCATCGTTGACGAGCGTAAAGTCCACCGTATCGCCCTCGGTGACGCGCACCAGCGGTCCGGGAACTTTGCCGTCGAACGTCCACGCTCGGTACATCGTGCCCTTGTTGTCGATCGGCAGATCGACCTCGACCGCATGCAGGGTGACCTGCACGGTTTTGGCATGCGCGGGCGCCGCCGCCATCGCCATCGCGATGATTCCCAGGGTTGCGAGGATTCGCTTCTTCATCAACATCGTTGCTCCTTTTTCCGTTAGCGGGCGCTCGCGGTTCCGCAGTTGCACACGTGGCGGAGGTACGCGGCCAGATCGAGGATTTGCTGACGGCTTAGGACCTTGCCCCACGCGGGCATCAGCACGGATTTGTTGACCGACAGTCCACCGTCGGTAATCGCCTTGATGATTTCGGCGTCGGGAATCGCGCCCATCCCCTTGGCGTCGGCATGGTCGCGCGGCTGCACCGCCATCGAGCGGGCGTTGATGCCCTTGCCGTTGCGGCCCATCCCGTGGCATTGCGCGCAGTAGGTGTCGTACAGGCGCGAGGGTTCCTTCCATTTCTCCGCGTCGTCCGCGCGGGCGCGCCCCCAAAGGCCCCCCAGGATGAGCATCGCGGCGAGAAATGGAACGAGCACGATGCGACGTTCCGAACGCGTTGCTTTGAACATGGGCATCCCCTTCCTTGATGTTGCCGTTGATGGCGCGGGCGCTCCGACGCTCATTTGCGCGGCGTCTCCTTGAGCGACATCAGGTATCCGGTCAGCCGCTGCAGGTCGGCCTCCGACAACTGAAGCGCCGGCATCCAGATGTGCGGATCGAAGCGCTGGGGATCGGCGATGTAGGCGTACACGTAGTCGGGCTGGAGGCGCAGCCCGGCGTCATACAGTTCGGGTCCGGAGAGGCCGCCGCTGCCCGGCTTGTCCATGTGGCAGGCGGCGCATCCGCGCAGCTTCTCGAACATCATCGCCCCGATCATCGCGGGCACAGCCTGCTTCTTGAACGCATCCTTCTTGACCAGACCGTCGGGTCCCTTAAGCCCCATCAACGCGTCCGAAACCGCGGCGGCATCGGCGGCGGACAGTTTTGGATGGGGCGGCAGGCTCTCGACGTTCACGACGTCGCCTTCGGGGGTCATCCGGATGTGCTCAAAATAGAATTCTCCGGCGGGGCGGATTCGCGTCGGCTGCTCAAGCCATTCCACCAGCCATTGCCGCCGATACTTGACGCCGGCGTAGTAGAGGTCGGGTCCCTTGCGCGTGCGCAGGCGCTCCAGCGATGTGTCGGCGGGCTTGCTGAGTGCATGGCATTGCGCGCACCGGCGCTCCAGGATCGCCTTGCCGTCGGCGGCAAGGCAGGCGGATGCGGCGAAATACGCGAGCGCGACTGCGCTAATCAATCCTGCGATCCTGCTCATCGTGGTCCTCTCCGGATGGAAAGAAAGGGCGGCTATTGCGCGGGCTGCCCCTTGAGCGCCGTGTTCTCGTACATCCCGTACGGCTTCCTGAGCGATTCCTCGTAGTAGAAGTCGGGCACGAACTTCTTGTCCTTCCACTCGTACCAGTCGTCGGTTCGCTCGACGCCCTCGTACTCGATCGTCGTCATCACTCCGCCCATCGGCTTGCCCGCGTTGGTCGTATGGGTGTCGATATGATCGTGAACCATCCATCGCCCCGGATTGTTCGCGACCATAATCAGGTCGTAACGCTCGCCCGGCGCGACCAGCACCGTGTCCGCCTCGATCGGCTGGGGCAGGCGATGCCCGTCCTTGAAGGCGATGAGAAAGACGTGGCCGTGGATATGCAGCGAATGGAGTACGTCGCTGGTCGCGAACAGCCGAAACCGCACCACGTCCCCCTTCTTCACCCGGATCGGCTGGGTCTCGGGATATGACTTGCCGTTGATCGTAAAGTAATCCTCGACGTCGCCCGGCACTCCTCCATAGCCGGGCTTCATCGCCCATTTCGAAGGCCACGCCCCCATCATCAGCACGTAGTCCCTGGTGACCTTCTTCTCGAGCGGGGTGGGGTTGAGAGGGTCGATGATGAACGGCCCCCACATACCGCGCATCGAGACGTGCTCGTTAACGTTGACGTGGCAGTGGTACCAGTAGGTACCGGCCGGCTCCGCCTTGAAGTGATAGGTGAAGGTGTCGCCCGGATTTATCGCCGGCTGGGTCACGCCCGGCACACCGTCCATCCGCCACGACCCGTTCTGCACCAGCCCGTGCCAGTGGATGGTGTGGGTGAGGGTGGTGAGGTTGGTGACCTTCACGGTGACATCGTCGCCTTCCTTCACGTGAATCAAGGGGCCGGGAACCTGTCCGTTGAACGCGAACGTGTGGAACTTCTGGTTCTCGACCAGGGTGATTACGGTGTCCTGGATTGTCAGTTCGAAGGTGTGCGCCCCGGCCGCGGCGGGCGCCGGGGATGCGGCAATCAGGGCGGTCAGCGCGCAAACGAGCGCGACGGGGCGGACAATACGCGCGATTGATTCGGACACGATCCGGCTCCTCTCTGTTCCGCGGCCGGCGAAACCGAATGCCGGCCGGGGCGCGCGGCGAACCTTCCGGAGCTTGCGCGGAAGGCGCCGAACTAAAAGCAGTATCTGAAATACTGCTTTAGACCCGCGCAGTCAACTCCCGCGAGGCGGATTTCCACTTTGTGACTGTTAGTGGAGAAGCAGTTCGCCGATCCGCGTCTTGCGATGGGCCAGCAGATCGGCAAGCGTCACGTTGTCGAAGGTCCCAAGGAAATTCTCCGACGCCTCCTGGAACAGCCGCGTGAGACGGCAGGCTCCGGAGATCACGCAGTGGTTGCGATCACCCCGCATGCATTCGACCGGCTGGATCGGTCCTTCGGCCAGGCGGATGACGCGGCCGATGTCGATACGGTCGGGAGGAAGCGCGAGCGCGATGCCTCCGTGCTTGCCGCGCAGCGTGCGGACGAAGCCGTTGCGCGCGAGCCCCTGCACGACCTTGAGCAGATGGTGGCGCGAGACGCGGTAGGCGGCGGCGATATCGGCGAGCTGGCAGACCTCGTTTTCGCGCAGGCCCAGGTAGATGAGCACCCGCAGCGAGTAGTCGGTGTAAAGCGTAAGCTCCACGTTTGTGATGCTACCACACGCGGAAAATCGCGAAAAATCCGCCCGATCGCGCCATCGCAAAACCACGCCGTCACGACCGCAGGCCGCGCGGGTCGAGCGGCCCCGGCGGCCGGTCGCGCCCGCCGAGCTTGAGCACCATCGTGTCGCGCGGGCAGGTGACGATCGCGGGAGGTCCGCTAAAAGCGGGTCGGCCCTTCCACGGGGCGCTGTTCCGCCTTCTCGATGACGCGCGCGGCGTCCCCGCGCGAGTCCATCTAGGCGGCCGCGCTGCCTTCCTTTCGAATTCGGATCGCGGGCCTGACGGCGAGCCGCGCCTGTCCGCGCCGATCCAGGATCGCGGCGGCGGCAAAGAGAATCGCGATGCCGAGCAGGTTGACGGCCATGTAGGCTGCTTCTCGCGTGGTGCTTTCCTGCACGATCACGTAGGCGATGCAGCTAAGCAGGAGGCCGAGTCCATAGATGGTAAGCGAATGGCGGCCGCACGCGATGCACATCGCGCCCACGCCGCGCTTGAACCACGATGCCTGGGGAGAGACGAAGTAGGCGAACACGTAGAGCAGCGCTAGCACGTTCACGATTCGCAGCGGAGCCAGATAGGTCTTCTCGGCAGGCCAGATATACGACAGCGGCGCCATCCGCGTGAATCCCATCGTGTTGAGCGGCCATGCGATCGCGAAGGTGACGGCAAGAAAACCAATCGCCGCCCAAAGCCATCCTCGCCGCCACGGCAGGCGATCGGGGTGGTTGCGGCTAAGATGGGACAGCGTCATCCCGATCGTGTAGAGGAACTGCCAGGTGAACGGGTTGAAATACCATTCGCGGCCCGATCGGTCCGCGCTCAGGTTCCATCCGTGGCGCCACGCAAGCGCGTAAACGAGCGCCGAGGCGAGCAGAGCGATTCGATAGTCGTGCCGGATCGTCACGAGCAGGACCGGCGCGACCGCCAGCAGCAGAATGTAGACCGGCAGGATGTCCATCAGGCGCGGCAGATAGGAAAGCGTCACGGCCGCGCGAGCCGCTCCGAGCGGATCCTGAACCACCCATTGCAGCTTGAGCGAATCGATGTAATCGGTGCCGGCGAAGCGCGCAGCCGCCCATAGCATCAGGGCCGTGATGATGCCGATGAGCAAGAGATGGGCGAGATAGATTCGCGCGCAATTGCGTGCGATCCCCTTGACGCACTGCGAAAAGCCGAGCCTGCTCAGCCGCGACCCATACGCCAGGTAACTGGCCATCCCCGATATCAGCACGAACACCTCGGCGGCATCGCAGAACGAGAAGTTGCGCAACGTCCAGTCCGAGAGCGGGTTTCGGGGGACGTGGTCGATGAAGATGACGATCAGGGCCACTCCGCGGCAGAAGTCCAGGCGCAGGTCCCGTTCCCGATTTTCCTTCATGAGGACTCCATTACCGCATCACTAATAGCCTGTTACGTCCGCGAGTGCACGGTTTCCGTTCAGGGGTGGATGGGAAAACCGGCAGATCAGTCCGGATTCGGGACGAGGGCCATTCTATCAGCAATCTTTATGCCGAAGATTCTTCTTTCTCTCATAGACGAACATCGCGCCGTTTGGTCACCATTGTCTCATTCGGCCAGGCCGCCGCGCTGCCTTTGCCGATCGGCAATTTCGCACCAAAAGCGCCGGTCCTAGGCTATTCGGGAATAACGTCCGAGAGCCGATCGATGTTGCGCAACTCCGGAAACATCAGCATCCACAACCCCACCACCATCAGCGTTCCGACCCCGCCGATCACGACCGCGGGAACCGTGCCGAACCACGATGCGGTGAGGCCCGATTCGAATTCCCCCAGCTCATTCGAGGCTCCGATAAAGAGGTAGTTGACCGCGCTCACGCGCCCGCGCATCGCATCCGGTGTCGCCAACTGCACCAGCGACAGGCGCGCCCATACGCTCACCATATCCGATGCGCCCAGGACAGTGAGCGCGGCAAGCGACAACCCGAAATCGCGCGACAGTCCGAAGATGATCGTTGCCATACCGAAGATCGCAACGCATCCGAACATCGTCATCCCGACCCTCCCCCCGATCGGACGCCGCGCCAGCACGAGCCCCAGCGCCGCCGCTCCAACGGCAGGAGCGCTTCGCAGAAGGCCCAGGCCAACGGGGCCGACGTGCAGGATATCCCGCGCATAGATCGGCAGCAGGGCGGCGGCGCCGCCCAGCAGCACCGCGAAGAGATCGAGCGAGATCGCCCCCAGGATGATCGGTTTGCGCCTGATGTAGGCGACTCCGGCGGTGACCCGCCCGAAGGTCGTCGCGCCGGGATCGGTCGGCACCGGAGCCGCCTGCGTGCGCAGCGTCGCTATAAGCACCGTCACCGAGGCGAACAATCCGAGGCATACGGCATACGCCACCGCGGGACCCAGCACATAGATGAAGCCGCCGAGGGCGGGACCGGCGATCGCCGCCGTCTGTCGCGTCGAGGAAGTCAGCGCCACCGCGCTCGGAAATCGCTCTTCTTCGACCAGGCGCGGCAGGAGCGACTGGGATGCTGGAGCGGAGAATGCGCGCACGGTTCCCGTCAGCGCGAGCACCGCATAGTAGGGCCATATGCCCGGCGGTCTCTGCACCGTCAGAAGCACGAACAGGGCGGATGCGATGCCCTGGATGGCGTAGGTGACCGCCAGCATCAGCCGGCGGTCCACGCGATCGGCGAGGTCGCCCGCGACCAGCGCGAAGATCGCGAGCGGAAGGAACTGGAACAATCCGACGTATCCAAGCGCGAGCGGGTCACCCGTCAGTTCATAGACCTGCCAGGCGACCGCGACCGATTGGATCATCGCCGCAATCGTCGCAAGAAACGTGCTCGCTACATATTGCCGGAAATCCCGCCGATTCGATGCCTCGGCCCGCGCCGGCTCGGAGGCGAACGTGTTCACTCGGGGTGCCGGCCCTCGTCAACCTCGAGGACGGTCTCGACGAACTCGCGGGCGCCCGCGTCCCATGCGAATGCCGCGGCGCGGGCGAACTTGCCGCTTCGTATCGACATCACGATATACACCGCGTCCGGATAGTCGGGCTCCGATGGATCGAACGAGCAGGCCTGCGCGCGATCGGTGGCCGAGAAGTAGGCATCGTGGTCCGGATGGGAATGGTAGACCGCCTTGAGCTTGAGGCCGCGCCGATCGATCTCTTGGAGCACCGCGAGATGCTCCTTCGGTTCCATCAGGAAGGCCGTGCGCGCGTCGCGGGGAAACGCGGCGGGGTCCTCGCGATGCTTCTGCTCCTGGATGTTGGTGATCGGGCGGACCTCTTCGGAATCGCCATCGCCGATGACGAATCCGCAGCATTCGTGCGGATACTCGCGCTCGGCCTGCGCGACCATCGCTTCCATCGTCGCTCGCTTCAATTCCGCGGGCTTCAATTCGCTTCACTCCGTGCGCGGCGGGCGCGCCGTTGCGCGGCGTGGACCTGCCGCACCAGCATCCGGTTGACCGGCGCGGCAAGCCCGGCGGCCTCGGCAAGCTCCACGATCCTGCCGTTGAGCGCGTCGATATCGGTTTTGCCGCGGTTCTTCAGATCATAGAGCATCGTCGGGCGATGGCTGCTCGTGGCGGGTACGAGCCTGCCATAGAAGGTTTCCAGGTAAGCCTGCGGATCGCCAAAGGGCAGGGCGATTTCGAGACGGCGGGCAACCGCGAACGCCTCGTGGATTACGTCGTTCATGATCGCGCGCAGGTCTTCATCCCCGGCAAGCTCACCGTATGACATCTCATAGAGCGCGCCGAGCGGATTGAGCGCCACGTTGTACAGCAGCTTGGTCCATATGACCGGCATGATGTCGCGGCATGCGACGGCCGCGATTCCTGCCGAATCGAGGATTCGCGCCACATCGCCCGCGCGCGCTTCGAGCTCCTGCGAACAGCCGCCGTGAAGCGCGGGCGCAGGCCCTATCGCGACCGGATCGGCAAAGACCGTCACCCGCGCGCATCCCGGCCGCTCGATCTCGCTGCCGAAGATCACCCGCCCGCCGAGCACGCGCCCAAGCCCGAAGCGTGCCGCAAGCGCCTCGATATTGCCGAGCCCGTTCTGCATCGACACCACGACCCCATCCTCAGCCAGCCGATCCGCGATCGCATCGGCAATCGCCGCAGTGTCATACGGCTTGACGGTGCAAAGGATCAGATCGAAGCGGCCGTCGAGGCGGGCAGGGTCGTCGGCTAGGGAGAGTCCGCGGATGGTATGGATGCCGAGCAGGCCGGCGATCCTGAGCCCCTCGCGCGCGATCGCATCGAGATGGGCTGTGCGGCCGAGCAGGGTGACGCGATGGCCGGCCGCCGAGAGCATCCCGCCGACCACGGACCCGATCGCTCCCGCTCCCGCGATCAGGATTCTGATGTCGTTCATCGTGGAGAAATTATCCGCACCGCGCCGGGCAGACAACGCTTGCCGGATGCGCGCGCCAGCGGGTAGAAACGGCGCATGGAGCGAACCTCGATTCGATTGGGCGGAATTGCGCTGAACAGCACGATCATGAACGCGTCCGGACCGCGCTCCGCGGAGCGCGGCGAAATCTTCGAACTCTCGGCCGTGCACGCGGGCGCTCTGGTTTTCAAGTCATGCAACATCGCGGGCCTCGATGCGCCCGACAATCTCAAAAATCGCGGCGCGGAGCACTTCGCCTCCATCGCCCGCGACCTCGTCCCCCGCGGCAAGAAGATCGTGGGCAGCGTCGTCGGAAATACCGAAGACGAAATCGTAAGCGTGGCCCGGATTCTCGACAAAGCCGGCGCCGCGATCCTCGAATTGAATCTCGCCGACGACTACGTTGCGAACTCCGTCGCTCCGTTCGCGTCGCTCGACCGACTGGGCTCCCTGCTTCGGCGGGTGCGGGGCGAAGTGGGATGCGTCCTGGCGGTGAAGATTCCGCCCCGTGCTGCGCTCGAACCGGGCGCCGTCGCTGATTGCCTCAAGGCCTCGGGCGCGGCGATCGCGGTTTGCCAGAACGACCTTCCCAGGGACCTCGAAGTGGATATCGCCACCGGAACGGCGCGCGGCGATTCGCGGGCGCTGTCGCAGGCTCATGCGATGTATCTCGCGGCCAGGGACGGGCTCGATATCGTCGCGGTCGGCGGAATCAACAGCGGCCGCGATGCCTATGTCGCGCATCTGACAGGAGCAAAGGCGTTGCAGGTCGGCTCGGCGCTTATAAAGGAGGGGGCGGGAGCGCTCGGCAGAATCGATCGCGAGCTGGAAGCTCTCCTTGCCGAGCACGGCAAGCGTTCGGTTGCCGAAATAATCGGCGCGATCAGGTTCGCAAAATAGGCTCGCGGCGCCATTCGGGGGACATCGCCCGCGCGCCCGAAACCGGCATGGCGGGAGATAACGCACGCACGCGCGGGTCGGACCCGATGGGGTGGCGGGTCAGGGCTCCCGATCGCGGAGCGCTACCGGCGATGCGCATCTGTTGAATGATCGCGCGGGCGTGTGGTTATCTGTCGTGTTCAGTACCATGCAAGTAAACATCGAAACTCCTAGCGCCCTTCGGCGCAAACTCACGATCGAGGTCGAGCCGGACGAAATCAAACGCGAGCTCGACCATGCCTACAACGAACTCAAGCGCGGTGTCGTGCTCAAGGGCTTCCGCCCCGGACGCGCCCCCCGCAGCCTCCTGGAACGATTCTTCGGCGACCAGGTCCGCGGCGAAGTGATCCAGAAGCTCGTCCGCGATTACACGGAGAAGGCTCTCGAGGAGCACAGCCTCAAGCCCGTGGTCGCTCCCGAAATCGTCACCGAGGAAACCGACCTGAGCAAGTCGCTCAAGTTCAGCGCGACCTTCGATCTCAAGCCGGAAATCACGGTCAAGGACTACGAGGGACTCAAGGTCCCGGAAGCCAAGGTCGAGGTCACCGACGAGGAGGTCGACAAGGCGCTCGACTCGCTTCGCGACCGTCAGGCGACCTTGAAGAAGGTAGAGGGACGCACGCAGACGGCGGACGGCGACTGGGTGCTCGCAACCATCGAGGGGTTCGTCGACGACAAGCCGCTCTCGGGTGTAAAGGGCGAGGATCAGCTCCTTGAGGTCTCGGCCCGCGGGCTTGCGCACGGAATCCACGACGTCCTGGTCGGCGCGGAGATCGGCAAGGAGAAGCGTGGCAGCCACAGCTACGAGCCCGACTACGCGCAGAAGGAGCTCGCGGGCAAGACCGTGGAGTGGCACGCCACGGTCAAAGAGATCTACGAGCGCGTGCAGCCCGCGCTCGACGACGAGTTCGCAAAGGACAACGGCGCCGCCGATCTCAAGGAGTTGCGCGCCAGGGTCCGCGAGGACCTCGAACGCCATGCGCGCGAGGAGGCGGATGCGCGCGCGCGCCAGAGCCTGCTCGAGCTGGTTATCGAACGCAATCCGGTCGATCTTCCCGAATCGCTCGTCGAGCGCGAGCGCCGATCGCTCGAGCAGGAGCTGACCACCACGTTGCGCGCGGCCGGCATTTCACAGGAACAGATCGCCGAAAGGATCAACGCCTCCGCCGAGGAGTTGAAGCAGCGCGCCGAAAAGCGCGCCCGCACCGCGCTTATCGTCGATGCGCTGGCGGAGCAGGAGAAGATCGAAGTCAGCGACGAGGAGCTCGGCGAGCGCGTGGCAAGAATCGTGACCCAATCGGGGCGCAACCGCGACCGATGGGCCGAGTTCTACCGCGAGGAGGAACATCGCGAGGAGCTGCGCGCGGCGATGAGGCGGGAGAAAGCGCTCGATTTGCTGTTCGAACGCGCGCAGCGCGAGAGCGAAAGCGCCGCTTCGTAACGACAGGCTTCGCGAGACGCCGTTTGATCGGGTATCGCCGTTGCCCGATTGTTGCGGAGCCGATACAATTTAATGGCGTCGGCGGCCTCGTTCATCGTGGGTGCGTCCTGGGCTGCGGCGCGATGCGGGTTTATGAGCAACCTCGTTCCGATCGTAGTCGAGCAGACAGGGCGCGGTGAGCGCGCTTACGACATCTACTCCCGCCTGCTCAAGGATCGCATCGTCTTTCTCGGCACCGAAGTCAACGACGACGTCGCCAATCTCATCACCGCCCAGTTCCTGTTCCTCGAATCGGAAGATCCCGAAAAGGAGATCAGCTTCTACATCAACTCGCCGGGCGGGTCGGTGACGGCGGGGATGGCGATATACGACACGATGCAGTTCATCAGGCCGGCGGTTTCGACGCTGTGCCTTGGTCAGGCGGCGAGCATGGCGGCGGTTCTGCTTGCGGCCGGAGCCAAGGGGCGGCGCTACGCGCTTCCGCATTCGCGCATGATCATCCATCAGCCTCACGGCGGCGCCAGGGGGCAGGCCGTCGACATCGAGATTCAGGCGCGCGAGATAATTCGCGCGCGCCAGGAGATGAACGAAATTCTGGCAAGACACACCGGGCAGAACCTGCGTAAAATAGAAAAAGATACGGATCGCGATTTCATCATGACTCCGTCAGACGCGGTTGAATATGGGCTTATTGATGAGGTAATCGTTAGCCGGAGGCCCTCCAATTGAACTGCGGGAGGCACTATGGCCAAGCATGACGACCGGTCGGGCAACCTGGTTTGCTCCTTTTGCGGCAAAAGCCAGGACGAAGTTCGCAAGCTGATCGCGGGCCCGACGGTCTACATCTGCGACGAATGCATCGACCTTTGCAACGACATCATCGCCGAGGAGGGCGACGGCGACGAAGCGTTCAGCCAGACTTCGGCGGTCCCGAAACCCTCCGAGATCAAGCGTGTTCTTGACCAGTATGTGATCGGCCAGGAGCGCGCCAAAAAGATCCTCTCCGTCGCCGTCCACAATCATTACAAGCGCATCGACTCCCAGATGGTCACCGGGGACGTCGAGCTGCAGAAATCCAACATCCTCCTGATCGGCCCGACCGGCGTCGGCAAGACGCTGCTCGCGCAGACGCTGGCCAGGTTCCTGCAGGTTCCCTTCACGATCGCCGATGCGACCTCGCTCACGGAAGCTGGCTACGTCGGCGAGGACGTCGAGAACATCATCCTCTCTCTGCTTCAGAACGCCGACTACGACATCGAACGATGCCAGCGCGGGATCGTTTATATCGACGAGATCGACAAGATTGCCCGCAAGGGCGACAATCCGTCGATCACGCGCGATGTTTCCGGCGAGGGCGTGCAGCAGGCGCTGTTAAAGATAATCGAGGGGACGATGGCGTCGGTGCCGCCCAAGGGCGGCCGCAAGCATCCCCAGCAGGAGTTCCTGCAGGTCGACACGACCAACATCCTCTTCATCTGCGGCGGCGCGTTCGTGGGACTCGACGACATCATCCGCCGCCGGATCGCGGGCAAGACGATGGGCTTTCGGGCCGACCTGTCGCATCGCGATCCCAAGACCGTTTCAGAGCTTCTCAATGAGGTTCAACCCGAGGATCTGCTCAAATTCGGCCTGATCCCGGAATTCGTCGGCCGCCTGCCCGTAATCGCCACGCTCGGCGAACTCGACGACGAGGCGCTGGTGCGAATCCTCACCGAACCCAAGAACGCGCTGGTGCGGCAGTACCAGAAGCTGTTCGAGATGGAGAACGTTCATCTGAAGTTCACCCCGGGTGCCCTGCGCGCCATCTCGCGCGAGGCGCTCAAGCGCAAGTCCGGAGCGCGCGGCCTGCGCGCTATCATGGAAAGCATCATGGTGGATCTGATGTACGAGATCCCGTCGCAGCCGAACATCAAGGAGGTGCTGATCTCTGAGGAAGTGGTGACGCAGAAGGAACAACCGCTGCTGGTCTACCAGAAGACGGCGGAAACCGCCTGACGCTTCGAGGGACTCGGGATCCACACAGATGCTGTTTCGCAACGACAAAAAAGACAATCGCGACGCATCGGCCTCGGTAGTGCCCCTGCTGCCGCTGCGCGAGCTTATCGTTTTTCCACACGAGGTCTATCCGATCTTCGTCGGACGCCAGAAGTCCATCAAGGCTCTGGAGGCCGCCGAGGCGAAGAAGCTTCCGATCCTGCTCGTCGCCCAGAAGGACGCCAAGGTCGCCGAGCCTTCCCCGCAGGATCTCTACGGGATGGGGACGCTGGGGATCGTGGTCCAGCTCCTGCGCCTTCCCGACGGCACCGTGAAGGCCCTGCTCGAAGGCAAAAAGCGCGCGCGCATCGTGCGCTACCTGGCAGAGGAAGAATACTTCCAGGTCGAGGCCGAGGAGATCGAAGAAGTCGCCGACCGCAGCACCGAGGTCGAAGCGCTCATGCGCTCGGTGATCTCGACCTTCGACAACTACGCGCGGCTCAACAAGAAGATACCGCCCGAGATGGTGACCTCCATCTCGGCCGTTGACGATCCCGCCTTTCTCGCCGACAAGATCGTCGGCCATCTCGGAATCAAGCTCGAGGACAAGCAGTCGCTGCTCGAATGCACCAATCCGGCCGAACGACTCGAAAAGATCCTCGGCTACATGCGCTCCGAGCTGGAAATCCTCGAGGTCGAAAAACGCATCCGCTCCCGGGTCAAGAAGCAGATGGAGAAGACCCAGAAGGAGTACTACCTCAACGAGCAGATG